>Ga0193735_1000641_pt1 | contig 11120 bp, 9 predicted proteins | sample U1m2metaG_FD_145080 | JGI IMG/M metagenome (GOLD analysis project Ga0193735, IMG submission 145080) | Soil microbial communities from a riparian zone of the East river system, Colorado, United States - U1m2 | ecosystem: Environmental > Terrestrial > Soil > Riparian zone | place: USA: East River... | reverse complement strand
ATGAGCAAGAGCAAGAGCAAGAGCAAGAGGCTGCGTGAGCTGATCGCGAAAGGCGCGGTGATAATGCCCGGAGTGCCGAACGCGGCAATGGCGCGGCAGGTGGAGCGCGCGGGGTTCGACGCTGTTTACATAAGCGGCGCTGGAATGGCGAACGCGACCGCCGGCGTGCCGGACATCGGTCTGCTCACGATGACAGAGGTCGTCAAGCTCGCCGGATATGTCGCAAAGGCAGTAGCGATTCCGGCAATCGTCGATGCGGATACCGGTTTTGGCGGCGCGGAAAACGTGGCGCGGACGATTCAGGAATTAGAGAAAGCTGGCCTGGCAGGCTGCCACATTGAAGATCAGGAGTTTCCCAAGCGCTGTGGACACCTCGCCGGGAAATCGATTGTCGATCTTGAGGAGATGGTCGGCAAAATCAAAGCGGCGGTAGCGGCGCGCCGTGATCCCGATTTCATGATCATCGCGCGGACGGATGCGCGCGCCGTCGAAGGCTTCGATCGCGCGGTTGAGCGAGCGGGCGAATATCTTGCCGCTGGCGCCGACGCAATTTTTCCAGAGGCATTGCAGAACGCCGAGGAGTTTCGCGATTTTGCGAAGGAAATTGATCTCCCGTTGCTCGCGAACATGACTGAGTTTGGCAAAAGCCCGCTGTTGAGCTTTCAACAACTCGCGGAGTTCGGGTATCGCATGGTGATTTTCCCGCAGAGCGCCTTTCGCGTTTCGATGAAAGCGAGTGAGAAGTTTTTTGCGGCACTAAAGAAGACCGGGACGCAATCCGATTGGGTCGATAGGATGCAGACGCGGCAGGAACTTTACGATTTACTTGATTACGATCCGGACGCCGAGGGTTGGAACGCCGAAAGTTGAACATCAACTGATTAAGTTTGGTCAGTTGAAGGATTGCGATTCCCAAGTAAAGAGAAGACCAATGGGTACTGAAGCGAAACCAGAATACAGCCCCGGATTGGCCGGCGTTATCGCAGGAGAAACGGCGATCTGTTGGGTCGATCCAAACGCCGGTCTGATGTATCGGGGCTACGACATTCATGAAATGGCGGAGAAAGCGAGTTTTGAAGAGGTCGCGTACCTGCTCTTGAATGGTGAGCTGCCCAACGGGAAACAGTTTGCCGAATTTACGCAACAAATTGCCACACAACGCGCGCTGCCGGGGCAAGTGACGGAAATGCTGCGGCTGCTGCCGAGCGCGACTCATCCGATGGATATGCTCCGCACTGGCGTGTCGATGCTGAGCGCGTTCGACAAAGATCTAAGCGATAGCTCGCACGACGCCAATATCCGCAAGTCCATCCGGTTGATCGCGCGCGTTTCCACTTTGATCACTGACGGCTGGCGCATTTCGCACGGCGAAGAACCGCTCCCGGAACGACCGGATCTCACGCAGGCAGGCAATTTCTTTTACAAACTGGCCGGCAATGTTCCGCAGGATTGGCAAATCCGAATGCTAGACACGATTTTCAACTTGTACGCGGACCACGAATTCAACGCCTCCACGTTTGCGGCGCGCGTAACGGCTTCAACGCTGGCGGGGATCTACGCGGCAGTTACCTCGGCAGTCGCGACGCTCAAAGGGCCATTGCACGGCGGCGCCAATGAGGAATCGATGAAGATGCTTGAGGAAATCGGGACTCCGGATCGCGCGGAAGCCTGGCTGATGAAGAAGCTGGAGACCAGGGAAAAGATCATGGGCTTCGGCCATCGCGTTTACAAAAAAGGCGATTCACGCGTGCCGGTGATGCGAGAGATCGCGCGCGAACTTGGGAAACGCACCGGCAAGGAAAATTGGGTGCCGATTTGCGAAAAGCTTGAAGAAGTGATGGAGCGCGAGAAACATCTTTGCGCCAATGTGGATCTTTACGCGGCACCCGTATTTTGGATGCTTGGTTTTCCGCCGGAGCTGAACACGCCGCTTTTTGCTGCGTCGCGCGTTGCCGGCTGGTGCGCGCACGTTACGGAGCAGCATGATCACAATCGGCTAATCCGGCCGCGCTCGCTCTACACGGGTCCTGAATTGCGGCCGTATCCAGGATAGATAGGGCCGCGGGTGACTGTAGGGCGTCTGTGTCAGACGCCGAATCGTGTGGCCCCCGGCGTTTCACAGAAACGCCCTACAAATGAAATCGCAATCACTTCAGGAAAAATACGCTCCGAACAACGTCTGCTGGGGTTGCGGCCCTGCAAATCCTGACGGGTTGCATATTCGAAGTTTCCTGAAGAATGGGGAAGTCGTCGCTCAGTGGCGACCACAGAAAAAATACGAAGCTTTTGATGGAGTCTTGAATGGCGGCGTCATCGGCACATTGCTCGATTGCCACTGCAACTGGACAGCGGCTTATCATCTGATGAAACGTGCAAACGAGGATCGGCCGCCATGCACGGTCACTGCGGAATATTCGATCAAATTGCTGCGGCCAACTCCGACGAACGATTCGGTGTTTCTTTCCGCCAACGTTGTGGACCTGACGGATGATCGCGCGACCGTCGAGGGAACATTGAGCGCCGGGGGAAAAGTCTGCGCCATTTGTCGCGGAATCTTTGTCGCGGTGAAGGAAGGTCATCCCGCTTATCACCGATGGTAACTGTAGCGGTCGCCCTGTGGGCGACGAGGCGCAGAAATGCCAGCGTCGCGCTTTCCACAGGAAAGCGGCTACAGAATTCGCTGCCCGAATTTTGTCGATGCGTCAATGCGCGCGAACACTTAATCTTTGCATATGAAAGCACTCGATCTTCTTCCACCGCCGGAGACGATGTATCGCGCGCTCGTGAATCGCGATTCGAGCTTCGAAGGCATATTTTTTGTCGGGGTTCGCACGACCGGGATTTTTTGCCGGCCGACTTGCACAGCAAAAAAACCAGCGCGGGAGAATGTGAATTTTTTCGCGACGGCGAGCGAAGCGTTGGAGGGCGGTTATCGTCCCTGTTTGCGCTGTCATCCGATGGAGCCAAACACGCGTCCTCCGAAACTGCTCGAGCGCCTGCGCACTGAAGTGGAGCGCGTGCCGGGCGGACGTGTGACAGACAAGGAACTTGCCGCGATGGCGATCGATCCGTCCACGGCGCGGCGGCAATTCAAACGCCATTATGGCATGACCTTTCAAGCGTATCATCGCGCGCGTCGGATGGGCCTTGCGTTAAGCGAAGTGCGGAAGGGCAGCCGCGTGGACGAAGCGCGGAACGGCAGCGGGTTTGAATCGGAAAGCGGTTTTCGCGAAGCGTTCACAAAGATTTTCGGCGAACCACCAACGACTGCCAGAACGCGCGGTCCGCTCTTTGCCGAGCGAATCGATACGCCGCTCGGCGCGATGATCGCCGTTGCCGACGATGAAGGTTTGCGCTTGCTTGAGTTTATCGACCGTCGTGCAACCGAACGCGAATTATCGATTTTGCGTAACCGATTGCGAACAAATGTAGTGCCGGGTGAGCATCGTTATCTCACTACAGTGCGCCAACAGCTCGCTGATTATTTTTCTGGCAAGAACCTGGAGTTTGATATTCCGCTGGCGCCGGTTGGCTCAGCGTTTCAACTGCGCGCCTGGAAAATCTTGCAGTCAATCCCAGCGGGCGAAACACGTTCATATTCCTGGATGGCAAAACACCTCGGGGATGAAAATGCGCGCCGCGCGGTAGGCCGCGCCAATGGCACAAACATGATTTGCATTATCATCCCGTGTCACCGCGTCATCCGCGCGGACGGCACGCTCTGCGGTTACGGCGGCGGTTTGTGGCGCAAGAAATGGTTGCTCGAGCATGAGCGGCGCTACGCGCAAAAGTGATCAGTGAACCGTGATCCGTGATCTGAATCGCAACGGGCGACTGATCACTGTTCACCGATTCTTGGGGCGCGCGCCCGGGGTGACTCGAACACCCGACCCACGGATTAGAAATCCGTTGCTCTATCCGGCTGAGCTACGGGCGCAAAAGTAGCACAGACATATACCGCGTTTCGCGGCGAATAAAAGGACTTGGGCTGCGCCGTTCCTACGAACCCATCTGCGGGAAGCAACAAATAACGAACCGTAGCAGCTACGAAAATAGACGACCGGCGGATCCGCCCATTGCGCCCTGCGAATTCCGCCGGTCAATTAACCGAAAAACTATGGAACTGCCCCGGCTCTCACCGATCGACCGGGCAAAACCGGATCAGCTTGCGTTTCCGTGATCGCGCTCGTAGGCGCGAATTGCTCGACGCGTCTGCGGGCCGAGAACGCCGTCAACGGATCCACGGTAATAACCGGCACGGGCGAGCCGGCGCTGTAGCTCGGCCACTCTGGAGTGGCTGCTATCGCCGTATCCGGAGCCATTACCGTAGCCATTATTACCGTATCCATTACCGTAGCCGTAGTCGCCGCCATATTGATTGCCTCCATAGCCGTAGCCATAACCGTAACCGTACGGGTCACCGTAGCCGTATCCGTACGGATAGCCGCCCCAGCCCCAGGACGAACCCCAGCCCCAACCCCATGGAAAGCCGAAGTCACCGATGAAGATCACATTATTGCCGTGATGGTGGTGCCAATTATTGCCACCCCAGTTGCCACCATGCCAATTGCCGCCGTGCCCGTTGTGTCCGGCCCAGTTGCCACCATTCCAATTGCCGCCATGCAAGTTGCGTCCACTCCAATTGCCGCCACTCCAATTGCCGCCACGCCAGCGCTGGCCGCCCCCAGCGCCCATTCCGGGGCGTCCGCCCCTCGAAGCGAAGTGATGGCCGCCACCGCCGCCACCGCGCGGTGCAGCCGTGAGAACCGGCGCAGTCAGCATCACTGCAACAAGGCAAGCCAAGAAAAACAGAAGTTTAGAATTATTCATAATCAGTCGGGGTTTCTATCTACATCATTAGACACCGCACGCGATTCAAAGTCTCGTTTTATTTTTACGGCCGGCGAAGAATAAAATGAGACCGGCGGCCCGCTCCCCTTTTTCCCTGCGAGGCCGCCGGTCAAAACCAACCGAACTCACCGTCTAATTAAAAACCGCCAACCGGCTGGAGTTTCGCATTGATTCCGCTGGTCAGCGCGCAGCCAATGCGACTATCATCGCGCCTTAATCACCATGAAGCACGCCGCGATCTTCGTATCCATCGTGTTCGCAGCGCACGTCCTTCGCGCCGCTTCGTTGGAGCACAGCGTGAGCCCGTCGCGCCAGTTCGTCATCTACGGAGCCGAAGCGGAATTGCGCGGCGCGGTTTCCAGCGTGGCAGAGCGGACCAAGACCAATCTTCTCGCGCTGTTGCGGCAACGCGACAACTGGATCGTCCCTATCGTTGTGAATCTACAACCACAGCAGGCGAATCTCCCTGAAATTCCGCCGGCCGACCTCCGATTTAGCCAGACCGGTTTTGGCCTCAAGCTGCAGCTCGACCTGATGATCTCGAAAAACCTCGATGCTTCATTGATGGAGCGGGAGCTGCTGCGCGCGATTTTATTGGAGATGATTTATCGAAAAGAATCACACGTCGCGGCCGGTAGCATATTCGTTGAGCCGCCGGATTGGTTGATTGACGGCTTGCTTGCGCTTGCGCCTGGAAGCGATCGCGAACAGTTGGTCGAGGCGCTCACTACCGCGGACAAGACAGAGCCGCTGGAGACGTTCCTCCGTCAGCGCAGCAGACTTCTCGATTCCGCGGGCCGGACGCTTTATCGCGCATATTCTTTTGCACTCGTGCAAATGCTAACCGACGGAAAAAATGGCCCTGCGCGTCTGGCGCAGTACATTGGTCATCTATCCAACGCCTCAAACGAGCCGCTTGCCGATCTGAAGGCGCAGTTTCCGTTCCTCCTTGGCGATGCGGAGCGAACCTGGCAGTTGGCCTTAAGTCGGTTGCGGAATTTGCAGACGTACCGGTTGCTCACCTTTGCCGAAAGCGAGCGACGCCTGGGTGAATTGTTGCACGTGAAAATCTCAGAAGCGAATAAGCCGGCCAAGCCGGTAAGTCTTGACGAACTTGCGCAGCGCAAGGCTTCTTCAAATGAGAAGATGGCGCTGAATCAGTTAGGCCATGATTTGCTCTCGTTCGTTGCCGAGGCCAATCCGGTTTTGCGCCCAATCGCGCGTGAATATCAGGAAATCATCGCGCTGGTTGCCCTTGGGAAAAGGAAACGAATCGCGAAGCGTCTGTCGCGTTTGGAGGTTACCCGCAAACAACTCGCCGCTCGAATGAGTGATATTGACGACTACATGAACTGGTTCGAAGCCACTCAAATGAAAAGCGGCAGCGGGAATTTCACTGATTATCTCAAAGCCGTGGACCAATCGCAGCTCGCACTTCCAAAGCGCCACGATCCCCTTTCAGTTTATGTCGATGCGCTGGAGGACCAGTTCGAAAATTGAGAGCAAATCTGGACAGACCCTTGCTCATTTCCGCTTTGGCGATTAGCTTGAGTAGCGCGGTTGGACGCGCATTTTTCTGTTGATGCAAAAGATTGGTTTCGCAGAGGCTCTCGACTCGATTGTTGCCAGCGACCCACGTTACCAGCGGGACGCCTATGTTTTTTTGCGCGATGCGCTCGATTTCACAACCAAACAACAAAAAAAGGTTAAAGGCGTCAGCGTTCGTCATGTGACCGGACCGGAATTGCTGGATGGAGTGCGGCAGTACGCTCTCAAAGAATTCGGCCCCCTGGTGATGACGGTTTTCGACAACTGGGGAATCCATTCCTGCGAGGACATCGGGAACATGGTTTTTAACCTGATCGGCGCCGGGGTATTCGGAAAAACCGAGGAAGATTCAATCGAGGACTTCAAGAATGTTTACGACTTTGGAGAGGCTTTTATGAAGCCGTTCGCGCCGGCAACACCAGCAACTGCGAAAGGTCCGACGCAATTGTCACCGCCGAAGCCTGCTGCCTAAAGCAAGTAAGTCGTGGCAGGTGAACTGAACGGAATTTCACCTCGGTTGTCCGTTATCCGTATCTGATCACTCGTCACGGAGACCGACATCTGCCAATTCAATTCATAATGTATCGCATCTCAGTAGCGAATTTTCTCTCAGCGGCTCTATTGTTTGGCATGGTCAATCTGAAAGCTGCGTCCCCCGGTGGGTCATCCACCATCACGTTTCCGCCAAGCACGGCGCAGAAATGGATTTTGCCGAACGGATTGACAATCATCGTGCAACAAGATCGCAGCGCACCGGTGGCGAGTGTGCAGGCGTGGTGCGCCACGGGAAGCATCTACGAAGACCAACATCTGGGCGCAGGCTTGTCCCATATTCTCGAGCACATGCTTTTCAAAGGAACCAAGACCCGATCGACCAATCAGATCGCGCAAAAAATCCAGGACGTCGGCGGATACATCAATGCGTACACGTCGTTCGATCGCACCGTTTTTTGGATCGATGTGCCGAAAGATGGCGTCTCCTCGGCGCTCGACATTTTGGCAGACGCCATGATGAATTCGACTCTGCCGCCGGAGGAATATCAGAAAGAACAGGAAGTCATCCGGCGCGAGTTCGCGATGGGCATGGACGATCCCGATCGCATGACCGGACTGCTTCTTTTTGCCACCGCTTACCAGCGGCATCCTTATCGATTCCCGGTCATCGGTGAGCTCGAGATTTACAACCAGCTCACCCAGGAGCAGGTGATGCAGTATTACAAAACGCGGTACGTGCCGAACAATCTCACGTTCGTTGTCGTGGGAGATGTGGATGCAGAAAAAGTGCGGCAACAGCTCGCCGAACTGTTCAAGCCGTATCCGGAAGAATCGCTGAAGCCGCTGTTTATTCCTGCGGAACCGCCGCAACTTGGCCGGCGTGAAGTGCGCCAGGAATTTGCAACGGAGCTGACGCATCTCTCGCTCGCGTGGCACATCCCGGAGCTTACAAATCCAGATGTGCCCGCGCTCGATATGCTCTCGACTATCCTTGGCGATGGGCGCAGCTCGCGTTTGTATCGGCGCGTGCGTGAAGAGGCCGGATTGGCCTTCAGCATTTCGGCATTCTCTTACACACCGGGCGATCCAGGTTTATTTGGCATCGATGCTACTGTCGATCCAAAGAAACGCGAAGCCGCCGAGCAGTTGGCGTTGCGCATCGTGGATGATGTGAAGCACGCCGGTGTCACCGCAGAGGAATTGGCGAAGGCCAAGAAAATCATGCTGAGTCATCATCTCGGCGCGCTGACGACGATGCGTGGCCAGGCCTCGGACATCGGTTCGAATTGGTTGCTCACGCGGGATCTGAACTTCAGCCGGCATTATCTCGATGCCGTCCAGAAAGTCACCCTTGATGACATCAAGCGCGTCGCTGCAACTTATCTGACCGAAAACAATCTGACGGTCGTCTCGCTGAATCCCAAGGGCTTGTTGGCCGGCAAAGCCGAAGGCGCGAAGGCTGTTGCAGCGGGTGACATTCAAAAATTTGATCTGTCGAACGGGCTGCGGTTGCTGGTGCGTGAGGATCCTCGCCTGCCGCTGGTGGCGATCGGCGCGGTTTTTCGCGGCGGCCTTCTTGCGGAGACGCCGCAGGACAACGGCATCACGCGGTTGATGGCCAAGGTGCTGTTGAAAGGAACCAAAACGCGCACAGCTGAGCAAATCGCCAATGACATCGAAGCCGTAGGCGGTTCCATTTCGAGCGACGCCGGTAACAACAGCTTCAGTGTGTCGGTCGATGTCACCAAGCCCGATGTGAAATTGGGCTTGGACTTGCTCTCCGACGTGTTGCTCAACGCCACGATGCCGGAAAAAGCGATCGCGCGTGAAAAAGAAATCCAGATCGCCGCGATCCAGCAGGAGGAAGAGCAGTTGACCACGGTCGCGCGCAACATCATGCGACAGGCGCTGTTTCCGCAGCATCCGTACGCGCTGCGTTCAAATGGCTCGGTCGAGTCTGTGCAGCGATTGACGCAAAAAGAGTTGCTCGAATTTCGTGATCGCTACGTCGTCGCGAAGAACGGCGTCGTTCTTGTCTTTGGCGATGTGAAGGCGTCCGAGGTAAAGCAACTGGTCGAGCAAACGTTCGGAAAGATGAAGCCCGGCGCGCTTGCGCTGACTGACGCAAAGGCTTCCGCGCCGTTGGGCAAGCCGGAAACCGTTGAAAGCCACAAAGACAAGGCGCAAGGCGTGATCATGGTGGGGTTCCGCGGCGCGAGTCTGTCCAGTCCGGATCGCTACGCACTGGACTTAATTGATGAGGCCAGCAGCGATCTCGGGTCGCGTTTCTTTATTCGGATTCGCGAGCAAATGGGCTTGGCCTATTACGTTGGTGCCGGCCAGATGCAAGGCCTGGTGCCCGGACTGTTTTCATTTTATCTCGGCACTGATCCGCAAAAAATTGAGCCGGTGAAAACGGCGTTGCTCGATGAAATTCGCAAGCTAGCCAACGATGGTCTGACCCCTGAAGAATTGGCGCGGGCGAAAAAGAAATTGATCGGGCAACAGGAGATCGCCAATCAAAGCAACGACGCTTTCGGTTATCATTGCGCGCTCGACGAGCTTTACGGACTCGGGTTCAATTATTACAAGCGACTCGAACACGACGTGAACGCAGTGACGCTCGATGCTATTAAGCAAGTGGCTGCGAAATATTTTCGCGATCAACCGTACGTTTTGGCGACGGTGCGACCACCGGAGAAGTCTCCAGGCGCGAAACAGAAATGATATATGGCTGAAGTTCAAAAAACCACACTGAGCGGCGAGATGACCCAGCGCTTCATCGAATTCGTCGTCATGCATGCGCAAAACGCCGCGCTCTTTCTCGGGCAAATTCCAAATCCAAAAACCGGCGAGCCCGAAGTGAACCTGGACCTTGCCAGAATGTTCATCGATCAACTGGCCATGATTCAGGAAAAAACGCGCGGCAACCTGACCAGCGAAGAGGCAAAAGTGTTGAGCAACGCGCTTTCCAATTTGCAAATGGCGTACGTCGAGGTCGCGCGGGAAACGCCCCAAGGCGTCGCGTATCCCGAGGCACCAGAAGCCGCCGAGCCACCAAAATCGGCGGAACAACCGCCTGCAGGCACCCCCGAGCCATCAGCGCCGACTCCATCGACCGAGCCCGAGACAGAGTCGCGGAAGAAATTCACCAAAAGCTACGGGCCGTAATCTTCCATTCGACCACACGACCGCTGTAGCCGGGGTCGTTGACCCTGCGCCCCATTCTTTTTGTCGATAGCCGCATGTGGCGGCAACCTTTTCCGCCTACTGTGAAAATAGACAAAAAAGTTCTGAATCGGCCTTGCTCGAAAGTATGCTTCGCTTCCTACTAACGACCTATTCCCCAGCATTAGATGACGATTAAGCGGTTTGGCGAAGGATTTGATCTCGACGATGAGGCACTTATTCTCTTCGAGAATTTTGGAATCACGGTTTATCTCGCTCAGCTCTACGAAGGTTTTCTGAGCAATATTCTTACCGGTTTGGAGCGTCTTGGCGCCATCGAAATTCCAAAGGAGGCACGACGAGACAACATCGGATATGTGGATGAGAATCTTGGATCGATGCTCCGCATTCTGCTAGATCAATCACAAGTGGATAGGGCTACCATCAGGTTACTGCGGAAAGCACACTTTCAGCGGAACCTTTTGGTTCACAGGTTCATGCTCGAGAACATTCAAGATACAGCTTAACAGTACGGGACGTCGATCCGTCAATGACAAGCTTGCTAGCCTGCGGACTAATATCGGAAAAGCGATGCACATTGCGATGCAGATCAGCATAGCAGTATGGAAGGAATTGGGGATTGACCCTGATGAGGCAAACAAGAGAATTCAAGAAATGCGTCGACTCGCCAAACAATCCAATATTGAAGGTCTCACGGAAGAATAGAAATAAATTCTCACGGCGAGTTCATCGAATTTGACAAGGGTTGTTTCCGTTACATCCGAAACCAATGCGCGAGACGCCCGCACGCGGCGATCAGCGTTTGCTATCGGCTGCTTGTGCGCGAAGTAGGAGTTGCACTCCGACGTGGTTTGGCTCTCGCGCTTTTGCGCACGGTTATGGTTCCCTGGCCGGGAGCGGGAGTTGGTGACGCTTCGGCGTACTTTTTTGTCGATGGCCAGATCAAACGCCACGGCTGAGTTTTTATTGTCTCGCTGAATTGTTTGATGTTTTGCCCGGCTGGCTCGAGCTCGGTCGTCGCCACCTTTAATTTCTCC
>Ga0193735_1000639_pt1 | contig 11141 bp, 8 predicted proteins | sample U1m2metaG_FD_145080 | JGI IMG/M metagenome (GOLD analysis project Ga0193735, IMG submission 145080) | Soil microbial communities from a riparian zone of the East river system, Colorado, United States - U1m2 | ecosystem: Environmental > Terrestrial > Soil > Riparian zone | place: USA: East River... | reverse complement strand
CGTCATCCTGATCTAGCCATCGTCATTGACTCTCCGGCTTTCAACTGGCGCGTTGCCCGGCAGATGCACAAACGCGGCATCCCGGTTGTGTATTACGTTTGCCCGCAGTTTTGGGCGTGGCGTCAGGGACGCGTTCGCCTGCTTCGGAAATACATCACGAAGGCGCTGGTGATCTTTCCATTTGAAGAGCAGTTTTATCGCGACCATGGGGTCGATGCGACCTTTGTCGGCCATCCGCTCGCGGATCAGGCCTTGCCCACGATCAAGCGCGACGACTATGCGGCGCAGAACAAGTTGGACTCAGCCAAGCCCTGGATCACTCTCATGCCGGGCAGTCGCGTAAAAGAAGTAAGCATGAATCTTCCCGTGATGCTGGAATCCGCCGCCAAGCTGGGCTGGGGGTATGAGTTCCTGCTGCCGATCGCGCCCACTCTCGATCGCAGTTTCCTGGAATCGCTGATTGGCAATCTCCCGAGCATGCATCTGGTTCCCGAAGCCTTGCCAGCGCTCTTGCATTCGCGGGCTGGAATTATTGCCAGCGGCACCGCCACTGTCGAGGCCGCAATCATGGGCACGCCGTTCGTGATGGTCTACCGGGTTTCTTCTCTCACTTATCTTCTGGGACGGCCGCGCATCAAGGTGTCTCACTTCGCCATGGTGAACTTAATTGCCGGAGAGCAGGTGGTCCCAGAACTGGTGCAACAGGATCTTACGGTGGAAAAAGTGGTCGCCAGAATGAATGAAATTCTTCCCTACGGTCCGGCCCGCGACAAAATGATCGACGGTCTAGCCAGCGTAAAACTTCGTCTGCGGGGACCTGCTACCGAGGCGACGCATCCTACTGGCCGTGCTGCTGAGATGGTCCTCGAGCTCCTTCACGGTAGGCGCGCAAGTCGGATAGAAGCATCGGCTGGCTAGTCGCGAATAAAAGCAGCAAAAACGCGGGTAAACCTTGTGCCCACAGCATCTTTTGAGTGACAATCCTCATCAAAGAAATTAATCATTCTCTAGGAGACTGTTTTTGACGATCTCTTATCCCCGGAGTAACTGTCGGGCTCTCAAAATCTGTTTGGTCTGCTTGCTTCTGGTCATTGCCGTCCCCACGTGGGCGGCGGAAAAAATGCGCCTGCGGGTGGACGACTATCAGATTGACGCCGAACTCCTCCCCCATGTTCACAAAATTACGGCCCGCGCCAAGGTGAAGTTCACCGCGCTGGAAGATCTCAACACCGCAACCTTTGAGTTGCATAACGGTTTGCGGGTGAGCAAGGTGCTCGATGCTGCGGGTAAGCCGCTGACTGCAGAGCGCAGTACCCAGGACTCGACGATTCGTGTGCAACTGCCGACGACGATGCCAAAGGATTATTCCACCACACTGACGTTCGACTACGCGGGTGTTCTCGAGAGTGCCGATGATAGTCCAGTGCAAGGTTTGAAGCTGGCCTCCGTCGGCGATGAGACCAGCTATCTGCTGTATGCGGGACGTTGGTTTCCGGTGAACGCATACGGAATCAATCGCTTCACCGCGACTATGAACATCACGGTGCCCAGTCACATGCTGGTGATTGGAAGCGGCAAGGGAAGCGAGAGCACCACTCCGCCGTCGAAGAAAGCAGCAGCCGGCGCTGTGCCCACCAAAACGTATACCTTCATCTGGGATAAGCCTAGTTTCCCGGGAACTATCGTGGCCGGGATGTTCCAGGAATTTAAAAGTAACGAGGCTGGACTTGATCTTCACGTTTTCTTCAAACCGGCTCATCAGAAGATGGGAGCCACCTACACAGAAACCGCGGTCAAGGAATTCATTTATTACGTGACCTTGTATGGGCCCGCGCCATCTACAACGCTAAGAGTCATTGAGATACCGGATGACACGGTGCCATCCGCCTGGGCGCCCGAAATGGCCCTCATCGCCAGTCGAGCGATTTCCGACAAAGTCAACTATCGTTTGCTGGCAAACACCATCGCTCATCAATGGTGGGGTGTCTCTGTCAGCCCGGCCTCGAGAGACGACTGGTGGCTGAGTGATGGTTTTGCGCGATACTCTGAAGCTCGTTATGTGGAGAATGCTGCCGGGACGGCAGGTCTCGAAGAAGCGGTAAAAGATATGTCAGTAGGCGCCCTCGCCTACGATACCGCTCCTCTTTCCAGCGCGGGGAAGCTCGACATCTTTTCGCCTGAATTCCAATCGCTGGTCACAGATAAAGGCGCAATGATCTTACATATGCTGCGGTGGGTGACCGGCGATCAAAAGTATGATCAGACCATGCGAACCTTCGCCGCAAAGTTCGCGGGCAAATCTGCCTCGCTGGACGATTTCCGCACCATTGCTGAACAGAATTACGGCGACAAGCTGACCTGGTTCTTTTCCCAGTGGCTCGATTCCACCGGAGCGCCCGAATTTAAGACCAAATACACGGTGTATCGCCTGGGGAACAACAAAGGCTTTCGTGTGGTGGGGGAGATTTCCCAGGATCTGGATCTTTTTCGGATGCCGGTGGAATTGAAAATTGATACCAACGGCAAAACTGAAGACAAACGCGTGGAAGTCGTAGGCACGAATTCGCCGTTCACGATTGAAACCTTTGGCAAGCCACGGCGTATTTCGGTCGATCCCGACGACCGTGTGTTGAAGAATTCCAGCGACGTCAAGTTGCGTGCTTCGATTCTCCGCGGTCAGGGGTTAATTCAGCAGGGTGACCTGGCCGGCGCACTGCTGGAGTTCAACAAAGCTCTCGAAGTCAACAAGAACAGTTCGCTGGCGCACTATCGCGTAGCCGAAGTTTTCTTTTTACAGCGCAATTATCAAGCTTCGGCTAATGCCTATCGCGAATCTCTGAATGGCGACGGCGATCCTCGGTGGACGGAAGTCTGGAGCCATATCGGGCTGGGCAAGATTTTCGATATCACGGGACAACGCGAACGCGCGACCAACGAGTATCGTCAGGCTCTGCAGACCAATGACAATACTCAGGGTGCGCAGGAAGAGGCGAGGAAGTATCTGCAAAAGCCCTTCGAGCAGCAGAAAAGCAGCTAGGCGGTTTCGGAAGTTAGTAGGCCCAGCGCAATAACGTAGCGCCCACTGTAAATCCCGCTCCCACCGACGCCAGCAGTACCAGATCGCCCTTCTTTAATCTGCCCTCTTGCCGCGCTGTGTCCATCGCCAGTGGCACTGTGCCTGCGGTGGTGTTGCCGTAGCGGTCGATGTTGATGATTATGCTTTCGGGCTTCAATCCCAGCCGGTCGGCGGTCGCGGTAATGATTCGCCGGTTGGCTTGATGGGGAATGAACGCGTCAATATCGCTACCCTTCAGCCCATTCCGTTGAAGAATCTTCTCGCATATTTCTGCTTGTTTGCGCACGGCAAACTTGAACACCGCCTGGCCATCCTGGTGAACGTAATGCATCTTCTTGTCGACGGTTTCGTGAGTGGCTGGATGCAGGCTTCCCCCACCGGGCATGTAGAGGGAACATCCTCCCGAGCCGTCCACCTCGTGTATGAAATCGATCATGCCCACTGAATCATCTTCGGCAGGTTCGAGGATCACTGCGCCAGCTCCATCGCCGAAAATCACACAAGTTGCGCGATCCGTGTAGTCAATGATCGAGGACATCACGTCGGCGCCAATCACCATGACTTTTTTATGAGCGCCGGTGGCAATAAATTGGGATCCTACCTGCAAGGCGTAAACGAAAGCCGAACAAGCTGCGGAGAGATCAAATCCCCAGGCTCCTTTTGCTCCCAACTTATGCTGGACCAGGCAGGCGGTGGAAGGAAACAACATATCGGGAGTTACCGTCGCCACCAGAATGGCTTCGAGGTCAGTTGGCTTCAGTCCGCGTTCTGAAAGCGCTTTCTTAGCTGCCTCAACCGACAAATCGCTTGTGGCTACGCCCTTGTCGGCGATGTGGCGCTCGCGGATGCCGGTGCGTTCCATGATCCAATCATGATTGGTATCAACCATTTTCTCTAAATCTTCGTTGGTCAACAGGCGAGGCGGGACGTAAGTGCCAAGAGCGCTGATCTTTGCTCTTGCGGGTACAGGTTGGCTCACTATTTATGAACTCCGGTTGAAATGTAAAACGGTTATTGTGACGTAGCCACCGGGCAATGTCCAACTCTGCTTGATAAAAGCCAGGCACCGGAGACCCACTGCACACGCAAGAGCCCGTTACCGTTGCTTCCTTCCGGACCTGGCGGGGTTGGCGGGAACGCGTCGCGCGGGACCGATGCCTGACCTTTTCGATTCTAACATTCGCTAAGAACCCTCAGTACGACAGTACCCAACGTGCTCTTCCCTTCCTCGACGAAATCACGAACAATAGAAGACACCAGTGCTTTCAGCCATCGAACAACGTTCCACGCCGGTTCTTCTTGCCGTAGCCATTCACCGCTACTTTGAACTCGCGCTTTATCTGTTGGTATTCACCGGCTTTGCAACCCTCGCCTCGACGGGCGGGTTGGATATTCCGACGGTCGTAGCGGTCAGCGCCGCCCTTCTGGTTCGCGGCTACACACTCGTTAAGCGTCGCAATCTGGTAATCCCTGAACGCTGGACGACCGTGCTCACCATCGTTTATGTAGCCTTTTATCTTGTCGACTATCTTTTGATCTCGGGTAGCTTTCTCAATGCAACCGTCCATCTGGTTTTGTTTGTTATGGTGGTCCGGCTATTCTCCGCCCAACGCGCTCGGGATCATTACTTTCTGTCCGTGATTTCCTTTCTGATGGTGCTGGCCGCCGCATTGCTGACTGTAGACAGCGTATTCCTGTTGGCATTCGGCGGATTTCTCCTGATGGCTGTGGCGACCTTCGTCCTTATGGAGATGAAACGAGCCTCTGCCAAAGCCACTATTCAATGCAAAGAATCGAGCGATTTGAGGGCTTATCGGCACATGGCCTTCTCGCTGGCCATCGCTACTCCGCTACTGGTAGTGCTCATTTTGATGGGAGGCGCGGCCATTTTCTTTGTCCTGCCGCGCATCTCCGCGGGTTACTTAAGCGGGTATTCTCCGATCGGCGAACTAACCACGGGCTTCAATGACCGGGTGCAACTTGGCAGCATGGGTCAGATCCAGCAGTCCAGTGCGGTCGTCATGCACGTTCAGATTGACGGCGATCACAGCGGCGGGTTCGACCTCAACTGGCGAGGGGTAACGTTAAATCTATTCGACGGCAGGACTTGGACCAATTCTCAGGAGAAACGGGTTTTGGCTGCCGGCCCCGATGGGCTCTTTGCATTGTCCAGCCCGGGGTTAAGAGGAGCACCGTCGGCGGAGGAGAGCCTACATACCATTCATTATCGAGTGCTGATGGAGCCGATTGGTGTGAATGTTTTCTTTTTGGCGGCCGTGCCGCGTATTTTGCGCGGGAACTATAGCCTGGTTGCCATCGACAGTGGCGCCGCTATCTTTGACCTGGATCTCGAACATCCGGTGAGCGGCTACCAGGCCACTTCGCGTCTCACCAACCCCGACGCGAAACTTCTCCGTACTTCGTCCGACCCTTCTCCTGCGCCGGTTTTGTTGAATTACCTGCAACTGCCGGCGTTGGATCCTCGCATTCCACAGCTGGCCCGACAGATTGCAGCCTCCGCTGACAACAATTACGACAAGGCCAAGGCTATCGAGAACTATCTCCGCACTCATTTCCAGTACACGCTGCAACTTCCCCGAACAGTACAGCGCGATCCGCTGGCCAATTTTCTTTTTGAACGCAAACAGGGACACTGCGAATATTTTGCGTCATCGATGGCAGTCATGCTTCGCACGCTGCAAATTCCTTCGCGGGTGGTAAATGGATTTCGCACCGGCGAGTTCAATGACCTCACGTCTCAATACCTGGTTCGGGCCAGGGATGCACATTCCTGGGTCGAGGCCTACTTTGCCGGCTATGGCTGGGTGAGCTTTGATCCCACACCCGCCGGTCCAGGGGCGGAGCACGGCCGCTGGAGCCGGATGATGATGTACTGGGACGCCATGCAATCATTCTGGCGGGAATGGATAGTAAACTTCGATACCAGACACCAACAGATTCTTGGCCAAGGAGCGGTTCGCAACAGCCGCCAGTTGTTCGAGCAGGCACGAAATTGGGCACGACAGCGCTACTTCGCATTGCTAGGTGCGGCCCGACACATTCAGAAAAAAACACTGGATTCTCCGGGGCACTGGAGCATCGCGGGCCTCCTGGTTTCGGTGCCGCTTCTTTTTCTAGTCAATGCTGGCAGGTTATTACGTGGCCTTCGTATCAGGCGCATTGCCGCGCATCCCGAGAAGGCACCCCGGTTGGCAGCATCCATCTGGTATGAGCGAATGATCCGGTTGGTGGAACGGCGGGGGTGGCGCAAATCACCAGCACAAACCCCCACAGAGTTTGTTACTTGCATTAGAGATATTTTGGTTCGCGATTCGGTGGCGCGCTTTACCCGGCATTATGAAGGCGCCAGATTTGGAGACTGTGCCCAAGATGCGAGCCGCTTGCCAGAATTGTTCGATGAGATAACTGCCACCGCGCGTCGCTGACGGCTCAGAAGTGCCACACGACTCCGCCGCCCACAAACAAGTTATGTTGACGGCTCTTGCCGGTATCTACGTTGACCTGGGGCACGCCAGAGTTTAAGTCCCGCAGCTGTCCACGCAGACTGAAGGTTTTCAGTATTTTTACGTCCAGCCCCACCCCCATCTGGAAGACTCCGGTGTTGGTTCCGGTTTTACCGGGATTGGCTCCGCCGAATTCCAGTTCAGATTTTTCACTGAAGTGCCCAAATCCACCACCAAAGCTGATCCACGGGGAAACTCCGCTAGAAGGAAACAGGTTGGCGCGAATCGAAGGCGTAATAAAGTACGACGCGTACCCCTCGGGTATCAGGTTGTGCTTGAAATGTAAATCTTCGTCGGGATTGACCACGAAGGGAACTTCCAGGGTCAGTGCGGTTATCCCTCCATGCCAGATTCTGTGGCCATAGTTCACCTCAAATGTCAGCCCGTTCCCGGAATGGAGGACGGTGTCAGTGCCAATTGCTCCAATTACGCCCTGGTCGCTGATAAAAGTGCGTCCGATAATTCCTGTCAGCTCGTTTTCTTGAGCAACGGCACCCGCTGCCAAGATCGTCATCGCTATCATGACCGCGATCCTGAAAAATTTCGGCGCCATTTCTCCTCCCTTTACGAGTTTCCTATGGATGGGTCCGACTAGGGTAGCACGCCAGCTGCAACATAGCTCGTTGTGGATAAATCCTCGATTGCCTCTACCAAGACTAACCGCCTGAAACCGCGGAGTGCCGCCTCCTCGAGAATGTTAGAATCAAGAGACCGCATGCCGTCAAAACCCTCTTCTGTCGCGATTCAGGATGCGCCTCCCGCTGGCAGGGACTCGTGTCTCCTGGGCCCTAAAGTTGGCTTTGTCAGCCTGGGATGCCCCAAGAACCTGGTAGACAGCGAGGTCATGATGGGGATGTTGGCGCAGGCTGGAGCCCAATTAACCCCAAATGCCGAAGACGCCGACGTCCTGGTGGTCAACACTTGCTCGTTCATCGAGAGCGCCCAGCAGGAATCAGTCAATACGATTCTGGAAATGGCCCGCCATAAGAGTTCTGGTCGTGCCCGCAAACTCGTAGTTGCCGGTTGCCTGGTTGAACGTTTCCGCGATGACATACGCAAAAACATCCCTGAAGTGGATGCCGTGGTCGGTACCGGAGAACTGGAAAACATCCTTGCCGCCGCCGGAATTGCGCCAGCCGCAGCGGAGAATTCCCCGTTCAAAATCCTAACGTCGCGTCCTGAGGGAGATGCTCGCGAGGCGCAAGGTCGTTTTTCCCGCGAATCCTGGGACGGCGCCATCGCCGATCTCCCCAATTATCTGTACGATGACGCGACACCGCGAATTCTGGCCACGGCGCGCCACACTGCCTATATCAAGATTGCGGAGGGATGCGATCATCCCTGCGCGTTTTGCATTATTCCACAACTGCGTGGCAAATTTCGCTCTCGCCGATTTGAAGCTGTGATCGCCGAGGCGGAACGTCTCGCCAGCTCCGGCGTGCGTGAGATCACTCTCATTGGCCAGGACACCACTTGCTATGGAGAGGATTTCGGCCTCAAGGATGGTTTGGCTCTGCTGCTCGAAAAACTCGCTGCCATCGAAGATCTCCGCTGGATTCGGTTCTTGTACGCTTATCCCAACAAAATCACTCGTCGTCTGTTGGAGACGATTGCATCTCACGACAAGATTTGCTCCTACATCGATGTCCCGTTGCAGCATGCCTCACCGGCAGTGCTGAAGCGCATGAAACGCGGCGGCGGCGCAGATATCTTTCTAGGCTCTATCGATGAGATGCGCCGTTCCATTCCGAATGTCACGCTGCGTACGTCTTTTATCGTGGGGTTTCCCGGAGAAACTGACAGGGAGTTTGAAGAATTGTGCGAGTTCGTTCGCGAAGCCGAGTTCGACTGGATGGGAGCCTTCGGCTACTCCGATCAGGAAGGCGCAGGAGCTTTCTCCCTCGAAAAGAAGCTTTCGAGCCGTGAAATCGAAAGCCGCCGCAAGCGACTGATGCAGATTCAGCGGGGCATCAGTAAGAAGAAAAAAAGGGCGCTCCTCGGCACAGAACTGGATTTGCTGCTCGAAGGCACGTCGGAGGAAAGCGACTTGCTGCTCGAAGGACGAACTTCGATGCACGCTCCTGAGATTGACGGCAAAGTTTTTGTAACTGACGTGCCCGAGGAAATCGTTCCCGAAGCTGGGCAGTTCTACCGCTGCCAGATTACTGAAACTCACGACTACGACCTGATCGCGAAAATTCTAGTTTAGCGAGCACCCCGCACCGCTTGGCTTTATGGTTGGCAAACGCACCATTAGACTCCACTGCCCTACCTGCAAGAAGCTGGTAACCCGCAAGGATCCCGAGTTTCCTTTCTGCAGCGAGCGGTGCCGCCTGATCGATTTGGGCAAGTGGGCCAGTGACGCTTACGTAATCTCGTCTCCCTTGATTGACGTAAGCGACTCGGAAGAAAAGAAAGATGACAACGAAGAATAGGGCCAGCAATATTCCCGACCGTAGCGCCGGCGTCCCGCCGGCTCTCTGGAGCGCATCCATCCCCCGCCGGGATGAAGTCAAAATTCGAAATCGCGGTCATCTTCCGCATTGGGAAGCAGAAGCCGGAAATTACTTCATCACGTTCAGACTCGCTGACTCGATTCCGCAGTCGGTTCTCAAGCAAATCTCCTCCGAACACGAGAGTATTGTCAGAACCGCCCGTCAGCTGAACCGAAACCTGAGTCCGGACGAGCGTAAGAAAATTCAGCGACTCTCAAGCAAAATTACAGAACATTATCTCGACCAGGGAGCGGGAGCCTGCCACCTTGGAAATCCGGCCGTGGCGGACCTGGCGGCGCAAGCGCTCCGATTCTTCGACCAGAAACGCTATTCTTTATTCGCCTGGGTCATCATGCCCAATCACGTTCATGTGGTTGCAGGCATATTCGTCGACTACTCCCTAGCCTCAGTCGTCCACAGTTGGAAATCTTTTACAGCTAAGAAGGCTAATGATCTGCTCGACTGTCAAGGCGCCTTTTGGCAGAGAGAGTACTATGACCACCTCAGTAGAAATGAAAATGAATTCCAACGTGCCATCCGATACGTCGCAGACAATCCAACCAAGGCTGGTTTGAAGAATTGGCCTTGGGTATGGGTCTGGGGGCAGGATATCCCCATCGTTGCCGGCGGGACGCCGGCGCTACTGAAATCCAGGTGAATAGGAGCAATACTCCCGACCGTAGCGCCGGCGTCCCGCCGGCTCTGTCCCCCGCTCCACGATGGGCTACGCCGGTCGCCACGTTCTTCGGGATCGGGCGCGTTCATCCTGGGCCAGGCACGTGGGCCTCCGCCGCGACGGTGCTTTTGTGGTGGCTCTTAACCCGCTGGGTTAGTTCTCCGTGGCAACCCGCCACGGCGTGCATTCTCGCCTGCCTGGCTGTCGCTGTAGGAATTCCTGCAGCTACCCGGGTCAGCCGTGCTGCGGCCCACAAAGATCCTCAGTTCGTTGTGATTGACGAAGTGGCAGGGCAGCTCATTACCTTCATCGCCGTACCAGCAGCGTGGAAATCTCTGTTGCTGGGCTTTATACTTTTTCGCGGGTTCGATATCGTAAAGCCGCCGCCGCTTCGCCAGCTCGAAAAGCTTCGCGAAGGTGTGGGCATCGTGCTTGACGATGTGGGAGCCGGTTTCTACGCCTTAGCTTGCATGCAGATCGTGCTGCACTTTGGCCTGTTGAAATAGCTCCGCACACGGGAAATGAAGTCCATGGGAATTTCCGACCGCCTGTTGAGCAAGAAGAACGTCAATGGCAGGCCGCATATCACGGCCGTGCACCCGGCTGCCGCGCTGCCGGGAGGCGAAGTGCGGATCATTGGAAGCGATCTTCGCCCGCTCGATTTGCGTCGTCCGCGGGTGAAATTTGGCGACATCGAAGGAGCGGTAGTCATCAGCTCGGATGAGTTTCTGATAGCTCGAGTTCCTGCTGGCGCGGCTTCAGGCCCGGTTGTTGTATCCGCCAATGGCCATGCCAGCAACCCTCATCAGATGACAGTTGCGGTCGCTATTGCCGAGAACCTGCATCCGGTCACTAATCCGGCGCTGGATGTTGAAGGCAATATTTTCGTCACCTTCTCTGGATCGCGCGGACAGAAAGTCCCGGTAGCCATCTACAAGATCGATACCAATTACAACGTCAAGCCATTTCTTACGGAATTGATGAATCCCACCGCTATTGCCTTCGACCGCGCCGGTCAAATGTATGTTTCTTCTCGCTTCGATGGAACGGTGTATCGAGTCGCGCCCAATGGAACGATGTCGTCCTATGCCGAGGGCATGGGCATCGCCACCGGTATGGCCTTTGACAAGGATGAAAATCTCTATGTCGGGGATCGTAGTGGCACAATTTTCAAGATTGCCCGCGATCGCCAGATCTTTGTTTTCGCCACGCTCGAAGCTAGTGTCTCCGCCTATCACCTGGCGTTTGGTCCGCATCGGGATCTGTTTGTGACTGGCCCAACCACTTCCAGCTTCGACTGCGTTTACAAAGTCGATCCGCAAGGAAGCGTTTCGACGTTCTATCGCGGCTTGGGACGTCCTCAGGGTCTC
>Ga0193735_1000638_pt1 | contig 11143 bp, 12 predicted proteins | sample U1m2metaG_FD_145080 | JGI IMG/M metagenome (GOLD analysis project Ga0193735, IMG submission 145080) | Soil microbial communities from a riparian zone of the East river system, Colorado, United States - U1m2 | ecosystem: Environmental > Terrestrial > Soil > Riparian zone | place: USA: East River... | reverse complement strand
GAACGCGTGCTGATGTTGCGAAAAACGATGGCAGCGCTTCCGCCTCTCGAGGCGATGGAAAAACTGATCGACAATCTGCACGCGACGAAGACGAACGCTGAACTCCTGTTGAGTGGATTGAAGTGACGGAAAATGACGAGGCACGAATGACGAATGACGAAAGAAGTCCGAATGTCCAAATGACGAAGCAAGGCTCGGAGCGCGCCCGTCGTCATTCGGATTTCGCTGGCCACGCCGTAGCTGGGCGAAGGCGGGTCATTCCTTCGGACTTCGTCATTCGTCATTCGTCATCGCCATCGGATCTAATTACGACTGATACTCAGCTAGCCGAGCTGCTTGAGAAGATTAACGCAGTCGACCGTGTCGCCGTCGATACCGAGGCGGACAGTCTCCATTCGTATCGTGAGAAACTTTGTCTGCTCCAGATCAGCGTGCCAGCTGTCGCCGGCATCGATGATGCCGGCCCGAATGTGGAAACCAGCTCCGGCACCCGGGATCACCGATCGCGGCTACAGCATGACCTGATTGTCGATCCACTGGCTGATCTCAATCTGCAACCACTGCGCAAGGCGCTCGAAGAAAGAGAAATTGTCCTGCACGGCGGCGATTACGATCTGCGAATGCTGCGGCGCGGCCTGAACTTCACCGCGCAGAGGATCTTCGACACGACGATTGCAGCTCGGCTCCTGGGTATCCGCGAGTTCGGTCTGGCTGCGCTTCTGAAACGCTATTTTGGGGTGGAATTGCCGAAGGGATCACAGAAAGCGAATTGGGCAAAACGGCCTCTACCGGCGCGAATGGTGGAATACGCAATTAACGACGTACACTATCTGTTATCACTTGCCGAAAAGTTAGAAGTCGAGCTGGATCGTTATCAGCGCCGGGATTGGTTGCGCCAATCATGTCAGCGCGCGGTCGAGCAGGCGGCCGTCGCGCGTGCCGGAAAGCAGGATGAATTTTGGCGCATCCGCGGATCTGGCTCCCTTAAGCCGCAGGCCGCGGCAGTACTTCGCGCCCTCTGGCAATGGCGCGAAAAAGAAGCGGAAATGGTCGATCGTCCGCCATTTCACATTTTACAGAACGAAAAGCTTCTGGACGCTGCGGTAGGTTTCGCTTCGGGGAGCGTACCCGATTACAAACATTTTTCGTCTCGGCGACGTGAGGCGTTTCGTGAGGCAGCGCGAATCGCACTGGCGGCGCCTGAATCGGATTGGCCGGTGTTGCCTCGGCGCCGTGGAACCCGGCCAAGTGTTGAAACTGTCCGGCGCACAGAGGAGCTGCGACGGCGGCGCGACAAATCAGCTGAAGAGTTCGGCCTGGAGCCATCCTTCATCGCGCCGCGTCACACGCTGGAGGCGATCGCAGCAGACCAGGCACGGGCAGCGTCGTTGCTGGTTCCATGGCAACGCGAATTGCTGGGAGTGACAGCATGAGGTTGTAGCCGGCATCGCTAATGCCGGTTTCCCTGACTTGGTTAATTCTGCCGGGATCACCGATCCCGGCTACAACATTTGCGCAATGTCTAGGGAATTATCAGAGTCTGTCCGGCCGTGAGTTTTTTCGGGTCGCGGATATTTTTTTCGTTCGCATCGCGAATATCTTTCCAATGCTTGGATGACTTATAAAATTTTCGCGAAATAGAGAACAGAGTGTCGCCCGGCTGCACAACATAGCTGCGGTCACCCGTCTTCGACGCAATCTTTTTTGAGCCTGCGTCTTTCGTCTGCAATTTCTCCGAGCCGATTCGTAATGATGCGGTACGCGCTTCAAGCTGTTTCCGCAGATTAAGATTTTCATTGCGCAACTGTGCCGCTTCTGATCGGGGGATGACGGAATCGCCAGAGAGCGCGGTCAGCGCTGCGATTTCGTCATGTTTCATCGAATTCTTAACTTCATTTGCATGACGACCGTTTGGAGTTAACGCGAGGTAGCGTTTGAAATGGTGCAGTGCGCTGACGGGATCGTTGAGTTTATCGTCGTAAAGAAGAGCCAGTTTGTAGTGAACCTCGGCGTTTCGAATGTTTTCGGAGTCATCGAGCGCGGCTTCGTACAGGTCAATCGCGCGCGCAAAATCTCCCTGGGCTGATTTGCCGTCTGCATCCTCCATCAACTGCGAGGAGCGCGAGCCGCCCATGCGATCGCAGCCCCCAGCCAGGCCACAAATGAAAATGATCGATATCCTCGCACATGCCACAATCGTCCGGCGGGTCAACGGAGAGACTGAATACGAAAAGACACACCGGAGGTTGTCAGCGTACGACATCTTCGCCAATTTGCTTACTTGTGAACCCGCGCGCACTTCAATTCTTTTTCGTTGCTGTGATCGCGCCTCTTCTTCCCACTACGCTTGTGCGCGGCGCACTTTCAAATGGAGCGACCTATTCGCTCAGTTTTGTGGATATTAATGGCAACAAGCTTTCCACCGCCGATGGACACGTGACCGTATTGGTGCTGGCCACCAAGAGCGATTGGGAAAAGGCGCACGTGGTGGGAGACAGGATTCCCGACTCTTGTTTGGGTAATCCAAATTACAGAATGATCACGATTGTTCGATTTACGAGAAAGCACGGCGTTATCGTGCGGAACGTGGCGACCGCGTTCATCCGCTACCGCATGGAGGAGGCAGCAAAACGGCTTCAGACACGGTACGACGCACAAAAAATTGAGCATGACGCGAAGAGCGACATCTTCGTCGTGACCGATTTTGATGGCTCAGCCTCTGCGCAGCTCGAGGAACCGGCCGAGGAGGTGGAGTTTCGCGTGCTGGTTTTCGCGCGAGACGGGAAATTGCTGGCGCGCTGGAGTGATGTTCCCAGCGCCAAGCAGCTTGCTGAGGTGCTGAAGTAATCTCGTTAACACCGCGACTTTAGCGCGGTGGCTTCAGCGCAACTCAGTTGGCACCGTTTCAACGCTTTCGAACCTGTAGAAAACCGTTAAAACGGTTTTCTGGTCGAGTAATTCCTTAACACCGGGCCAAAAGCCCCGGTGTTAATGCAATATTCTCAAGACCGCACCGAAGGGGTCGTGTCTGACAGAAGCCGCGTTAATATTTCGGCACGCTCGGATCGATCTGGTCCGACCACGCATCGATGCCGCCCTCGAGATTGTAAACGTTACTAAACCCGCGCTGCTGCAGCAGTCGCACTGCCTGCGCGCTGCGCGTGCCGCTGTGGCAGTGGACAACGATCAGCTGCTCGCGTTGCAACTCCTCCGTCCGCTCACCGATTTCTGCCAGCGGGATTAATTTCGCGCCATCGATCCGCGCGATTTCATATTCGAACGGTTCCCGCACATCAATTAGCTCAAACGCTTCGTGGGCATCTAGTTTTCGCTTCAGCTCGTGCGCAGAGATCGCAGGAATCGTCTCCTCGTCTCGCGCTCCGCAAAACTGTTCATAGTCAATCGGTGAAAAGATTGTCGGGGTGTCTCCGCAAACGGGGCATTGCGCATCGCGCCGCAGATTGAGCTCACGAAATTTGACCTTGAGCGCATCGAAGTGAAGGAGGCGTCCAATTAGTGGTTCACCGATGCCCACAATCAGCTTGATCGCTTCGATCGCCTGCAACATGCCGATGATTCCTGGCAATACACCGAGGACGCCCGCTTGCGCGCAGTTCGGGACTGATTCCGGTGGAGGCGGCTCTGGAAAAAGGCAGCGATAACATGGGCCGCCGAGGTGTGGCGCGAATACGGTCGTCTGCCCTTCGAAACGAAATACGGAGCCGTACACATTTGGCTTTTGTGCGAAAACACAGACGTCGTTGGACAAGTAACGCGTGGCGAAATTATCTGACCCATCCACGACAACGTCGTATTTGGAAACAATTTCCGAAGCATTTTCACTGGAGAACCGGCATTGATGCAATTCGATGTCGATCTCCGGATTGATGTCGCGCAGTCGGTCTCGCGCTGATTCCAGTTTGCCGCGGCCGACGTCCTTTGTCCCGTGAAGTATTTGCCGCTGCAGATTGGAAAGATCGACGTTGTCGAAGTCGACGATGCCAATTGTTCCCACGCCCGCTGCCGCAAGATAGAGTGCCGCAGGGGACCCCAGTCCCCCAGCACCGATGCACAACACGCGCGCTGCCTTTAGCCGGCGCTGCCCATCAGCTGTCACTTCGGGCATGATAAGGTGGCGCGAATAGCGCTGCAGTTCCTCAGTGCTCAAGTGCACGGCGCTGGTACGTTGATCATCGATAATGCTTTGCTTCATGCTCCGAGCGAAATTTTAGCACAAAAATCCTGCGCTGTTGCCGGGATCGGTGATCCCGGCCGACGCAAAGGCGCTGTCTGCATGCCGGCATCATCCCGAAAGCTCTCGGAGTTACAACTCAAGCGATTTTCTGACCGCCGCACCCCTTACACGCTGTCGATTAGTGCGATATTGCCGGTTCGTTGTGCGGCGGTCACTCTGTTACGGTCACCGGCGTTCCTACGGATGCGTGTTCGAAAAACTGACTTGCCATTCCCCTTGGTATGCGAATGCAGCCGTGCGATGCAGCAAACGGCGGAACATATCCCTGGTGCATCGCGTAACCGCCCCTGAAGAACATCGCGAACGGCATCCGCGCGCCATCGAAATGCGAGCCTTTTGGGCGGGAATCTTTTCGTGCGTCAATATTTGATCTCACCACGCTGCCATAATTATCCACGTAATCGCCAAATATGGTTGAGACGTGGTCTGCATCCTTTGATAGGACCGTGTAGTGACCGGGTGGAGTGGAAAAACCAGGTTTACCCGTGGAGACGGTCGTTTCGCCGACCAACGTTTTTCCTTTGTAAAAGTAAGCTTTCTGTTCGCCGATATGCACGATGATTTTCGGCGAGCCGGAAGCGCCTTCGTCATGCCACCAACCCGCGGGAGCGGCGCGGGGATAAAAGCCAGACACGGCGTAAGGTGGATACTCCTCGCAACTCCACATAACGAACGCGACAAGGCCTGCGGCTGCAATCTGGAATAAGGGGCGGGGGTTCATGGAAGGGGATATTTATGTGGTCTTCGTGAAGGCACTTCAACTCTAAAGTCGGTTCTGACAGCTGCAACGGTCGTTTCGTAATTGGGGCCGACCAAGAGGCGCCGCAGCACTCAACAGTCGCGATGGCGAGCCAACGGCTCCGGTTTGACGCTTCCGGCGCGGCCAAATACGCTCTTTGCCATGACCACTGTGCAACCGCCGATTGACCTCAAGAACTGGATTGAAAAAAACGCCGACAAATTTCAACCGCCGGTGAGCAATCGTTATCTTTACGATGGCCGGGATTTTTTCGTGATGGTCATCAAGGGGCCAAACGCGCGGAACGATTTTCATCTTGTCGATTCGGAGGAGTACTTTTACCAGCTCAAGGGCGACATTAAGGTGCGCATTCGCGAGGGCGACCGCATCGTCGATCATATCGTCAGAGAAGGCGAAACGTTTTTTATCCCGCCAAATGTTCCGCATTCCCCGCAGCGGCCGCCGGAGACGATCGGTGTGGTTGTCGAGCGGCGCCGTCCGCCCGGAGAAAGAGAACACGTCATTTTCTACTGCGAAAATTGCGGAGCATTGGTCGAAGACATCCATTTTGACTGTGCGGACATCGTCGAGCATTTCAGCCAGGCGATGCTCGATTTCTGGAATGACGATGCACGCCGCACTTGCAAAAAGTGCGGAGCGAAAGTCGAGAAGCCGCAGCCGATGAAATCCCTGTAGTGTGCGCTGTCCTCAGCGCATAGAGTCCGCTGAGACAGCGGACGCTACAATATCGAATGAAGATCGATCTCCATACTCACATTTTGCCGCGTGACTGGCCGGACTTGGACAAGAAGTATGGTTACCCGGGATTCATCCGACTGGAGCATTGTGACGAATGCAGCGCGCGCATGATGATTGGCCATCGTGTGTTCCGCGATGTCACCGACAACGTTTGGAACCCCGAACGCCGGCTGGAAGATATGGATCGCGCTCGCGTTTCGATGCAAATCCTTTCGACCGTTCCGGTGATGTTCAGTTACTGGGCCAAACCGCAAGACGCCTTCGATCTTTCGCGAATGTTAAATGATCACATCGCGGAAGTTGTTCGCGCTCATCCAAAAAACTTCGCAGGGCTGGGGACAATTCCCCTGCAAGATGTCGATCTTGCCGCGCGCGAATTGGAGCGTTGCGTCCGAGAGCTTGGCTTGCGCGGTGTCGAGATCGGCACGCACGTCGATCCGAATGACCATTGTCACGGCCCCCAATGTCGCAACCTCGACCATCCATCTCTCGACGTTGTTTGGAAAACGGCCGAACAACTCAACGCCGCGATCTTTGTGCATCCCTGGGACATGATGGGCGCAGATCGGATGCCGAAATATTGGCTGCCGTGGCTTGTCGGGATGCCGGCCGAAACTTCGCTCGCGATTTGCTCCATGATATTCGGTGGCGTCTTCGAGCGTTTTCCGAATTTGCGCGTTGCCTTTTCACATGGCGGCGGCGCGTTTCCGGGAACAATCGGTCGCATCGAGCATGGGTTCCACGTTCGCCCGGACCTGGTCGCGATCGATAACAAAACGAATCCCCGAAAATATTTGGCGAACGACGGACGTCCGGCGCGGTTCTATGTCGATTCACTCGTTCACGACGCCGACGCATTGCAGATGCTGATTAAGCTTCTCGGCACGCAACGCATTGCACTTGGCTCCGATTATCCTTTCCCGCTGGGCGAAACGAAACCGGGCCAGCTCATTGAATTGATGAAACTTTCCGGCGAACAAAAAGCGCGACTGCTTTCCGAAACCGCCCGCGAATTCCTCGGCCTCTGACCTCGACGTTGGATGTTGGGCGTTGAGCGTTGGGCGTTTTAAACTCGCTACAGTTCATGCCGGATCGCCCACAAATCGTGGAAGACCGGCCTGAATAGCGATTCTTTCAGAAACGGCACGCCCGGTGATCCGCCGGTGCCTTTCTTCGCGCCGATCGTGCGCTCGACCAATTTGATGTGCCGATAACGCCACTCCTGCAACCCTTCATCGAAATCGGTCATCAATTCGAAGAGGATGGAGGATTCAGGCGACTCCTTGTAGAGGCGAAGGATTTCCTTCTGCACACGCTCATCTGGTCCATTTGGTTGCGTCAGGTCGCGATTTATCAAGTCGCCGGGAATCTGTGCTCCCCGCGTCGCCAGAAAATCGTAGAAGTGATCGACCACGCTACGTTCGTGGAGCAGTTTTTGAAGCCGATCGTACCCCGGAAAATCCGGTTTCAAGTACGCAACTGTCGACGCGCGTTTGTAGCCAAGCGAGAATTCAATTTGGCGAAACTGTACAGATTGAAATCCCGATGCCGTCTCGAGCCGGTCGCGAAAACTGGAGAACGATGAAGGCGTCATTGTTTCCAAAATGTCCACCTGCGCCACCAGCACCTTCATGATGGTGCGCACGCGTTTGAACGTGTGAATGGCGCCGAAAAGATCGCCTGCCGAAAAGTTACGCTTTATCTTCTCAAACTCGTGCAGCATCTGCTTAAACCAGAGCTCGTACGTCTGATGGATAATGATGAAAAGGGTTTCATCGTGCTCCGGCGGACTAGAGCGCGGTTTCTGAAGCGAAAGCAGTTTCTCCAGATCGAGATAACTGGCGTAGGTCAGCGGCGGCGGCATGGCTCCTGATGCTGGATACTAGATGTTAGATTCCTGATCACAAAGCGCGATTGTTCGGCCGCGCATAATTGAAGATTGATGTGGCGCTGCGGTCCCGTCATGCTTCGTGTCTCGAACGTCACGGAGCTGACTTTATGAAAAGAACACTGGTTGGTTTCGCCATTTCGATCATTATTTGCGTTGCCGCGCGCTGGGCCACTGCCGGCGACAAGATCAACGTCCCAAAAGTCATCACCAAGTCCGATGCTGAGAAAATTTTGGGCGTGCCGGTGAAAGACGCCAAAGGCCGCAATCAGAACGGCACTGATGGCTACTACGATTCCGAATGGAGTTATCATGCGATCAACGGCGAGAAGGCGCTCATGTTCGATGTTCTATATGCGGGGCGAAAAGCCCCGCCGCATCTCACTCAGACGATGTTTTCTGTTCTCCCTGCCGACGGCGGTAAATCGACGCCAATCACCGGACTTGGCGATAAAGCCATCTTCTGCCCAAACGAGACCGGCATGGCAATGTTGCACGTGCTGAAGGGCGACATCCTCATTACGATTGGAATCCACGGTCTTTCTGCAAACGCGGCTCTCAACCCTGAAAAATCGCTGGCCACAAAAATCCTGGCGAACCTGTAGTGCGATTGTCTCGGCCGCTGAAGAAGTCCACAGATTACTGTGGATAGAACTCAGCTCATCTGCTGCAAGTAATACTCATCCCAGGCTGCGGGAATGCTTTCCCGCGCTGAATACGGACCGGGTTCATACGCGCGCGAGGAAATACCTTGCTGACTCAGCTCGCAAACGTGCCAGTCCTGTTTGTTGGTCTTGTCCCAGAACTCAATCGCGTCGTCCGGCCGGAAATCTTTTCGGCCGAATGCGTCCGGATGAAAAAGCCAATCGCACGCGATCAACGTTCGCTCGGGCGATTGCGGCCAGAGTTGATGCACCATCACGTATTCGGGATGCAAACTGAGCAGCATGTTCGGAAAGATCGAATAATAAAAAACCTGCTGAAGATTCTCGATCTTGCCGACGAACGCTGCGCACGCGTTCCCGCTCATGGTCAGGCTCTTGCCCAGATTGATCTTCATGAACCCGCCGAGAAACGGCCCTTCGCGCAGATCGTTCTCCGCCGAATCGTAGGGTGAAACTTTCTGTAACTGCGGATGCACGCCGGGGCAATGATAGCATTCCGAATAATTTTCGAACATCAACTTCCAGTTCGCGTGCACGTCGTACTCGATCCGTTTCGCCGGTTGCAAGATCGACATGTTCCAATGCGAAAATTTTCCCTTCAACGGCGCGAACCAATCTTCTAACGAAACGAATCCGTCCTGCTTCCGCCTCTCCCTTTTCTCTTCCTCTGGGAGAGACGGACGCGAAGCGCCAGCGAAGGCAGAGGGTTGGGAATGGGAGAGGATTGAGGTGAGGGAACCTGCCTCCGCCAGGTTCACAAAAATGAATCCCTCCCAAAGCCCGAGGTTCACTCGATGCAACGGATAGTCCGACTTATCGAATCCCGGCACGTCATCCATGTGCGGCGCCCCGATTAATCGGCCGTCGAGTGCGTACGTCCATGCGTGATATGGACACTGAATCGCAGCGGACAATTGTCCGTTTCTGCTTTCGATGAGTCGACTACCGCGGTGGCGGCACACGTTGTAAAATCCACGAATTTCTCCCCGTTTATCGCGGACAACGATCAAGCTTTCGTTGGCGACCTCCGAGATAAAGTAATCCCCGGGTTGGGCGATTGCGCTCTGATGTCCCACCAACACCCATTGCCTTGAGAAAATTCTCTCTTTCTCCTGCGTGAAGACCTCCGGCGAGATGAAGTACCGTTGAGGCAGTGACTTTGCCCCAGGCTCGAAAGTTTCAGCCGTTTTTCGAAATGTGGCTGCTGCTTGCGTTTGCATTACAGGCACCTCGCAAGCTGTATGCGGCATATGTTCACGTCAACGCAGTTGTCGAAACGCTCGTGCCAAGCCGCGTGTATCAATTCCACTGTAACGGCAGCCATGTCAGCCGCAGGTCTACAGCGTCGCAGGCGGCACGCCTGCCACTGACAGTCCTCCGAGTCCGTTTCGTGCAATCGACGCTTACGCCAGCACGGCTCGATGAAACTCGTACCAATCGTCGAGATTGTTCAGGTTGACGGCGTCTTTCGGGGCAGAAGCGTCATCGGCCATGCCGCATGCGCTCAGAATGCCGCGGCGCGTTTCGTCATCGTGATTGTAACCGCGCACCGCCGCGTTGTGCTTCTCGATCGCGTCTCGATTTAGCGACTTGGCATTCTTCTTTACCCAAGCCTCGAATTCGGGATAGGTCGGCTTGTTTTGTTTGATGTAATCTCTTACCGCCTGCTCTTCGAGTCCGACCGCAGCAAGCGTCATCGCGTCGAAGCCTTTTCCGACGCCAGGATAGCCGGAAGCAAGTTTGCCGTTCTCCTCCAGAGAGACCTTCTGCCAAAGCCGCGGGAGGTGGACAACGCCAAGTGGACCCGCAACGCCGGAACTGATCAGTGGAACATATGTGTTAGCCATAGCAATTGATTGTAACTCTCAACAACCAACCCTCAACTCTCAACGTCTTCGAGAGCCAGCGACGCGAAGGCGGTTAAATTCGACTTCGCTACGGTTTTACCACCACCGGCGTCCCGATGTGGGCAATATTATAAAACTGGCGTGCTTTCCAATAGGGCATCCTGATGCATCCATGTGATGCGGGCACGCCCGGCAGGTAACCCTGGTGCAATCCGTAACCCGGAGAGAATTCAAGAAAGTAGGGCATCGGCGCACCTAGGAAATGCGAGTGCGGCGGTTTTCGGTCGCGTCTGATATCGACGTTGGCCTTCACGACTTTGCCCCCTGCATCGACGTAGTCGCCATAGATGCTGGAGCGATGCTCTTCGTCTTTGCGAATGACCTGAAAGCGTCCAGTTGGAGTGCGGTATCCTTCTCGACCGCTCGATATGCGGGAGGACGCGGTTCTGTTATTTCCGCGATAGAGATAGGCTTCCTGCTCGCGCAAGCTCACGACGATAGACGGCCGGCCGGAATGCCTCTCGGGTAGGTTCGACGTGACGAAGTCGCTCACGGTGCCGCAACCGCTTAAGGCCGCGAGGGCTGCGGCGAGCGCACAAAATTGTGAAAATCGATTCGTCACTGGGATCAGACCAAGTGCATGCAAAGTCAAAGCGTCGTTGTGCATTATCAACACCGTTTTGCCGCGCGCTCGATGAACGCTGTCGACGGCGAGGTCGGCATGAAACTTATTCGCTCTCGATTTCCGGCTTGGGTAGCGGACTATTTCGGCGGTTTCGATTTCGCGCTCAGCAACCGGTGCACTGCCAGCGCGTTGAGGATCTCCGGGTTGCCTTGCGCCCACGCGTTGTCGATGATTATGCGTTTGAAACGCCATTTCTCGCTGTCGCGGGTCAGTTCGCAATCGTAGCGATTCATCAGGAGCGCGTTTTCCGATTCCGGCTTCGGACCTTGCCGCGGCATGAAATGTTGCGCCAGCACATATCCATA
>Ga0193735_1000636_pt1 | contig 11148 bp, 11 predicted proteins | sample U1m2metaG_FD_145080 | JGI IMG/M metagenome (GOLD analysis project Ga0193735, IMG submission 145080) | Soil microbial communities from a riparian zone of the East river system, Colorado, United States - U1m2 | ecosystem: Environmental > Terrestrial > Soil > Riparian zone | place: USA: East River... | reverse complement strand
CGGACAAGCGCGTGAGCTCGTCACGGAGCTGATCGACTTCGGCGCCCTTCTTACCGATGACGACGCCCGGACGGCCAGTGTGGATCGTGACGACGACCTTGCCAGGCTTGCGCTCGATGCGGATGTCCGCGATCGCCGCGTGCCCGAGCCGCGCCTTCAGATACTTGCGAAGGAGCTCGTCCTCGCGGAGCAGCGCCGGAAAGTCGCGGTTCGCGTACCACTGCGATCTCCATGTCTTGGAGATGCCGAGACGGAAGCCGATCGGATGTGTTTTCTGACCCATTAGCGATTCCCCTTCTTCACTTCACGAGCGTCGAGGATGATCTCGACGTGACTGGTTCTCTTTCTGATCGGAGTGGCGCGACCTTGCGCCGCCGGCATGAAGCGGCGGAGCGCCGGTCCCTCGTTTACAATCGCGTGCTTGATATAGAGCGTGTCCACGTCGATCGACTCGTTCCCCTTTCCCTCTCTCGACTTGAACTCGGCGTTGGCGACAGCGGAGTTGAGAACCTTCGCGATCTGCACCGCCGCGTGCTTCTTCGAGAACTTGAGCAGTCCGAGGGCTTCGTTCACATCCTTGCCGCGGATCTGATCGATGACGAGTCGCATCTTGTACGGCGACTGGCGGGTCGTGCGCTGAATCGCGCTCGACACACCCTTCTTCTCGGCGGCGTGACGCGCCGCGCGAATCCTGGATCTCTCGCTCACTTGACCGCCGCCTGGCCTCTCGGCGGGGTCGACCCCGCCGGCGGAGTGCCGCCTGTCGTGGCTACGCCGCCGGCCTTCTTGTCGGTCGGCTTGGCAGCGCCGGTGTGGCCGCGGAATAGGCGCGTCGGCGCGAACTCGCCGAGCTTGTGCCCGACCATGTTCTCGGTCACGTACACCGGAATGAACTTGTTGCCGTTGTGGACCGCGAAGGTGTGACCGACGAAGTCGGGGACGATCGTGCTCGCACGCGCCCACGTCTTGATCACTCTCTTCTCGTTCTTGCCGTTCATCGTCGAGACCTTCGTCATCAACGCGTCTTGAACGAACGGACCCTTTTTAACGCTTCTTCCCATATCCGATTCCCAGAATTGGTTGCGAGCTTACTGCGTTGCCTTGCCGCGCTTCCGTCCGCGGACGATCAGGCGCTGCGAGGGCTTCTTCTTGTTGCGTGTCTTGACGCCTTCCTTGTTTCCCCACTTGTCCACGACGTTGCGGCCACCGCGAGTACGACCACCGTGCGGGTGATCGACCGGGTTCATAACCTCACCGCGAACCTTGGGACGCTTGCCCATCCAGCGGCTCTTGCCCGCCTTGCCGGCCGACAGGAGCTCGTGCTCGGCGTTGCCGACTGTGCCGACCGTCGCCATGCACTCGCCGTGAACCATTCGCATTTCAGTAGAAGCCATGCGCAGCGTCACGTACTCACCTTCTTTGGCTACCACCTCGAGCTTCGTTCCGGCTGAACGGGCCATCTTGCCACCCGCGCCCGGCTTCAGCTCGACGCAGTGCACGTCGGTGCCGAGCGGGATCTCGCGGAGAGGAAGCGCGTTACCGACGCGGCTGTCCGAGCCCTTGCCGGAGACGATCTTGTCGCCGACCGACAATCCCTTCGGGTGGATGATGTAGCGCTTCTCGCCATCCTCGTACTCGACCAGCGCAATGCGCGCCGTGCGATTCGGATCGTACTCGATCTCACGCACCGTCGCTGTCATTCCGAACTTGTTGCGCTTGAAGTCGATGATGCGGTACATGCGCTTGTGACCACCGCCGATGCGACGCATGGCGATGTGGCCGTGATTGTCGCGGCCGCCGCTCTTGGTGAGCGGCTCCATCAGCGACTTCTCCCCGTAGGTCCGCGTGATCTCCGAGAAATCGGGGACCGAGCGGGAACGCGAGCTCGGGGTTACAGGCTTGAATTGACGAACGGCCATTGCTTACGCCTCGAAGATGTCGATCGAGTCACCGTCTTTCAGGGTGACGATCGCTTTTTTCCAGTGTGGACGACGTCCGACGACCTGTCCCACACGGCGATCCTTGCCGCGGTGGTTTGAGGTCCAGACGCCGGTGACCTTCACGTTGAAGAGCTCCTCGATCGCTTTTCTGATGTGGGTCTTCGTCGCTTTCGGGTGCACGCGAAAGGTGTACTCACCACGATCCTGATACGCCGACGATGTCTGCTCGGTGACGATCGGGGTGATGATAGTGCGAGTGAGTGTCGGCATGGCTATTTACCTTTCTTCTTGCCGGCTGATTTCTTCGCCGTCTTCTTTGCAGCCGCCTTGGGCTTCGCGGACTTGCCCGCGGCCTTGGCGGCCTTCCTGGCCGTCTTGTGCGCGTTCGAGCTCTTGGCCGCCGCCTTAGCCGTCTTGCGCTCAGCCTTCTCGGCCCCACGAGACTTGGTCTCCGACTTCGGGCGCGCGGCACGCGGCTTCTCTTCCACCGTCTTCAGCTCGTAACCGAGTGCGTTGGACTCGATCAGCACTACATCGGACCACAACACGTGGTAGGTCGAGACGTCGGCGTAAGGCATTACGTAGGTCCGCTGCAGGTTGCGCCCGCTCAGGAACACGTTCGGCTTCACTCCGTCGGTGAGGATCAGGACTTTCTTGCCCGTCACGCCCACGGCGCCAAGCAGCGACACCATCTGCTTGGTGCTCGGCTTGTCGTAGTTGAAGTTGTCGATCACGATCAGAGCATCTTCGCGGGCGCGCGCGTTGAGCGCACTCTTGCGAGCAAGGGCGCGGATCTGGCGCGGAACCGTCTGGTTGTACTTGCGACCAGTCGGGCCGAAGACCGTACCACCGCCGACGAAATGGGGAGCGCGGCGCGATCCCTGACGGGCGCGGCCGGTTCCCTTCTGCTTCCACGGCTTCTGGTTTCCACCGGTCACAAGACCGCGCGTCTTGGTGTACGCGAGCCCGAGCCGCTGGTTTCCCAGGTACGCCTTAACGGCTTGGTGCATCACCGGCATGTTGACGGTGCCGTCGAACAGCTCGCCGGGAAGGTCGAGGCGCTCCCGCTCGGTCCCGCCGGCGGTGTACGCGGCTGCCTTCAAGGTTGGATTCGTAGTCTCAGCCATGTTAACCCTGCTTCTTCACGAGGACGATCCCGTTGGTCGGGCCGGCCACGGAGCCGCGGATGTAAATGAGATTGCGAGCAGCGTCGATGCGCTCAATTCGAAGATGTGTTTGCGTATGGCGCTCAGCACCATAATGCCCGGGCATCTTCTTTCCCTTGATGACACGCGACGGATCGGTGCCGGGGCCGATGGAGCCGGGACGACGGTGCTTGGTGTTGCCGTGGGTGTTGGGACCGCCGTGGAACCCATAGCGCTTCACGACGCCCTGGAATCCGCGACCCTTGGACGTGCCGGTGACTTTGACCTGATCGCCGGGCGCGAAAATCTCGACCGTGACCTTGTCGCCAAGGTTGTAGGTGGGGATTTCCTTCCTGTTCTCCTTGAGCTGCGCGTCGTCGAGACGGAAGCTGCGGAGAACCTGTGGGGCGACCGTCAGTCCAGCCTTGGCGGCGTGACCGACGACAGCCTTGTGCGCGCGACGGCCGCGCGGCGTCCGCTCGCCCTGCTTGGAGTCGCGGGCGTGACGCTGCTCGCCGAAGCCGAGCTCGACTGAGTCGAAGCCGACCTGGTCCTTTTTCAGAACCTTGGTCACCGAGTTCGGAGCCGCCTCCACCACGGTGCAAGGAATCTGCTGTCCCTCTTCATTGAAGATCTGGGTCATGCCCAGCTTTTTTCCGATGATACCTATCATATGTAGTTACTCGACCTTGATCTCGACGTCGACGCCGGCGGGCAGATCGAGCTTGGTCAGCGCGTCGACTGTTGCCGCGCGCGAATCAAGGATGTCGATCAACCGCTTGTGCGTCTTGAGCTCGAACTGCTCACGCGACTTCTTGTCGACATGCGGCGAGCGAAGCACGGTCCATCTCTTTGTCTTTGTCGGCAAAGGAATCGGACCACTCACCTGTGCACCGGTCTTCTCGGCCGTGCGGACGATGTCCGCCGCGGCCTGATCGATGACGGCGTGGTCAAACGCCTTGAGCCGAATTCGAATTCTTCCTGCCATAACTGTCTCTCGCGTGTAAGTCGCGTTGACTACTTGAGGATCTTGGTCACTACGCCGGCGCCAACCGTGCGGCCGCCTTCTCTGATCGCGAACCGAAGTCCCTCGTCCATCGCGATCGGCGTAATGAGCTCGATCGTCATCTGGACGTTGTCCCCAGGCATCACCATCTCCATACCTTCTGGCAGCTCCACACTTCCAGTTACGTCGGTCGTTCTGAAGAAGAACTGAGGACGGTATCCCTTGAAGAAGGGGGTATGACGGCCACCCTCTTCCTTGGTCAACACGTAGACCTCGGCGTTGAACTTGGCGTGCGGCGTGATGCTACCAGGCTTGGCCAGCACCATTCCACGCTCCACGTCCTCCTTGTTGATGCCCCGGAGCAGGAGTCCCACGTTGTCTCCAGCCTGGCCGTCGTCCAGAAGCTTCCGGAACATCTCGACCCCGGTGATGACCGTCTTCTTGTCACTGTTAAAGCCAATAAGAGAGACTTCCTCCCCGACCTTGATCTTCCCCTTCTCGATTCTGCCAGTCGCCACGGTACCACGCCCGGTGATCGAGAACACGTCTTCCACGGGCATCAGGAACGGCTTCTCGGTCTCGCGCTTGGGCTGCGGGATATAAGTATCAAGAGCATCCATCAGCTCTCCGATCTTCTTCCCGTACTCCGAGTTCGGGTCCCCTGACTCCAAGGCCTTAAGTGCCGACCCCTTGATGATCGGCGTGTCGTCGCCCGGGAAGTCATAGCTCGACAAGAGCTCACGGACCTCCAGCTCCACCAGCTCCAGCAGCTCGGCGTCGTCCACCATGTCCACCTTGTTCATGAACACGATGATGTAGGGCACGTTCACCTGCTTGGCGAGCAAGATGTGCTCTCTCGTCTGCGGCATCGGCCCGTCTGCGGCCGAGACCACGAGGATCGCCCCGTCCATCTGCGCCGCGCCCGTGATCATGTTCTTCACGTAATCGGCGTGTCCCGGGCAGTCCACGTGCGCGTAGTGACGCTTGTCGCTCTCGTACTCCACGTGCGCCGTCGCGATCGTGATGCCGCGTTCCCTTTCCTCGGGCGCCTTGTCGATCTGATCAAAGGCAACGGGCGATGCCAGTCCCTTCTTGGCCTGGATCGCCGTGATGGCGGCCGTCAGTGTCGTCTTCCCGTGATCCACGTGGCCGATCGTGCCGACGTTCACGTGCGGCTTCGTCCGATTGAATTTCTCTTTGCTCATTTCTTATCTCGCCTTTGCGGTGACTTTATTGATGATTTCTTCTGCCTTCGACTTTGGTACTTCCTCGTAGTGCGCAAACTCCATCGAATAGACAGCTCTTCCCTGCGTCATAGACCGGAGCTTCGTCGAGTAACCGAACATCTCCGATAGCGGCACCTGCGCATCGATCACCTGCGCCTCGCCGCGCTGATTCATTCCACCGATTCTTCCACGCCGCGATGACAGGTCGCCGAGCACGTCACCCATGTAGGCATCGGGGGAGACGACTTCGACCTTCATGATCGGCTCGAGGATGATGGCGCCTGCTCTCTTCGCGGCTTCCTTGATCGCCATCGATCCCGCGATCTTGAACGCCATTTCGCTGGAGTCGACGTCGTGGTACGAGCCGTATACCAGCTCGGCCTTCACATCGACCATCGGATAACCCGCCAGCACTCCGCCCTCGAGGGCTTCGCGCATACCCTGCTCGGCCGGCTTGATGAACTCACGTGGAATCGTTCCGCCCACGATCTTGTCCTCGAACACGAATCCTTCGCCCTGCTTTGCCGGCTCGATGTTGATCACTACGTGTCCGTATTGACCCTTGCCGCCCGACTGGCGAATGAACTTCCCTTCGACTTTCTCGACGCGCTTCTTGATCGTCTCGCGATAGGCAACCTGTGGCCGGCCAATGTTCGCGTCGACCTTGAACTCGCGCTGCATGCGGTCGACGATGATCTCGAGGTGCAGCTCGCCCATTCCGGAGATGATCGTTTGACCAGTCTCCTGGTCGGAGTGCACGTGGAAGGTCGGATCTTCCTCGGACAGCTTCTGCAGCGCTATCGCCAGCTTGTCCTGGTCGGCCTTCGTCTTCGGCTCGATCGCGACGTCGATGACGGGATTCGGGAACTTCATCGCCTCGAGGATGATCGGCGTATCTTCCATCGTCATGGTATCGCCGGTGCGCGTCTCCTTGAGTCCGATCGCCGCGGCGATGTCGCCGGCCATTACTTCTTCGATCTCTTCGCGCTTGTTGGCGTGCATCTGGAGGAGACGTCCAACGCGCTCGCGCTTGTCCTTGGTGGCGTTGTAAACGTAGGAGCCCGATTGCAAGCTTCCGGAATAGACGCGGAAGAAGGTCAGCTTACCTACGAACGGATCGGTTGCGATCTTGAACGCCAGTCCCGCAAACGGCTCGTCGTCCCTCGGATGTCGCTCGGCTGGCTCGCCGGTCGGCAGGACACCTTCGACCGCGGGTACGTCTTCCGGTGACGGAAGGAAGTCGACCACGGCGTCAAGCATTGCCTGAACGCCCTTGTTCTTGAACGCGGCGCCGCACAACACCGGCACGATGAATCCGCCGACGGTGGAGCTGCGAATGGCGTGACGAATCTCCTCGACCGTCAGCTCCTCGTGCCTGAAATACTTCTCGATCAGAGCTTCGTCGTGGGAAACGGCGGCCTCGATCACGTCGTGACGGGCCTTCTCCATCGCTTCCCGATACTCCTCAGGGACTTCGGTGATCTCGAACTTCTTGCCCAGCGACTCGTCGTCGAAGATGTACTGCTTGCGCTCGATGACATCGATGTGGCCGGTGAAGAGCTCACCGGAGCCAACGGGAAGTTGAATCGGGTAGGCGTTCTTCGTAAGTCGATCGCGAATCATTCGCATACAGCGGTCGAAGTCGGCACCGACACGGTCCATCTTGTTGGCGAAGATCAACCGCGGAACCTTGTAGCGATCGGCCTGGCGCCAGACCGTCTCGGTCTGCGGCTCGACGCCGGCGACTGAGTCCAGCAGCGTCACGGCGCCATCGAGCACTCGAAGCGAGCGCTCGACTTCAACGGTGAAATCGACGTGGCCCGGGGTGTCGATGATGTTGATGCGATACTCGATCCCGTTACGCGTCCAGAACGCGGTGGTCGCGGCGGACGTGATCGTGATGCCGCGCTCCTGCTCCTGCTCCATCCAATCCATCGTCGCGGTGCCTTCATGCACCTCGCCGATTTTGTGGGTCTTGCCGGTGTAGTAGAGGACGCGCTCGGTCATGGTCGTCTTCCCGGCATCGATGTGGGCCATGATGCCGATGTTACGATAGCGGTCGAGCGGGGTGTGTCGTGCCATGATCTCTGGAAGCTCTCTCTATAGATGCGGCCCCAAACAGCTGGAGCCGGTGGTCTCAATTCAACAAAAACGCGGGTGGACCATGCGCCCCTGAACGGGACCGGTATCCATCCGCTGCCGCCGGGTGCACCCGCAACTGGTTCGCAGGTGGGGACTCAAGGCGCGCCGAAGAAGCAGAATCGGCGATTAATTTTTGGTGTTCTGCGGGCGCGGTAAACCGCGTTCCGCCATAGCCTTGTAAAGGTATTCCGGAACGAGGCTAAGTCAATGGGACCGCTATCGGATTTCTAATGAAGCGAATCGCGAGTGCTGAGCGTCGCTTATAGTCGTATTACGGGAACCGACGCCGCTGGATGTGACATTATGGTCCTTGCGGCGTCTTACTTTGTAGTGTAAAGTACTCTATCACTCAAGCCCAACCGAGCCGATGAGATCTTCCGCCTCTACCGTAGCCTGGACCGCCGCAATCCTCACCTCAGCGCTTGGCGCTGCCATCCTGTTTTCGGCGGAGCCAGGCATCAACTGGCCGATCTGGGTTGCCGCCGCATCCGTTTCTCTCATCCTGTCACGGCTGGTCGCGGTGCGCCGAGTGGAGACCCCGCTCCTCGTGCTCGTCGCCTGGGCTACCGTGCTCAGCTTGGGATTTGCGCTTACCGACAAGGAGGGCTTCTATGGACTGATCGTCGCGAGCGACGCCATGCTGCTGGGCCTCGCCACGATTACCCTCGGGGCGGAAAGGTGGAGCGACCTGTCGGCAAAACTTCTTGTCGCCGTTCCCTTCCTCGCTTCGTTTCGGGTCGTCACCACTGCCGCTCGGGAGGTGGCCGACGCACCCAACTCGGTTTCGTCGCCCCGCGCGCGCGCGATCATCAAGGGCGCTCTGCTCTCCGTCCCGCTCGTCATCGTACTCGTCGCCCTGCTCGGCAGCGCCGATCCGGTCATCAGGTGGACCACCGAGCGCATCGCAGGCTGGCTCCCCGACTGGTCGTTTCCGCCACGGGTTCTGTTCTTCGCCTTCCTGCTCGCACTCACTCTCGGCGCAAACTCGATCGCTCGGCGCCAGCTCGCGGCGAAGTTTCCGCAGTACCCGCCTTTCGGCGGCCGCCCCACGGTTGGCCTGACGGAGCAGCGCATGGTGCTCTGGAGCGCGTCGGTAGTGCTCTGGCTCTTCGTGTTGCTACAAGCGTCCTACTTCATACATCCACCGCCGGCCGCCGTCGGTACCGGTGTCACGTTCGCTGATTTCGCCCGGCGCGGCTTCGGCGAGCTCTCATTTGCCGCCACCCTCGTCGGCGCGATCATTCTGGTTCTCGAGTACACGCAACCTGTCGATGCAACTGAGCGCGACCGAGCTATCCTCCGCCGGCTAGGGCTCGCCCTGGTCATCGCGCTCGAGCTCGTCCTCATCTCCGCTTTCCGGCGGGTGATTCTGTACGAGCAGGCCTATGGCTATACGACCGCACGAGTGTTCGCACAGGCATACATGATCGTCATGGCACTCGCGCTTGGGGCCCTCGCGCTCGAAATCACCAGCGCTCGCACCTCGATCGCGTTTGGCCGGCGCGTCGCCGAGATCGCCCTCGGGGCCTTTACCGTTCTTGTCTTTTGGAACTTCGAGGCGTGGATCGTAAACAGGAACATCGATCGGGCCGCCACCACCGGAAAGTTCGACGCAACCTACGCAAAACAACTCTCCCGCGACGCGATTCCGACCCTGGTCGAGCGACGGGCGGAGATTCCGGTCGTGCAGCGCGATAGCGTCATGATGCAGCTCGGGTGTGTGCAATTGCCGGCGGAAACCCGCTGGTTCGAGTGGAACCGCAGCGTGGCCGCGGCGGATCGTGCGTTACGTGGTGTGGAAAGACCGCCTTGTCCTCGCCGCGTTTCTCCCGCGAGCCTCGATTGAGCCACCGCGTGCGGAATCACGCCGCGGGTTTTGGCCTCAGCATCAAATAGAGCGGCCAACTGAGAGCGAGCAGGATCAGCGAGTAAATGCTATTTCGCGTATCGGCCAGGAATGCGCCCACCAGGAAACCGACGGAGAGGACGAGCACGAGCCCCGTTGTCCAGGGATGGCCGACGGCGCGAAACGGCCGGGGTACTTCCGGCTCGCGCCGCCGCAAAATGAAGACGCTCAGAAAAATCAGCGTGTACTGGGCGACGAAAAAGAAGGCCGTCACTGCCAGCACTATCTCCAGCGTCCCGGTGATGACCATCGCCAGGCACACGGCTGCGCTGAGAAAAAGCGCAATCACAGGTGTACCACCGCGATTCACGTAATCCGCGGCCGGAAGAAATCCGAACACGCTGAGGCGGTGCAACACCCGCGACGTCATCAGCTGATAGGCGTTGACCGCACTGAGCAGCGACACGATGGTGAGAATCCGAATCACCGCGTCGCCTTTGCCGCCGAAGATTTCGTTCGCGGCGGTCGCCGCGACCAGAGGCTGGCCCGCCATCTTGTCCAGCGGCAGGACGTAGAGAAACCCGACGTTCACCAACAGGTAGATGACCGCGACCGACAACACACCGCCGAACATCGACCGCGGAATGTCGCGCGCGGGATTTCGCAGCTCACCGGAGAAATACACGATCCCGTTGTAGCCGTCGTAGGTGAAAATGACGGCCTGCATCGCGAGCACGAACGCCGCGAGGAACGCGAATCCGGTGGGAGGCCGCGCAACGCCGGCACCGGTTATTCCGCGCCCGAGCACGAAACAGGCGCCGATAAGAATCGCGAAGGCGAGCGTCTTGAGAAACGAGGTAAGATTCTGCGCCGCGCTGCCGGTTCTTATCCCGCGCCACTGAATGAGGGCAAATGCCAGGATCACCGCACTGGCTATCGCCGCGGCGAATCCTCTGGAGATCCCGGCGAGAATCGTCACGTACTCTCCAATCACAAGCGCCGCGAGAGCGGCACTGCTACACGTCGAGAGCCAGTCACTCCAGCCGATGACGAATCCCGCGTATGGACCCATCGATCGGCGGAGAAAGACGGTGTAGCCGCCCGACTCGGGCATCATCGTCGCCAGCTCCGCAAGAGCGTTGGCGCCTAAGGCGGCGTAGAGGGCTCCGATGATCCAGACACTGATAAAGAGCCATGGAGTGGGAAGGAGCTGGGCCACCAGCCCTGGAGTGCGGAGAATCCCGGAGCCGATCGTGTTTCCCACCGTCACGGAGAGGCCGAAGAGGACTCCCAGCACGGCAAGCAGTCCCATGTTTGGCCGCGCGCGAGGTGGCGTGACGGTTGCCTCTCGCGCTTCGGGGGCCTCCGTCACGCGCGAGAGTTGGGTCGCGAAGCTCCGTTGGTCGTGAGAGGCCGGCGCATGAAATCCGCGAGCAGCTCGTGGAAGTGGTGCGTCCCCACTTCGCGTCGCTCCGAGTAGCGGCCCCGATCGTACAGGCGTGAGCGAACTCCGCGCTGAACCGATTCGACTACCTCTTCATCTTCCATCTCGACCCGGTGCAGCCCCGCTCCCATACCGCTGTCGCGCATCGAGGAATTCCACACATAGGAATGGAAGGCGACCTTGGTGCGACCTACCGCGAGAGGAGTCACGACATTCAGCGACAGACCCCACGGGTAGAAGTTGAACATGATGTTGGGGAAGAGCCAGAAATAGAACGCACCCACACGTTCGCCGGCGTTGGGATGATCCTCCGGTAGCTCGAACGCCGGCTCGCCAGCCTTGGCGATTCCCAGCTGCAGGTTTCCATAGCGAAATCTCTCGGTCCGGTAGCCGGAGTAG
>Ga0193735_1000635_pt1 | contig 11155 bp, 11 predicted proteins | sample U1m2metaG_FD_145080 | JGI IMG/M metagenome (GOLD analysis project Ga0193735, IMG submission 145080) | Soil microbial communities from a riparian zone of the East river system, Colorado, United States - U1m2 | ecosystem: Environmental > Terrestrial > Soil > Riparian zone | place: USA: East River... | reverse complement strand
GAGACACGATCTTATGCATGCATTGAATCTCCTTCCCTTGCACGAGCGCACGGCTGTTGTGCTTTGCTGTCAAAACGGTTTATCGCATGATGAAGCCGCGCGCGTCCTTGACATTCCGCTCGGCACTGTGAAGACCAATGTCTTGCGCGGTCGTGAAAAACTGAAACGAACGCTGGCCGCATGGAGACCGAATTAATACAATGAACGCAATGATCGACGACGAAACGCTCGACCGTCACTTACGCGAAGCGGCGCCATATATCGACGACGACGGCTTTACCGCGCGCGTTATGGCCAATTTGCCCGTGGCGCAGCGCGAACCGCGTTGGCTGCGTGCAATGATTCTGCTCGGCCTGGCAATACTCGGAAGCGGGATCGCTTACTTGCTTTCCGGCGGATTCGTCCGCGAAGGCGTGATCCAGTTGTCCAACTTCCCGATTTGGCTGTTGCTCGTGTTCGCGTTCGGTTGCGGCCTCGTGGTGGGCGCCTTCGCTGTCATCTTCGCCATCCGCAAGACGCCCGAGGTGCGCGATCTTACCCGCCTGGGGTTTTGAGACCGGCTGTCAGTTACGTCGGGCACAGCTCGCGCGCCTGCTGCACATCACGTTCGATCTGGCGCACGAGCGCATCGACATCTTCGAATTTCTTCTCCGGCCTGAGGTAGCTGATGAAGCGCACTTCAAGGTCTTTGCCGTAGATATCGCGGTCGAAGTCGAGCAGATGAATCTCCAGAATGCGCTCGGTTTTGCTGCTGCTGACGGTGGGCCGATAACCGAGATTCACGACACCCGGGTAAGCAACTCCCTCCAATCTCGCTTCGGCGAAATAAACGCCGTTTGGCGGGAACTGTTCGTTGTGAGCGCTCAAATTGGCGGTTGGAAAGCCAATTTTTTTTCCGAGGTCGTCGCCGCGCACAACTGTCCCCAGGACCGTGTATTCTCGGCCAAGCATTGCTGCCGCCTTTTGTAGATCGCCCGATTCGACCGCCCGACGGATTGTGGTGCTGCTCACCAATTCACCATTGACGGTCACCGGCGGGATTCCAATCACGTTGAAGTCGAACTGTGCGCCCAGTTTCTTGAGCAGCTCGAGATTGCCACGCCGATTTTTTCCAAACGACCATTTGTGGCCGACGCAAATTTCGCGCAGCGGGTTCGAGTGCTTCACTAATTGCTGCACGAAGTCTTCGGGCTCGGTGGCGGCAAATTGCTTGTCAAACGTAACGATCAGAAGATGCGCCACGCCAAGCTCCCGAATCAACGCGATCTTGTGCGGACTGGCGGTGAGTAGATGAGGCGCGGCTTCTGGCCGCAGGATTTTTTCGGGGTGGGGATCGAACGTGACCACGACGGGCGTTCCGTTGGCCGCCTTGGCGTGTTCGGTGGAGGTCGAGATGACCGCCTGATGGCCAAGATGCACACCATCAAATACTCCAATCGCGAGGAATATTGGGCCGTGTAATTTCGATAGCTCGGGGATGGATCGAAGCGTTTCCATCAGGCAAATGACGAATGACGAATGACGAATGACGAAATAATGACGAAGCACGAATACACAAGACGCGGTGCGCGTGAAATCATTCGGCTTTCGATATTCGGATTTCCTTTGACCTTCGACATTCGGATTTCGTCATTCTCCTCACGCTCCACGCATCTTGGAAACTTCCGGCAGACTCAGCATCCGGCTGAGAATTTCCTCCCGAGTCGCGTTTTTGATTTGATCGACCGTGATCGCGTTCGCGACATCGAACCGGCCGGATTTTGTCCGGCGCAGCGATTTCAAGTGGGCGCCGCAGCCGAGGGCCTCGCCGATGTCATGCACGTAGGTGCGAACATAGAAGCCTTTGCTGCACAGGACGCTGAAGTCGATTTCGGGCAGCGCGATGCGATCAATCGTGTGGCGATAGACGTGCACCAGGCGCGGTTCGCGCTCTACGACTTTTCCCTGGCGCGCGAGCTTGTAAAGCGGCACGCCAGCGTGTTTTTTCGCGGAGACCATCGGCGGCAATTGATAAAAATCGCCCCGAAACTTTTCAAACGCAGCCCGAATTTGATTTTCATCCAGCGCGGGGACCGGCCGCTGTTGAATTACTTCGCCTTGTCGATCTTGCGTGTCGGTCGTCACGCCGAGCACAAATGTGCCGGCGTACTCCTTATCTTCGCTCATGAGCAAATCCTGAACCTTTGTGCCGCGCCCAACGGTGAGCAGCAGCAATCCGGTGGCGATCGGATCAAGCGTGCCGCAATGACCGATTTTCCTGGTGGCCAGTTTTCGCCGCGCCAGCGCAACGACGTCGTGCGACGTCATCCCTTCCGCTTTATCGACCAGCAGCACGCCGTCAGGATCTGCGCTTAAGGACTTCACGAATTTCCTCCAGAACCTTTTTTTCGACCTCGGCGAGGCTTCCACGAACACGGGCGCCGGCGGCCAGTGTGTGCCCGCCACCGCCGAATTTCTGGCAAATCGCGCAGACATCGACTGCTTCATCTTTCGAACGCATGCTGACGCGCACTTTGCCGTCAGCCAGTTCTTCAAAGAAGACCGCAACGATGACGCCGCGAATTGCCCGCAGATAATCGATTAATCCTTCGTTGTCTTCGGGTAGAACAGCAAGATCTGCGGCGGTTTTTGAGGTGAGACTGAAGCTTGCCGCTCGGTCGCCGAACTCGAAGCGCGTCGTCCGGAGCAATTCCCGCAGCAATTCCAGCCTGCGCCGGGGATAGTTCTCATATAATTGCTGGCTAATCCGGCCAACGTCGAGACCGCCACTGCGCACGAGTTCCGCTGCAATCTCGAACGTGCGCGCGCTGGTTTTTGGATATTGGAACGAACCGGTATCGGTTGAGATCGCGGCATAAAGATTTTCCGCGATGTCATGATTGAAAGGCAGGCCCTGGCTTTTGATCAGGTTGAAAATGATTTCTCCCGTGGCCGGCGCGTTGGGATCAACGATCACCAGATCGCCGTAGCCGGGATTGCTGAGGTGATGGTCGATGTTGATCCAGATTTTTGCCGAACGAATCGCGGTGAGCGCGGTTCCCAAGCGATTTTGAATTGCCGTGTCGAGCGCGATGGCGACATCGACATCCGCCGCGGTGGAGGGCGGCTTAGTCAACAACTCGGAGCGCGGCAGAAATGAATATTTCTCAAGCATGCCGTCTTCATTCCAGACACGAACGTTCTTGCCAAGTTGCTGAAGCGACAGTGCGAGTGCGAGCTGGCTGCCCAGTGCGTCGCCATCGGGGCGAACGTGACCCAAGATCGCGAAGCGCTGATGCTCCCGCAAGACGCGGCCGATTTCATCAAAGGTTGAAACGGTCATTTTGTAGCCATCGCCCTGTGGGCGGTCCGGACAAAGCGGAACGACTCGCTACGATAGACGGCCCACAGGGCCGTGGCTACAGCATTCACTCGTTCTCGTCGCGGGGTTTTTCGAGATCCTGCAAAATCTCAAGGACGCGCGCGCCGCGTTCGATGGAATCGTCGATATGAAAAATTAGATGCGGCGTGTATTTCAAGACGACGTGGCGGGACAGTTCAGCTTGCAGTACAGGACGATGCGCTTCCAGTTTATCGATCACTCTCGCCCCATTTGCCGCGCCAAGAATGCTTACGAAGACGTGGGCGTTCTTCAGGTCAGGCGTAACATCGACAGCATTGATGCTGACCAGCATGCCTTCGAAGTTTATTTGGCGCGCAATGATTGCGCTCAGCTCACGTTTTACGAGTTCGTTTAAACGGAGTTGTCGATGTTTCATGATCGTTAAAGTGTTGAACCGTTGAAGAGTTGAAGCGGCCACAAGAATTCCGTTGTAACGCTTCAGCGCTTCAACGCTTTAACAAATCAAAGTTTCTGCGCAATTTGCTCGAGTTGATAGCACTCGATCACGTCGCCCACTTGATATTCGCCGAAGTCGCCCAGCTTGATCCCGCATTCCAAGCCGGAGCGCACTTCCTTTACGTCGTCCTGGAAACGGCGCAGCGTCGAAATCCCGCCGTCGTAAACCGGCTGACGCTTTCGCAGGAGGCGGGCGCGCGCAGCGCGAGCGATGCGGCCATCGGTGACCAAACAACCAGCGACGATGCCTTTGCTTAGCCGGAAAACCTGTTTCACCTCCGCATGCCCGATGACTGTTTCGCGAAGCTCGGGTTCGAGTAGCCCGGCCATAGCGTCTTTGATCTGATCCAGCAATTCGTAAATGATGCTGTAAAGCTTGATCTGAACGCCTTCGCGTTTCGCAGCCGGTACAGCCATGGCCTCGACTTTTACACTGAAACCGACCACCACCGCATTCGAGGCGCTCGCCAGCAAAATATCCGATTCGGAAATCGGCCCTACAGCCGAATGAATAAGTTCCAGGTCGATCTTTTTGCTTTCGATCTGTTTCAACGCGCCGACCAGCGCTTCGAGCGAGCCTTGCGTGTCACCTTTCAAAACGATGCGCAGAACTTTTTTGCCTTCGGCGGTTTCAAGCAGACTTTCCAGCGTAGCGCGTTGTGGAACGTACAACTTGCTCGCCCGCTTTGCCTCGAGCCGTTCGTCGCTCAATTGTTTCGCCTCGTGCTCTGATTCCATGACGAGCAATTCATCGCCCGCATTAGGCAGACCGGTAAAGCCAAGCACTTTCACTGGCGTCGAAGGCCCGGCTTTCTTGACCGGTTGGCCGCGATCGTCGAGAAGCGATTTTACTTTGCCGTTGTAATCGCCGCAGATGAACGGGTCGCCGATTTTTAATGTGCCCATCTGCACAATCACGGTCGCAGTCGGGCCGCGACCTGCTTCGACTTGCGCTTCGATGACAGTGCCGCGTGCTCTGGCGCTCGGCGAAGCCTTGAGTTCCATCACCTCCGCCTGAAGCGTCATCATCTCAAGCAAGTGATCAATTCCAGTGCCTTTTGTTGCCGAGACTGGACAAACAATCGTTTCGCCGCCCCAATCTTCCGGGGCCAGACCCTGCTCCTGAAGTTGTTTCTTGACCCGATCTAAGTTCGCGCCCGGAAGATCCATTTTATTGAGGGCGACCATGATCTTCACGTGCGGTGCGGCCTTGGCGTGATTAATTGCTTCGATTGTTTGCGGCATGATGCCGTCATCGGCCGCGACAACGAGCACAACGATGTCGGTTACATTGGCGCCGCGCGCGCGCATGGCGGTGAAGGCGGCGTGGCCCGGTGTGTCGATGAAAGTAAGTATCGCGCCATTATGATTGACGCTGTAAGCGCCGATGTGTTGCGTGATTCCACCCGCTTCACCGGCCGCTACGCGCGTCTTGCGAATCGCGTCCAGGAGCGTGGTCTTGCCATGATCGACGTGTCCCATGAAGGTGATGATGGGGCCGCGTGGCTTGAGTTCCTCTTCCTTTTCAATAACCGGCGGAGGCGGCGCAACGACCGGCTGTTCCACCTTGTGAACGCCGGCGCCTTTTTCGCGGCGCTCCTTTTCCAGAACGAACCCGTGATTCTCCGCGATCTTCGCCGCAATATCGGGCTCGATTGTCTGGTTGATGTTGGCGAAGATGTTGTGCGTCATCAGCTCTGCGATGATTTGATGCGGTTTTAACCCAAGCTCAGCTGCTAACTGCTTAACAACAATTGGAGGCTTGATAAGGATGATCTTCTGCGGCGTGGCTTCTGCCTCAGCAGAAGGCGGCGCGACCTCGAGCGTTTCCGGGGTTGTGTCGGTGGTAACTACGCCCGGGACTTGAGTAGGAGGCGCTTGCGCAGGCGCGGGCTTTGCCGGCACGGCGGGCTTAGCAGGAACCGTGGCGGCCTCCAGCGACGCACGGATACGTGAAATTGGAGGTAAAACATCGCGCTTGGTTTTTACCTCGCCATCTTCGGTTTTCTTGCGCGTTTTTTTCCTGTCGATGAGCGAGACGCTCTCGTGTTCGTGGCTCGGGCGTGGAGTAGTTGGCGGCTCCGCCTTTGGCGGAAGTGAGCGCGATTTAGCCGGGGCTACAGTATGGGCATGCTCTGGCGCGACATCCCGCTTTAGCTCTTTCTTGGGAAGCTTTGTTTTTGGCGCGGCTACTGGCTTGCGAGCAGTAGTCTTGTGCGCCGCGACGTCAGCGGCTGGCTTGCGCGTTGCAGTTTTGCTGCTCGTCTTCGTTGCCATCGTTGATCCTTCAAAATTTCGCTCATGGCTCGAGCCCTTAAAGCAGAGCCACGTTATTGTACGAGTTCCTGCCGATGCACTGCCTCGTAAATCTCTCGCGCCTTTGTTTCATCGACAGCGAGAATATCCACCAAATCCTGCACGTCTGCATCACGCAATCCTTCTAAATTGGTAAAGCCGGATTTTACCAACGTGAGCGCCTGCTCTTCGGTGACAGGGAGCGCGCTAGCAAGTGTCTGCGCAGCTTGCGCTACTTTCTGTTCCACCACGGTTGTCGCCGACGTATCCTTGCCGATGTTGATTTCCCAGCCTGTCAATCGCGAGGTCAGCCGCGCGTTCTGTCCCTTTTTTCCGATCGCGAGCGAAAGCTGATCTTCGTCGACAGAAATCTTGACGCTCTTCTTCTCCGTATCGAAAACCAGATTTTTCACCTTCGCCGGCTTGAGCGCTTCCAGAACGTATTCCTTTGGATCGGAGCTCCAGCGGATGATATCGACCTTTTCGTTATTGAGCTCGCGCACGATGTTTTTGACCCGCGAGCCGCGCATGCCGACACACGCACCCACGGGATCCACTTTCTCGTTCGCGCTCCACACTGCAATTTTGGTGCGATAACCGGCTTCTCGCGCGATGCCGCGAATCTCCACCGTGCCGTCAGCTATTTCGCTCACTTCAAGCTCGAAAAGCCGGCGCACGAAATTCGGATGACTGCGCGAGACGATGATCTCGGGGCCGCGAGCGCCGTTCTCGACCGCGACCACGTAGGCGCGCAAACGGTCACCTACATTGTAATCTTCCACGACGACTCGCTCGCGCTGCGGCATGATCGCTTCAAATTTTCCAAGATCGAGAATGACATCGGAGCGGTCGAAGCGCCGCACGGTTCCACTGACGATTTCCCCGGCGCGGTCCTTGAATTCCTCATAAATCATTTCTTTCTCGGCTAGGCGAATCCGCTGCATCATGGCTTGTTTTGCGGTCTGCGCTGCGATGCGGCCAAAATTCTTCGGTGTGACTTCTACTTCCACAGTGTCACCAATGTTCGCGTCCGATTTGATCTTGCGCGCTTTCGAGAGCTCGATCTCATCCTGTGGATTCGTTACATCCTCGACTACCAGCAGGTTGGCCAGCGCCCGGATTTCGCCGCTCTTCGGATTAATATCGATGCGCAGATCGCGCGACGCGCCGACGCTCTTCTTGGAGGCCGAAAGCAGCGCGTTCGAAACCGCCTCGAGCAGAATATCGCGTTTGATTCCGCGCTCCCGCTCCAGGTAATCGAGCATGGCAATAAATTCCGCGTTCATAAAAACATGCAGCCCGCAGACTAAAAAGAGTGGGACGCCAGTTCCCACTCCATCAGCGCGCGGACTAGACACCTAGGATAACTTTGTGGAGTCTGCTCGTCAAGCTGCGCCGCGGTTTAATTTGACGTCAAACTCGCAATGTCCAACATCCAGCATTCGATGAATTCGCGGATCCAAGCTTTGGTGATTGTGCTCCTGGTGTGGTCCGTGGTTTATCTTCCAGCGCTTGGGTCACTGGCGGTCAAGGGAGAAGAAGGACGTCGGATTTTTCCGGCCATCGAGATGCTCAAGACCGGCGATTATGTTGTGCCGCAAGTGGGCAGCAACCCGTATTTCCGAAAGCCGCCGCTGGTAAACTGGCTGGTGGCGATGTCGTTTAAATTTTTTGGCGTGCGAAATGAATGGGCGGCCCGCTTGCCTTCAGCGCTTGCTGTGCTCGCGGTGGCGATTGCGTTTGTGACCGTCGCGCGCGTGAGCCTCGGTCCCAAGGGATCAATGACCGCAGCGCTGATCTGGTTGACGAATATCGGCATGATTGAAAAAGGCCGCTTGATCGAGATCGAGGGGCTCTACGTTTCGCTCTGCGGGCTTGCTATCATTTTTTGGTTGAGTTTTTGGACTCAAAAGAAATCGGCGTGGCTCATTTGGGTTCCGGCATCGATTTTTCTCGGACTTGGCATGCTGGCGAAGGGTCCAACCCTTCTTGGATTTTTCTATGCGATTGTGCTGGCTGTCCTTTGGCAGAACAAGAATTGGCGACTTCTGCTTCACCCCGCGCATTTTGTCGCGCTCGTAATCATGCTCGGCATTTTTGCCGCCTGGGCCGTTCCGTTTGTGAGGACGATGACGATCCCAGTGGCGATGCACAACTGGTCGATTCAATTCACTGATCGGCTGCAAGGCACTGAGTTCCAATTTGTGAACTGGATCCTAAACGTCCCGCGCGGTCTCGTGTATTTCCTGCCGTGGCTTATCCTGTTGCCGTTCTTGCGGTTTTCAAAATTTCAGCATCACGATCAGCGGCAATTTGCTCATGCACTCGTCTGGGGGACTGTGCTGCCCTTTCTTGTTGTAAACCTCGTGCCCGGAGGGGTTGCCCGCTACAGCATGCCGTATTTGGTCCCGGCGTCGTGGCTGCTGGCGATGTGCTATGCCGATGGCGCGCTGCAGTGGCCCGGCAAAGTGCGCATCGGGCGCGAGGAGCCGTTTGCCAGAGTAGTGACAACTTTCGTCGGACTTGGGCTCGTCATTGGCGGAATTGGTTACCCGCTCACCGCGCTTGCCCTGCGGGGCAGGCAGCAGGTAACAAGGGCCGCCGCTATAATTAACGCCGCGCTGCCCGGAGACGAGAAAGTTTATTCGGTCAATCCACGCTATGTGCCGGTGCTTTTTTATATCAAAGCGCCGCTCGAGTATGTAAGCAGCGTCGCGGACCTGCCCGACGAAACACATTACTTCCTCGTCCGCGCCGACAATGAAGAGGAAGCAGCGTCAACGCAAAAGTGGGCGCCACGTAAAGCGCATCCAATCGCTCGCGCGACGGATTATACCAAGCGCGAGATGATTCTCTTTGAGGTCGGACCTTGAAGTGAGATTAATCCGATGGGTTCCATGGGAATCCTTCGAAGACAGCTGTGGGCTCAGGAGAACGTGGCGTGACAGAGAGCTCTAAAACTGATTGCTTAATTTGGTGACAGCGGCCAAGTCGAGATTGTTCGTTGGGACATTGGGATTGTGGTTCCTTACCGTAGCAATCGTTTGCTTTCGGATATATACGCACCCTGGCTGGCATTCTGTCTTTCCAACATACCGGGATGCTGGTGCAGCTTGGATTCACCAGGCACAGATTTATGCGGCTCCCGGGATATTCTATATAGCCCGCTCGCCGCCGCTTTCTTTTCGCCTTTTGCGTTTGTCTCCCAAAATGTGGCGGAAGTGCTATGGAGGTTGGTCCTGGGCCTCGCTCTGCCGCTCGCACTCTGGTTTAACGCCAGAACGCTGTTCGACTTCTCGAAAAAGGAATTCGCCTGGCTTTTCCTACTTATTGTGCCGTTGACGTTGAGTAGTTTGAACAACGGACAGGCGAATATCATTATCATAGTGCTGTTTCTCGTCGCTGCCGGCGCCGCATCGCAGTCTCGCTGGTTCATCTGTTTTCCTTCAGAAGTCGTCCTACGCACTGCAGCAGTATGACGATTGGTTGGCGAATCTCGCGTCCGATCGTCGTCGAGCGCATGAGTACTACGGGAGATGGCGCGACTTTTATCTACTGCTGCGGCTCCTAGGAATCCCGATCTCCACAATGTGGTGGACGATTTTGGAAGTGACTGCCGGAGCCCTCGCCGCTGCAATTTGCTTTCTGGGAACTATTCGGCATTGGCCACGGGCGACTCTTCTCTTGGGCGCCATGTCTCTGGCCATTGTGTGGATGTTGCTTTTCGGCCCGGCGACCGAAGCCGCCACTTACGTGCTGATCGCTGTTCCGTCCGCGTATTTGCTGATTGCCGGCTGGTCTGACGTTTCTCAATCGGCGTTGCGAGTTGTCAGCACGCTGACCTATCTCGGGTTCGTCAGCGCGCATATTCTCAATTCCTGGTTCCCGATCAAAAGAAATGTTTACCTCGTCCACGCGATCCAACCTTGCCTGACTCTTTGTTTTTGTGCGGCGCTCTTTGTGTGGTGGAAGCGACAACTGCTTAATGGAGCAAAGCAGCCTTGCAGCGCGAGCGACAGATCGGAGCTGCAGTGTTGAGTCTTGGCGCGGTCTGGCCGCAGCTTTTCTTTCAGGCTGGCGCCGAACGAAGATTGACAGACTCGAAAACCAGAATTGGTTAGTATGCTAACTAATTGATCTGCACCATGTCCGATGACGAGACATTTGGCCAATTGCTCCACGGTACCGCACGTGCATGGCGGCAAAAACTGGATGAGCGTCTCAAGCCCATGGGTCTGAGCCAGGCCAAATGGCGCACGCTAATGCATCTCTCCATTGCGCGGGACGCGCTTACGCAGGCCGAAATTGCAGCGCGTCTGGGCGTGGAAGAGCCAACAGTCGTGGCGTTATTGCATCGCCTGGAGCGGGAGGCTTGGGTCACGCGCACAAATTCTCCGCACGATCGCCGCTGCAAAATGGTGCTGCTCGGCCGGCGCGCTCAACGGGTAATCGGGCAGATCAACGCAACTGCCGACAAACTTCGTCACGAACTATTGGCTGAGATCACAGAGTCCGATCTCAAGACGTGCATGAAAGTAATGGCGCGGGTTCGGGACCGGGCGGAGGAAAGCGACAGCCGCCAGTCCGCCACGCGCCCGCGTCTGGCTCGCGTTTTCGCCGAGCCCAACGGCCAGACTAAACGAGGACATTCGATTCGAAGAAAGACGGCGCGTCGCCGTGCACGGGAGGCTTCAAATGAAACTTAACACGGAGATGAGCGATGTTAAGACATTAGGTCACGGCGGTTCCCAGCTATCGACGAGGTCTCAAATGAAACGCATCCGTGCCAGCAATCAGAGGATTCCCAAGTGGGCGTACTTGCTTTTCATCATCCTGGCAGCGTTTGTCACGTATCGGATCCTTCAACACAGGGCCAGCGAGATCAAGACTGCTCAGCCGCCAGCGCGACCGGTGCTGGTGGCGAAAGTAATCAGCAAAGATGTACCGCTTTATCTCGACGAAATCGGCACCTGCGCCGCGTATGAAACAGTTCAGGTCCAGGCGCAGGTCAGTGGACAAATC
>Ga0193735_1000633_pt1 | contig 11177 bp, 9 predicted proteins | sample U1m2metaG_FD_145080 | JGI IMG/M metagenome (GOLD analysis project Ga0193735, IMG submission 145080) | Soil microbial communities from a riparian zone of the East river system, Colorado, United States - U1m2 | ecosystem: Environmental > Terrestrial > Soil > Riparian zone | place: USA: East River... | reverse complement strand
GGGCGCACCACCTACTATATGGCGCCCATCTCTCTCGCCCTACCCCAAATTCGCGACGGCAAACTCATTGCGCTAGGAGTGAGCACTGCGCGGCGCTCGGCCCTGTTACCGGAGGTGCCAACAATCACGGAGGCTGGTGTCGCCGGTTTCGACTTCCCCATTTGGTATGGGGTATGGGCGCCGGCTGGCACTCCGGCCGGAGTGATTGACAAACTCGTGAAGGACATCGGACGCGTGCTCGCGGGGCAGAGTCTGCGCGACTGGGTTACCAAGCACGGAGGCGAGCCGATGAATATGACGCAGCCCGAGTTTGCGCGCTTCGTGCTGAGCGAGAGTGAAAGTGCGGCACAGATCATCAGAGCCGCTGGGATCAAGTCCCAATAGCCGACTGTGTGATCATAGAATGCCGCCTAACCAACCGATGAAGTCAACGGCACGCCGCTACGCGGCAAGTAGAAAGTAAAAATTATGAAGTATGAAATTAAAGTAGAGCTCGGTTTCGCCAGCCGTGGCTTATCTCTTTCTCGTTAGCCTAGCAGCAACGTTACTATCCTATGGCAAAAAAGACGATAGACTTCGATGTGGTTCGGGAGATTGCTCTGGCTCTACCGGACGTTGAAGAAACCACCATTCACGGCGCTCCTTGTTTTAAATGGCGTGGGAAGCTTTTGACCTGCCAGGCGCTCGACAAATCGGTCGAGCCCAACACGCTTGCCGTTCGAATCGATTTCAATCAGCGCGCGAAGTTGCTAGCAGCGGATCCGACCGTCTGTTACGTGACAGACCATTACCTGAACTATCCGACGGTGCTCGTGCGCTTATCGCGGATCGATCGGAAATCTTTAACAGATTTGCTCGGCTCGGCATGGGGGTTTGTAAGTTCGGGGACTAAAGCGAGCGTTCGAGAGCAGAAAGCAAAAAGAAAGTCTCGATAACGCCGTTTTGCAGCCACGAAAAAATCCAACGCTGTTCAGTCCCTGAAGTTCTTGAAGTTTGTCGCGACACCGAAGTCGCGACTGCGCACGAATTGAATGACGGTTTGCAGGTCGTCTTTCTTTTTTCCCGTGACGCGAATTTGCCGGTCCTGTAGCTGGCTTTGGACTTTGAACCCCTGGGATTTGACCGCCTGAATAATTTCTTTGGCTTTGTTCCCTTCGAGGCCTTGCTTGATCTTCAATTCCTGCCGGGCATGACCGACGGATGAGATCGCGGGTTCTTTCTGCTCGACATTCCGCAAATCCACGCCGCGTTTTGACAGCTTGCCGATGACGATTTCACGCAGCGCTTTCAAATGCGCGCCATCATCGGCGATCAGAATAATTTTGTCTGGTTCAGGAATGATTTCAGTTTTCGCATCTTTCAAATCGAACCGGGTAACAAGCTCTTTGCGCGCCTGATTTAGCGCATTGTCGATCTCCTGCGTGTCTACTTCCGAGACGATGTCGAACGAAGGCATAGCGTTGAATTTCGGATTCTAAACTTCAAATTTCAAATTCGTCGAGAGCCAAAACAATCCATCACGGATTAGCCTCGGCGATTTTGATTTCTCCTCTTTCAACACGAACTTCGACTGTCGCCTGGCCGCCTCCGTTGATTATCTGATCGATCTTCATCTCCCGGGTGGAGGAATTCGCCGAGACTGGGAGATTATTGAAGTCATTGGCGATCTTCCCGTGCGCAGCCTGGGCTCGGAGGTGGAACGCTGAGTCGCTCGGCAAAGACACCCACGCGTTTCCCTGGGTCATGGTCGCTCGGACTGCAAACTTTTCCTCTTCCCACCAATCGTAGACAAGCCTGATTGTGCCCCTCGTCACGGTTAGGTCCATGCTAGTGAAACAGTTGCGCGCGAAAATGCGCCCGTCACCTAGTCGTGCGCGGACTTCTCGCCCGCGGATTCCCTCCAGTAGAATTTCGCCCGCATCCAACTCAAGTGCGGAGATCCCGGCGGTTGCCGGGACAACGATCGTGTAATCGACGGTGCCTGAGCGGTCTGACAGCGTCCAGATTGGCTTCGGAGGAAATTTCGTGACAACTGAAATGGCGCCCGGTTTTGTGGAGACATCAATTCCGATTTGGTTGAGTCGCTCCTGGCTGTAGGCCTTCTTAACTGCGTCTATCCGCATCTCGCCGGTATCTGCGCCGTAAATCGAGACGACGCCGTCTCGGTTCTGGATAGTTAAGCGTGCACTCGGTTCGATCGTGTAAACCCGTTCGAACGTCTCTTCGAGCACGCGGTTGTCCGCACTGCCGCAACCGTTGAGCAGCATCAGCAACGCAAGGACAATTACGCAAAGATCCGCTTGCCGACGCTGGCGGAAGCTTCCTCGACGCGCTCGTTGCGACATCGCGATATTCTATGGCTCCCTAGCGCGAACTATTCCGCTGAGTGTTCCGGCTTCAGCTCCTTGTGCATGGCTCGGTAGGCTTCTTCTTCAGCCGTGCTCCACGGACCGGTTTGATCGATAAACCAATGCTTCGCCATATCGGCCTGGCCGATCTTCGTTTTCGCGCAACGATGCTCGATGATTTCATAATAACGATTGCCGGTTTTCTCGTCTCGATCTTTGACCCAAAGACCAGCCTGATTTACAACATCCGATAATTCCTCTGAATTGTCCGGCAACAACGCCGCGGCCTTGATCGCGAGCGCGCCAGCGATCAGCCGATAATGAAAACGAATATCGGGCTCGATTTTGCTCGCGGTGAGCCGCTGAATTTCCTTTTGGGAGGCTTTCAGCGCGATCGGCACGTTCTTGGCTTTCTGATTGCCATCTTTGTCATACGAGACCTGTTGGTAGAACCCGGAACGCCGCTGTTTGGCCAGATCTGGAAATTCAAACGCACCGCTGTCTGCGAAGGCGTCCGGCGCGACCTCGGTTCCCATCAATTCCATTCCGTCGTAACGCGCGAGCCACGCTGCGGTGAACCATGCGTGCGCGCGTTCGGTTTTGGAAAGTTTTTCGTTGGCGCCGTCTTTCAACGCCTTCACGTATTTTTCGAGGACTTTGTCGTAGGGCGGCGACATGTACGGCCCGGCTTCAGCGTAACGATCTTCACGAACCAGCCGGCGGCCGAGTAAATACCTTAGCTTCGCATTATAATCTTCGCCCTCTTTCGGTGGCGGAGTGTCGGGCAAAGCATCGACGTATTGTTGCAATTCTTTCGTGGTGAGAATGCGTTCGGCCACAAACGCGGCATCGTTCCAAAGGTGTCCTTTGAAAAGCGTATCGAAGGCTTGAACAAAATCGCCGCGCGCGAGCCGAAGTCCGCCAAGATCGCCATGTGCGCTTTGGCCCCAGCCCCAATCTGGGCCTTCGGGAAAATAATCGTATTCCGTCCACTTCTCATCATTCCCCATGGATGGGTTGTAGGCTGGTGCATTCCGCAACGATTCCACCGCCTGCGCCATGGTCTTTGCGGCTTCGGCGAGTTTGCCAGCGCGACGTTGCAACTTTGCCTGCAACCACAGCGCAGCGCTGCTACCACCTTTACTCAACTCCAGCCAATGGGCTGCACCTTTGTAATCTCCGTTGTTGTATGCGACCCATCCGAGATACTCCGCGTCCTCGATGCGGCCGAAATTCGCTTCTTTGAGAATGCTAAGCCAGCGGGCGCAACGATTCACCGGCGCGGCTTCTGAGTCGGACGTATAAAGATCGGGCGAGGTGGCGGTTGCCAGAATGTGCACCGTCACCAATCGCCGCAGCAACGGATCCTGCGCCGCTGATTTTAACTTCGAAATCTCCTTCTGTTCTTCTTCCTTTTTTTGTTCGTCGTTCCAAGAATTTCTCTCATCGGCTTCCGGGCCGTAATTCAACATCCCTTCGACCGGCTCGCGATCGGGGATGAGCGCTTTCAGCGAAACAACCGCGCTTGGGTCGCCAAGAGCAAGTTGAGTCAAAAATAATGGAGCCGCTTTCTCCGGATGTTCTTGCTTCCATTCGGCGCGGCCCTCCCAGCCATAACTTTCCGCCGCTAGGCCTAACGAGTCGGCGAATCCAGCTTTCGCGAATTCACGCGTGCGCTGAAACCATTGTGACGCGCTTTGGTAATCGTTCGTTTTGAGCCCAAGTTTTCCGAGCATGAACGCAGCCCACACCGTGCGATAGTGTCGATCTTGCTCCGGACGTTTGAGTAAATCCTCCCAGGCCCTGCGCGCTTCGTCCCAATTTTTATTCAGGAATGCGCCAGCGCCCCGATGATAATCCGCAAACTCTGAATCGAATTCAGCAGTTGGAGACGTCGATGTAATCGTTCCGCGCGCAAGCTTGTGCTGCTCTGTTGCCTTCGTTGGATCGGGTGGCTTTATTCGTCCTTCCTTCAGTGCCGCATCAAAATCTTTAAGATCGGCGTCGTCGGTGGCTTGACTGAGGTTGCTGTTGTCTGACGCTTCCTCGTCACTTTTTTGCTCGGCCTTTTCTGAAACGACGAGTTTCTCTGTGGGATGAAATTCCTTCGCGAGCCGACGCACTTCCAGGCCCCAATAGAATTCCGGCGACCCATCCACGTTTTTGCCGCCCTCGTCTAAGTAAAAATCGGGACCGTAATATCCGGTCGCGTGCAATCTGCCCAGGAAGCACAGCGTCGCCCCAACTGCCACCAACAATTTAGCGAAGTGGCTCACTTTGATTTGAGAATTCGATTTGCAGATTAGTCGGTTCATCGAACCGGAGCCAACCTATTTTGCGGGTCGCACCGGGTGGTAATCGAACCCCATTTTGCGCAACAGAGTTGAACACGGCGAGACCATTTTCCGACCGAACGCTCCAGCCGGAAAGTGCGTCGGAGGCTTCCAATCCTGTCTCGCTCCATTTCGCAGTTACATTCAAGCGCAGTTGCTCGTCCGCTTCGCCCGCATTCACGATCGACAGATCGATCGGGTTCGTGCCTTCCTGCCGGACGCCGAGTTGGTGTTTCGGAGGCCGGCCCGCCATCACCGCCGCCAGGGTCGGCCAGCGCCAGTTCCGAGCATCGGTCGCAATCGGAACGCGATACCAAATTAATTCGCGGAATCGTTGTGGCCGCGCTTTTTGCCATTCGTTTACAAGCGCGGCTATCTTGTCCGCGTCGGCGCCGAATTCCAAAATCCGTGTGCCGGGCGGCCATGAGGGTTGGACGCTATCCATCCCTACGCTCAACAGTTTTCCGTCCGGAGCGTAACCAGCGGCGCAGCGATACGTCGGCAGCGCGACTGAAAAAGGCATTCCCAGTTTCCCCGCTCGAGCGACCGATTCCCGCGCTAATTTTGAGTCACACAAGGTCGCGGCCCCACCAGCTTTAATCGGAACCGAATGAACTTGCAGCACATAGCCGTCCGTCTCGCGGACAAGCGAAACGAATTCCGGTTCATCCAGCCACGCCGGCAAAACCGTCATCACAAACCGAATTGGATGTACGATTGGTCGCAAGGTAGACAACCACGTGCGATAACTGGCAAGTTTCTTTTGCGCGCAATCGAAGTCGAATTGGAATTCTTCGATTTTCACATCGTGCGTGCGAGCATCATCGAGAAGTTGCTTCGTAACATCGATAATCACGCGCGCCGGAGTATCATCTGCGCGGAATGGTCCGGCAAAAGGCGCAACACGCAACGCAAGCGAACATTGTTGGGCCTGCCGGTGCACCGCTTCCCAATCGATTGACGGTTTGACGATCTCCGGACTCTTGCCGCCGAAGCGGATCTCCGCCCCAAGCAGAACGACACCATTCATGCGTTGTTTGGCTTGCCGGAGCGAATCAATCACCGCCGGGGTCCATTCGCGTTGCCAGATATAGCCGCGTTGGAGTAACGGCTCTGAAATGTTCACGTCGGACCGATCGCACCCAGCGAAAGCGAAGACGGTCGTGCAACAGATTGTGATCGCTTTCAAATTTAAACCCAAAGCGTGCGATCGAATGTGCGATATTGGATGGCTTCGCTGACGTGCTCTGGCAAAATGTCACTCTTCGCATCGAGATCAGCGATTGTTCGCGAGACTTTCAGAATACGATCGTAGGCGCGGGCGCTGAGGTTTAACTCGCTCATGGCCACGCGAATCAATTCCTGGGAATCCTGGCTGAGCTTGCAGTGCTGTTTCAACTGGCGCGTAGCCATGCGGGCGTTGCAATTTACTTTAGCCTCGTTGCGAAACCGTTCCTGTTGGCATTCCCGGGCTCGCATGATACGCTCGCGAATAGCAGCGGAAGTTTCCTCAGCGCGTTCGCTGGCGACGTCCCGGTATTCCACGGCAGGCACTTCAATGTGCAGATCGATGCGATCAAGCAGCGGGCCGGAGATGCGTTGACGGTACCGCTGCACCTGGACTGGGCCGCAGCGGCATTCGCGCTTGAGATCGCCGAAGTAACCACACGGACAGGGATTCATTGCGGCCACGAGCATGAACTCGGAGGGAAACGTGACGCTCCCTGCCGCGCGCGACACGGTCACTTTCCCGTCCTCGAGCGGCTGACGCATCACTTCCAATGCCGATCGTTTGAACTCCGGTAATTCATCCAGAAACAGCACGCCGTTGTGCGCGATGCTTACTTCACCGGGATTCGGAAACGTGCCGCCGCCAAGCAAACCGATGTCGCTGATGGTGTGATGCGGATCGCGAAACGGTCGCCTGGAAACGAACGATTGTTCGGCGTCGAGTAGACCGGCTATGCTGTGGATCTTGGTCGTCTCGATCGCTTCATCGAGCGTAAGCGGCGGGATGATTGTTGGGATACGTTTCGCCAGCATCGATTTGCCCGAACCGGGCGGGCCGATCATCAGGACGTTGTGACCGCCGGCGACGGCCACCTCGATCGCGCGCTTCACGTGGCCCTGGCCCTTCACGTCGCTGAAATCGACGTCGTAACTTTGGTGCGCGGCGAAGAATTTGCTCAGATCAGCGCGTGTCGGCAGAAGCGCAATTTCGCCGCGCAAGAATGCGAACGTCTGCCGCAAATTCTGCACGCCGTATATGTCAATCTTGTCGACCATCGCGGCTTCGAGCGCATTTGCTTCGGGGACAAACAACGCGCGCTTGCCGCGGCGTCGCGCCTCCAGCGCGACCGGCAGCACGCCTTTCACGGGGCGAACGGTACCGTCGAGAGCGAGCTCACCAACGAAGCTGAAATTTTCGAACGGCGAACTGTCGAGTTCCTCCGTCACGGCGATCATTCCAAGCGCAATCGGTAAATCGAAGCTCGGCCCTTCCTTCTTAATATCTGCAGGAGCGAGATTTATTGTGGTCCGTCCACGCGGCCAGTAGTAGCCGCTATTCGAAATTGCGGTCGTGACCCGGTCGCGGCTCTCTTTCACTGCCGCGTCTGGAAGTCCGACAATGACAATGACCGGATCGCCGCCGGCGCCGTTTACCTCGATTTCCACCTCGTAAGCGTCCACGCCGTAAACCGCGGCAGAGTAAATTTTCGCCAGCATGTAGCGGCAGAGTTGCAGAAAATCGCTGCGCCGAAAAGCGCCAAATATCCCTCGAAAGAGAGATGCGACGAATGCCTTCAAGTAGTGTCAAATATCAAAGGATGCGTCGGACAACCTCGTATTTACTGGTCAATAAAACCCCTAGAAAAAAGATTGAACAACGGGCATCCAATCGATGTCACAAATTCGAATATTTAACCTTGTTAAATACTTCCTCGGATGCTAGAACGCGTGATTGATAAGGCATCGACGAATACAATATACGGGAAGTTATCGAGCCGATCCCCCAGATGAACGATGAAAAAGAGTTATATGGCTGCTGAAGATAGCGATACAGGAATAAAGATTTACCTGCGCGAGATCGGGCAAATTCCGCTGTTGACTCCGGAGCAGGAGATCGAGCTGGCCGCTAAGATCAAAAAGGGGGATCGCGAGGCGCGCGCGCTGATGATCCGGTCCAACTTGCGTTTGGTCGTCAAGATCGCACACGACTACGCCAACCTTGGTCTGCCGCTGCTGGATTTGATTTCCGAAGGCAACATCGGGCTCATGAAGGCGGTGGAGCGGTTTGACCCGGCGAAGGGCGGAAAACTGAGCACTTACGCCGCATGGTGGATCAAACAGTCAATCAAGCGCGCGCTGGCAAACCAGAGCAAAACCATCCGGTTGCCGGTGCACCTTGTGGACAAAATCTCCAAGATGCGTCGCGTGTCGCTGCAGATGAGCGAAGAGCTTGGCCGCGAGCCGACCGATGATGAGCTCGGCGACGAGATCGGCATTGCGAGCGGGAAAGTTTCTCAGCTAAAGACGGTCTCGATCCGACCGGCTTCACTTGACGCGCCGATTAGCGATGACGATTCGACCGAGTTCGGCGAAATCGTCGGCGACGAGGAAGCGCAGACGCCGTTTGAGCTGTTGCGTGATAAAAACCTCCGTAACGAAGTCGGCGGGCTGTTGGACGTTCTAGACGACCGCGAAAAGAAGATCATCTTCCAGCGTTTCGGTCTGGACGGCGGGAAGCCCAAGACGCTCGAGGAAGTAGGTAAAAAATTTGGTGTCACGCGGGAGCGCATTCGGCAATTGCAAAATATCGCGCTCTCCAAGCTGCGCCGTGCGCTCGCAAAGAAAGAGCGCCCGGTGGATGTGGAACTGCCGGTCGAAGCTTAAGCTTGACCCACAATGCCGTTTTCACGCGCGGACGGAAACGTCCGCGCGTTTTGTTTTCCACACCTTGCTATGACGGTGGCCCTTGGCCCGTTCACGGTCGCACGAAAACCGCGGCACGCCCGTGCCACGCGTCGAGCTGTCAGCGTTCCTGTTATTTCAGCTTGCCTTGGGTTTCTTTCGCAAGGTCCAGGTGCTCCTGAACCATTTTTGCTGTATCATCCGCAAACTTCTTCACGTCGGGATCGCTCCCACTGCTTGCTTCCTCTTTGAATTCAGCCAGGTCCTTTTCGTGGTCCTTGATCATCATGTCCATATAGGCCTTGTCTGAAGTCCATTTGCCGCTGTGCTCTTTGCTCGGAAGTTGGACTCCCTTTTTAGAAGCAATGGACTTGAGTTCATCATTGGCTTTGCCGTGATCGGTGACCATTCGTTTGCCGAATGATTTCACATCCTCGCTTTGGGCGTTCTGTTCAGCCATCTTTCCCATTGTGACTTCCATCATTCCGCCTTTCGCGGCTTTCTTCATGAAGGTCTTGTCCTTTGCACTTAATGACGAACCATCGCCGGATGGCGTGGTTTCCGCTCTGGCGGCTCCGGCCAGGCTCATCGCCCCGACTACCAGGGCAAGGATACACAACTGCGAAACAATTCGGATTTTGGTTTTCATGGCCTTATTTGGTTAAACGCGCCGGGGAGACCCCAGCTTCAATTAACAATCGAAAGCTCGGCGCTTGTTGGACGCGAAAGAATTACGCTTCCTGCCTCTGGTTTACTGGCCCTACCGTGCTATGACTCGGAGATATTCTGTTCGTACGAGCTTTCAACGCGCTGGGCCACATCTCGGTAGCCATAATCCACTTCGTAAATCTGCTTCATACAGGCGAGCGATTTTTCCAGCTCACCCATTCGAGCGTAAATCAGGCCGAGATTGTAAATGATCTCCTTCTTCATCGCGTCCATTGACAAGATTTCCCGTGAGGCTTCCTCGAGTTGTTTCATTGCCAGATCGAGCATGCCAAGCTCGCCATAACAGCAACCCAACACGTTCATTGCTTTCAAACGCGCGTGGGGATTTTGCCGCGCGCGCTGCAGTTCCGGCACAGCCTCACGAAAACGCCCGGCATTGAAAAAGTTCTCGCCGAGTTCGAACCGGAGCTGTAGATCGGTCGGATCCCGTTTCACCCGCTCTTGTGCATCCGCGATGAGAATTTCTGCGCGGCTGACTTTGGCGGCGCGCAGTTGCCCAGACTTTTCGGCGTACACTTCGTCTCGTGCACTGTACGTTGAGAGAAATTCCTCGATCGCAACGATCTCGCGTTCGAGGCATTTGATTTTCAAATCTGAAATCTTTCGAAGCAATCCTGTGTCGGCGCCCTTAGAGAGATCAGCAGCATACTGATACCAGCGAATGGCTGACTCGAAGTCGTCCTTTTGTTCGCTTAACGCGCCCAACCGGCGCGCAGAGTCCAGGTTTTCCGGTTCCGCCTGGTGACGCGCGTAAGTTTCGGCGATCTGTTGATCGAGTGCTTCGCCAGTGAGCCGGATCCGGCTCTGTTGTTCGAGTGAAATGGCTTCGTCCTTATCCTTTATCAGGTCGCGATAAGTTTCAGCCTCCGTCCAGCCGCCTCTCTTCATCGAAGCGCGCGCCGAAGCGTCTTTACCGAGACGGAGCGATTGCGCATCGAGCGGATTGACCGCGGTGAGTTGATTGTAAATTTCTACTTCGTTTTCGTGGTCCCCAAGCTCGTGATACAAACGCCCCAGCTCATTCAGCACTTTCACGTCGCGCGGGTTCTCTTCGAGGAGGGTCCGCAGCGCGAAAACCCCAATCTCAGACCAACCCGCCGCCAGCGCCGCTTCCTTCAAAAGCAAATTTGCCTGGCGATTGTAGGGTTCCCCTTCCAAAACTTCCTCGAGCATTTCAACCGCACGCTTGGGGTCCTTCTTGATCGCTCTTTGCGCTTTCATCACGCCGATCGGCGCGGTCGAGATGTTGAAAAAGCTCTTCTTAGCCGATTTGTTTTTCGTGACCTCCGCACGTCGCAGCAGTTGGCGGCCCGTGAGAAACTCGGGCTCCTGCTTAAGAATTTCTTGGAGAAGCGAAATCGCGTAACCGAAATTGCGCAGCTCAATGGCGGACACCACCTTAAGCCAGAACGCGCGCAGCGATTCGCTCAGTTCCTTCTCGGTTTTGACAGCCATACTCGCAGCACAGCTTATCACAAAACCCAGATGCATGCGTCAGAGTCGCGCGAGATGGCAACTCGAGTCGGTCCGCGAAGGCTCTGGTTATAACAGGTCCAGCTGCGGCTTTTGCGATTCCGGCATCGGCTTGGCTGATTTTTTTCCTCGCCGCTTTGGTTCTGCCTGAGCGCGGCTAGAACTTTCCAAATGGGCAAGAATTTCTTTCGCGCGATTGAGGATTTCTTTAGGCAAACCGGCGAGACGGGCCACCTGTATGCCGTAACTCTTGTCGGCGCCGCCGGGAATGATTTTGCGGAGAAAAATGATTTGCTCGTTCCATTCGCGCACGGCGACATTCAGATTGCAAACGCCTTTGCGGTCCTCGGCGAGTTTGATCAGCTCGTGATAATGCGTGGCA
>Ga0193735_1000632_pt1 | contig 11179 bp, 11 predicted proteins | sample U1m2metaG_FD_145080 | JGI IMG/M metagenome (GOLD analysis project Ga0193735, IMG submission 145080) | Soil microbial communities from a riparian zone of the East river system, Colorado, United States - U1m2 | ecosystem: Environmental > Terrestrial > Soil > Riparian zone | place: USA: East River... | reverse complement strand
CGAGAGACATTGCGAGGCGGGAGTACCCCAGGCCTGACGGAGCAACGAAAGACACCGCATGCCGCTGCTACCTTCGGGGTCCTGACGGAGTTAGCGGGCTCGCGCCCTCCGGGACCTGGGGCACACCTAATATAACTTCGCGGTCAGGGGCACGGGAGTTTAACTGCAGTTAAAAAAAAAGCCCCGCCATTTCTGACGGGGCTTTCCTTGTTATCACCGGAGGTGCTCGAGCCCGGTAGGTAAGGAGTTACTTCTTCTTCTTCACGGTGACCGTCGGGGTCTTGATTTTCGCGGAATCCATCGTGACCTTCGGGACCGCGACCGTCGTGGTCTGGGTGCCGACATCGACCGTCGGCGTGTGAATCGTATCCGTCTGAGTTCCAACTACAGGCTTCTCAACCTGGTACTCTCCCTCGCCGGTCTTCTTGCAAGCCGAGATGGAGACGACGGCCAGCACGGCCGCGACTGCTGCTAACTTGCGCACGAGACGCCCTCCAAAAAGTGTGTTCGCCGGAAAGCCCGGCAACATCGCGAGTGGTGCTCAATCCTCGAACGCCTCGCGCTGCTTCTTCCGCACGCGCCGAAGCTCGTACACCTGTGCCACCTCGCCTCCTATGATGAATAGGAAGGAAGCGTAGTAGACCCAGATAACCACAATTACCAATGCAGCGACCGTGCCGCTGTAGAAGGAACCGGGGTTGAAGGAGTGCACATAGGCCGAAAAAGCCCGCTTGGCGAGCTCCAGCATTACGCTCGTGAACAATGCGGCAATGAGAGCCGTTTTCCAGCGGATCTTTCGGTGCGGTAAAAATTTGTATAGGCAGAAAAACATCGTCGCGATGAAGGAAAACGCCAGGATCTGGCCCAGGTTGTACTCGACCTGGCCCATCAGCTCCTTCCGGATTCCAAGGTCGGCAAGGACAAGCACCCCTCGGGTCGTGGCAATGGCCAGGTACGCGCTGAGGGCGGTGTAGGCGACCAGCAGCATGCTCGAGACCAGTGTCATCTCGATGTCGAAGATCTTGCCGGCGATGATGCCGCGGTCGGTGTCGATGTCGAAGATCGCCGCCAGCACGGTTCGTAGCGACCCGAACAGCCTCGTTGAGAACCAGATGAAGCCGATGGCGCTGTAGATCGTGAGGGAGCCGCTGCGCTTGATGACCGCGGGAAGAATGTCCACGGCCGGTCCGGAGTCACCGGGCGGATGCGGAGGCATGAACTTGTCGATGATCTGGAGGACTTCCGCCGAGGTAGTCTCGGCCGACTGATTGAGGAGGTAGACGAGACCCGTCGCCAGGAGCAGGAAGAACGGGACGGCGGCTAGCAGGATGTTGAAGGCAATTCCGCCCGCGAGGAAGAAAACGTTATCCTCGCCGCTGTTGTCCCAGACCCGCTTCGCGTAATCGCGAAGCAGCCAACCAACCCGGGCTGGGAGCCCGCGCTGGGGCACTAGCTGTCTTTGTACGCCGCTTTGCTTTCGGCGATGCGCTGCTCGAGCTCGCCCCGCGCTTCACGCGCCGCGGCACGTCCCGCGTGGAACGCGTTCGATACCCGTCGCTTCTTGTCGTCGACCGCATCCAGGGTTGCCTCGATGCGCTCCTCGACGGTGGCGCGAACTTCCTGGAATTTGTCCGCGACGGTGCCGCTTACGTCCTCTACGAAATCCTTTGCCGCGTCCTGGGCGCGGCGGGCTCGGCGAGCCAATCCGCGCCGCGTCTCTTCACCGGATTGCGGAGCCAGGAGCAGCGCGACCCCTGCTCCGAGGGCAAGCCCGATCAGGAACGATCCGACACCCGGCTGGTTCCTCTCTACAATCACATAAGGCTCGCGGAGATAGGGCTCGTCGTCGTCGTACCACTCGTACTCGTCCATTCGTTCCTCCGCGTTGTTTAGCGCTTCTTCGCTTTCGATTTGGCGGCAGCACCTGCTGTCGCCTTGGCCGGAGCCTTTGGAGCCTTCGCGGCTGCCGCTGGCGCATCCACAGGCCTGCCAGAGCGCTGCATCCCGTTAGCGGTGCCACTGGCCGCCGGAGCGCTGCCATCGGCGACCGTGCTTCCATTCAGAAGCGATGCAATCTCCGCGCGCACGTCGCTGGCTGTCATCCCGACAATGGTCGCCGTGCGCGCGTAATCCCCATTGGTCGAAGCGAACGCGCGGAGCACGAGCTGGCGACGCGTGTCGGCCAGGGTTGCGCCCGGCGGAACTGTTATCGACGCGCTCGCCTCCTGCCCACGCCGGAGGTGGCGCGGCATGATGTCGACGGACTTGATCTTGTCGCCGCGGGTCATGATCACTGCCCGCTCCACCGCGTTCTTGAGCTCGCGCACGTTGCCCGGCCAGTTGTGGGAGAGAATCCACTCCCACGCGGCTTCGTCGAAGCCCGTCATCGGCTTGTCGTTCTGTTCGGCGAACCGGCCGAGGAATTCGTTGGCCAGGAGCTTGATGTCGCCGATGCGCTCGCGGAGCGGAGGCAGAAACAGCTCCACCACGGCGAGCCGATAGTACAGGTCTTCGCGCAGATCGTTGTCCATCAGCGCCTTCTGCACATCGCGGTTGGTCGCCGCCAGAATGCGAATATCGACTTCGATCTCCTTCTTGCCGCCGAGCCGCCTGATCGTCCGCGACTCGATGGCGCGCAGGAGCTTGACCTGGATGTCGGGCGGCATCTCCGCCACTTCGTCGAGGAAAATCGTCCCGCCGTCCGCCATCTCGAACGCGCCAGGCTTCTCGTTCGTCGAGCCGGTGAACGCGCCCTTCTCGTGCCCGAACAGCTCGTTCTCGAGGATGTCCTTGGGCAGCGCAGCGCAATTCAACGCGAAGAACGGACCCTTCGATCTCTCGCTCTTGGCGTGGATGGCGCGCGCAACGAGCTCCTTGCCGGTGCCTGATTCACCGAAGATCAACACGCTCGCGGACGAGGGAGCGACGGCTTCGATAATCTGATAGACCGCGCGCATCTCCTCCGACTGCCCAGTGAGCTCGCCGAAATGCGTGAGTCCCTCGAGCTGCGATGACAGCTCGCGGTTTTTCTGCTGGACGTTGAACTTCTCGAGCGCCTTCGGAATGAGCGCTTTGAGGCGATTCAGTTTGTCGGCGGTGAGCGGCTTCTCGACGTAGTCGTAGGCACCCTCGCGCATCGCCTGCACGGCGGAATCGACCGTCGCCTGGCCAGTCACGATGATGCACTCGGTAGGAATTGCGCGGAGCTGTAGCTCCTTGAGCAACGCCAGGCCGTCAACCTTCGGCATTTTCAAATCGGCGAGAACGACACCAAAGGGCTCGGCACCCAGTTGGTCGAGTGCCTTCTGACCATCGATGGCGACAGCGACTTCGTATCCTTCGTCGCGCAGGATGGCGCTCAACCCTTCAGTTATTGAACGGTCATCGTCCGCGATGAGTACCTTGTGGCGCTTCATCTCAGTCTTTGGAATGGCTTTTTCCTTCGGGCAAGATTCTTAATATAACTCTATGGCCGTGCTGCTCGACCGCTACTCCGATACGACTAGCCAGGCGTTCGATGTCGGACACAACGACCGCTGCGGCATCACCGTGAATCGTCAGCTCCACAGCAGCGCCGGCGCCGTGTCCACCGGTACTCTTGAGCGTCCCCCCCGCCTGAGCCGCCAGTACCGAACCGACCAGGGCAAGCAGTCCATCCGTCAGCGCGCTAGCCTCCCCAACCTGAGCCGAGGCCCGGTCCGCGAAGGAACTCAACTCCTTCGCCGAGCCGTCACGGGCCGATCTGCTGCGCACGACCTCCACATTTACCGCAACACCGTTCAAAGCGTTCCGGATCTCGTGACCGGCCCGCCGGATTATCTCACGAACCGCTTGAGGGCCCTCCGTCGCTTTGGACCGGGCTTCAGTCACTCAGGTCCGCATCATCGGGTGCTGCCTCCACCACCGCGAGGTCGGGGTGTGGCTGCGGCTTGTGCTGCTCGACCGGCTTCACGAACCGATCGACGGTTTCACGCGTGTTGATTACAGCGAGCTGCGTGAAGAGAAAGCTGAACTTCTCGTCATAGGCCTTTGCGAGGCGGGCTTTCACGTCAGCGGGGAGATCCCAGAATCTCTTCTTGAACGGGCCGATCGCCTTTTTCCGCGTCTTGTAGTAGAACTGTTCATCGGTGTCGCCGGGCTTGCGCTCATCCTTCGCGTTCTCGCGCAGCCATTCGTAGATCTCGTTGCGCAGCGCGTCAGAGATGTTGTCGAACAACATCGTCTGGAAGTTCGTGGCAAGGTGTATCTCGGCCGTCTCGGTACGCGGGAAGTTATGGAAAGCGGTGTCGGGGAGCGTCGATGCTCCGTGTTGAACGGCACCGGCCAGCCCGTATTTCTCGCGCGCGACCTTGGACAGCCTTGCCAAGGTGTCAAAATCGATCTTCACATCCGCAATGCTGCCGTCGGCCAGCACGACCCCGCCGTGCGTGGTGCCCGACTGAACGCTGATTTTGGAGAGTCCTTCGGTGCCGGGAGAGCGCCTCGCGAGGGTAGCGTTGAAGCCGTCCATGTACGTCACGAGCTCTTCGACGGTTGAGTTCTCGGTACCGACCTCGCCGATCTCGCCACCGATCGAGATCGTCACGCCGTCCGGCTGCAGCTCTCTCACTGTCAACGCGAGCTCCACTCCCTGCTCGTAATTCGTGCGCTGCTGCTCGTTGAGCGTTGGCTTCGAGAGATCCACGAGCGTCGAAGTATCGACATCGATGTTGTAGAAGCCCGCCGCGATCGCTTCGCGCGCAAGCTGCTTCACACCGTTCACTTCGGTGACGGGGTCGACGGCGAATTTCTTGGCGTTGACCTGAAAGTGGTCACCCTGGATGAAGATCGGTCCCCGAAAACCTTCGCGCAGCGCGGCCGCAAGCATCACCGCCACGTACTCCGCCGGCCGCTGATCCGTGTACGCGATCTCCGACCGGGCGATTTCCTGGATGAGCGCTCCGACCTTGAGTCTGACGGCGGTCCGGAAGATCGAGCGCCCGGTATCGTATGCCATGCCGCGAATGTTCATCGCGGGAACCGTGAAGCCGCCGCACTTGCCTCGGCCGCGCGCGAGATACAGATCGTGGATCGACGAAGGCTGCACACCGACCGCCTGGCCGATCTCCCAGATCAGCCAGCGCGCATCTTCGCGGTCGTCGCTCTCCCCGAACACCGCGGTGTAGACCAGCTTGTCCATCGCCGGAGAGGCAATGGCCGCCTCGTCGTGGACCGTCACTCGACCGTCGAGGACGGTCACCGCTTTGTTGAATGGATTCACAAACATGTCAGTAGAAAAGATACGGGTGAAGGAAAGAAATCAACTGAAGAATACCTCATGGATGAAGCCCCGCAGCGATCAGCGGGCCAGCCGGCAGCCCTCACCCGGTAGTCATCAGTTTGCAGTTAAATCCAGCTATACCACCCACCGGGGATCGGACTTGGGCAGCGACTCCCATTCCTTTTTGGCCTGCTCCGCGCCGGGCCGGCCGAGCAGCGCGTACGCAAACTGCTTTCCAAGCTCGACACCCGGCTGATTGAACGCATCGATTCCGTACAGCTGCCCCGTGTACGCAGTCGCGATCTCGAGCATCATCATCAGCTCACCGACGTGGGCAGCGTCCACCCGGTCGAGGTGAATCGTCATGTTCGGGCGGCCCCGCTTGGCCAATGCGCCGGCGGTCGCGCGCTGCTCGATGTCGATGAGCTCTCCCAACGAATGACCTCCGAGGTATCCGAGCTCCTTGACGTCCGCCAAGGCGTTCGGAATCGTTACGTCCGCGCCGCGCTTGTCCACGGCAACGAAGGTGACCGTCTTGTCGGCCGGACCTTCCATGAAGAGCTGTACCTGCGCGTGCTGATCTGTCGCGCCGAGCGCTGCTATCGGAGTGGAGCCAACATGCGTTCCGTCCGGACGTTGCTTGCCAAGACTCTCCGCCCACAGCTGCACGAACCAAGCGGCGAAATCACGGAGCGCATCCGAGTATGGCATGAAGACAACGATTTTTTTCGCGAGGCTGGTGTCGGCGAGCCACTGTAGCATCGCGTAGACGCCGGCGGGATTCGTGGCGAGATCCGGGCTCTCGCACCGCTTCGCCATCGCGGCGGCACCCGAGAGCAGCGACCTCACGTCTATTCCAATTAGCGCGGCCGGCAGCGTCCCGACCGGAGTGAGCACGCTGAACCGACCACCAACGCTCGCCGGGATGTCGAGTGCCGGCACCGAGAGACGCTCCGCTAGAGGCCTGAGCGCGCCCTGTTTCGGATCGGTGATGAATACCATTTGCTTCGTGACGTCGAGGCTCGCCCGCGTGAGTCGATCGTGCACGATGAGGAACTGCGCCATCGTCTCGGCTGTGCCGCCTGACTTGGACGTGACGATGAACAGCGTCCGCTCCAATTGGAGATGGCTGAGCAACGCGTCGATCGTTTCGGGATCGACGTTGTCGAGCACATGAAGCCGCGGGTAACCGCCACGCGATTTGTCATCCAGCAGGTTCCAGCCGCTGGGACGAAGCGCCGTTCGGAGAGCGATCGGACCGAGTGCGGAGCCGCCTATTCCAAGGATGACGATATCCGCGTACTTCCCGCGCGCGTCGCTGGCGAATCGCTCGACCTGATCGAGCAACACCTCATCTGATGGCAGATCTACGAAGCCGACCGTCCCGCTGGCACGCAACGATTCGAGGCCGCGCTTGGCAGCCCCAAACTGTCGCCCGGCGCCCTTCCACGCGCCCGGGTTGATCCCGCCAGGGGAGATCATCATGTTCGAGTAGTCGATGCGGAGCGTCATCAGTCTATCTGCACGGTGAGGCCGTCGAATGCAGGAGCGATACCGCGCGGCAGCTCCGCCTCCAGCTCGGCGTGGCCAGTCCGATGCGTCAGATGCGTCAGCCATGTCTGGCGCGCCCCTACCTTTTGCGCGACAGCGACGGCTTCCGAAACGCTCAGGTGGGTCGGGTGTGGCTTGCGGAACAGCGCGTTCAACACGAGAACGCTGACCCCACGAAACGCCCGCAGTGCCTCCTCTGGCAGCTCCTTGGCGTCGGTGATGTAACCGAGGTTTCCGATGCGGTACCCAAACACAGAGACTGGGCCGTGGGGCACCGCTACCGGCTGCACGTCGAGGTCTCCGACGCGGAAACTCTGTCCCGGTCGAACCGCATTCGCGTGGCCCTCGGGCTTGCTCGTCCCCGGAAGCGGCTTGATCGAGTCGTCGAAGATGTAGGCAAACCTGGTGGCGAGCCGCTTCATTGTATCAGCCGGACCGTACATCTCGATTGGCACCTCGCTCCGATCGGAAAGCGCACGGACGTCGTCGATGCCCATGACGTGATCCGCGTGATCGTGCGTGAACAGAATGGCGTCGATGCTGCTGACATTCGCGGCGATGAGCTGCAGGCGCAGCTCCGGCGGAGTGTCGATGAGGATTCGCGTTCCACCGTCCGACTCGACCAGAGCGCCGACACGAGTCCGCTTATCCCGTGGGTCTGTCGACCTGCACACATCGCACGTGCATCCGATTTGTGGGATGCCAAAGCTGGTTCCTGTTCCCAGGAAGGTGAGCTTCAGACGGTCTCCACCTTGAGCAGATTGGTGGTGCCGGGCATGTCGAAGGGGACACCGGCCGTGACGATGATGCGGTCACCGTTGGAGGCGAGCTCCCGCTGCACCACAACGCTCTTGGTGCGCTCCATCATCTCATCATAGTCCGCGCAGTGCGGCACCAGCTCCGGTACCACGCCCCACACGAGCGCGAGCTGCCGGTAGGTTCGCGCCTCGTCGGTGAGCGCCAGAATCGGAACGGCGGGCCGCTTGGACGCCACGACGCGGGCGGAGAATCCACTCTTGGTGAACACTACGACGAGCGGCGCATCTAGCATGTCCACCGCTGCGACGGTCGCCGCGGCAATTGCCACCTCGGTAGTCACCACTCCATCGCCCTGCTCGGCACCGGCAAACGGGGCGACGGGAGGATGCGTTTCGATCTCCTTGATGATTCGCGTCATCGCTTCGACCGCGAGGCGCGGATAGGCGCCGGCAGCGGTCTCGGCCGATAGCATGACGGCGTCGGTTCCATCCATGATTGCGTTCGCGACATCGCTCGCCTCGGCGCGCGTCGGCCGTGGATGCTCGATCATCGACTCCAGCATCTGGGTCGCGGTGATGACGGGCCGCCCGTATTTGTTCGACAGCCGGATGATCCTCTTCTGTGCCCCCGGCACCGACTCGAATGGCAGCTCTACGCCGAGGTCACCGCGCGCAACCATGACCGCATCGCTGGCGCGGACGATGGCCTCGATGTTCTGAAGCGCGACATCCTTCTCGATTTTCGCGACCACGAGCAGCCACTTGGGAACCATTTTGCGGAGCGATTCAATGTCTTCGGCGCGGCGCACGAAGCTGAGCGCGAGGTAATCGACCTCCTGCTCGACGGCAAAGCGGATGTCGGCGACGTCTTTGTCGGTGATCGAGGGGGCGGAGACCTGTATCCCCGGCAGGTTCATCCCCTTGTGACTCTTGAGCTCACCGCCGTTAAGCACTCTCGCCTTGACGCGACCGTTGCCAACCTCGAGTGCGACGAGCTCGATCAGTCCATCGTCGACCAGAATCCGGTCTCCCACCCGAACGTCGTTGGCCAGCTGGTCGTACGTGACCGGAATCTCTCCCTTCTTCTCATGGCCTTCGTGAACGAGCACCATATCCTCGCCGACCTTGAGCGTGCGCGGCTTGGCGAGATCGCCGATCCGGATGCGCGGGCCCTGGAGATCGCCGAGGATTGCGACCGGTTTATGGACTTCCTCGGCCAGCCGTCGAACCATCGCGATTGTCGCCGCGTGTTGATCGTGGGTGCCGTGCGAGAAGTTCACCCGGGCCACGTTCATGCCTGCCTCGATCAGCCCGCGAATCGCGTCGTCGGTCGAGGTCGAAGGGCCAAGTGTGCAGACGATCTTGGTGCGGGGAGTGTAGATGCCGGTCACTTCCCGCCAGGTGTGAGTGATCCGATCTTCGATTCGAGTCCGGCGATCAGCTCGTCGAACGACTTCTGGAAGCTGGCGATTCCATCCACCAGCAGCTTCTCGGTTACTTCACGCACGGAGATTCCGACCGCCTCTATTTCCTTGAGCAGTCCTTCGGCGACGGCGACTCTTTTGTCGACGGTTTTCTCAACTACGCCATGATCCGCGAAGGCTTCGATGGTGGCCGGCGGCATGGTATCGACCGTATCGGGGCCAATCAGCTCCTCGACGTACATGACATCGCGGTACGCGGGGTTCTTGGTGCTGGTGCTGGCCCACAGCGGGCGCTGCACCCGTGCGCCCTGCTTCGCCAGCGCTTCCCATCGCGGTCCGGAAAACTTCTGCCTGAAGAGTCGGTAGGCGAGCTTGGCGTTGGCAATCGCGGCACGGCCCCTGAGAAGCTGCAGGCGCTCCTTCTCCGCGGGTTGCGCCTTTGCAATCATCGCATCGAGACGCTTGTCGATCTCCGTGTCGACCCTGCTGACGAAAAAGCTCGCGACGGACGCGAGTCCGTCGATCGGCTGGCGGGCTTTCACGCGATCCTCGAGGCCAGCCATGTAGGCTTCGATCACCCGATCGTGCGCTTCGATCGCGAAGAGGAGCGTGATGTTGACGTTGATTCCTTCGGCGATGAGACGCCTCACCGCGACTGCGCCCTCAACGGTGCCAGGCACCTTCACCATGACGTTGGGGCGATCCACAGTCTTCCACAGACGGCGGGCTTCCTCGACGGCGGCATCGGCGTTGTGGGACACGCCGGGAGAGATCTCGATGGAGACGTAACCATCGGCGCCACGAGTCGAGCTGTAGACTCCCGCGAAGGAGTCACAGGCGTCGCGCACATCGGTTGTCTCGAGCAGCTCGAACAGCTCCCAGCTCGTGAGCCCGTCTTCCTCGGCGCTGACTATCTGGTCGTCGTAAGCGTTGCTCGACGCCAGCGCTTTCTGGAAGATCGTCGGGTTGGATGTCATGCCCGTTAGCGCATCGTCACGGACGCGACGGTCCAGCTCGCCGTCGTGCAGCATCCGCCGGTCGATGCTGTCGAGCCAGATCGATTGCCCGACGTCGTGAAGCTCCTGCAGCTTGTTCTTACCCATGAAAGTCCCCCTCTCCAATTCTAACTATCCTCGCGGCCCAGCGCTTCCCGTCGGCGCGGCGAAAAAATTGCTTGAGCCCCGATCGTGGACCAACGGCGAATCTTTCTGCTATCACCCGCGAGCTGCGGCGGGAAGCGTGCCGCTCTCCTGTTCAACGACAGGGCCGAGTTCGACATCGCCCGCCGGGTCCGCCAGCAACCGGGGGCCTCCCTTGGCGACGTCTTCAGCTTCCTGAGCGGCCTTTATTTCCGGGGCAAGCTCGCCTATGCCCGCGAATTCCAGAACCCACCGCCCCGCCGTGCGCCCGGAATTCAGATCATAACTCCCACCGATGGGCTTTACTCCCCCGGCTCTCTGGTCACCCTCAAGGACCTGGAGCGCTTCGCGGGGGTCCCCATTGACGCCGAGGAATCACGGTACCGCTACCCGCTCGAACGCGACGCGACCAAGATCGCCGAGAGGATCGGACCGAAGTGCCAGGTCGTGCTGCTGGGCAGCGTGGCTACTGGAAAGTACGTAGACGTTCTGTCGCCCATCTTCGGGACACGACTGGTATTTCCAAAAGAGTTCCTCGGTCACGGCGACATGGCCCGCGGCGCGATGCTCCTGCAGCGCGCTGCCGCGGGGGTCCAGCTCACCTACATCCCGGTCTCCGACCCATCCCGCCTGGGGACTCGGACAACAAAAAAGGCACGCACCGAATTCGACGCGCGCCTTTGAGCAACCATTAGCGTCCGACTCGCCAGTCGGTAGAGAGCTCCGTGGTGCCCCACGCAAACCTGAGCACGCCGTGGGGGAATGTCTTTGACGGGGGATTCTCGACCGCGGGAATGAGCCAGAATGTTAGACTTTCGACAGGCTCAGTGAGCGTACGCTGCCGGAGATCAATTCGGGCCAAATCCTTCGCGGGATCGTAGTTGGTTCCCCACTGATTGACCTCCCTGCTCACTACCAGCTTCCAGCCGGTCCGGGTGGGGAGGGAGAACAGGGTGTAAGTCCCGCGCGGGATGAAGGTATTCCCGAGTGTGATGTCGACTTCCGTGTTGAGCTGGGTGGCCATGTTGGCGCCCGTGCGCCAGACGC
>Ga0193735_1000631_pt1 | contig 11201 bp, 8 predicted proteins | sample U1m2metaG_FD_145080 | JGI IMG/M metagenome (GOLD analysis project Ga0193735, IMG submission 145080) | Soil microbial communities from a riparian zone of the East river system, Colorado, United States - U1m2 | ecosystem: Environmental > Terrestrial > Soil > Riparian zone | place: USA: East River... | reverse complement strand
CTGCGCGCTTCTTTTCCAGTTCGTGTTCGTACAGCTTGGAGCGCAACATGCTCATGGCGCGCTCGCGATTTTTGTGCTGCGATCGTTCGTTCTGGCAGCTGGCGACAAGTCCGGTTGGCAGGTGCGTAATGCGCACGGCGGAATCAGTCGTATTTACGTGTTGTCCTCCTTTGCCGCTGGAACGGTAGGTATCCACTCGCAACTCTTCCGGCTTGATGATGATCTCAATACTGTCGTCAATTTCCGGCGACACGTAGACGCTGGCGAAGGAAGTGTGCCTGCGCTTGGCTTGATCGAATGGCGAAATGCGTACCAACCGGTGCACGCCAATTTCACCGGTCAGCAATCCAAAAGCGTATTCACCATTCACCGCAAAGGTGGCGGACTTGATCCCAGCCTCTTCGCCGGGCTGGTAGTCGTAGAGTACGGTCTGGAATCCCTGACGCTCAGCCCAGCGCAAATACATTCGGAGCAGCATCTCAGCCCAATCCTGTGATTCGGTTCCTCCAGCGCCCGGATGAATGGTCACGATTGCATTGCGCGCATCGTTTTCGCCCGAAAGCAGACTCTCGGTTTCCAGCCGATCTACAAGCTGCCGCAAAGCATCGATTTCTCGACGCAGTTCCGCGTCGACATTTTCCCCTTCCCGAGCCAATTCAAAATATGCGGAAATATCGTCGCCACGCCGGATGAGATCGGCGTCCGTAGCCAACACATTTTCCAGACGCTTTTTCTCCCTCATCACTACCTGGGATTGTTGAGGATTCGACCAGAGATTCGGGTCAGCGGCCTTCTTTTCGATTTCGGTCAGCTGTTGACGCAACTTGGACGTGTCAAAGGTACTCCCGGAGGTCGTGAACCTTATCCTTGAGGGCCGCGTATTCCTGTTCCAGTTCTTCGACCATGACTATCGCTTCGTCCTCGTGCGGAATGGTAGACGCATGAGCAGCGCCCCCAGGGAAATTATCGCACACAGGTAGGCAAACCAGTCGCCATGACGCGTATAGAAGGTCGTGGCGTCCGACAAGGCATACGGAGCCTGCAGAACAACACGCATCTTACGGGGTATGGTGGCCACAACGCGTCCATAGGGGTCGATGGAAGCAGTCACTCCGGTATTGGTATCGCGCAGCAGCCAACGCGAATTTTCTATGGCGCGCATGCGAGCTTGTTTCAAATGTTGCGCGTAAGCGCCACTATCGCCATACCAGCCATCGTTCGAAATATTTACGAATACCTGCGCCCCATTGGCTGCAAACTGCCGGACTTCGTCGGGAAAAATAGACTCATAGCAAATGAAAACTCCCATCTTGTCTTTCCCAGCTTGGAGAGGAGCTCGCGACGTGCCTCGGGAAAAGTCACCGACTTGTTGGGTGAGTCCTCCAGCGAAGCTGAATATACGTTTGAAAGGAACATATTCGCCGAAAGGGACAAGATGCACTTTGTCGTAACGCCCAACCCATTCGCCGGCGGGACTGACCAGCGCCGCGGAGTTGTAGACTTCAGTCGCTCGCTGCGGCGTCTGACTGGCATTACGGACGCCCAGGCTGCCGACCAACATCCACGTTTGCCCGTGCAGGGCAACGTTGCTGACCGCCTCACGAAATGCTGGATCACTGGTATAGAACGGAGCTGGAGATTCCGGCCAGACGATCAAGTCCGAGTGTGGAGCGTTTTCCGAGTTTGCAGCTCCCGCCGCGCCTGGGCTGGTCGGATGCAGGCTGATCCAGGTCAGATCGCGCAGGGTGCCCTCAAAGTATTCCTTTGTCCACTCGGAATTCTCCAGGACCGGTACGTTTTCCTGTACCAATCGGGCAGTGTGATCGGCCGGAAGCGGCGGGGCAGGAACCCATCTTCCGGATTGCAAAACCAAAGCCGCACCAAGCGCAGCCAACAAGAGAACTTTGCGCTTTTCACGACGCACAAGAAAAGCAGCAGCCACCGCTACATTGACCAGCATGATCTCGAATGAAAGACCATATACGCCGGTGACGCTGGCAATGCGGGCAAGTGGGATGTTATCTACTTGCGCGATTCCCAACAGGTCCCAGGGAAATCCAGTAATGCGGGTACGAGCGAGTTCCACGGCCACCCAGACCACAGGCCCGAGCAGCAGGGCGCGACGGCTGAACGCGGTCTGTCCTGTCAGCAGGCTGATCAGCAATCCGAATGCGCCGTGGTAAAGAGCCAGGTACATGGAGAAGAGAATCAGCATAATGACGGCAAGGGGCGTATTCACACCGCCGTACTGGCGCATGGTGTTGTAAATCCAATAACACGTCCCCGCATACCACAAGATTCCACAAACGTATGCGAGCAGAAATGCTTGACCCGGGCTGGCTGGATAAAGCTTGATGCCTTCGGTTACCTGCAAGGTATTCGGTACCCGCGCCCGCTGCAATGCGATGAATAGCGGCGCGATTGCCACCCAGCAAAGCATGTATTGATTTGGAAGGGGGAAGATTACGATCTGTAAACCAGCCGACAGCAAGACCAGAAGCCAGGCATTCTTGTGAATCTGCCGCACATGGCAAGCATAACAAACTGGGTTCCTTCTCTGACTCCCGCCTAGCCCATATCGGTTTTTTTCAGCTAATTGCGTATTCGGCGTCTGGGCTGGCATTAGTGCCGGACGGAATTATTCGCTATCATTGTCCTGAATCCGTGGTCTTCGTACGCTGGAGTCGATTCGATCATCGTGCGTGCCCTGATGGCCGTTGGGAACATCGGACTCATATGAGCGAACGAATCCAGCGACACTAATACTTCTTCTCGGGAATGGGCTCTCCTTTCCAACCCGCCGGCTCGACAGCGAATCGCGTTCGCATTGTGGTCGCGACTTCGGTGATGCTCACCTTCATCTCCTATTGGCGGGCGGCGGCGATTGTCCTGAACGATCTCGGCTCCTCAGCTTTTTATGCGGCTGGCATCGCCGAACAAGCGGTCGGGAAATCTGCTCCCTGGTTCATCCTCGCCGTGATGCTGTTCTCGTTCTGCGTGCGGGCAGTGTACGTGGAGAGTTGCTCCATGTTCGTCCGCGGCGGTGTTTACCGTGTGGTTAAGGAAGCGCTCGGCGGCACGCTGGCCAAGATCAGCGTCTCCGCCCTGATGTTCGACTACATCCTGACCGGACCGATATCTGGCGTTTCCGCAGGACAGTACATCGCAGGTCTGATCAACGACACCATGTTGATCGCCGACACCCATGGCTGGGTTCCGCGCGCCGTTCATGCCATGTTCAAAAACGGCACGCCACACGTCAACGAAAGCTGGACCGCTGTGGTATTTGCGGTCATGGTGACGGGTTACTTCTGGTGGCAGAACACCAAAGGCATCCAGGAATCCAGCGAAAAAGCGCTTCGCGTGATGCAAATTACGACGGTGATGGTCGTGCTTTTGCTGGGTTGGTCGGCGGTAACCTTGATGAAGGCCGGTTATCAATCTGTGCCTTTGCCGGTGCCGGCAAATTTGAAGTTTAGCCCGGAAGCGCTTGGGTTTTTGCGGCACACCTTCCAGGGCCAGAACCTGGCCGGAATGTTTGGTCTGTTTGGCATATTGATCGCCTTCGGACACTCGGTGCTGGCCATGAGCGGCGAGGAATCGCTCGCCCAGGTGAATCGTGAACTAGCCCATCCCAAACTGAAGAACCTGAAACGCGCCGCCATCATCATCGCGATTTACAGTTTCGTCTTCACCGGTCTGACCGCGTTGCTGTTTGTGATGATCATTCCCGACTCGGTGCGGATACCGGTTTACAAGGACAACCTGATCGCCGGCCTGGCGATGTACCTGTGGGGTCCACAGATTTTGCGGCTGCTGTTCCGCGCTTTTGTTGTGGTGGTGGGATTCTTGATTCTCTCAGGAGCAGTAAATACCGCCATCATCGGCTCCAATGGCGTCCTGAACCGGGTGTCGGAAGATGGAGTGCTTACCGACTGGTTCAGGAAGCCGCATCCGCGCTTTGGAACCACTTACCGCATTGTGAATCTGGTCGTCTTTCTCCAGTTGTTCACAATTCTCGCCAGTCGCGGCAATGTCTATGTCCTGGGTGAGGCCTACGCATTTGGTGTCATCTGGAGCTTCACTTTCAACAGTCTAGCCATGCTGGTTCTGCGAACGAAGTACAAAGGAGAACGCGGCTGGAAGGTTCCACCGAATTTCACTATCGCGGGACACGAGATCCCATTCGGACTGGCTTCCGTTTTTTTGGTTCTACTCTCGACCGCAATCGTAAATTTGTTTACTAAATCAATTGCGACGGTGGCCGGAGTCTCATTTGCGGGCGTGTTTTTCCTGATCTTCACAGTTTCCGAGAAGGTCAATCGCCGTAAGCACGCCCTGGCCGAGCAGCAGATGCAGGAACACTTTCAGTTGCTGCAGAGCGACACGGTTGACCGGGGACGTTTGGGGATACGTCCGGGAAACTTGTTGGTGACCATTCGCGATTACAACACGCTGAGCCACTTGAAGTGGGCCTTGGAGCGGATTGACACCAAGGAACAGGATATCGTCGTGATGTCCGCCCGGGTCAGCCAGTTCGGTGCGGCCGCCTACGACCTTGCCACCGAACAAATCTTCAGCGACTACGAACAAAAACTATTCACCCGCGCTGTATCCATCGCGGAAGGTTTCGGCAAGCACATCTCCCTACTGGTGGTGCCGGCGCGCGATGTATGGTCGGCCATCGTGCAGACTGCCATCAACCTGGAATCTTCGGCCGTAGTCTCCGGCCTCTCCAGCAAAATGACCGCCCAGGAACAGGCCTTCGAACTCGGCCATGCCTGGGAGGCCACCCCTGAGCCCAAGCGGCAATTTGTTTTGCAGATCGTTCGTCCTGACATGAAGGTGGACACTTTCCACATCGGTCCTCACACCCCTTCGATGAAAACGGAAGACGTACACCTGGTCCACCGGCTGTGGCTCAATATCACTCGTGAGAGTGGACTGGATAATCTGCACCATCATGACATCCTGACCGAAGCTCTGACCCGCTTTGCACGCGATTATGCCGGCCGGGACAAGGATGACATTTTGAAGGAGTTGAAGAAGACGTCTGGCAAGATGGTCAAGAGCCGTCCCGTGGGCGCCCCTGACGGCCGGCCTGAAAAGCCTACGGTGCCGCTTCGAACCGAGGAGGATTCTCGTCGCGACAAGGGCGACGAAGGGCCGCCGAGTCCGCCGATTGTCAGCCCCTGATAATCGTACTTACCCTGTCCACCTAGTAGAATTTCAGCGAATGACTTCCAGGTTGCTGCGACTTCTTTCCGTTCTGACCCTGGCCTCGTGTGTCTACGCTCAGCCGGGGACGATGCGCCTCGACTATTTCCACACCGGAAACTCGACTCAGGAAATATTCAGCGTGGACCGAGTAGTCATCGAACCTCTGCCCTGGCCTGGAGACCTGACCAAGTTGGTGGATGACACCAATCTCGGCGCGTATTTTTTCGAGGTGCACGATCAGTCCGACGGCAGGCTCCTTTACTCGCGCGGATTTAGTTCTATCTTTGGCGAGTGGGTCACGACGAACGAGGCAAAGACTATCAATCGGACTTTCTCCGAATCGTTGCGCTTTCCTGCTCCATCGGCGCCAATAAAAATCGTTGTAAAAAAACGCGACAATGGCAATCTTCGCGAAGTCTGGTCTACGAACATTGACCCTAAAGACACATTTATTGACACTTCGCGCCCGCCGCCTCCGGGCCCTCTGCTGACCATTCAAAAGACGGGCGATCCGGCGACCAGAGTGGACCTGCTTATCTTAGGCGATGGTTACACCGCTGCCGAACGTCCGAAATTTGAGCGAGACGCCCGCCGCTTTACCGAGATTCTTTTCAGCACATCGCCTTTTCGCGAGCACCGCCCGAAATTTAACGTATGGGGGCTGTGCCCAGCAGCAGAAGAATCCGGCGTGTCGCGTCCTTCGGGCGGAGTTCATCATCGCTCCCCTTTGGGAACCACCTATGACACGTTCGATACCGAGCGCTACGTTCTAACCACCGACAATCGTTCGTTGCGCGATGTTGCCTCTTTTGCGCCTTACGAATTTATCGAGATCCTGGTAAACGGCAAAACCTACGGAGGCGGCGGAATCTTCAATCTGTATGCCACGGTTGCCGCCGACAGTGAGTGGTCCTCATACGTTTTCGTCCACGAATTCGGCCACCACTTCGCGGGATTGGCAGACGAATACTACACTTCGCAAGTCGCCTACGCCCCGGCAACTCGGCGATTCGAGCCCTGGGAGCCGAATGTCACAGCGTTGCTCGATCCGACGAATCTCAAGTGGAAAGATCTGGTCACGCCCGGTACGCCCGTCCCTACCCCCTGGCGCAAGCAGGATTTTGAAAACTACGAGCGTGAGATTCAAGACCAGCGGCGCAAGATTCGCGAACAGAATCGGCCCGAGTCAGAAATGGACGCTCTCTTCCGCGAAGAAAGACGAAAAGAAGACGAATTGCTGGGAGCCGATAAATATGCAAGAAACGTCGGCGCATTTGAAGGCGCTAATTATGAAGCCCACGGCTACTACCGCCCCCAGGAAAACTGCATAATGTTCACCCGTCACGATTCCTTCTGCGCCGTCTGCCGCCGCGCCATCGAGCGCATCATCGCAATGTATGCCACCCAGTAAGGGGAGTGAAGCCCGGTTACGAGTGGCGCGTGGAGGCCTAGGGGAGGAGAGAAACTTCGTTTGGGCGGGACAGAAATTTCGTTTGGGAGGGAGAGAAACTTTCGGCGACTTTCGGGATTCAGCGCCGGAGGCGCGAAACAACTTAGCCCAGCGCTTCAGCGCTGGGTTTGCGAGGGAAAAGACCAATCCCGGAGGGATGACACACCCAACGAGGCGTTCATGCCGAGCTTCTGCTAACCGCCAACTTCCCTTTCACAAACTCCACAATCTCCGGCGTGACATATTCCGGCGGCCGCACACGAAACATGGGACGTCCCTCCACCACCTTCAATGAAATCCCCTGCCACGCCGGCCTTCCGTCAACATCATGCAAAATCACCCCATCCGCGCGATCCATGAATTCCTGCGCCGATCTCTTGAAATCCTCAACCGCCGGATCCAAAACCGTCAAATAAATATCCGGCCGGACGAACTTCAAAATGCTGTTGGACTCCACAATCATATTTTCCGACTCCGCTATTTTGCGCCGGATCGTGGGCATCGCTTCTGCAAGACGCCCCTGCTGGCTCCTCACCCACCACACTTGGGCCGCCCCGGCAACCAAAAATCGCGACGTGTCCGACTCCCCCGACCGATCTCGCTCCTCGGAAATTGACCAACTATGATCGTCAGTCGCGCAATCGCATAATTCACCGTTGCGAGAACACACGCCATGCCCGAATTGTGTGATCTTCATCGCATTCCATGCAAATTCCGGCAGAGCGGCGATCAACCCAGCGACGACACTGGTTTTCCCCACGCTGCGTGAGTGTCCGCCAACAACAACAATCGCCATTATTCTCTCTTCGCCAACCGCGCCAGCACCGCCAGCTCTTTCAAATATTCGCGAATGGGACGCGCCGGCGTCCCCCAAAACACGATTCCTTTGCCACGAATAATTTTATTGCTCGGAACGCCGCTCTGCGCGCCTAGAATCGCACCTTCTTCGATGCGCACATGATCGGCAATACCCACTTGCCCTCCAATCACAACGTTATTCTTCACCACGGCGCTGCCGGAAAGCCCCGTCTGCGCAGCGATCACCACATCCTCGCCGATCTGCACATTGTGTCCCACATGAACCAGATTATCGATTTTCGTGCCGCGCCCGATGCGAGTCACGTCAAGCGCACCTCGATCAATTGTGGAGTTGGCCCCGATCTCGACATCATCTTCGATTTCCAGTCGCCCAATCTGCGGAAATTTTTCATAATGCCCGGTCTTCTCATCGCGCACATAACCGAAGCCATCACTGCCGAGCACTGCACCGGCATGAACAATCACGCGGTTGCCCAGCCGCGTACCCGAATAAACCGTCACATTCGGATGCAGCTCGCAGTCATTTCCCATCCGCACCTTGGCCCCGATCACACTTCCTGCTCCGATCCGTGATCCAGAGCCAATCTCGGCGCCCTCGCCAATGACGACACTCTCGTCCACCTTCACATCTTTCGCCAGCCGCGCCGCCGGATGAACCACCGCGCTGGAATGAATTCCGCAATCCCGTTTCGAAGCTGGAGCCAAAAAGCGTGCCGCTCGCGCAAATGCCAGCCTCGGTCGCGCGCAAACCAGCAACGGCTTTGAACTCTCGCCGGCGCCGAAGTCGCCGACAAGCACTGCGGAAGCGCCCGATTCCAGCGCCTGCTGACGCTTGTCTACATCCTCGACAAAGACTAAGTCACCGGCTGAAGCTGACTCGATGCTCGAGACCCCCCTGATTTCGACGTCCCCATCTCCGACCAGGCGGGCATGCACAAGCTCGGCTACCTTTTTGAGCTGCATCGCACCTTTGTATACGTTTGCCGCAGGAAAGAAAAGCAGGGCGAGGGATAGAATGCCAGCATGGAGCGCAAGGTCTTCTGGTTATGTTTTATCGCGCTGGGTCTGGTTGCGGATTTCGTATTACCAATCTGGTGGGCGCTAGGTGCAACCATTCCCATCGGCTTCGTGAGCTGGTGGATCGCATATCGCAGCGACTGGTTTTGACTCGCGTGGCGCGGGCGCCCTCGCCCGCGAACCTATGTAGTCTTCTCCGAGACGTGCAGCATATAGTTCCCTGCTCACCGCCGGCCACTTGGTGCGTCACTCATCAGGGTTAAAACAAACGGAGGTGGACGATGGATACTTCTCTGAACCAGCGCATCGGAAAGCTTGAACGTCGAGTCAGCATCCTTCGCATTTCATTGGTAGTAATCGTTCTCGCCATCGTCTTCTTCGCAACCTTGCCCTCGGCGAAGAGCTCGACACCAGAAACACACTTGCGCGTGCGCAGCTTGGCGGTGGTGGATGAGCATGGAGTGGAACGCATCCTCATCGCCGCTCCCCTTCCGAATCCGGTTAGCGGTGGGAAGGCGAGCCAACGGCGTAGCCGCTCGTATGGCATCCAGCTCAATGACGCAAAGGGAAACGAGTTTGGCGGATTCACGATCGCCGACGATGGGGCGCTGGTTGCGTGCTTCGATTGGGTGCATGGAGAAGCCACGTGTATGTTCGCCATGCCGTCAGGCGACGCGGGATTTGAGGTCAAATCCCTGGGAGGAAAAACGCGAGGACAGTTCCTGCTTTCGCCGAATGGCGACGTCGGATTGACACTGCATGATGCTGCCGAACGTCCCCGTATCAGATTCAGCGTGTCAGCGGACGGCAAGACAGCCATCGAGCCACCTCTCGCGGCTAAATGATCAGGTCTCTAATTATTTAATACAAAGCCGCCTCACCCGCTGGCCGTGTCTTCCACCGCCTGTGAACCCACAACCACTGATCTGGGTATTTGCGCACGTACTCCTCGATCACCTTCGTAAACAGCGCAGTATTAGCCAAAACATCGGCATCATCGTTGCCCGTACGGATGAGCTTTAGTGCCGGATCGAACCGTAGCCGGTATTTCCGCAGCGCCGGATCCCAGACAGTGAATCCTGGCACCACAGCAGCGTCGCTGCGCAAGGCAATCCTCGCCAATCCACTGGCGGTACACGCCGGGATACCAAAGAAATCCACAAATACCCCTTGCGGTGGCGTCATGTTGGTATCCATGAGTATGCCGACAGTTTCGCCCGCCTTCATCGCGGAGAGAAGACCGCGAACGAAGTCATCCTTGTCCACGGTTGAATTGCCGTGCATGGTGCGGTAACGACGCATGAGGCGATCAAGATACACGTTGTCCAAGGGACGCATCACGATATGCAGCGGATGGCCATAGAGCGAGTGAGTGAAAGCCGAAAGCTCCCACGCCCCGAGGTGCGCCGTCAGGAACAGAACGCCCTTGCCACGCGACAAGGCGCGCTCGAAATTCTCGAACCCATCGTAGACCACAACTTTGCCAACGTTCTCCAGCGTGTACCTGGGGAAAAGGCACACCTCCGCTAATTGCCGGCCCAAAGAAGTAAATACGCCGCGCAGAATCCGGGCGCGCTCTCGACGCGTCTTTTCCGGAAATGCCAGCCTGAGATTCCGCATTCCGACGTGTCGAAGACGCACATGTACCAAGTAAATCGTCCAGGAAAGAGAAATGGCTGCCCCGCGCGATAGCGACCGGGGGAGCCCGCCCAATATCTTGATGTTCAGCCACGCAAGCGCGTACTCAAGTCGCTGACGCATGTTTATAGAACGGAAACAAAAAGAAGTCAGAGGTCAGAAGTCAGAGGTCGGAACTAAAACCAACCGCTTAGGTTCTTACTTCTGCATTCTGACTTCTGAACTCTGACTTCGCTTTCTATTTCTCCGACGCTGTCTTCGCCCACTTCGCCAGCGTGCTGAGTAACGGATACGCATTCGCCGGCGCATCGATAGTACCGGTCAATGCGGTTTTGAAAGGAACCATCCTGCCATAGAACTCGCGTGTGCTGTCCTTATCCTGTTTGATGGCGGCGCCGCTGAGCTCCAATCCGGCGAAGGCGCCGCGGGCGCGGGAATAGCTAAGAACCTGGGCGCGCAGCTTCCAGTCGGTATCTGCGGCTGCGTGGCGGCCCACCGGTCCCGCAGCTACACTGGCATCGGCGCCCAGCTTGAATTTGCTGGAGAGCAGGTTTCTCATGCCATCCTGATTCATGATCAGCATAACCAGGTCGACGGCTTGCCCGCCGATTTGCAGTCCAACACTTCCGCCCTGCACGGCGAAGAACGCTGGAGCGCTCCATCCTTTGGGCGTCCGGCAACTGGCCACACCGCGGCCATAGCGGGCACCTACAATGAACCCGCCCTTAAGCATGGACGGAACTATCGCCACGCACTCGGCTGATCCAAGCACCTCTTCCGGGACGCCCTGGTCAGGCGCGGATTGGATTTCGTCTAGAACTTTGGCCGCCGCTTTTATGCGGTCTTCAGCCTTGTTCTCCTCGTCCGACTCAGCCGCCATGGCGGCGGTCGCGACACATAAGAGCACACAGACAGCTAGAAATCTCTTCATTTCGCCTCAGCTTTTTTCCTGAAATTAGGGAATTGATGCCCTTGATTCTAAAGGATGCATGGCACAACGAAAGGGTGGTAATCGCGGGAACGGCCAATCTATTAACTAGTCGGGAACTTGTGGATG
>Ga0193735_1000630_pt1 | contig 11249 bp, 9 predicted proteins | sample U1m2metaG_FD_145080 | JGI IMG/M metagenome (GOLD analysis project Ga0193735, IMG submission 145080) | Soil microbial communities from a riparian zone of the East river system, Colorado, United States - U1m2 | ecosystem: Environmental > Terrestrial > Soil > Riparian zone | place: USA: East River... | reverse complement strand
TGCCCAGCACAGGCACACCTCCACAAGGTCAGGAGGAAACAATCGTGCCCACATTCGAGACGCAAAAACTCGCGCGCACTTACATCCTCGATGTTCCGGCGCCGCGCGGCCAGATTACAGACCGCAACGGCGAACCGCTCGCGCAAAATCGACTCAGCTACAATCTGGCCATTAATTTCCCAACGCCGCTTGATTTTCCCGATGCGCAGGCTCTCAGCTTCGCCAGGGAAAAGATCGACAGAACGGCCAGGCTCATTGGTCGCAAACTCAAGATTTCCGACGAAGCGATTCTTCGCCACTACCATAACAGGGGAATCATGCCGATGGAGATCGCGCAGAATCTTAGCCAGTTGGAGTACGAACAAATCAAAAATGATCCGCCGCCTGGGGTGATTGTGCGTCCGATCTACGTGCGCGTTTATCCGAACGGAAAAGTGGCGGGTCAAATTATCGGTTACACCGGCAAGACCGGGCGAAATCCGGACGGCATCGTTGATAATCACGAAACGCTCTGGCCTGAAACGGAAGGACGCGAAGGACTCGAGCAAACGTTTAACGAAATGCTCACCGGCAAGCATGGCGAATACAAACTCACCTTTGATAAGGACGGTCGGAAGACCTCCGATAAACTGATTACTCCGCCCGATCCCGGGTACAACGTGGTCACCACGCTTGACCTGCGTCTTCAGCAACTCGCTGAAAAGGCGCTGGAAGCGAAAGCAAAACGCGGCGCCATTGTGATTATAGATCCAAACAACGGCGACATTCTGGCGTTGGCCTCCTGGCCTACCTACGATCCAAATTTGTTTGTTCCTTCGATCTCAGCCGAACAACTCAAGTTGTTGCAAGACGACAAGGACATTCCGCTTTTGCCGCGAGCATATCGTTCGTCTTATCCACCGGGATCGACCTTCAAAATTGCCGTTGGAATCGCCGCGCTCGAAAGCCATGCCGTCCAGCCGGATGATCGATACGAATGCGTTCCGTCAATTCAGGTTGGCAACGTCACTTTCCATAATTGGAAAAAAGGCAATCGCGGCGCGTTGAATTTTGTGCAGGCGCTTACGGAATCGTGCGACACATGGTTTTATCAAGTTGGGATCAGAACCGGTGCGCAACCCATCATCGATTGGGCGTTACAATTAGGCTTCGGTGCAAAGTGCGGGATCCCTTTGCGTGGCGAGGCGGAAGGGCGTGTTCCCAATGATGAATACATGAAGGCAACGCACGGTCGCCGGTTGCTCAACGGCGACATTGCAAACATGTCGATCGGCCAGGGAGACACGCAAGTCACTCCGCTGCAAATGGCCCAGGCCATGGGCGTCGTGGCAAACGGCGGCACATTGTATCAAACACGGCTGGTCCAACAGGTGCAGACATTCGACAACCAAATTGTGACTGCTTATCAGGTGCGGGCGAAGAGAACGCTAAATCTGTCATCCGAGACACTGGACGAATTGCAAACGGGAATGATTGACGTTGTGAATGGCGCGGGCGGTACCGCGCACCAGGCTAGCCTCGATAATGCTGAGGTCGCCGGTAAAACCGGTACGGCGCAATGGGGACCAAAAAATAAGGAGCGCACGGCGGCTTGGTTTGCCGGATTTTTGCCGGCTGATCAACCGCGATATGCGTTCGCGGCTGTTTACGAGGGCGACGTCGGCAGCAAGGTCCATGGCGGTTCTGCGGCCGCCCCAATGATTGCCGATATTTTCAAGGAAATTTACAAGGGTGAAAAGGTTGTCAGCCAGCCGAACGGCCGGCAGCGTCGCACTCGCGAACAACCGGAAATTCGCCGCGCCGAACCCGTAGAGGAAGAAGACGAGTCAGACTAGCTACAGTCACGCAGCCGCAGTTTCTTTCGGCAGCTCCATCGTTCCTTTGAACTTTGGCGGCGCTTCTTCGACACCGAAATTCTCGGAATAGAGTTTCTCGACCTCCGCCATGACGTCGGTTGTAAGCGGCGGGCACTCTGGAGCCTTGGCAAATTCGACGAGCTGTTCTTCGTTGTAAATGTTCGGCAATGTCGAAGCCACGCGATCGTCGGCAAGCAACCACTGCAATGCCGCTTGCCCGAGCGTGCGTTCAGAATTTTCGAGGAAACGCAGATGATCAACCTTCTTAATTCCATTCAGCAGCCAAATGCGCGGCCGATGACTGCGATGGTCGGTCGGCGCAAAGGTTGTTTCGGCAGTGTATTTTCCTTCCAGCATTCCAGACGAATGCGTCACGCGAACAAGGAACATTGTGTCCTTGCCGGCGTTCGTAGCCGCATCGTGAATAGTGCGTCCGGGATGTTGCTCGAGCATGTTGTAGATGTGTTGCACACTTGTGACGTCTCGTTCGCGAATACAATTTGTTCCCTCATAAAGCCAGCCAATGGCGGGTCCAAGTGCGATGCCGTAATAACGAATCTTCCCGGTGGATTTCAATTTCTCAAGAGTCGTCCAAAGCGCGTCCTCATAGACCTGTTCCATCCGGATGTTGTGCAGTTGCAAAAGATCTATCCGATCAGTCTTTAAACGTTTCAGCGCCGCATCCGTCGCACCAGTCACCGCCTCTGGCGAAAAATCCTGCGGAATTTCCCGCTGACCGCGTCCGCGCGCCTCGCCGTAATGGACAAAATCGTAGCCGACCTTGGTCGCAATCACGATCTTATCCCGCTGGTTCGGGAAGGCCTTCGCGATCAATTCTTCACTCAACCCATTCCCGTACGTATCGGCGGCATCGAACAAAGTGACGCCAAGATCGAATGCCTTGTGCATAAGCGCGATCGCTTCGCCCTCAGTAAATTTTCCCCACCAGCCGGTAGAAATCGTCCACAAACCAAAGCCGACCTCACTAACCGTTAGATCGGTGTTTTTGTAAGTGCGAAATTGCATCGGCTTGAGTTTGAACGCTCGCTGCTCAACGCTCAACGCACAATTAAAATTCGACGTTGAACGTTGGACGCTAGACGTTGAGCATTCAACGTGATTGGCAAATCAAAGGCAGCACTACTCATCGTCGCTCACGGCTCGACGGTGAATCCGGACTCGAGCGCGCCCACACTAGCGCATGCTGCGGAGATTCGACGTCGGAGAATTTTTGCAGATGTGGAATGCGCGTTCTGGAAAGAGGAGCCGAGTTTGCGCGACGCGCTTTTCTTTTTTGACCCCGAATCGATTGGCGAAGTCTGTGTCGTACCGAATTTCATCAGCGAAGGCTACTTCACCCAGACTGTGATCCCGCGTGAGCTTGAGCTGAACGGTCAGACCACAAAACGATCCAATGGCCAGATCTGGAAATATTGCGAGCCGGTTGGAAATCATCCGATGATGACGGAGCTGCTGCTTAAGCGCGCGAGAGATATTACACCTGATGTCGATTCTGCTGAGACCAGTTTGCTGATCGTCGCGCATGGGACGGATTTGAACGAAAACAGCGCGGTGGCGGCAAAACGGGAGGCCGAAAAGATCCGCGGGCTCGGAAAGTTCGCGGCAGTGCTCAACGTCTATATGGAGGAGCCGCCGCTCGTGTCCGATTGGCGAAAATTGACGGAAACACGGAACGTGGTTGTAGTACCGTTTTTTATCTCAGACGGACTTCACAGTTACGAGGACATACCGCGATTGATCGGCATCACAAACGGGAGATCCGCAACCACTTCGCGCGTAGTGCGCGGTGAGATTTTCCGGCACAATCCGCACAAGATCGACGATCGTTTGCTATTCTATGCACCCTCCGTCGGCACGGATTCCGGTTTTGCAGATATCATCATCGAGCAAGCGCAAAATTCCTGTTAGGCAGGGAACAGTTGAGAAATTGCTGGATCAAGTCTCGGATTCAGTCCTACGCCAGCACTTCGTCAAGCCAGTCAAAAGTCCGCTGGTGATAAAGCATGCGTGCCGTTCCCTCGCAATGCCCGCCGCTTCCCTCGGCATCGGTGAAATACACAAGCTGCTTCTTCTTTGATGCTACGGCATCGATGACCTTGGGAGCGCCAGTCGCGGATGGGTCGCCATCCGCCATTGTGACCAGAATTGGGCACGTGATATTGCCGACCACCGCTGAGAGTTCAAAAGCCAGAAGTTCCTTTAAGTAATCGAACAGGTTGTCGACCGCGTGAACCAGCGGGCCACGCTGGAGTAGTTTCCAGCGAAGCATGGGATCCCCTGACGGTCCCGTTAGCCACTCGACCATCGGGTCCAGGCACCGGGGGTTAATATTGGGAAAGTCCGCCTTTTGTTCATCCGATAGAGGAAGAGCGCTAATTACGTTGTCGCGTTGATCCCATTGCCCGGGATCGGCAATGACCGCAGCCGCCCGCGGTTCGAAGGCCGCTGCCCGCGTAACGAGAAAACCGCCGAAGCTCCAGCCAACCAGGATGATCTTCTCTGGGTCGACTCCCGGCAGTTTGACGGCGACATCCACTACGGGCGTAACGACCTTTTCCCAATCTGGACGCATTGGAAGGCGTTGCTCAATCAGTGCGCGGCCTTGCGCGGGCCCGTCGAAGAGGAGACAATGATATCCGCGCGCGACGCCGGCAAGAGCGTTCCCAAGCAACATCTCGCATACCGTCGAATCGTAGCCGTTCGTGTGGACGATGAGCGGACAGGGTTCGTTGCCAGTGCCGGCGCGCATTAGCAACGCCGGAAGCGTCGCGTCCCCGTAGGGGATCTCAAGGATCTCAATTGGAGGATCAAACAGTGGCGCGGCCTTTACCATCGCGTTCCACTCGCGGCGCGACGATTCGGCTAGTGGAGACTCCACCTTTGGGCCAAACAGCGGATAGTATGCGGTCCGATGATAGGTCGCAGCCCGGATGTACGCCTCGCGCGCGCTCACGGAATGTTTTCGTCTGACGCACTCGTCGCCGATCGACTCGATGCGCTCAGCCGTCGCGGTCCATTCGTGATGCCAGTCGTGGATGTCGCCAGCGCCGATGCGCTCGATAGTGGTCTTCACCTCCCCGAAATCTGACCCTGTCCCTGCCCAGAACAGCGCGCGTGTCCCGAAGGCTTCCCACATTTCGTTATTACTGAGCCAAGCCATGGCACCGTTCCGTGGCTTCTATCGATATCATCATCGAGCAGGTGTCCAACGCAAAAAGTTGAAATCGTGCTCGCGCTTGGTTTCTTTTTGCGCAAGATTGCTTCCCCGCGAATGAAGGAAACCACGTGCAAGAAGCTACAGGAGATCGGGGCATTTGCGCTGGCCGGAGGCTGCACCCGAAAACGAATGAAGCAACTGGTGGAAATGATTCGCGCGGCGCGCAATTACCGGTGGCTGGCGGTTTACAAGATCGTTAAAGATGAATTTGTGATTCTCGCTGCAACTGGCAACGAGCCACCGACCTATCCGCAATTTCCCATTACCCAGGGGCTGTGCGGCGCTGCGCTAGACTCGGGAAAACCGATCATTGTCGGCGACGTACACAAGGATCCGCGCCATCTCCCGGCGTTTCATACGACGCGGTCGGAGATCGTTGTCCCGATGAGGAACAACGAGCACCCGCGCATTCTCGGCATGTTGGATGTGGAGAGCGACAAGTTGAACGCGTTTGGCGAAGAAGATCGTCAGTTCCTCGAGCGTGCTGGCGGCCTGATCGCGCACTGTTTGCACTAGCGCCTCGCGCCCGGCCGGTCGCGCCCCACCGATGGAACATTCCGTCGAGCAGGCCCTCGAAGCTGTTCCTTTTTGTTTCGGCCAGATTTCGGTTCGAAAGAGTGGGAAGAGTTTTGTTCTATGCCATCGCGATGACGATGTCGAGCGCGCGCTCACGCTCGAAAATCTGGCTGCACTCGGGGCAGGTGCGCAAATGTTGCTCGACGCGGGCGCGCTCGGACTCCGAGAGCTGACCACGAACACCCGTGATGATTTGGAGACGTTCAGAAACGCAGAAGATGCCATCGAGATCGCAAGGAACGACGACGCGGGAAACTATCGTCCCCTAAAAACTGCGCCGGATCTGCGCCACGGTTGGCGCATGGAGCTTCGGACATCGGACGACTTGAAACGCGCGCTTGATCATTTTTATCCGGGCAGACTGGGCATCTTCATTGCGTGGAAGGCTGGCCGGCTGCGCACTACACCGTTGCGCGAAACATTGGACCGGCAATCGGGGATGTATCGTATCGCCGCCAAAATTTCGGATGCGCAGATTAACGATTTGGTCGCGGACTTTTGCCGGTCCAATGGCGGTTGTTTGCGGACAATCTTGTGGAAGCGCGACCAGCGCGGAGCAATTGCGTCAGCGAAATTGCCAAAGCAAAAGTTTGATCCTTCAAATGATCAGACGAGGGCTTTGAGCGAGCCGGGATCACCGACCCCGGCCACAGGAACAGCGCCGGCTACAGTCCCGCTTCTTTGCCAGGAGCCGTGCAATCTTTTGGTGGCCGCATGCCGGAAAGTTGTAAAAGGGGAATGATCATACGCGCGCGGGCCGTCGTGACGGTGGATGGAGCGCCTATTGAGAATGGCGCCGTCGCAGTTTCCAGAGATCGAATTGTCGATGTTGGAAGATTTTCCGAAGTTACCGCGCGACATTCGGGTCAGGAGATTACCGATCTTGGCGAGCAGGCTCTCTTACCAGGGCTGATTAATGCCCATTGCCATCTCGATTACACGTGTTTACGCGGTAAGATTCCCCGGCAAAAATCGTTCGCCGATTGGATCCGTGCGATTAACGCGGAGAAATCGAAACTCTCGCCGGAGGATTACGTCGCCTCGATCAACGAAGGATTCGCGGAGGCAAAACGATTCGGCACGACAACCATCGCGAACCTAACTGCGTTTCCGGAATTGATTCGGCAGGTCCCGGATGCGCCACTTCGCACGTGGTGGTTCGCGGAATTGATTGATGTTCGCTCGCCCCACCGAGCAAATGAACTTGTCGATTCTGCGGTCGAATCACTGAAGCTCGCGCAAAATTACGGATTAGCCCCGCATGCACCGTTTACCGCGTCCAAGAATTTGTATCAACGGTGTGAGGAAGCCGGCGCGAATGTTTTGCTGACAACGCATCTGGCGGAATCGCGAGAGGAAATGGAAATGTTTCGGGATGCATCAGGTCCGCTTTACGAATTTATGAAAAGCATTGGGCGTGACATGGGCGACTGCGGGAATGGGACACCCTTGGAGCTATTCGTCAGCGCGCCCTACGCCCATCCGGCTCGGACCGGTCGCGCCCTACCACAATGGATCGTCGCGCATGTAAACGAATTAACGGAAAGCGACTTCCAGTTGCTGGAAAAAATTAGGACTAAATTTCACGTCGTGCATTCGCCGCGAAGTCACCAGTATTTCGGTCACAGCCGATTTCCATTCAAACGGCTGCATACACTCGGACTTAATGTTTCCTTGGGCACCGACAGCCTCGCAAGCAACGAAAGCTTGAACTTATTTGCAGAGATGCGCGCATTCCAGCGTAGTGAACCAGAGAAGTCACCGGAGAAGATTTTTGAGATGATAACGGTGAATCCGGCGTCGGCGCTACGTCAGCAGAACAGGCTTGGCCGGATACGGCCTGGATTTCGAGCCGATCTTATAGCTGTTCCCTGCAGCGAAGACCGGGATATATTCGGAGAAATCGTGGCGTTCGATCGGGAGATTAATTGGATGATGCTCAATGGAAAGATGCAGAGCATCGGGGAACGACGAAGCGCGAATCAATGACGTGATTCGCTAAAAACGTCACATCGTCAAACGACGCGCCCCGGCAATTTTTTTAACGTTTGAACGATTTAGCGCGGCGAAGCCGTTGCTTGCTCCACATCTGCTGCACCGGTAAACTCGGCGTATGGCCGGACAAGGAATGCAGACCCGACTGATTCCCGGGCAGAGCCTTGCCTTGCAGCAAGTTCTCTCACCTCAACTCCAACAGAGCCTGCTCGTCTTGCAGACGCCGCTGCTCGAGCTGCGAAACCTTGTTCAGCAGGAAATGGAAACGAATCCCGTTCTCGAAGAATTGCCGGACGAGCTCGACTCCGACGCACAGGGCGAAGGCGAGCCTTCCGTTGACGATAATTTCAAGAGCGAATTCGAAAAGCTCGCGAGCCTGGATGAAGAATGGCGCGATTACATGGCGCAGTCGGCCAACTCCGGCGCAGACGGCTTTCAGAGGTCACGGGAAGCGAAAGATAAGCGCCAGTTCTTTTTCGATTCCATTGCCGTGGAAGAAACGCTTCAGCAAAATCTGCTGGGACAACTGAACCAGAGCGCCCTCAACGCCAGCGACCGCAAAGCCGCGGAGCTAATCATTGGCAACATCGATGACAACGGATTTCTCCAAAGCACGCCGGAAGAAATGGCGCTGAACTCGGGAATCCCCAAGGAAGATTTCGAGAGAATGCTGGCGTTAATCCAGAGTTTTTATCCGCCAGGAGTTGGGGTGCGCGATTTACGCGAGTGTTTGCTCATTCAACTAAAGCGAGAAGGAAAAGAGCACAGCCTGGAGTACAAAATTGTGTCCGAACATATGGAGGATTTGGGCAGGCGACGCTTTCCCGAGATCGCCCGTCGGATGGGGATCAGTGTGGAGGATGTGCAAAATGCAGCCGACAACATTGGACGGCTGAATCCGCGTCCCGGTCAAGTGTTTGCAGCCGCACCGCAAAACTATGTGCTGCCGGATGTGACGGTGGAAAAGATGAACGGCGAGTATCAAATCAGTTTAAACGACGAGCAGATTCCGCATCTTCGGATCAGCAATCTTTACAAAGATATCATTGCGTCAGGCAACACCCAGAGCGGCGAAGTCAAAGATTATATCCGCGACAAAATCCGGAGCGGGAAATTCCTTATTCGATCGATCCATCAACGCCAGCAAACGATTTCCAACATTGCGCAGCAGATCGTCGCGAGGCAGCGCGATTTTCTCGAGCACGGGCCATCGCATTTGAAGCCGATGACCATGGCAGAGGTGGCCGATGTGGTAGGCGTGCATGAGACTACGGTCAGTCGTGCCGTTTCCGGCAAATACATGGCCACGCCGCAAGGCGTATTTGAGATGAAATATTTTTTTACGCCCGGCTACCAGACGGCGACCGGCGAATCGTTGAGCAACACCAGCGTGAAGGAAGCTATCCTCGACCTAGTGAAACGCGAGGATGGCAATGAACCGATGAGCGACAATGAGATCGTTGAGATCTTGAGTGAACGCGGTATTCCGATCGCGCGGCGCACCGTCGCCAAGTACCGCACCGAGCTGAATATTCTGCCAAGCCACATGCGGCGAAAGTATTGAAATTGGAGCAGTGGAGTAATGAATCTATTCTAATCTCAAGCCTCCAGCACTCCATTACTCCATCCTCCACGACTCCGATGTCCCCTTCCCTTCGTGCCGCCGTGATCGCTGAATGGCGAGGTCTTCCCGAGAGAAAACCCCGCGCCGATCGGTGGCAGGTCCCAGCCGAGTTGGTTCCAAAATTGATGCAACGCCTCGGGTTGCGCGAGCGTTTGCACGAAACGGAAGTGATTGATGCGTGGGGAAAAATCGTCGGTGAATTTATCGCTGCCCATTCGGCGCCGGTAGCGTTGCGCGGAGGCGTTCTCTATGTTCGCGTGCTTCAGCCAGCCTTGCACTACGAGCTCGAACAGATTTCCAAATCCGAAATTTTGCGGAAATTAAAGCAGCGTTTCGGCGGCAGGACGATTCGCGACGTGCGCTTTCGCGTCGGTTGAATTTAGCCGCCAAGCGGTGAAGTGCCCAGGGCTGATTGTCCTGAAATACCGGTGTTTTGCTCTGTGCTTCCGCCGTCCGCCGTAACCTCTGAAACGACAGGTCGCTGGTTGCTCATTCCGATACCGAACGCGGCAAGATTCAAAACGATCATCACGAAGGCGAATAGGTACAGCCCCATTGCTAGTCCAATCGCCACGTGCATTGCCAAGATACAAACCAACCAAAACAAGCGGGTCTTCCTTATCCAAATGAAAAATGGATAACCGAGTTCAATTAGACAGATCGAAATTCCGAGGATCGGCAGTACGTATTTGAATCGAACAAGAATGTCCGGAGAAATAAGGCTGAACGGCGGCCGGGTTAGCGACCGCCAGAGATTGGAGCCATTCCACCAACCGCTGCCCAGACATTTTGCCAAGCCGCCGACAAAGTAGACGAAGCACATATGCACCTGTAAAACACGCCGCCAAAAACCTAAAAATTCTGGACCTCTCAGTTCTACTTTTAGCAGCCGGTGATCGAGCGAGTATTGGTCTGGCAACGGCGATAACATCAAGTAAAAGAGGCCCGTGGTCATAAAGTTATCGGCGCCGTATGCGAACAACCCACCGCTTTCAGCTGCGCAGAGGTGAAGAAACCAGGCAATGATTGCAGCCAGACGAGAGAAGAGGCCAAGTAATAACAACAGTCCCATGCAAAGCAAACAGGCCCAGGCAATCGAAAGCACTGTATCCTCGCCGATGTGAGCGTAACCGCCAAGAGTAACAAGCCAGCCAAGCTTGGGAATGAGTGGGCTATCGAAAGACGTAATGGCCTCTCCCAGTTTGCGACTGACAAGACCCTTCCCGGTACTAGCAAACAGGTTGTGCCAGTCACTTCTTAAAAACACCGCATAAACGGTTAAGAGCAGCCCCAGACCGATACGCAATGTCCCAAGCCACTTGTCTGTTTCTGGTGTGAACAGAAAGGCCATCAAATTTTCCCACCACCGTCGGGGAATGCTCACCGCAACATGTTCTTTGAAAGCGGGCGATTCAGTCACGGATTAACGGACTAAACGGATACCAGTAGTGAATCAGTAGGGGCATGCATACTGACGATGTACGAATGAGTGACGTGGATGTCGCGATTTCTCGAAGCGAGGATGCCTCAGCTTTTTAATTTGCCTGCCCGGTGCGAGCCCATGGTTCCTCTATTGCTTCTCCTCCTCACGTAAGCTGAAATCGTAGCTGAACATCGGTTGGAACGATTCACCTTTTCCAAGCTCAAAATCAGTAATACCAGGCGGATTAACTGCCCCGAAAGTGGCTCGAATTTTTTTCACGTCTGGACGCTCTTGCCAAATCGAAAGCGCAAGCATCTTAACCACTACTTCCCGTAACGGCTCGTAACGCTCGTCCGCCAGGCGATCTAATAAACTGTCTAGACGCAAAGCAGCTGCTTTCCCTCTCACATGCGGCGACTCATACTCTACTCGCCCGTCTTCACGATAAAGTTCCAAAGTCAGCTTGTGATAATCTGGAACATTCGGAGCAAAAAAACCGTATCCAGCCTGGATGCCGGCAGCATGCAAATAAGTGGC
>Ga0193735_1000628_pt1 | contig 11282 bp, 7 predicted proteins | sample U1m2metaG_FD_145080 | JGI IMG/M metagenome (GOLD analysis project Ga0193735, IMG submission 145080) | Soil microbial communities from a riparian zone of the East river system, Colorado, United States - U1m2 | ecosystem: Environmental > Terrestrial > Soil > Riparian zone | place: USA: East River... | reverse complement strand
GGTGCGGCTGCGAGCAGGATCGATACGTCATGAGTCAGACCTTCTGTCGACGTTGCGGCTTTCCCGTTCCGATGCGCTGGCTCCACGCCGGCGGCGATCTCTCTCGACCCAATCACATCCACCAGCCCGCCGATCGCCCGTTGACCCGCTCCGAGCGCCCGCCGAAATGCCTACTGCGCTCTCCCAACCTCGCGTCCGTGCAGACATCCAGCTGGCGTCGTGCTGGCGTCCCGCCCATCATCAAGATCGGCGCCAACATTAATTCTCCATAGCACTCGCTGCCAGCCAGTGCCCAACTTCCCGCGGCTTCGTGCCTTGGCGCTTTTTGGACGCCGGCCGCCACAGCGCGTGGAAGGGTTCGTCATGCCGGCGTCCAAAAACCAGAACACAAGCTGACTCATGCGCTGCAACAAACTCAAAAAGCTATTCGATCACCGGCGAACACCAGCAAAAGCACTTGGGACGCCGCAAACTGGCGCTCGAGGAGGTCATCGCATGGCCCGACGGCGGCTCAAAGCTGGAAACATCCCATTTGACAGCACCTCGATATTCATATATATGAACGTCATATATTTTAATATCATTCTTTTGAAATTCAATCATATGGCTTGTTGACCTATGGATCGAACATCGATGGCGCCACACCAAAGCGAGAGCATATCGGTCGCGTTGCGCACCAAAGGGCGGCTGGTGAAATTTGAGCGCCCAGGTCCGCCGGTTCGGCGGATCCCGCTCGCCCTGGCGCGGCGCTTCCTCCAAATTTGCACGACGGCCGCGGCAGAGAGCGTTGCGGAAGCAGATCTGACGCCGTTGGAATTCGCCGTGATGGCCTATATCAACGAGGACATCGGCGAGCCGGACATTGATCTCACAAGCCTCGCTGAGAGAGTTGGTATTGACCGGAACAACGCAAGCCTGCTGGTCGAGCGCCTCGTCTCAAAAGGTCTCGTCGATCGCCGCGAACACGCCGAGGACCGGCGCGTTCGGCTGCTGCGGCTTACGTCCCGTGGGGAGAAGCTGCATCGCCGACTTTACCCCCAGGCTACTGCCGGGCAGCAGCGCATCCTCGCGTCGCTGAAACCGGCAGAGCGAGAGCTTTTGCTCGATCTGCTGGTCCGCGTCATCGAATCGAATCTATCCCTCGCCCGCCCGGGCACTGGACGCCGGAAGCGAGGTTCCTCGCCTTCAATTTCAGGCAAGACTTGAGGAGTGGTTCATGCAATTCGTAATTCGTTTGCTTGCCGCCGGAGTTCTTTGTTGGCTTTCTCTTTGCGGTCCAGTTCTCGCCCAGTCGTGGCCGCAGCACACGGTGCACCTGATTGTTCCGCTTCCACCCGGCACCGCTGTCGATCTGTCGGCACGGCTTTTTGCCGAACACCTTTCCACCCGCTGGAAGCAGCCTGTCATTATTGAAAACATCGCGGGCGCGGATGGCATCATCGCCGCCAAGGAGTTCGTCGGCAGACGCGACGATCACACGCTGATGTATTCGTTCGCCGGCCTGATCACAATAAATCCGCTGCTGTACGAAAAACTGCCGTACGATCCAGCCCGCGATTTGGAGCCGATCGCGATGTCGTCCGAAAATTTCCTCGTGGTCGCGGCCTCGGCAAAACTTCAGGTCGGCTCGCTCGACGATCTTGTGAAGCTCGCACGCTCGCGTTCCACTAAACTCAACTGGGCGGCCACCGCGGGCCTGCCCTATTTTGCATATGCGGGCTTTCTGCGGAACGTCGGCATCGAGATGGTTTATGTGCCGTATCGCGACTTCAATCCGGCTCTTTCCGACCTCGGGGAAGGTCGCATCGAAGTAGCATCCGCCGCGCTCAATCAACTGCTCCCGCAGAGTCAGGCTGGCCAAGCAACCTTGCTGGCCGTCCTTAACAAGACGCGCTCCCCTCTGGCGCCGAATGTCCCAACCGCGGCCGAGTCCGGATACCCTGACCTCGCTTTTGACGGCGTGGCAGGCTTCTTCGGCTGGCGGGATATGCCGTCCGGGCTTCGCGACCGCATTGCCGCGGATATTCGAGCCGTGGCGGAAAATCCAACGCTCAGCGATCGGCTGCCACCGATTGGTATCATGGTGCGGAGCAGCACCCCCAGCGAGTTTTCCGCTGCAATCGAGGCGCAGCGTGTGAAAGTCGCCGCCATCGCCGCCGCAGTTGGCACGAAGCCAGCACCATAAATCGGGACATACCAACCTGGGGCAGTCGTGATGACAAGCGGAAACGCCGCATCGCCATCAATGACGATGCTTCATATGGCGACCGGCTGTTGGGTCTCGCAGGCCATCCAAATCGCCGCCAAGCTTGGCATCGCTGATCTGCTCCAGGAGGACGGCGCAAAATCCTGCGATGCCCTTGCCGCGGCGACGCAGACGCATGCCGGCGCGCTTTATCGCTTGCTTCGGGCACTGGCGAGCCTGGGTGTCTTTGCGGAAATCGAAAATGGGCACTTTCAACTTACGCCCCTTGCTGAATGCCTTTGCACTAATGTTCCGGGCTCATTGCGTGGCTTTGCCATCATGCTGGGAGAGGAGCAGCACTGGCGTGCGTGGGGTGAGGTGTTGTACAGCGTCAGGACCGGTCAGCCCGCATTCGATCATGTCTTCGGTATGCATCAATTCGAGTATTTTGCAGAACATCCAGACGCTGGACGACTCTTCAACGAGGGTATGACGAGCCGCAGCGGTCAGGAGAACGATGCGATCATCTCGGCCTATGACTTTTCAGGATTGGGGACCGTGGTTGACGTTGGCGGAGGTCTGGGAACGCTGCTGGCAACCGTGTTGCAAGCCACTGCGAAAACGCGAGGTGTTCTCTTCGACTTGCCGCACGTGATTGCATCTGCACGAACCACAGTCGTACAAGCCGGACAACCGGCGCGCTGTGAATTCAGCCAAGGTGATTTTCTTGATGCCGTGCCATCAGGAGGCGATGCCTACATCCTGAAGAAGGTTATACATGATTGGGATGACGATCGTGCCGTATCAATCCTCCGAAACTGCCGCAGAGCCATCCACAGCGCAGGGCGCCTGCTACTGATCGAACCTATCATTCCGTCAGGCAACGGTCCTTCCTTCAACAAGTTGCTTGATCTGCTCATGCTCGTTTGGACTCCTGGCGGAAAAGAGCGCACTGAAGCCGAGCATCGGACCCTGCTCGCTTCAGCGGGATTTAAGTTAGCTCGGATCATACCGACGAGCTCGCCCGTGAGCATTATTGAAGCCGTGCCCACCGACCATTGAGAATCCACCAATGCTCAGAGTGGGATACCTAGCGAATCATAGCCGCCGGCGATCGACTCCCAGATCAGGTGGGGAGATGGCAGATCGGCCATAGCTCTTCCGGGTTGCCCCCGACAACGGACATTGCCCGACTCCTGCGATGTTCGGCACGCTGGCTATCCGAGAATATCTGGTCGACCGCGACATCGGAAAACTTTCGCCCACGAGGCATAGCGCAAAATCGCAGATGGTCGCGTGTTCTGGGGTTCTAGCGCGCGGTAGCCCGGGACATCATAGTGCCACGGCGAAGCTGTAGTGCCCACTTTCATCGACCGCGGCACGCCACAAAATCAATTACTTAGCGGAAGCGTCCTGAAGTGAGTGGAAGTAAAACTCACCACAAACTCACCAAAAATGATTCAGCGCTCGCGCAGAATCTGCGGGTATCGCGGCAGTTTCTAGTACGAGCCGCTCGCTGATTCTTATGGAGTTTCGACCCGGAATCCTGCCTGGAGAGCACGTTCACTGTCGACGGCTGCGAGATCTAGTTTGGTCACAGGACATTCCGCTCGGGCGCGAGGTAGGTTCAAAGCGGGGACTCGCAAGCTCTTTTGTTATAACTTCTGTTTTTGGGGATATTCGACGGCCGGCGGCGAGATCGAGAATGGCCATCAGCTCGCCGCGTAGGGTGGCGTGGCTTTCACCCCGCTTCTCGCCGGGGGTTATCACCACCTCGCCGATCAGCGAGCGGGTGTCCTCCCGGGCCTCCCCATTGGACTCCGGCTCGGCCAGTGTTTCGGCGAGGCGGATCACCTTTGTGTGGTAGTGCTCAGCGATGTTCGGATGTACGTCCGGCAGATCGGCCGGGGCCTCAGCAAGACGTTTCTCGATCTCGGCCTTCTGGTGGTCCAGTTCCTCCATCCTCGCCTTCATGGCCGGTTGGTACATGCCATCCTCGATGGCGTCCATGATCCCTTTGATGCTCCTCTCGATCTTCTCAAGGGCGCGGCGGCTCGTTTCTACTTGTACGCGCCGTTCACGATTCTGGCGATTGGTCTCCTCGGCATAGGCGCGCACGGCGACTGCCACCGCCTCGGGAGATACCAACTTGTCGGTGAGGCCCACCAGCACGCGACGCTCGATGTCGTCCCGGCGAATGGTGCGACCATTGTCGCAGACCCCTTTGCGGAAGTGACCGAGACAGCCGTAGCGATCGTTGACGACGATGCCGTATCTGGTGCCGCAACATCCGCAGGTGAGCAAGCCCGATAGAAGGAAGGCAGGCCGGCGCAGGCGGTTCAACCGTTCCGCGCGGGCGGCGCGGACGCCCATCGTCGTCGCCTCGAACTGTTTTGCAAGCTCGGCCTGGCGCAGTTTCACCCGCCGCCACAACTCGTCCTCGACGATACGCAGCTCCGGCACCTCGGTCCTGATCCACTTGGCTTCGGGGTTCGGACGCGATACACGCTTGCCGCTGTTCGGGTCCTTGATGAAGCGCTGCCGGTTCCAGACCAGCACCCCGGCATAAAGCTCGTTGTTGACGATGCCATTGCCCCGGCAGGCGTGGCCCCGGATCGTCGTGTCGCCCCAGGTACGGCCGAACGGGCCGGGGATGCCGTCCCGGTTCAGATCGGTCGCGATGGCGCGCGGCGATTTCTCCGCCGCAAACTCCCTGAAGATACGGCGGATAACCGCGCCCGCGGCCTCATTGATCTTGCGTTCGCCCCGAACCGGCTCGCCCTCGCTATCGACGCGCTTCACCACGTCGTAGCCGTAGCAGAGCCCGCCGCCGGCCTTACCTTTCTCCACCCGTCCGCGCAAACCTCGATGAGTCTTGGCGGCAAGGTCTTTGAGGAACAGAGCGTTCATCGTGCCTTTGAGACCGACATGAAGTTTGGAGATTTCGCCCTCGGCCAGGGTGACGATTTGCACGCCGGCGAAACGGAGATGCTTGAACAGCGTCGCCACGTCGGCCTGATCGCGCGAGACGCGGTCCAATGCTTCGGCCAGCACAATGTCGAACTTGCCGCGCTGGGCATCCTGCAACAGCGATTGAACCCCCGGCCGGAGAATGACACTGGCGCCGGAGATAGCGGCGTCATGATAGGTATCGATAACTTGCCACCGCTCCCTGCCCGCGTGCTCACGGCAGATCCGCAATTGGTCCTCGATTGACACCACACGCTCTGATTGTCGGTCGAGTAGCGGGCGTAAAGTGCAACCTTGGGCATGGCGGCGTCTCCAGATCGGACCCACATCGATTCAACAATTTATGCCGATATCAAGGCGCGTCGGTTGATCGAGCGCCCCGACGCACTCCGCCCCTGTCGACGCTATTCCGGGAATTTCGCCGTCACCGGTGAAATTGAGCCATACAGGATGAAAATGTCGCTGCTTCAGAACGGCCAGGCCCAGTGTTGGTGAAGCCGTTTCTGACGACGCTATCGTTGCCGCGGCTCGTTGTCATTGGCGGCGGCCGGAGGCTTGGCCTGCTCGCGGGCAAGCTGTCGGCCGATAGCTTCTGCAATCCGCAGAATGCGCGGGTCGAGCGGTTCGCCTGTGCACGAGCCGTTGTCGTTGGCCGGATGAACGCTTTTCCGTTCCTCTTCCGCCGCCATTCCAATATTCCCTCGTCGGGAGCCATCGGACAAAAAGCAACGAAGAGACGCAAAGCGGAAGTTGGAAAATTGCACTATCGCATTATGGCGTAGAAATGCTTGCAAACGGCGGCCTATCGCCCCTCGTACAACAACGCCCCCCAAAAGGAGCGACCAGCTTGCAACGAATCCACCTCCGGAAGGGAAGCGCTCCGCTTCCCTATGAGCCTTGCTCGCATGGCAAGCCCTTGCCGGGGCGGCGACAGCCGGTCAAGGCCGCAAGCCGCGAAGCGGGGGCGCGGAACGCGCCAGCCTTGACGGGATGGCGCCGGTCTGGCCTGCTTGCCTCCAAGCAGACAAGGCTTTCCTTTCGGTTTACAGCCCGAGCCCCAGCTTGCGAGCGAACGACCAGTCGACTCCTCCATCTGGCATGGCGATGCCGGAGATGTGGCGGCCGATATGCTGTTCGAGCGCAGGCCGCCACGGGACGAGGCTGAATCCGAGGCCATCGTCGATCATCGCGAACCGGCCGCTGGATAACTGGGTTGAGCCGACAAGCTGGCCAGTGACGTGGCTGCCGGCGACGACAGGCTGCCATTGCAATCCGCGTTCGGCAGCGAGCACCTTGCCGGCCCGTTCAATATCGATGGCATCAAGCCGTTGGATCAGATCCCTGGGCGCACGGAGTTGGCCCTCACCGAGATCCTTGACGTGACCCATGTTCACGAGCGCCTGTTTGCGCTTCTCCAGTGCCGCCTTCACCTCCTGACCGAACCCCTCGCCGGCGAGCGCGATGCGCTGGCGGGAGAGCAGCTCGCGGTCGAGCCAGGTCGCTCCGTCATGGCCGATCTGCTGGTCAAGGCCGGTGGGAGACAGGACGCTTATTCGGATGTTCGCACGGTCCCGCGCAAGATCGTAGGCTTGACCGCGCTCGGCGAGATCGGCAGGGACGCGCCAGTGGTCCGCGTCGATCCGCTCGGCATGGCCGGCCCGGCGCAGCGCCTCCAGCCGGCGGACATGGGAGCGGACGAAGGCCTCGGGATCGCCGCCGATACGGTCGATGGCAGTTCGCGCCCGCTCCAGATGCTGGGACGGACGATAGACGCCTTCATTGCCGGCGACATCCATGATGTTGCGGTCTGCGGCTCGCGGCCCGGGAGGGGCGGAGCCGGCCACGACGATCATGCCTCGGCCGACGTCCTCGGCGCGGGCGGCATCCATCTCGATGTGATGCACCCGCCCGTCCACCCCGTCGATCACGAGCCGGACCCGCTCGCCCATCTCGTCGCCGCCAAGCCCTTTGTCGAGCACGCGGCCGACGATGCGCTCGGTCGCGTTCTCGCGGTGCAGGACGTAGCGCGCGGGATGGCGGTGCTCCGCCAGCCCTTCGCGCTCCAGTGCCCGATGCATGGTCTTGATGATGTCGCCGCGTTCGCCGAGCTCCCGTAGCACCGGCTCGGCCTTTGGCGATACAATCCATTTGCCAGTCTCGATCTCAGCCGCAAGCCCCATGCGCTCCAGCTTGCGCGCCCGCTCGATCAGCAGGGCGCGGTTCTGACGGAACGTATCGCGCATGTCCTGGTCGGGGCGCAGGTCGGTGAACTCCCTCCCCTGTTGCTCGGCGATCAGCATCCGGTCGAGCCTGGTGAAGCGATCGGCATCTACCTCCCGCTCAAGCTGCTTCGTCACCTCAAGCTCGGTCTGCCGGCCCAGTTCCCGAGTGACGATCTCGCTGGCCCGTTCGCGGATGCCGTAGGCGATATAGTCGCCGGCGATGTTGAGGGTCTTGCCGTCGTCGGTGATGCCCCGAACGATGATGTGGGTGTGCGGGCGGACGGTGTTGTGATGATCGACCGCGATCCAGTCGAGCTTGGTCCGGAGGTCGGCTTCCATCTGCTTCATCAAATCGCGGGTGGACTCGCGCGGATCGGCCAGGTCCACGCCGTCCTCAGCTGAGACGATGAAGCGGAACTGGTGCCGGTCATCGCGGCCCCGGTCCAGGAAAGCGCGGCCATCCTCCACGTCGCGCTCGCCCGAATAGACTTGGCCCTTCTCGCCATCCTTCGTAACGCCGTCCCGCTCGAGGTACCGCAGATGCGCGTCCACCGCCTTGGCGCCGACAAACTGCCGCCCGCGGGCAGCTCCGCGCTGCGGGTTGAGCTTCACCACGCGGGCCTTCACTACCACCCGTCGCGCCCGTGTGCGCGCCCCGCTCCCGTCCCGGCTCCACGCGCTCCGATCCCTCAGCGTCAGCGCCGTCGCGACGCCCCGGCCCCTCGCGTTGAACCGGCCGCTGCTCTTCCCTTCCCGGCCACCTGCCGAACGGCTGATCCGGTTGGGGTTGCCGCCGGCCTTGCGGACCGCGACCTTGACCTGGGTCAGGAAGGATTGCGTGCGTGGATTGACGCGCGTGCCACGGCTGCGCGACCGTCCTGGACGAATGCGGAAATCGGAGTCATCGGTTGCCATCCGCTAGAAATCGACGGACAGAAATCTCGCTGCAAGACCCTTCGTGCGACGATCGTAGCGTGGCGCGAAATTACGTGCTGCGGCGTGAAAACGACGGAGTCGCCAACGCCGCACATTGCGAGCGCCACCCATTTTAGCATTGAAAATAAAGTAGAAAGTGAAGAGAGCGGCACCCCTTCACCTTGCAGAGTTCTGTTACACGCTGCAAAAAACAATGTGCAGACAACCTCTTGCGACCGGAGGGAGCCGCGAACGAAAGTTCGCTTTATCTTGCCTTCCTAATCGGGCGCACAAAGTCAACTCCCTGCTACGCTTTTTTCGATTTCTCTAAACAAGCAGCGCTCCTTATCTCGCTGCTTCGATTGCGAGCAGCGTTCGCCATCAGCACGGTCGCGACTTGCATTCTCCAGGCGGGGTCCATGCGTTCCTTCGCGTTCAGCACTGGGGCTGTCGCATGCTCTTCATCAGGTTCGTAAACAGGGCTGTCCAAGCAGTCCGGCGCTCTCATCCCCGAAGGGCGGTAGCAGGCAAGAGATAGCGGACATTCCCCGTTTCGCGGCCCCGCCAGGGGACGCTCACCGCGCGCGCGGATCTCTAATTTTTGCTCCTCTTCAACGCGCTGACCTCAACGCCAGCGCTAAACCTTCGCGACCCCGCGGCAATTACTGCGCAGGCTTCAATCGCAGCCGCTGCGTGACCTTGGCACCGAAGCCGACATGGAAGTCGGTTTCACTGACCCACATTCTGTGCAGGATGCCGGCGAGCTTGCGCGCGACCGCGACGATCGCGCACAGCATGCTCGACCGTTTGGCGATCCGCAGGCCCCAGGCCCGCAATGCCGACCATTTCCTGACCCGCAGCAACAGGCTTGCGGCCGCCTCGCATAGCGCCTCCCGAACCGCGACGTCGCCCTGCTTGCTGATGCGGCCCTCATAGTCGATCGACGTTCCAGATTGGTGTCGCCTCGGCGTCAGGCCAAAATGCGCTCCGACCGTCCGAGACCGCGCAAAGCGCCGGGGATCATCGACGCCCACTTTGAACGAAAGTGCTGCAACAGGACCGACGCCGGGCACCGTCATCAAACGACGGCAGACCGCGTCATGCTGAACCACCTGAAGAAGCACGCGATGCAATCTTTTGTAGCCCTCGAAGATCGCCCGCCGCACGTCCAGCATGGCCTCAATCACGACAGAAAATACTGGATCGCTGTGCTCGAGGAGTTCCCGGACGCGTGCTTCGTAACCTCCGCGACCAACGCCCCCCATCAGCAAGCCATACGCTCGCAGCGTGCCACGAATGTGATTCTCGACGTCGATCAGCTTACGCTTGAGGAGCTTCCTGTTGGCCAGAAGTGAGCGCATCTTCTGCATGTCGATGTTCTTGACATGAACCGCGCGGTACCAGCCCAATCGCATCATCTGTGCGATGCCGCGAGCATCGTTCCGATCGGTCTTGTTGCGCATCGTCGATAGCGACACACGCATATGACGGGCTTCAACAACAATGATCGGGACCCCGGCCGGCTGTAGTTCGCGGTACAACCAGATGCCCAGCGACGACGCTTCGACGCCCACGCGATCGAGGCGATCCGCGGAGCCCTCAAGCGCGGAGCGGATCGCCTCCGGCTCCGTGCTCACCTTGACCTCGCGAACCGTCACACCCTCGCTGTCGACGATGCAAAGACTGGTTTCCTCAAGAGCGACGTCCAATCCAACGTAAAGTTTCATCGGAGCTCTCCTTTGTGCCAACGATCACCTAAGTCGTTGCACCAGGCTCCGGATTCGGCCACCAGTGGGCTAACCCCGTGCACCGCTTTCTCGAAGCCCGACTTGAAGAGCCGTCGTTCTTCGTCTCATTTCTTCTGAGCCATACTCCGTTACTTACGATACCAACTCTGCGACAACTAGCACAACCAAAGCGATTCAAAACTCGCCGCAGATCTGCAAAGAAACCGCATTCCAGAATCGCTTAGTAAGACGTTCGAGGGTCGAACCATGGTGCGGTCAATTTGCAAGTGAGGCAATCTGATTTGCCGATTTGCATGCGTACTTGCGCAACCTTCCGTGCACCGGCATCCTGACAATGTTGAATTCGCAGCGGGTAAAGCGGTCAGAACTTTCGCTCGTTCGCTTAAGACCTGCACGCAAATGTTGGCAAACGAACGGCCTCAATGTTTCCGCCGATCCGCTAATATCGAGGTGAAATCAGACGTTCCTACGGGTAGAGTTCCCAAGTCGGCCTATGACCGCGAAGCAGACGATCAGCACCCGATCAACCACAATCGCGGGCATCACCCGTTCACACTGGCCAACGGAATCGTGAAGCTAAACACCGCACCGCGATGGCGATTCTCGGCCCAGATGGTACCTCCGTAACTTTCGACGATCGTACGCGCGATAGGCAAACCCAACCCCGTCCCCTGCGGCTTCGTGGTGACGAATGCATCGAAGATGTTCGTCAAATTGTCCTCGGGAATGCCTTTTCCCGAGTCTGATATTCTTACTTCGGCGACGTCGTACTCGGCATTTCGGCGGGTCCTGATCGTCAAGTTGCGAGGTCCAGGCTCGCCCTCCATGGCGTCCATACCGTTCATGACGAGGTTCATTATCACTTGTTGCATATGGATCGGGTCGGCTCGGACTGGCAATGCGTCTGGCGTAAGCGCGGTGCGCAGTATGACCCCCCGCTTGGCTATCTCAGAAGTAACAATTTTGACCAACTCCGGAACTGCGTCATTCAGATCGAACGTTCGCAGATCGGTCTCTGTTCTGTTGTTGAGCAAATTCCGTAAGCCAACAATGATCTCACTCGCACGCTGTTCGTCTCGAACAATATCCGAGAGGATTTCGCCAATCTGGATGAGATCAGGCGGACTGGCCTTGAGCAACATCTGTGCGGCTTCGGTATTGCTCAGAATCGCGCCTAGTGGCTGGTTGAGTTCGTGGGCGAGGGATGAAGACAGCACGTTTGCTGTCGTAAACCGGTTCAAG
>Ga0193735_1000627_pt1 | contig 11316 bp, 8 predicted proteins | sample U1m2metaG_FD_145080 | JGI IMG/M metagenome (GOLD analysis project Ga0193735, IMG submission 145080) | Soil microbial communities from a riparian zone of the East river system, Colorado, United States - U1m2 | ecosystem: Environmental > Terrestrial > Soil > Riparian zone | place: USA: East River... | reverse complement strand
TCCAAATTCGAATCCTCGAAAACAGGCCGCGTGATACTGAGTTGTTTTGAGTTTTGGGCGGTGAAATTTGGTTTGGGATTTGGAAATTCCGATTTAGAGCTTTAGGCCATGGCCGCACCGGCGCGTCTCGTTACTCTCAACATCGGTTCCCAAACAATCGGTTTGGCGGAATTTCAAGTAATCCACGGTCGCCTGGCGTTGCTGAATTATCGTTTCCGCGAAACGCCGCTTGACCCTGCAACTGGCGAACGCCGTGACGCCCACGATGCGTTGCACGAAACCGCTGTCGTGATGCGCGAAATAATGCACGAAATGCACATTCACCGGGCCGACGTGAATTATGCGGTGCCAGCACAATCTGTTTTTGCGCGCTTTGTCAAACTGCCGGCACTCGATGCGGAAAAGATCGATAAGATCATCGCATTTGAGGCGCAACAGAATGTCCCGTTCCCCATGGACCAGGTAGTCTGGGATTACCAGTTGGTCGGAGGCGGTATGGGCGAACAAATCCAGGTCGTCATTGTCGCGATCAAGCGCGATCTGCTCGATGAGATTAACAATGCCGTGGAAGAGACCGGGCTGCGGACCAGGATTATCGGTGTGGCGTCCATGGCGCTCTACAATGCATTTTGCTACAACTACTCTGATCTAAACGGTTGCTCGTTGCTGGTGGATATTGGCGCGCGCACGACCAACGTCCTTTTCATCGAGGCCGGCAGAATTTTCTCGCGCAGTCTTCCCCTCGGCAGCAGCGCGATCACAGCCGCGATTGCGAAGGAATTTGGCGAATCCTTTGCCGCGGCGGAAACTCGAAAGAACAGAGACGCCTTTGTCGCTTTGGGGGGCGCTGCCGAACCTGACGACCCGAACATTGGCCGCCTCTCAAAGATAGTGCGCAGCACCATGACACGGATGCACGCGGAATTGATGCGTTCCGTCACTTACTACCGCGCGCAACAGCAGGGAGATCGGCCCGCTCGCATCTTTCTTTGCGGCGGCGGTGCAGGCATGCCCAACATGCGCGAGTTTTTTCACGAGAAGTTCGAATTGCCCGTCGAGTTTTTTAATCCGCTTCAAAATGTGAGTGTGTCGGGATCCGTGCCTCAGGCGGCGCGTTCCGCGCATTTGCTTGGGGAATTGGTTGGCCTGGCGCTGCGCAGCGTCGCCGTTTGTCCGATGAAGCTAAATTTGCTTCCGGCCAGCGTCGTTCGCAGGCAGGACCTGGAAAAGCGGCGACCATTCTTCATTGCTGCAGCGGCATGCATTCTCCTGGCCCTGCTCGGCTGGTCAGCTTACTACACGCGCGCGTCGCAAGTAGCGCAGCAAACTGCTCAGGCAATGCGTCAGAAGAACGACAGCATGCACGGCGCCGAAGCGCAGCTTGATAAGTTAAAAAAGCAAATCACAGCATTGGACAACATCGCCACTCCTCTCATCACAGCAGTGAACGATCGCAATTTCTGGCCGCAAATTCTCGAAGATTTAAACACGCGTCTGCCGGAAGCAGACATCTGGATCACCGAGCTTGCCGCAACTTCCGGTGGAAAACTGCTTGGAGCGCCTGAAAAACGCGCCGGTGAAAATACACCGGTCCCATCGCCGACTGTTGCTGGATCGCCAGCAAAGGGCGGGGCTGCAGCCGGCAAGGTTATCGATGGCATTCTGGTGCGCGGGCTTTACCTCTATAATCCCAAACAGCAGGAGATCGTCGTTGATTACCTGCGCAACCTGGCAAAATCGCCGTTTTTCGTCATCAACCCAAAAACGCCGGAGCGCACCATCAAATCCAACTCCGTCCCGAACGACATGGAATGGGCGTTCCCTTATGAGCTTCAGCTCACGCTGAAAAAGCCGGTGAAACTGCCATGAAGGTCGATTTTAACCACGAATCAACACGAATGAACACGAAAGCCGAAAAGCTGTTGCTGAAGGACGAGGTTTTTCGAGTTGTAGGCTGTGCTATCGAGGTTCTTAACACCCTCGGTCACGGTCTCGTAGAGAAGCCGTACGAAAATGCGCTGGTCGTCGAGTTCTTACTGCTGAAAATTCCATTCCGACAGCAACCTTCGTTTGATGTGCTCTACAAAGGACACAAGATCGGCCTCTTCGTTCCTGACCTGATCGCGTTTGATTCTGTAGTCGTAGACACAAAAATCATCGACCAGATCACCGACCATGAACGTGGGCTGATGTTGAATTATCTGCGCATTTACGGGCCTGCGTGTTGGCGTAATCCTCAATTTCAAACATTCGAAACTAGAGTGGCAGAGGATCGCCTTATAAATTCGTGTCTATTCGTGTTCATTCGTGGTTAATCGCATGAAGTGGTTTCAGCAAAATCGGGCATTCGGCATCTTGGTGATTGGCTTTGCCATTTGCGCATTGCTTGTCGGGGCACTTTTCTACTGGAGATGGAGCGCCTGGACCGACGCGAGACAGACGTTCGACCAGGTGGCAGCAGAGCGGAACCGGCTCCAGCAGCTTGACCCGTTTCCGAACGATGCCAATTATCGGAAACTTCAAGATTACCTGGAGAGCTACACCGGTGCGTTGGATAAGTTCAAGGAGCAGCTGAAAGACGAGGTTGCCCCCGCGCCGCCGCTTGCGCCGAACGAATTTCAATCGCGGTTGCGCCTGGTCGTCATCGCGACGTTTGACAGAGCGCGCGCGAACAATGTGAAACTGCCGGACAAATTTCAGCTCGGGTTCGATGAATTCGCCAGGGCAATGCCTGACACCGCGGTGGCGTCGCTGCTTGGACAAGAGCTTTCCCAAATCCAGATGCTCATAAACATCTTGCTCGATGCCAAGGTGGACAGCGTGACGTCCTTTCGCCGCGCACCTTTGTCCCAAGAACATGGAGCTTCACCAACTTCCACGAAGTCTCCAGCTGCGGGTCGAACGATCGCGACAGCGAAACCGGGCAGCACGCCTGCGCCAACATTGGTGGAGCGCAATATCGTCGACGTCACATTTAAAGCAGCGCCCGGCGCAGCGCGAAAAGCGTTGAACGAAATCGACGCCTCTACCAGACAGTTCTTCATCATTCGCACGCTGTATGTGCACAACGAGAAAGATAAAGGTCCGGCGCGGGAGAAAGGCGTAAGCCCAACGCCGACGCCGGTTGCTCAGACGCCTCCGGGCCAGCCTGCCGCCGCGGGGGCTTTAAATTTCATCGTCGGCAACGAGCACATCGAAGTCTCGGCGACGATCGAAATGCTGCGCTTTAGCTTTTAACCACGAATGGACACGAATGAACACCAATGGCGAAAAGCTGTTGCTGAAAGAGGAAGCTTTTCAAATTGTCGGCTATGCGATCGAGGTCCTCAACACCCTCGGTCATGGTCTCGTAGAGAAGCCGTACGAAAATGCGTTGGTCGTCGAATTTTTGCTGCGGAAAATTCCCTTTCAGCAGCAACCTTCGTTCGATGTCCTTTACAAGGGACAGAAGATTGGTCTCTTCGTTCCTGACCTAATCGCTTTCAATTCTCTGGTCGTAGATACAAAAGTAATCGACCAAATCACCGATCACGAACGTGGACTCATGTTGAATTATCTCCGCATTACCGGCATACGTGTCGGAGTGATCCTTAATTTCAAGCATTCGAAGTTGGAGTGGCAGAGAATCGCCTTATAAATTCGTGTCCATTCGTGTTCATTCGTGGTTAATGATTAGCCGTGGCAAAAGTGTTGGATTGGATTAAGACGAATTACGATCGCGCTGCGCTGATCGCTGCGGCGGTGTTTCTTTTCATCTCCGCCATCTCCATTTGGTGGAGCGCAATCCAGTTCGGCAATCGTCTTGTCACGCCACAGCCGTCCCGGCCAAAAGTTGCCTCACAGCCCCCGGTCGCCGTAGAACTCGATCGCGCGGCGGAGCAGCTCCAGAACCCGGCAAAATGGAAAGCCAGCACGCGCTCCGGCCTGTTCGTTCCGGAAAAACATTTCATCGGCGCAGATGGTTTGCCGGCCACTCTGCAAAATACGCAGGTGCACGCTCCGGTTCCAAATGACTGGTTCGAAAAGTACGGTTTGCCCATCGAAGACGCCGACGTTCTCGATCAGGATCCCGACAAGGACGGCTTCACCAATCTCGATGAATGGCAGGGCGGCACCGATCCGACGAAAAAAGATTCGCACCCGGATTACACCACAAAATTACATTTGGTGTCCGCCACCGAGGAACCTTTCCGCTACGTTTTTGCATCGCGGATAAAGGACAAATTCGGTATCAACACCATCGACCAGACCGAGCCGACGCAATTCCTCAAGGTCGGCGATGTCATCCGCGGCACCGACTTCAAGATCATGGAGTTCACCGAAAAACGCGAGCGCAATCAGTTCGGAATGAACGAGGATGTATCAGAGCTGCTTCTAGAACACCCGCAGAGTCATGCGCAGGTCACGCTGGTAAAAGGAAAGGTCGCCACCTCGCCGCAATCCGTGGCCACCTTCGTTTACACGTGGGGCGGCCGTTTGGAATTTGAAGTGCGCAAAGATCAGGAATTTTCTCTCAAGCCCTTGGAAGAGATCAAGTACAAGCTCGTAGAAGTGCAGCCGGCGAAGGCAGTAATCGTGAATACGGAAAAGCCAAACGCGCCGATCGAGATCGGCTTTGCCGCGCCCTGAGAGAAGATTTAACCACCAATGGACCGTCCTTTGCAAGGCTACGGCGTCGCAGGCACGAATAGACACGAATTCCAGCAAAAACCACGGAGTTGAAACTCGCTCTTTTCCCAACTTGCTCGCCGCTACCCTCGCGACTTTTACGTTGATCACTCGCACTGCCTCGTGCTTGCGCCAGCTACCCTAGCTGCGTTGCCGTCTACCCGCGCGATTCCCGATCGCGACGTGTTCTATCTCGCTAATCCCATCAGCTCGATTGCACGGATATCACGGATAGGGTGGCGCCCCGAAAGTTTTCAGGGATTTTCCACCGATTACTAATGATCGATCACTGATCACTTCGCAGTACGGAATCCGGGTCATTCGTATCATCCGTGGTTTTCTGTTCCTTCCTTTATTGGTGTCCATTCCTGTCCACCTGCTCGCGAAAACTTTCGGAGTTCGTGGTTGTCTCCGAAAAAATCGTAAGAATTTTCCTTGCAATCGAGCAGGGAAATCCACTAAAAGCTCGTCCAATGTGCAGCCGGTCAAGCCCGTAATCGTGAATACGCAAAAGCCAACGCGCCGATCGAGATCGGTTTTGCCGCTCCATAAACACCTATGAAAACAATACCTCAGAACGTTGGAAACATTGAACAGAAGGAAACGAAGTTAACGAAGGCTGGTTTGCTGGCGGGACGATCCCGAATCTTAGTTTCCATCGTTGCCTTCTGTTTCACTCTTATCTGCTTCTCCTTCCTTTGCGCGACGAGCTTTGCGCAAAGTTCGGATAACGCCGCCGAGCGCGAAGTGCAGCGACGTCAGGCTGCCATGCCACAGGGCGAAGCCGCTCTGAAGCGCGGCAAATCCGCGATGAAAGCGAAGAATTACACCCTCGCGAACGAAGAATTTAAAACAGCCGTCGGCTATTTGCCCGATTCAGTCGTCTCCGGAAAAGCGCACGACGAAGCTGTTGAAGGGTTTTGCAAAAGCGGGGTAATGTTGGCGCAGACGCGCATTACGCAAGCCGATTATGCAGGCGCGGAGTCGATTCTGACCGACGTTTTAAGCAATCGGTACGACCCCAAATACCACGGTGCACAGCTACTCTACGCGCAGTTGCGGCAGCCTGGTTATTTCAGTAAAGCCGGCAGCCGTACCGTGACGGACAAGGCAGACCACAGGACGGAAGTCGTCGCCGAAGCCGATTGTAACGGGTATGCCGGGATGCCGTTCCCGCAGAAGGTCGAGCAGGTGAAACAATGGCTCGCTGAGGCCGACAGCTTTTATCAATCGGGCAGGTACGATTTGGCGATGAAACGATACGATCAAGTTTTGTGTCTTGATCCCTATAACACTGCGGCGCGGAAGGGCCAGGAAAAAATCGACAACACCAAGTACCAGTACGGCGAGGAAGCGTACGACGAAACGCGGGCCCGGCAGTTATGGAAGGTGGAGAAAGCCTGGGAACAGCCCGTCAGGAAATATGGTGTGGTAGGCGCGCCTGCCGCAATGGGCGCGGCAAAAAACCTCGGCGGGACGGCGCAGATGAACCAGAAGCTGAGCAGCATAATCATTCCTCACCTTGAATTTCGCGACGCATCCATTCGGGAAGCAATCGATGTCATTCGTGAACAGGCTGCCGAGAACGGCACCGGGCCGGAAGATCAAAGGGGTGTGAACATTGTGCTGCGGCTCGTTCCTCTCGGACAAATCGCGCCGTCTTCGATTCCGATACCGATCGCGCCGTCAAATGGCACGGGGACTCCGCCTCCTGCCGGTGCGCCCGCTGGCCCTCCGCCTCTCCCCGGGCAAGCTAACGCGCCGGGCCAGGCAGGTCCTGGCGGAACGCCACTTCCCCCACCGCCAGCGGGTCCGGCAAACGCGCGCATAACTGTTACGTTGGATAATATTCCGCTCGGCGAAGCGCTTCGTTACGTCGCGGCTCAAGCCGGATTGAAAGTAAAAGTGGAACCGTATGCGGTGTCGATTATTCCTCTCACCGAACAAAGCAACGATCTGATCACGAAGCGATATCATGTCCCACCGGAATTTTTCGGAGGTCCGCTCGATGTAGGTTACTATATCGGTAGTAATTTGACCGGTAGTGGCAGCCAGGGTGCCGGCACCGTGACCGGAATTAACGAGTCGCCACCCGTGGCGACTAATGTTATTGAGAAGGAGGCAGTAAGTTTTCAGACTGCTTCCGCCACCGGCACCGGTGCCGGTTCCACGAACCAGGCAAACCAGCTGCAGGGTACTGCCAGTACTCGCCAGACTTTGCTGAACGATCGCCAACTTGTGGGCAGGGCGGACGCGATCACGATGTTGAAAAGCATGGGTGTCTCGTTTCCCCCCAGCGCAAGCGCAACGTTCTGGCCGCACAGCGGAACGCTGATTGTGCGCAATACCCAGGATAATCTGGATATGGTGGATGCTCTGGTCGATCAGGCGAATATTTCGCAGCCGAAGCAGGTCGCGATCGAATCGAAGTTTGTCGAAATCAATCAAAACAATCTCAAGGAACTTGGCTTCGATTGGTTGCTTGGCCCGTTTAGCTTAAACGGAAAAGTTTTCGGTTCCGGCGGAACCGCAGGGAACGGAGTACCAACGGATGGGGCGAATTTCCCTTTTGTTGACCCTGTGACCGGAAATCCGATAGGGCAGAATCCAGTTACATCGGGAAACCGCAGCGGCAATTTTGCAGTCAGCGCGAATGCGCTCGATGCGCTTTTGGTGCCGGGTCTTGGGCAAACGCTTGGCGCCGCACCTAGCATGTTTGGTCTAGCCGGCGTTTTTACCAATCCGCAATTTCAGGTTGTGATCCGTGCGCTGAACCAAAAGAAAGGGGTTGATCTGCTCTCTGCCCCCAGTGTGACCACAAAGAGCGGCCAGCGCGCGATCATCGAGGTGATCAGAGAACTTCGTTATCCGAAGACGTACACGGCACCGCAGGTTCCCTCGATTGCCAGCACCCAAAACACCGTCGTTGGAGGCGCGACGACCGTTCCAGTTGTGGTGACACCGACAACGCCTCAGGATTGGGAAACCCGCAACACCGGCGTCACATTAGAAGTCGAGCCAGTAGTCGGAGGAGACGCGACGACTATCGATCTCAATCTAATTCCGCAGGTTGTGGAATTCGAAGGTTTCATCAATTATGGCAGCCCGATCAATGCAGTCGGCGTCAATACGGCATTAGGAATATCGGTTTCTCAGCCTGTTGAGCTGACGAAGAACGTAATTAACCAGCCCGTGTTCAGCACGCGCAAAGTAACGACCAGTGTCAGCGTTTATGATGGCCAAACGGTTGTGCTCGGCGGGTTGATGCGGGAAGATGTGCAAAAAACTGAAGATAAGGTCCCGATCATAGGGGACATTCCGCTGGTCGGCCGCGCCTTTCGCACCAACACCGAGCAGCACACTAAAAAGAACCTGGTCATATTCGTCACCGCGCGCATCATCACGCCCGCAGGTGTGCCGTTGAACGAGGAAGAAGAGGAAGGCTTGTTGCCGCCGGCGTTACCAGAGGTTCCCGCCTATAAGAAGTAGGGCGGGAACAGTGATCCGTGATCGGTGATCAGTGATCGGTTGTAGGGCGTCTGTGTCAGGCGCCAATTTTGGGGAGGAGGGGAAACGGATTGCACGGATATCACGGATTGGGCTGCCGGTTCAAGGTTACCGAACGTCGAGCAGTGACAACTGGTCTGCGCGCGTCGACATCCATTATCGCGCGATAAGGCGTTTTGTAAGAAACGGTTTCCTCTGGGAATGGATTGGTACTCATGGCGAATACGACCGGCTGGTGTAGCACGGTCACGTCAGCACACCGATCGACACGAAGAACACAATCTGCCCACGAAACACACCAAAGACACGAAAGGGTTTGGTGATTTTTGCTTTCGGAATTCCTTTCGCGTTAATTCGCGCGTGCCACGCCGTAGCGAGCGAAGGCGGGTTTTTCGCGGGCCCCATTCCTTGGTCATTCGTCAATCGGATTTCGCCTGCCACTCCCGCCTGCTCGCGAAAACTTTCGGAGTAGCGAGCGAAGGCGGGTCATTTTCTCAACATCCGCGCCATCCGTGGTTAAGAACAAAAGTTCCTTTCGGCGGAGGCGTTTGGTATAATCGAGGATGGTTCACTGTCATCCTTGAGGTGTTACTGCCCGACCAGGCTCCAGCCGGCCTGAAGAGTCGGCCCGTACGCGGCGCTAACGAAAACGTTATTGTTCATATACCAGATCGCTGTTTGCCGCGTCCCAGCATTGTAAAGCAGGTAGTCTGGCTTCAAGTCTCCGTTAAAATCGGCCGTCGCCACGAACGCCCAGCCAGTAGGAACGATTGGCCCATTAGCAGCTCCGATGAACGTTGGTCCGGATAAATACCAGATGGCTGTCTGGCCGGTAGTGGAATTGACCAAGGCATAATCCGGATGGCCATCGCGATTAAAATCGGCTGCTCCCACCAGGCTCGAGCCGGCTGGCAGAGTCGGGCCGTACGCGCCGCTCACGAAAACGTTATTGTTCATATACCAGATTGCTGTTTGCCGCGTCCCGGCATTGTAAAGCACATAGTCTGGCTTCAGGTTTCCGTTAAAGTCGGCTATTATCGCCAACGTCCAGCCACCGGGCAGAGTCGGCCCGTAAGCGGCCCCGATGAACGTTGGTCCAGACAAATACCAGATTGCCGTTTGCAATGTACTTGGGGCGAATAGCGAGTAATCTGGATGGCCATTGCTATTGAAATCCGCCGCACCTCTCAGCCCCCAACCAGCCGCAAGAGTCGGGCCGAACGCGCCGGCTATGAAAACATTATTGTTCATATACCAAATAGCTGTTTGCCGAGTGCCGGCATTACGGATCACCCAGTCCGGGTGGTGGTCGCCGTTAAAGTCAGCCACGACAGCCCTGGCAGCGCCAGGTGTGCCGCTCGGCGTAGCTGTGGCTGTGGGGCTTGCGGTAGCTGTAGCTGTGGCGCTTGCTGTAGTTGTGGCTGCAGGCGTGGGCGTAGGTGTGGGTTGGATAGCGCAGTTCACCCCAAGCCGATCGAAATCCGGGGCCCAGCTACCAACGATCGGATTGTAGAACTCAAGCGTGTTGTTGCCGGCGTTCAAAGTGACCGTTATCTGTTTTGACCCCACAGTCTGAAACGAGCCAGTGGACGGAAAGCTCACGGGCGTTCCTTGGCTGCCGTTCACGCTCAGAAGGGCGTAGCGCACTGCATCTCCGTTGGTGTAGGAGATCGTCACGGCGTAACGGCCACTTACGTTAGCAGTAACACCATTGAACTGGAGCGTACCAGAGTTGTTGCCCACATAGCCCACTTTTTGTCCACCGGAGCACGTCGGGCAGCTTTGAATCACTGCGCTTCCCGTCAGCGTGTTGTTGGAGGACTCCGCTTCATACCGTACACACGATCCCGGTGTCGGGGTTCCCGTCGGTGACGGGCTCGGGGTTCCTGTCGGAGTCGGGCTCGGTGTTCCCGTCGAAGTCGGCGTTGCCGTCGCACTGGGACTTGGCGTGCCCGTCGCTGTAGGCGAGGGTGTGCCACCGCTTATCGTCCCGATGAGCCGGAACATCTGGTCAGGCTCACCCGCTGGCGTACCAGCGCAACATTGCCTGATTCCCCAACTGATGCAGGTAGGGCAAGGCATGGGGCACCCAGGGGCCGGGCAGGTAGTAGGAGGAGGGAGACCTCCCGCCGGGTTCTGCCAAGCCGCCGGACTGTTGGACGTCACTGTCCGGTCGGTCCAAAACCACTGCCCATTTGTAGTAAAGCTCATGTGTGCCTGGACCGAAACCCAATAGGTGCCCGAGCTCAGCACGGCTGGGCTGCTCAGGGTTACCTGGAAAACGCCAGAGTTATTTACGTACGACTGGGCAGTCGCGCTGTAAACCTGCGTCCCGGGCAGGCCACCGCTATTCCGGTAGAAGAAGACGTTGAAATTGTCGGCCGGCCCACACGTAGTGCAATTGCCATACAAACCCTCCGCGTCCACTTCGGTGATAGTCCAAGTCTGGCCTCCGGGCACGACGAAATCGTCAGCGGTAAAGACGGTTTGGGTAGGAGCGTCCGGGAACTCCTGCGAAGCCGTGCTTGCTGTCCCAGGGTTGTTTAGCTGGTCGTAGAGGACCACCTCCGGCGCTTTGGGATATGGCACAATCGGCAGCCTGGCAACGCCCGCGGAGCTGATCATTTTTGTGGGAAACCTCGACTGCCAAGCGGGCTCTGCCTCGGCAGGCTCAGGCGCCCGAGCACTCGAGAACGGTAAGTACAGGTTGCCCGCCGGAGCTTGATTGGCGACCGGCTGGACCACGTTTTGCTCGGTAGCCCCGGGACTGCGGGACTGCGCCAGCGCAAATGGCATCGCGCAAACGGCGAGAAGTGAAAGCAGAATAAGGGGGCTCCGGAGGAGGTGCGCTTTAATGGAAGGATTAATTTGTTTTTTCATGTTTTTGCGCTCATGGATTTTGGGGAATTTCCGGAAACAACCCGTCGCGTGTATGGGTGTGCAGACATAGTAGGGAGGAACCCCTTTTAGCGCGAAACGCGAAATTGCGTCAAAACTTTTTCCGGAAAATTTTGGAAATTTTTCTCCGGGGGGGCGGCGCCCTCACCGGAACAACCCTTCTTTTAACCACGAATTGACACGAATTAGCACGAATAGGGTGAGAACCGCGGAGTTGAAACTCGCTCGCTTCCCAGCTCGCTC
>Ga0193735_1000625_pt1 | contig 11318 bp, 7 predicted proteins | sample U1m2metaG_FD_145080 | JGI IMG/M metagenome (GOLD analysis project Ga0193735, IMG submission 145080) | Soil microbial communities from a riparian zone of the East river system, Colorado, United States - U1m2 | ecosystem: Environmental > Terrestrial > Soil > Riparian zone | place: USA: East River... | reverse complement strand
CGAATCGGGATCCGATCGACGGCGGCGCCCCATCAGGCAGGAACAGCGACTTGCCGGCAAAGCCGCCGATCCGGTATTTGGCGTCAGCGATGGAGCTGAGAAGAGCGCTGTCCATCGTGAATCCGTCGGATGCAAGCCGAATGGCGGGCGCGAGCACTCTCGCGAGTGGCAGCACACCGAACTTTCGATGCGCTTCGATCATTCCCGCGACGGCGCCGGGCACACCAGATGCGCGCGGTCCGATCACGCTCTCACCGGTGAGCTTGCCATCGGGACCGACGTACATGTCTCGCGTCGCGGCGAGCGGCGCGGTCTCGCGATAATCGATCGCCGCGACTCGCCCATCCGCCATCCGGATCACCATGAAACCGCCGCCGCCCAGATTGCCGGCTTCGGGAAAGGTTACGGCCAGAGCGAACCCGGTGGCGACGGCTGCGTCGACGGCGTTGCCGCCTTGCTTCATCACCTCCACGCCGACGTTCGTTGCCAACGGGTCGTCGCTGGCTACCATCGCGTGTGGCGCGAAGGCCGGGTGCGCCCCCGCCGCGAAGCGCCACGTAGAGGGAAATACGGCGGGGACGCGCGACGGGATCGCTGGCGGCGCGGCCGATTGTTGAAACGGCGCGGCGGCGATCCAGGTCGAAGCGGCAGAAATCGCCGCGACGAGAATAATTCCTTTTTTCAGATCGAAGCTCCGGATGGTGCGACGCTCAATCTTATCGCGACGCACCAATCCCGTCAGCTAGCGGCGTACCGTGCGGTGGCCAAACCCCGTTCTGAGCGACAGACGCAATGAGGGCATGCTGTTGGTATTGCTCGCCCCGTTCGACAATCCCTTCCGCTCGTGGAGTCCGATGGTGTAGTTGGATGTGAAATCGATGTTCGTGCGATCGCTGAGTCCATATCCGAAGCCGTATCCAAATGAGAACAGCGGATCGATGTTCCCGCCGCTCGGCGCGAGCTTGGCCCCGCCGGAGTCCTGCGTCAGGTTTCGGTAGGCGACGATTCCGCCGTTGAGCTCCACGATCTGATGGAAGCCAACCCCGGCTCCGGAGTGGAACGTCGCAACCAGAGTCATCAGGTCGAGATGGGCATCACACTGGGAACACTGGGTCCCACCACCGGCGGCCGGAGTGAAGATTCCGGTAGACGAATACTCGAAGGGAACATGCCCCCAGCTTCCTGCCAGGCCGAATGAGGATCCGCTGGTCATCCCCTTTTCGATCGAAGCGCGGTACTGAAAGTTGGTGGAGTTGCCAAAGTTCCACATACTCGCCGTCGCGCCGTCGTTCACGACGTTCGCTCTGAAGCCATCAATCCCGGCCGTCACCCACACGCTCGGATCATTTGTCGTGTAGACACGGGGCCGTCGCATCTGCGCACTGAGCGATCCCGCGGCGAACACCAGCATTAAAAAGGCGAAGAGAAAGCGTTTCATCATCATGCTCCAAGTTGTCTTGCCATTCGCGCGAGGCGTCGGGTAAGTTAGGTCGTGGCTCACCGCTCGGCAGCGCATTGATGTTGGATCCCCGCGAAACGGAGCGCCGCAACCCGCGTACCGCCTCGATCGATCTCGCATCCCCGCTCGAGATCGTAGACATGATAAACGCGGAAGATCAAAGAGTTCCAGAAGTTGTCGCAACACAGCGAGAGCAAATTGCGCGCGCGATCGAGCTCGCCGAGGCGACGTTTCGTGCCGGCGGGAGACTGTTCTACGTCGGCGCCGGTACCTCAGGACGACTGGGAGTGCTCGACGCAAGCGAGATCCCACCGACCTTTGGCGCCAACCCCGAGATGGTCCAGGGCTTGATCGCCGGCGGACTCCCCGCTCTTACCCGTGCGCAGGAGGGCGCGGAGGACATCGTCGAGAACGGAGCGCGGGCGATGGACGAGCACGGAGTTGGCGCCAACGACTTTGTAATCGGCATCGCCGCATCGGGCACCACTCCTTACGTCCGCGCGGCTCTGGAGCGTGCGGTCGCACTGGGCGCTACGACGGGAATCGTCGCCTGCTCGCCGCCACCCGCGGACCTCGTGGCCACGGTCGACGTGACGATGCTGCCGATCGTCGGACCCGAGGTCGTCACCGGGTCGACCCGGATGAAGGCGGGAACGGCTACCAAGCTCGTGCTGAACACGATCACTACCGGTGCCATGATCCGGCTAGGGAAGACCTATGGCAACCTGATGGTCGACCTTCGCGCGACCAACAATAAGCTCGTCGACCGCAGCCAGCGGATCGTGATGGAGGTCTGCGGTGTCTCCCGCGACGAGGCGACGAAGCTCCTCGAGAGGGCCGGCAAGAGCGTCAAGCTCGCGATCGTCATGCAGAAGAAGGGGATCGATCGCGAAGAGGCGGAGCGTCTCCTCGCGCAAAATGGAGGCGTAGTCAGGCGCGTGACGAAGGACGAGCCGCCTCCAATCAGAGAGCGCTGAAATGGGTTCCGGCGTAGTGGTTGGACTGATGTCCGGCACGTCGCTGGACGGAATCAGCGCCGCGGTCGCACGCTTCCGTGATGCGAGCGATGGCCGCATCGATGTCGATCTTCTTGCTTTCAACTCTCGATCTTACACTCCCGCCGAGCGCGCGCGTCTTGGTCGCGCTCTCGGCGGCAGCACGCCCGATGAATACTGTCGACTCAACTTCGACCTGGGAGGCTGGCTCGCCGATGCCGCAATCGCGGTGATGGCTGAAGCGGGCGTGGCACGCGAGGACATCTCTGCCATTGCGTCGCACGGGCAGACGATCTGGCACGAGCCCGGGCATTCGACCTGGCAGTCGGGGGAATCGGCCGTCATTGCTGAGCGTACCGGTATCGATGTGGTGAGCGATTTTCGCGTGAGGGATGTCGCGGCCGGCGGACAAGGCGCGCCCCTCGTGCCGATCGCAGACGCCATGCTCTTCTCATCTCCCACACAGTGGCGTGGGCTCCAGAACCTCGGCGGCATCGGCAACATCACGGTCGTTCCCCCACATGGCCAGATCGAAGGAGTGCGCGCGTTCGACACGGGACCCGGAGCAGGTGTGATCGATAGAGTGACCCGCTCCCTCAGACCCGAGCTTCCCTACGACGTCGATGGGAAGCTCGCGATGGCCGGACGCCCGAACATGAAGCTCGTCTCTGAACTGCTTTCCGCGCCTTACTTTGCTGCGTCTCCGCCAAAATCGACGGGACCTGAGCTTTTCAACGATGAGTACGTAAAGGATCTGATCACGCGCGCACGCTCAGCGGGAGCCAGCGACGAAGACATCGTTGCCACGGCCGTCCAATTGACGGCGGAGAGCATCGGAGATGCATACAGACGCTTCATTCCTGAGCCTGTCGGCGAAGTGCTCGTATCCGGAGGAGGCGCCAAGAACCCTGCTCTGTTCGCCGCGATCGCAAGATCCGCGGCTCCGGTGAAAGTCCGTCACTTCGACGAAGTCTTCTTCGATGGTGAGGCCAAGGAAGCCGTGGCCTTCGCATTGCTTGGATATCTCCACGTGACCAAACGACCAGGAAACGTACCCTCGGCCACCGGCGCCCGCGGTCTGCGCGTTCTGGGCAAGCGCACGCCCGCATGAGCGAGATAGCAGAGCTCTTCTTTCCGGCGATCCGTTGGGACGCTACGCGCGGCTACGAGGGCGAGCGCGCCGCCATCGAGCACGCCCTCAAGCTCGGAGTGGGCGGCTTCATCCTCTTCGGCGGGCCATCCGAGCACGTAGCCTCACTAACCGAAGATCTCCACTCGAAGGCGCGCATTCCACTTCTGATTGGCGCCGACCTCGAGCGCGGCGCCGGCCAGCAGTTCGCGGGTCAGACTGCGCTGCCGCCGCTCGCGGCGGTTGCGTCGCTGGAAGACGTGCAGGCGATCCGTCGCTCCGCGACCATTACCGCCAGGGAAGCAAGATCCCTGGGAATCAACTGGATCTACGCGCCCGACTGCGACATCGACGTGGAGCCGAACAATCCAATCATCGGGACGCGGTCGTTCGGGAGCGACCCAGAGCGCGTAGCCGAGTACGCATCGGCCTGGATCGACGCGTGTCAGTCGGAAGGCGTTCTCGCGTGCGCGAAACATTTTCCCGGACACGGACGGACGACGGTGGATTCCCACAAAACGCTGCCACGCGTCGATGAATCGGCGGACACGATTCGAGAGACCGACTTGGTTCCGTTCCGGAGCGCGATCGAGCGTGGCGTTGCATCTGTCATGACGGCTCACGTCGCGTTTCCGGCGCTCGACCCGAGTGGGGCTCCCGCGACGCTGTCGCGGGAAATCCTCACCACTCTTCTTCGCGGCGAGCTCGGGTTCACCGGTCTCGTCGTCACCGATGCCTTGATAATGGAGGGCGTGCTGGGAGGCGGAGAGTCCGAGGCAGTGGTGCGCGCGCTTTACGCTGGCTGCGACTGTCTGCTGTATCCGACTGACCTGGCAGCGTCCGAGCTCGCGATCCGCGAGGCGATCGACGACAAACGCCTCGATGGCGAGAGCATTCAACGTTCAGTAGAGCGCCGTCGTCGTTGGGCTCGCTGGGCCGCGCTGTCGAAGGATAGCCATCGTTCGGCGCGGGACGAGAGCGGCTGGTCCATTCAGCTCGCGGAGCAAGTGGTCCATCCGCTGCGCGGCAGGCTGCCTCCACTGCGTCAGCCCTGGAACCTCGTGATAGTCGATGACGACGTCGGCGGACCTTACCCGGCGCCATCGCGCGATCCCCTGATTTCTGCGCTGCGCGCGGGCGGCGTAGATCTCGTTGTAAATGGCGAGGGCGGCGATGTCACGGCCCCGCAGTCCACGGTGATTGCGCTGTTCGGCGACATACGCGCCTGGAAGGGCAGGCCGGGTTACTCTGCCGCGGCGAAAGCGGCGGTGCGGACCGCCCTCGAGAATGCCGGACCCAGCGAGCGCCTGATCGTTCTGTTCAGCCACCCGCGGCTCGCCGAGGAGCTCGACGTCGATGCGCCGATCCTGTGCGCGTGGGGAGGAGAAGCCGTAATGCAGCGGGCGGCTGCCCGGGTTCTGCTGCGCGAGCTGTCAGTTGCCAATAGCGAGAGGATAATCGGAACAGCCGGGTAGCCGAATTCACAGGGAGAATCGATGAGCGAGACAACTCAGAACACGTCGGCATTCCGCATCTTCGGGCAGCCGAAGATGGCGATACTCCTGCTTTTCGGATTCTCGTCGGGGCTGCCGTTCTATCTGACCAGCAAGACGCTGCAGGCGTGGATGACGACCGCTCACGTCGATCTCGCCACCATTGGATTCTTCAGCCTCGTGACGCTGCCTTATTCGCTGAAGTTCGTGTGGGCTCCGGTAATGGACCGCTACATCCCGCCCTTTCTGGGACGACGCCGGGGCTGGGTGCTCATCACCCAGATTTTGCTCCTCCTCTCTATCGCAGCGATGGCGCTCCACGATCCGGCTCGGGGCCTGCAAATGCTCGCCATCAACGCGATCGCGATCACCTTTTTCAGCGCATCCCAGGATATCTCCCTCGATGCGTACCGCACCGACGTGCTGCAGGATCGCGAAATGGGCGCGGGAGCCGCGGTGTTCGTGCTCGGGTATCGGATCGCCATGATCTCGACCGGGGCGCTTGCATTTTTCCTCGCCGATCGAATTCAGTGGCCGGCGGTCTATGCGGTTCTTTCGACGCTGTTGGTCGTGGGTATTGCCACGACTTTCATTGCGCCCGAGCCTGTCCTGAGCGACGCTCCACCAAAAACGCTGTTTGAAGCGGTCGTTCTCCCATTTGCGGATTTCTTCCAGCGTGTAGGGCCGCGGGCGGTGCTGGTGCTTCTTTTCATCGTCGTTTACAAGTACTCCGACAGCCTGGCCGGCAGTATGACGACACCCTTCCTCCTGCAGGCTGGTTTTTCACAGAGCGAAGTGGGCGCCGTCTTTCTAGGCGTGGGAGTCATCGCGACGATTGCCGGCGTCGTCGTCGGCGGAGCGATGATTGGAAAGGTGGGCATCAACCGCGCGCTCTGGATTTTCGTGGTGTTTCAGGGCTTGAGCAATCTCACCTATTACGGTCTTTCTCTGTCCGGGAAGAATCACGCCTTCATGGTCGCGGCGATCATTACCGAGAACTTCGGACTCGGGCTCGTGAGCGCGGTGATGACCGCGTACATAATGGAGATGTGCAACAAGCGGTTCACCGCCACGCAGTTCGCGCTTCTCTCGAGCCTGATGGCGGCGAGCAGGGACATTCTCGTTGCGCCTGCGGGGAAGCTCGTGGAATCAACCGGATGGCCGGGCTTCTTCCTGATTACCGTCGCCATGGCGATTCCGCCGTTGGTGCTGCTGCCATTCATTGCGCCGTGGTCGCGCGACGTGCCGATCGGTGCGGCGCCGCACACCGGTGAAACGGTGCCGGCGAAAGTCGCCTAGCCGCCGTTTGTCGTAGCGAGACGGTCCGACTCGGGAGAGCGAAGGCGAGCCGCGACGACGGTGACGTTGTCGGGCGCCCCGGTGTGCATCGCTTCCTCGATCAGGGCCTGGCAGATCTCCATCGGCCGGCCAGCGGAGCGCGTGATGCGCCCAATCTCTTCGTGCGAAACCTGATTGGAGAGTCCGTCGCTGCACAGCACGAGATAGTCGTTGTTCTCGAGCCTCACCCGGTAGAAATCTGTTACGACCTTCTCTTCCGGCCCGAGCGCCTGGAGGATGATGTTCCGGTGCTCACTCTGCGCGGCTTCCTTCTGTGTCATCCGTCCCGCGTCGATCAGCCGCTGCACGAACGACTGATCCTTTGTGAGCTGCTTGGCCGCCCCCTTTCGCACGAGATACGCCCGGCTATCGCCTACCTGGGCGATGTACGCTTCGCCGTCGAGGACTAGCGCGAGCGTCGTAGTCGTGCCCATGCCGTGGTGCTCGGGGGATGTAGTCGCTTTCTGGTAGATGGCCTTGTTCGCGACGTCGACGCCGCGTTTCAACGCCGCTTCGATGGACTCAGCAGTACGCTTCGGCACCTTGTGCCACCAACGATGGAGCTCGCTCAGAATCGTTTCGGTCGCGATCGAGCTGGCAAGGGCGCCTGATGCCGCCCCGCCGACTCCGTCCGCGACGATCAGGATGAAGGGAGCGGTGTGGACGGAGACGAGAGTTGGCGCGCTCATCGTTGCGATGTCGCCCGTCTCCAAATTCGCAATCAAAAAGGAATCCTGATTGTCGTGCCTGATCAGGCCGACATTCGAGATCCCGAAGATTTCTGCAATCAATTGTGGCTCGAAAAGAGCGTTGTAATCAGGTCACGGGAGAAGGCTGCTCTTCCGGTGGGGAAAAGATAGCGCGACCGAACGAACTGGGGCACTACCCATGCGTATTACGCACACCCATGCGTATTACATAGACTGGCTCGCCATCACACGTGCAACCTACATTCCTGAGATGAAGCCTTCGACGATCAGGGTTTTTTCCTGTTGCATCGCCCTCGCGAGCGCGTCCTGCGCCCCGGCAAGAAGACCGGCCCCCGCACCCACTCCCGCGCCGGCTCCACTCATTCCGGTGGCGATTCCGGCGCCCAATCCCAAGCTTCCGCCCGTTCCAGAGGTTCGCGGTCCCTTACAGATAACTGTGATGTATCCAAAGCCGGAACAGCTCCTCACGGTCCGCGATTCCAATTTCATTTTTGGAAGCGTCGGGACGGGTGACGCGGCGCTTCGCATCAACGGCGTGGCCGTACCAGTCTGGCCAAATGGCGCATTCATGGGGTGGCTGCCGGTTCCACCCGACAGTGCGCCGCGATACGAGCTGCTCGCGGGAAATGCGACTGCAACTGCGCGACTCACATTGCCTGTAAAGGTTCCGCCCGTGCCTGATACGACCCGTCGCGGACAGCCCGGAGATACACTGAACCCGGTGCCGCCACCAGACAGCCTTGTCCCTGTCCCTGGCAACGTGTACGCAGCGCTTGGCAACCCGTCGTCAGCCGTGAATGACACTGACCGAGTTACGATTGCCATGCCGGAGCCGCGCGAGAGTGGACAGGTGTACAAGTGGTTTCTGTTTCCAGGCACTCGAGTGAAGGTGACTGGGTACAGGAAACTCGGCTCCGTCGAATTCGTGCGCATTGAGCTTGATTCTGGACAGGAGGCGTGGGTGCTGAGAAGCGAGCTCGCACGTGACAGCTCGGCCACCTTCAAGGGGATGTTCGCTGGGGACTCCATTGCGCCGGTGCGAAGCGTTGGAACAGTCCGCGTTGAACCGACTCCGGAGTGGATAGACATCGTCATCCCGATGACGGGTCCACCGCCACCCTATTTGGTTGAGGACGGCGAGCGCTCGATTTCGCTCCTGTTGTACGGGGTGAGCAATGCACCGGTCGTTTCGATGATGCCTCAGCCGGCTGACCCCTATCTCAACAGCGTGAGCTCTACTCCGGAGTCGACTCGCGTGCGCTATACCGTCAACCTGCATCGCGCTCCGTATGGTTATCTCGCCTTATGGCAAAACGGAATACTCACATTCAGAGTGCGGCGCCCGCCCCGGATCGCGGATGCAAGTTCTCCGCTTCGCGGTCTGACGATCACGGTTGATCCAGGACATCCGCCTGCCGGCGCTACGGGCCCGACCGCTCTCTACGAGGGCGATGCGGTACTCGCGGTCGGACTGAAGCTGCGCGATCTTCTTACGGCTCGGGGCGTGAATGTCGTTATGACGCGCACGACCATGGACCCTGTGGAACTTGGCCTACGCCCGATCATCTCTCGACGGGCGAATGCGCACGCCTTTGTTTCGATCCACCTTGACGCGGCTCCCGATGGCGAAAACCCGTTCCTCACCAACGGCACATGGACCCTGTATTTCTGGCCGCAGTCCATTCCGCTGGCTCTCGCGATGCAAGCCTCACTTCTGGGTGAGATGGGCCTTCGCGACAAGGGAATCCATTTTCAGAACATCGCGGTCGCGCGCGGAACATGGATGCCCTCAATTCTGACGGAGGGCGCATTCATCATCATGCCCGATCAGGAAGCCGCGCTTAGAACGCCATCGTATCAGGACGCCTACGCCCGCGGAATACTCAAGGGCCTCGAGGTCTACTTCGCCACACTGGCGCGATCGCAGTGAGGGCGATCGCACTCGCAGCCGCGCTAACCTTGTGCGCGGCACGCGCGGCCGGCGCACAGCTTCCCCCGAACGACGACTGGCGCACAATCCAGACGCGACACTTTCGCGTTCACTTCACCCCGCCCCTGGAGCAGGAGGCCCGCCGAGCTGCGGTCAACGCCGAGCGGGCGTATACGGAGCTCGCGACAGAGCTGGTGCCTCCGCGAGGCACGATCGACCTCGTCGTCTCGGACAACGTCGACTACGTGAACGGTTACGCCACGCCGTTTCCATCCAACCGCATCGTGGTGTTCGCGCATCCGCCGACGGACGCCTCCGGTCTCCAGAGCTATAGCGATTGGAATGCGCTCGTAATAACGCACGAGCTCACGCACATCTTCCACCTCGATCGCTCTCGCGGAATCTGGCGCGTGGCTCAGGCGATCTTCGGCAGAAATCCGCTGCTCTTTCCAGGCTCCTATGAGCCGAACTGGGTGATCGAGGGGCTGGCCGTGTACTTCGAGTCGAGGCTGACGGGATACGGACGCCTCGAGGGCTCGGAGCACTCGATGATCGCGCGGGCGGCCGCGCTCGCCAATCGTGTTCCGACACTGCAGGAGCTGTCTCCGGGGACGTCTCGATTTCCGGGCGGAGAAGTCGTCTACATCTACGGGTCGCTGTTGTTCGACTATCTGTCGCGGACCCGTGGGCCAGGCAGCATTCGCGAATTCGTCGAGCGCGGGGCCAAAACCCCATTTCCGTTTATCCTCACGCCCACGTCCCGAGGCGCGTTTGGAATGTCATTCCAGACGGCGTGGCGACAGTGGCGGGACTCGCTCGCGCGCGAGATGCGCGCGCCGCACGAAGTGATGCCGGGGTGGCGACAGGTCACCAGCGGGGGCCGCGTCGCACTCTTCCCGCGGTGGCTCAATGACACGTCGCTCATTTACGCGGGGAACAAAGGGCGGGAGACGCCCGGCGCTTACGAAGTATCGCTGTCAGGCAAAGAACACCGACTCGGCCGCAGAAATGGCACGAGCCCGAACGTGCGGATGCCGGACGGAGGCATCTTGTTCTCACAGCCGGAGTTTCTTGGGCCGTACCACATCAGAAACGATCTGTACGTTGAGCGGGGCGGCGACGAAGTGCGGCTCACCAACGGCGCGAGGCTGAGTGCGCCCGACGCGCGCGCGGATGGAGAGATAGTCGCCGTCCAGGACGTTCCGGCGACCACCCGGCTCGTCCGGGTATCGCGAGATGGTCGGAGGATCACTGCGCTTACCCATGCGGATCTCGACGAGCAATGGTCCGATCCGAGCTGGTCTCCGGATGGCTCGCGCATCGCGGCAGTGATGCAGAGCAGGGGACGATCCGAGATCGTGATTCTCGATAGCGCGGGAAAGCGGGTCGATTCATTCGGCGCGACGCACTCGGTCAACTCGGGGCCGAGCTGGTCCAGCGATGGAAGACGCATCTACTTCTCATCGGAGCGAAGCGGGTCGCCTCAGATCTATGTCGCGGACGTGACGACTTTCTCGCCGACAATCTCACGGGTCACCGACGCAGCCACCGGAGTGTTCTCCCCCGAAGCGTCGCCCGACCGCACCAAACTGGCTGCGCTTCTGTTCAGTGCCGACGGATACCACATCGGCGTCGCGCCTCTCACCGATTCGCTGCGGCTGTCGCCTGCGGACAGCTCGAGAACGAGTCCAAGAGCCGGCTGCACCACTTGCCTGAATCTGGTAACCGGCGTGCCGCCTTTGGGCACCGCCGACACATCCCGCTCGCGACCGTACTCACCCTGGCTCTCGCTCCTCCCCCGCTACTGGCTCCCCGTCATCGAGAGCACTACCGACGATGGAACATCGTTTGGAGCGGTCACGAGCGGCTACGACATTGTCGGGCGGCATGCCTACACAGTCGAGGCCCTGCGCAACAACGAATTCCATGAGAATTCTGCGTGGCTGTGGTACCGGTACGCCGGACTCGGGCTTCCGCTCATCGACGTTTACGCGTCGCAGAGCTTCTCACACGGATTTGTCTTCCTCAATGCAAGCCCGACCACCTCGGCTGCGATCGGGACGATCAGCGAGCGCTCTCGCATCGCGTCACTACAAACGACTTTGGTGCGTCCCCGGTTCCGGAATTACACGATCGCATCCGTCGGCGCCGAGATCGAGAGCATCACCTATTCGACTGCTCCCGCCACGCTCCTGACGCAGCTTCCTGCATTCTACAACTCGTCTCATTCGTATCCGGCCCTCATTGGCTCTGCTGGTTGGTCC
>Ga0193735_1000624_pt1 | contig 11323 bp, 11 predicted proteins | sample U1m2metaG_FD_145080 | JGI IMG/M metagenome (GOLD analysis project Ga0193735, IMG submission 145080) | Soil microbial communities from a riparian zone of the East river system, Colorado, United States - U1m2 | ecosystem: Environmental > Terrestrial > Soil > Riparian zone | place: USA: East River... | reverse complement strand
ATCCAGAACCACATGCACTGGCTCCTCGGTGCTGGATTCGACAAGGCGTTTCCACTGGCATCGACGCTTCTTGTATCGGACGTATTCGCCGAGAAATTCGAAGGCCTCGGACGAAGGACGGACGTCACCGCGGAGATCGGTGCTCGCCACCAGTTCAAGCCGCAGGTTGTGATCGACGGCGGAATAGGCAGGCATTTTCGCGGCACCGGATATTCGACATTCATCACATTGGGCATGACGTACACACATTCACTTGGCAGGATGCAGTGAAAGCGCGATCACTAGCATCGACGACATTGGTCGGCCGCGGACTGGCGATCGCGATTGCGAGCGCGGCAGCAACTGGCTGTGCTCTCCGCGGATCGGCGCCAGCGAGCGCGGCATCTTCGTATGACCAGACCTATCTCTCGGCATCACACAATTGGGCATTTCGGAAGCAGTTCCCGCGCGTAGATGCTCTCTTCAACGCGTTCGACTACGGCCACGCCAAGCTCTACGAAACTCTCTGGAGCAATCCTTCAGCAGGCCGCGAGACCCTCGATGACCGCCAGTTTCGGTTCATCACCGGTGATCTCCTTCGTCACCCGCCCGGTGTGCCGCTCGACGAAGGAGCAATCGCGCCGGGTTGGGAGAAGCTCGCTCCCGAAGTGGCGGAGATGTTCGACTGGACCCACATGCTGCACCGCCAGATCTACGACGTCTGGACGGACGATCGGATCAGCGCATCGCAGAAGGATGCCAAGGTCGCGGAGGTTGTGCGCTATTACAAATCGCGCCGCTCGCTGGCTTTCAGCTCGAAGCCGAAGGACATGAGCTTAATGGAGGGACAGACCTACTCTCTGACGTTCCGCAAACGCTTTCCGATGTATAACGGTTTGATCTGGTCATACCATTGGCTGCAGATGACGCTCTACGAAGCGCTCCTGTCCTCCGGTAATCCCACGCAGCGCCGTCAGAATTCGATACACGGACGGACGTGATGTGAAGTGGATTCCAAATGACACGATCGTTAGGCGTGGCGCTACGCGAATAGGGATCATCGGCGTATCCACTGTCACGACTCCGACCACGACCCGCGCCGCCAACGTCGTGGGACTGCGCTTCGACGATCCAGCGCCGATTGTGGACAGCATCGGGACCGCACTTAGAAAGCGCGGGGCGAATCTCGTGATTGTGATCGCGCATGCTGGAGCGAGCTGCGGGCGGGACGGAGCGACGGAATGCGGCGGAGAGATCATCGATCTGGCGCGTAAGATCACGACCAAGGTTGACGCGATTGTCAGCGGCCATACGCACACGCTCGTCAACACGGAGGTCAAAGGGATTCCGATCGTGCAGGCGCGGTCGAGCGGACGCGCGATCGATGTCCTCGATATCCCGCTCGGCTCGAATGCGGATCTGCCGGTGCGACACCAGGTGCGTGAGCTGGCGACCGATACCATTAAGCCGGTCCCGGCAATCGATTCGATTGTTCGTCGGGCCGTCGCGCGGGTTGCCCCCCTCGTGGATCAGCGTGTGGCGACGATCCCGGCGACGCTGCCGAGGCAGGGCTCGCAATACCCGCTCGGAAACCTCATCGCCGATGCGCAACGTTGGGCGGCGAAGGGCGACGTTGCGATCATGAACAACGGAGGGATTCGCACTGAGCTTCGCGCTGGCGAAGCAACTTACGGGTCGCTGTTCGAGCTTCAACCCTTCGGCAACACATTGTATTCTCTCACGATGACAGGTGTCCAGCTGCGCGGCTTGGTCGAAGCAATGCTAGCCAAGTCCGTGAACGATCACGTCAGTGGCATGACGATCAGATACGATCCGTCCAAGCCGGTCGGGTCGCGAATCGTCTCCGTTACGATGGCTGACGGAACTCCGCTCTCCGACATCAGGACGTACAACGTCATCGTCAACGACTTCATCGCAACCGGTGGGGAAGGGTACAACGCTGGCGGGCGCGCGACGGCGTCGAAGCCGCTCAACATCGTGGATCTTGATGCGCTGATCGACTACCTCAAGTCGTTGCCGTCGCCGATTACCGCGCCGACAGAAGTACGTATTGCTCCGATTTCCTAATGGCTGAGACTGTTCGGATCTACATCAACGCCCGGCCGATTGATGTCCCGGCCGCCGCAACCGCTCTCGAAGCGGTTGAGGCCTTGGACGAAAGCCAAGCCGCGGCTGTGCGTCGCGGCGAGCGCATGATCACCGACAGCCGTGGAATCGTGACGTCCAACGACACGCCCGTGCACAACGGCGCGATTTTTCGCATCGTTCGCACTCGGCAGATAGCCGGCGACGACTCGGACTTGAACCCATCGTAATGCCACTTTCGATTTTTTCCAACAAACTCCGCCAGCTTCCAAAAGCGGAGCTGCATTGCCATCTCGACGGCTCCGTCCGGCCCGCAACCCTTCTGGAACTGGCGAAAGAGCGTCGGATTCAATTGCCGAGGCATACGCCCGAAGAGCTGGCGGATTTCATGAGAGTGGACGATGCACAGAATCTCGAGGATTACCTCCGACGCTTCGACGTGACGATCTCCGTCATGCAGAGCGAAGACGCCCTCGAGCGCATCGCGTACGAGCTGGTCGAGGATGCCGTCGAAGATGGCGTCCGCTATATCGAGGTCAGAAATGCGCCGTTGCTCAACGTGGTCCAGGGGCTGACGCTCGTGCAAGCGGTCGAGGCGCCGCTGCGCGGGCTCCGTCGAGCAGAGAAGGACTTTGACATCACGGCGCGATTCATCATCTGCGCGTTGCGCCAATTCCCGAGCGAAAGCTCGCTCGAGATGGCCAAGCTCGCTGTCGAGTTCAAGAACGACGGCGTGGTAGCGTTCGACCTCGCCGGGGGCGAGAAGGGAAATCCCGCGGCGCGTCACGCGGAAGCGTTCAGGTACGCGCGCGAGCACGATCTGGCGGTAACGGTTCACGCCGGCGAAGGCGATGGCGCCGAATCGGTACGCCAGGCGGTTCACGTGTGCGGCGCGAACCGAATTGGGCACGGCACGCGGCTCATCGAGGACCCGGAGCTGACTCAGTACGTCAATGATCGGCGGATCGCGCTCGAAGTATGTCTCACCAGCAACGTGCAGACGCGTGTCGCCGATTCGTACGCGGCGCACCCATTCCGCGAGTACTTCGATCGCGGCCTGAACGTCACGCTCAACACCGACAACAGGCTGATGAGTGGAACGACGCTAACCGACGAGTACGTCTACGCCGCCGAGCATCTCGAGCTTACGGTGGACGAGCTCGCAGGCATTGCGCTCAACGGTTTCGAGAGCGCGTTTCTTCCCTGGGAGGAACGACTCATGCTGATCGAAGAAGTGTCGGACAAGATCGAACAGCTGATCGGACCCGAGCCATGAAAACGGAATTCTCGACGAAGGCGGCAATCAAGGCAGCCGCAGCCATCCGCAAACACGCCACCGCGCAGCAACCGAAAGTCGGGATCATACTCGGCTCCGGATTGGGCGGACTCTCGAAATCAATTGCGGACGCCGTGCGCATTCCCTTTGGCGACATTCCCGGCTTTCCGAAGACGACGATCGCGGGACACGAGGGCGCGGTGATAGTTGGATCGCTGGGTGGGCGTGAAGTCGTGGCCTTGAGTGGAAGATTTCACATGTACGAGGGCCATTCCGCCGCACTCGCCGCGTTCCCCGTGAGGGTATTTCATGCGCTGGGTGCGCTGGAGTTGTTCGTCTCCAATGCGGCTGGTGGGATCTCGCCGAAGCTGGCGGTGGGAGATCTGATGATGATCTCGGACCACCTCAACCTCATGGGCGCAAATCCTCTCGTGGGTGAAGCGCAGGAGGGGGAGATCCGTTTCCCGGACATGACCGACGCCTACAATCCCGGGCTGCGATGGGTGCTGCGAACGACAGCCGAGAAGCTCGGGATCACGCTTCGCGAGGGCATCTACGCCGGATTGTTGGGGCCGTCGTACGAGACTCCGAGCGAAGTGAAGATGCTGCGATTGCTCGGAGCGGATGCGGTCGGAATGTCGACGGTTCCTGAAGTCATCGTGGCCAGAGCATTGGGAATGCGCGTGGCTGGAGTGAGCTGCATCACCAACGCGGCAGCCGGGGTGACGGGTTCGGCACTCAGCCACGCGGAAGTGCTGGAGACGACGAATCGCGTCAGCGCCTCATTCGAATCTCTCGTGACTGAGTTTCTTGCACGCTCTGCCGTGCCTCAACTAGTCCCATTCAGATAGAAGCACCAGCCAGGTGGTGCGCGCTCCCAGGATCGGGCTCGAGCACGCAGCCAGGTCAGCCGTTATCGGCGAGGTGGTTCAATGGCCCGTGACCCGACCCGAGCCCAGGGGCCGTGGCGATCGCCCTGTGCACGTAATCGATAGCGCGGCGAACCGCTGCGTGAAGTGACTCCCCATTGGCCAGCTGCGCCGCGACTGCAGCGGAGAGCGTACAGCCGGTTCCATGCGTGTTCTTCGTGTCCAGGCGCTGTCCGCGAAATGTCCGGACGTCTCCGTCGTAAAGGAGATCCACGACTCTGTTGCCAGAGTCGAGATGGCCACCCTTGATTAGCACCGCCTGCGCCCCCATGTCGTTGACGAGGATTTCGGCCGCTTGCGCCATCGAATCTTCGTCGACGATCTCTTCCCCTGTCAGAATCCTCGCTTCGTGAATGTTGGGGGTGACAAGGGCTGCGCCCGGAACCAACTCCTTTCTGATCACGTCGATCGTATCAGGTTCGAACAGGACAGCGCCTGAGGACGCGACCATCACCGGATCGAGCACATAGTTGCGCAGCGAGTGATCGCGGATCGCTGCAGCAACGCTGGATGCAATTGCAGCGTTGGCCAGCATCCCGGTCTTGAACGCGCCGGGAAAGAGGTCCTGTGCAACCGCGTCGATCTGCGCCCGGACGAGCGCGGGAGAAACGGCATCCCAGCTGTTCACGCCCCTCGTGTTCTGTGCGGTGACCGCCGTGACCGCGGACGTCCCGAACACGCCGAACCTCTGAAATGTCTTCAGGTCGGCCTGAATGCCCGCGCCGCCCCCTGAATCGGAGCCGGCAATGGTGAGCGCAATCCGCATCACCCTAAGATGCGCCGCAGGGCATTACGGCGCATTGTCAACGCGCTGAGACCTGTGAATTACTGCGGCTGGCGCGGGGGCGGTGACGGCGGCAGAGACATGATTCTCGACTTGAACGCGTGGAAGTTGCGCGTGTCCGTACCCAGCGACGCGAGCGTACCGGGCGGGAGCTGATTGATCTGCGGTCTTCCTCCAGCGGGTGTGTCAGAAACATCGATTCGACGGCACCGGGATGGCTCTTCCGCTCCTCGAGAAGCTTCCGAAACATCGTCACCATTCCGACCGGGCTGATCCCTGCGCGCACCGTGTTCTTGAAGCCTTCCTGATCCGCCTCGGCCTCGTCCTGCCGGCTGAATCTCGCGAATACCGCGCCGCCAAGGACATTGATCGCCGCGCCGGCCGCCTGGTTGTTGCAAACGCCGGTGAGAACGCACGCCAGGGTTACGCCGATGTTCGCGCCCTGCGCTTTCTCCATCTGCTTCACCGTGTGGCGCCGCACGACGTGCCCGATCTCGTGGCCGAGGACGCCGGCGAGCTCGTCCATCTGATCGGCTCGCTCTATGAGGCCGCGATTCACGTACACGAAGCCTCCGGGAACCGCGAACGCGTTCACTTCCTTCGAGTCGACGATGAAGAACTGCCAGTCGAGATCCTTACGGCTCGTGAGCCGCGAAATCGAGTCGCCGAGCACATTGATGTAGCGATTGATCTCCGGATCCTGGATGATCGGTAGTTGCGCGTTGATCTGTTGCGCATATTCCTGTCCCATCTGCACTTCCTGCTGCTGCGAAATCGCGCACGCAGTAAGGGAGGAGGTAATCGCAATAGCTACCAGAAGTCGCTTCATTGATACTCCAGCAATGGGATTCCAAAAGGGACGCGGAGGCAAGTCCTATTCCAGCTGAGTCTGCACAAACATCGCATGAAACTACTAACATTGGCGCGCGATCTCGGGCGCAGAAAGGCGCGGGAAAAACGCTCACTCTTCGTGGCCGAGGGTGTACGCTCGGTCGAAGAGCTGCTTCGCTCAGGCCTCACCGTTCGCGGCGCGCTGCTAGCTCCGCAGCTCGCCGACGCGCCCCGCGGCCAGACTTTGCGAAAGAGCCTGGACCAGTCCGGCATCGAGGTGGCGGATGTCTCCGAAAAGGACTTCCGGTCAGCCGCCGCGACCGAGTCACCACAGGGCGTCATCGCGATCGGCGAAGTCCCCGAGCGCTCACTTGATACACTCGATGTAGCCAGAGGGTGCCGCTTGATCGTCCTTGATGGAGTGCAAGACCCCGGAAATGTCGGTACGATCGTCCGCACCGCGGCTGCGCTTGCGGCCACCGCGACGATCGCACTGCCAGGCACGGTGGACCTGTGGAACCCGAAAGTGATTCGCAGCTCAATGGGCGCGCAGTTTCGGCACCATGCATTTCACGCCGACCTCGAGGACCTACTGAGTTTCCTGGAACGCAAGCAGATCGAGCTGTGGGCGACCGATACGAGCGGAACTCCGCTTGAGACCGCGAACGCTCCAGTCAGGCTCGCCATCGCCGTCGGAAATGAGGGATCGGGCCTGTCTCCATCGATCCGCGCCAGGGCGAAACGCACAATCTCCCTTCCGATTTCGGAGAGCGTCGACTCGCTCAACGTCGCGGTTGCAACCGGAATCATCCTTTACCAGCTTCGGTCATGATCGAAATTCTCACAGGCATTTACATCTTTGCAGTCGGCGCCGTTATGGGGTCCTTCCTCAACGTCTGCATTGGGCGTTGGCCGGAGGGCCTCTCAGTGGTAAAGCCTAGATCGAGGTGCCCGAAGTGCGGTCACCAGATCAAGGCGACGGAGAACATCCCGATCGTGAGCTGGCTGATTCTGCGTGGCAAGTGCAGCAGTTGTCGCGAGCGCATCTCGATCCAGTATCCAATCGTCGAGGCGCTGGTCGGTTTGATCTGGCTTGATGCCTACGGACATTTCGGACTGACCTTCACGGCCTTTCGAATTGCCGTCTTCGTCACCGTCCTGCTCGGTATCGGAATCACGGACGCGAAACACTTCCTGATTCCCGACGGCTTCACGGTCTTCGGTTTGTTCTTCGTAATTCTTACGTCATTCGTTGCGGTGTACCTCGGGGAGTCGGCTCCTTTTGCCGGTCCGTGGGATTCAATTCTTGGAATGTGTGTCGGGGCCGGCGCGATCTCCGTCGTTGGTTGGCTTGGGGAAGTGTGGCTGAAGCGTCCGGCGATGGGTTTCGGCGACGTAACGCTGATGGCCGTCGTCGGCTCGGCGGTTGGTCCGACTCGGTCCCTGCTCACGATCTTCATCGGCGCTGTTCTCGCTCCCATCGTTTTGTTGGCGATCGTATATCCGCTCTCAGCGCGCGGGCTCGCCGACGACAAGGGTCAAACGGAGCTCGCGCTCGAAGTCGGCGGTGGTGGATGGCGCAGGCGTGAGCTTCCGTTCGGCGTCTTTCTTGCGCCCGCTGCGCTCATCGCCCTGGTCCATGGAGACGCAATCATCGCGTGGTATCTGCGCATCTCCGGGCTCTGACGCAGGGCGATTCTACTGGCTCTCCTCCAATCTCCGTGATATGAGCGTTCACTCCAAGCGATTTCTCCCTCTGATCTGTGGCGCGCTCGTCCTATTCGCGTTTGCCTGCGAGCGTCCGAAGTCCAAATACGAAGGACCGTATGCTCCCGAGGTCAATGAAGCGATACCCATGATCGAGAAGGCGGTCGGTCTCAAGTTCAAGACTCTGCCGAAAGTCGAGACGCGATCGAAGGAACAGGTTCGGACGTTTCTGCTGAAACAGTTCGCCGATCAGCACTCTGAGAACGACATCGCCGGCCAGGAGGCGGCTTACAAGCGGCTGGGAATGATCCCGGACACGCTCAAGCTGCAGGCGTTCCTCACGAGTCTGCTCGAGGAACAGATCGTTGGCTTCTATGATCCCGGAACGAAAGTACTGTATGTCGTGGATGGCTCGTCGACTGAGCTGGTGGGCACCATTGTGACTCACGAGCTGATCCATGCGCTTCAGGACCAGTACATAAGTCTCGATTCCGTTCAGAAGTTGAAGGATGACAATGATCGAGCTGAGGCGGCCCAGTCCGTCTTCGAGGGGCAGGCGGTCTACGAGCAAATCTCGATCATGCTCGGCGGCTCAAACATCGCGATCAACCTTCCCGGTGGCTGGGACCGGATCAGGGAAATGATACGAGAGAACCAGGCGTCGATGCCCGTCTTTGCAGCGGCTCCGAAAGTGATTCAGGAGACATTGATCTTCCCGTACCTGAGTGGCGCGGAGTTCTATCGCAACTATAAAGAGCGGAAACCTGGCTCTGTCATCTACAAGGACATGCCGATCTCCACCGAGCAGATAATCCATCCCGCCGCATTTTTCCTGACGCGTGACAATCCCACGAAAGTCACGTTGGGCACTCTCTCCAACGCGACGAAGGTCTACGACAACGACCTCGGCGAGTTCGAGACGCGGCTATTCCTGTTCCAGCAGCTCAATGACCAGAACGAAGCGGTGCGGGGCGCGACCGGCTGGGATGGCGATCGCTACGCCGTCGTGAATACGCCGCAGGGTCAGGGGATCGTGTGGCTCACCGTTTGGGATTCTCCGGTGGAAGCGGGCGAATTCTTCCATCTCGCGGGGCAGGCGGTCGAGGCGCGTTATTCGACGAAAGCGGGGAAGGGCTCCACGGATCTCGTCAAGAACTATTCAGCGACCGGAAGGACCCTGCAGGTGTCGACTCTGGAAATCCAGGGCCGTCCAGTCGTAATTTACGTCGACATTCCCGCTGGAGCGAACCCGAGCATCATCAACCCAGCGCAGGTAACGCTCACCGAGGAGCACTAAAGGCCGAGCAGTTTCTGCAGGCCGAAGGTGCAGACTCCGATGAGGCCGCCGAGCACATAACCGGTGGTGATGATGAGGTTGAGCTCGTTCTGAATTACGTTGCGCAGAATCTCTTCGACGCGCTCGACACTGAATGCCATGACCTTTCGCTCGACCATTGCCTGCACGTCGAGCTTCTTGATCAACTCGGGAAGTTGATCGTGCACCCATTCCCAGATAACCGGTGCAGCCTGAGCCGCCAGCCGCCTCGGCGCCTCGGGATCCTTCTTGGCCTCGACGTCGCCGAGGATGTCGGAGATCGGCTGCTGTAAATAGTGGAGAATCGCGTCGTGGATCGCCTTCGAGATTTCATCGCGAATCTCGGGTTCCTCGAGCAGCCCCACGACCTGCTCGACGCCATCGTTTTCGATCGCATCGAGCACACTGTCGAACTTCTTCTCCGTCATCATCAGCTTCGCAAAAATCCGTTCGTGAAACCGCATGTCATCCACAAACCGATTGAACATCGAGTGGAGCGCCGTGCGTAATTTGACGCGCGTCGCAGGCTGGCCGAGAAATGCGCCGAGCTTCGTCATCGCGACGGGCAGATACGACGTCATCGCGCCTTCCAGCGCCGTAACTACCGCGGGTGGCACCTTGTCGATGAGCGGGTCCCGCGAGGTGAGGATCCCGGCGATGACGTCCTCGATTCGCGACTGAAACGCGGCGAGTAACTCGGGCCGCGCGAGTTCTTTCTGCAGGTCGCCGGGCGTAAGCAGCCGCTCGCCGACTGTCCGCCCGAGGCTCTTTGCCAGGCGCGCCTGGTTTTTCGGAATCGCGCCCTGGAATCCGAACTTTTTCTGCTTCGGATTGAACAGCATCCACACTGCTACCGTGTCCGACAGTCCTCCGGCCATGGTGCCGACGAAGACGTGAATGCCGAACTGAACCCAGCTATTCTCGAGGTTCACCTACTTCGCGACAGCTCCTGCCGACTCCGTCCGATTGATCGACGCGGTTGTCGAATCGCTGACTGCATTCTTGGCTTCCACGTCGCCGTGCGGCTCGGCAGCGTCAGCGAAAGTCCCCGGCGGCTTGGGGAGAAGCGCGAGGTGAATGATGTCGTCCATCGTCGAGACGAAGGTGAAGGTCATGCTGTTCACGACCTCGTCGGGAATGCCGCGCAGATCCTTTTCATTTGCCTTGGGCAGGAGCACCTGCCTCAGTCCAGCACGATAGGCGGCCATCACCTTCTCCTTCACGCCACCGATCTCGAGCACCTTGCCCCTGAGGGTCATCTCGCCGGTGAGGGCGATGTCTCGGCGAACCGGACGGCGGCTCAACACGCTCGCGATTGCCAGCGTGACCGCCGCTCCAGCGCTCGGTCCGTCCTTGGGAATCGCGCCCGCGGGAAAGTGCACGTGCAGATCGACTTCCTTGAACTCGATGTCCTGAACGCCAAGCGTGTGGGCGCGCGAACGAACGTAGGAATACGCAGCGTCCACCGACTCACGCATCACGTCGCCGAGCTGTCCCGTTACTGTGAGACGTCCAGTACCGGGCATCCGGAGGGCTTCGATCACCATCAGATCGCCGCCCGTCGCCGTCCACGCCATACCAGTCACGGCGCCAATTTCGGGCTCCTGCTCCGCATCTTCGAGAGTGTAGGTCGGATTCCCAAGGATGTCGATCACCATCGGATTGTCGACGATCCACGCTCCCTCTTCGCCATCGGCTTTCTTGCGAGCCCGCTTTCGCATGAGGGCGGCGATGTTGCGCTCGAAATTGCGGAGACCAGCTTCCCGCGAGTAACGGCTCGAGATGAAGCCGAGGACTTCGTCCGTGAACTGGATGTCCTTGTCGCTGATTCCGTGTTCCTCGAGCAGACGTGGCAGCATATAGCGCCACGCAATCTCGACCTTTTCTTCCACGGTATAGCCGAGCACGCGAATGACTTCCATGCGGTCGCGTAATGGCGCGGGAATGTCGAACAGATTGTTCGCGGTGCAGATGAAGAGAATGCTCGAGAGGTCGAAAGGCAGATTGAGATAGTGATCGACGAAGTTCGAGTTCTGCGACGGGTCGAGGACTTCGAGCATTGCAGCGGTCGGATCCCCAGAGGGACCTCCGCTGGTCATCTTGTCAATTTCATCGATCATGAGCACCGCATCACGCACCTGGACGCGCCTCAGCGCCTGCAGGATCAGTCCCGGCATCGCTCCCACATAAGTGCGACGGTGTCCGCGGATTTCGGCTTCATCGCGCACGCCGCCGACGGAGATCCGGTAGAAGGCGCGCGTGATCGCCATCGCAATCGCTTCGCCAAGGCTGGTCTTGCCGGTACCGGGTGGCCCAACGAAACAGAGAATCGGACCATGCGGATCACCGCCGCGGAGCTTACGCACGGCGAGATACTCGGTGATGCGCTCCTTGGC
>Ga0193735_1000623_pt1 | contig 11323 bp, 10 predicted proteins | sample U1m2metaG_FD_145080 | JGI IMG/M metagenome (GOLD analysis project Ga0193735, IMG submission 145080) | Soil microbial communities from a riparian zone of the East river system, Colorado, United States - U1m2 | ecosystem: Environmental > Terrestrial > Soil > Riparian zone | place: USA: East River... | reverse complement strand
TGTGGAGCGATAATTCGGTAGCGATGTTCGGCGCTCTTTACCGTATGCATTTTCCCTTGAACGCGGAAGGTCGACCTGCTCCTTCTCAACCAGTTCGTATTCCCAAGGCCCCAGACACTCAAAAACTGAACCAAGACAAGCTGCTCTGAAGCCGCGCCGTACGTTGGTGCTGCAGTAAACCGGGTTCGTTTCCCGGAATCCTGAGTGACTAGGAATCGTTAGATTTCGGAATCGAATAGAGTGAAACCAGGCGGGCGATCAGTACCGCCACATAAAGTAGACCGGTCATCGCTTCCATCGCCGCGAGCCAGCGCGCGATTCTTGAAACGGGAGTGATGTCGCCGTAGCCGACTGTGCTCAGTGTTACGAAACTGAAGTAGAAACCGGTGAACCCGTTCATCGAGTGCGTCCCTGCGTTTGTGTTGTACGAGAAAGCTCCTCCAGGCGTCAATTGGTCTACGAGCCAGTACGCCATCGTCCACATCAAACCGAGCATCAGGTACGCCGAAATGCTCGCACAGAGCACTTCAGTGTTGACCGACGGCGCGCGAAGAACGAAGCGCAGCAGATTTCCGACGACAAAAGCAATCAAGATGAGCGCGGCAACGAGGAAGACGGGAGATGGTACCAGGTCCGGGCGGAAATGATTTATCCACCTGCCGGCGATCGCCGGAATCGCAAGCACGATCGCGATGACCAGGACGCGCTTGCGATCTGCGACCGCAACGATGCCAGCAAGCAGGACCAGCGAAAACAAGCCGGATACAATGAGTTCGCCACCTTCAATTTCCTCGACGAAAGGCGCCCAGATAAAAAAGAGACCGAGCGCAATTAGAAGTTGCACTGTGGAGAAGCGCCGGAATTTTAGGCGCCGCAGCATCGGTTTCATCGAGTCTTTCGACTTTACGGTTTCGTTGATTCAGTCCTCAAAATTTCGTCGCGGGACAGGTTGTTTCATTCGCCCTGATGAGTTTCACCTAACGAATGCTGGCCCATGTTTCCAGCAAGTTAATTGTTATTTTACAAACCCAGTCCTTTCGACGGGCGCAGGAGGCCTCGCCGTTGGGTATAGCAGGGTGAAATTAAAACGCACACCCCAATTCGGGCCGTAGCGTGGAGAGTCGGCATAGTATTTGCCGCCGATCTGGATGCTGATTGGTTGCTTGCCGATCTTTAGAATCTGGCTGATTTGGAAAATGACCGGCACAGTCCATTTCCCGTCGGCTGACGTGGCATTCCAATTTGCCGTCGACTCTGAGCTGAGGGTGAAAGTCGTATGGGTCTTTGTCGTGTATGAAATGAATGGTTGGACAAACATCTGGCTCAGGCTGCTGCGGTCTTCTGAGATTACGACCGACCAAAGCTGGTTCATCAGCGCGCCTATGGTCCATGGGCCTGCCTGCTTTAACACAACAAAAGTGGGCCCGATTGAGAATGTGCCTGTGTCAAGCAACGGATGTGTTCCAGTCGGATAGAGAAACGCGGGGCCAAGACCCCAGATGAGTCCGAATGGACCCGGCTTCTTAGGTGAGAAGAAAAAGCTCTGGGTGGTGTCGCTAAGGCCATCCTGAGAACGATTCTGCGGCTGTAGCGGCGAATCCTTCGGCAGGTTCGCGAAGTAGAAAAGATCGTGCTGCGAAACGATTGGCAGGATTGTGCGTATAATCAGGTTCCAATCTTTGCTAATTGAGAGCGGAACAACCGGCTGAATGTTAAGAGTGAACTTGTAGCCATTGCCTGTAGGACCGTAGCCCCAATCCTCGTTTGCCTGAAAAGGCACGCTGATGAGTGAAGCGATTGGATTCGCGAGCTCCTTCGCCAGCTTGTCGGCCGCATCGGCTTCAGTAGAGGATTCGGTAACCGCGGCCAAGCTAAAATTCTTATGCGTCTGAAGGGGCAAACTGAGCCGGGCCCCCTCAAAAGGCTCGCCAGTCACGTTGCCGCTTCTAGCGCCGTCCTCAGGATCCGTCGCAGAAACATGCGGACTGACTGAGAGAATTCCCAATGTAAAAGCGCCGACTCCTAAAACGATTTGAGTCCCCTTCACATTGACTGCTCCCTGTTGTCCGTACTTCTCAATCCACGACGGGCAGCGGCCATCCAGCCGCCGCCCGTACGTTATGTGTAACTGCTCTTACCAATCGCCCAAGGACGCCGTGCCCATCGGACCGAAGCCGTCGAACTGCTCAACCTCGACGTGATGCGGGCCCGCGCCCTCGTATGTCATCGTGGGCGCCGGATTGATCAGCTGTTGACCCGGCTGACCCGCCTGGGCCGGCTGGCTGGCTGGCTGGCTCGTCTGCTGCGCCGCGAGCGCCTGCTTGTAAGCGTTGAATTGCTTTTGTCTCCCGACGTAGATCTTGTCCTTCGTCGCAGTGGGAAACACGTAATACAATTTCCCATTGTACTTCACGGCCGAGACCCTGTACTGGGCAAGTCCGTTGATCGCTTGTTGCTGTTTGGGGGTCGTAACCGTTATGACCTTAAACCCTGACTGTGCGAGCAGGTTCTCTTTCTGGGATGCAACGATTTCGGCGTTGTTGGTGGCGACGGTCTGACATGCTGCAATCAGTGCCAGGACCGCCACGGTGCTGAGGATACTTGTTAGGGCTAATAGCTTTTTCATATGTTGCCAGGAGCCTGCTGCACTCGCGTTATATATCAGCTGGTTACCAATCTCCCAGAGCGTTCACGCCCATCGGGCCAAACCCACCGAACTGCTGAACTTCGACGTTGTGGGGTCCGGCGCTCTCTAGCGTGGGCATCAGAGACTGTCCTGCCATCTGCGACTGGCCTTGCTGAGCCATGCTTCCTGGATGGCCCGGTTGTGCTGCGAGCGCCTGTTTATAGGCGTTGTATTGCTTTTGTCTCCCGACGTAGATCCGGTCCTTGGTCCCAGTGGGATACACGTAATACAACTTCCCGTTGTACGTCACGGCGGAGCACCTGCCTTGGGCGAGTCCGCTCACTGCCTGTTGCTGCTTTGGGCTTGTGACCGTGATGACCTTAAAGCCCGACTGCGAGAGCAAGGACTCTTTCTGAACGACAGCCGAGCCTGTACCGGTGGTCTGGCACGCTGCCAATAGCGCCAGGACCGCCCCGATACCGGCGATACCTGTTAGTGTTAATAGTTTTTTCATATGTTTTCCTTTAGTTGTTTTGTTGCTTTCTTGGTTCTACAAAAAAAAGAGCTTGGCTCAAGACATTAATTGTCATCGTCGACCTCTGAATCCCCCGCCGCCGAATCGGTCACCGCCGCCGCGTTGAAAGTCTGAGAAGCGCTGGCTCTCCTGTCCGCCCCGCTGTCTATTCTGGGCCTCGCGTTGCATGTTTTGCATTTCAGAGGACGAACCTCCGCCGGACCGGTTGTAGCTGCTTTCGCCGGAACGGTTATAGCTACCCTCGCTGGATCGGTTGGAGCTGCTCGCCGTTGAAGAACGCGCCTGGGAACTTTGGGCTGACGATCGTTGCTGATAATTTTCGCTTGCAGTCTTTTGCTGACCGCTTTCCGCCCCCTGCCAGTTCGGCTGCGGCTTGTTTACTGAATTCCAACTTCCGTTGTCATACTTCTGCCAACCGTTACCGGTGTTCTTGTAGACATTGCCATCATGCCCGGCGTACATATTGCCGCTCGCAGTTTTGCCAACTGCACTGTTCCCCCAGGCGGTGCTCGAAGCGGCAGCCTTTCCTCCCTGTGAGCCTGAAATGCCTGCCACCGTGCCATTCGCGGTGGAGTAATGTCCCATCGTGGCGCTCTGGTTCCCTCGGGAGACGTAAGAGCTACCCCATTGCGCGTTTGGATTCGAACCTTGTCTCGTCTGAGCGTAGGTTCCGGTGTAGGGGTTATAGGCTTGTGCCGCACTTCTGCTGCCGTAAGGTGTCGAGACCGACGCGCCTCGCGCATAAGTCCCGGTGTAAGGATTGTAAGCGGCTCCGCGCGTCGCCGATCCGTACGGGCCGTAGGCAGTCTGTTTCCAGCCATAGGCTCCCGTTGCAGAGTTATAATAAGGCGTTGCATAATGATAGCCATAACCCCCGTAATAATATCCCCCGCAGTAAGTCGCCGCGTACGGATAGTAGTACCCCCCGTAGGCGTAAGGCGGCCAGCAATATCCACTCCCGTTCGCAATGATTGCCCCAGTGGCTGCGCCCAGGATGAACCCGCCCAAATAACCCGCCGTGTAGTTGGCTGTAACCGTGCCATCGGGATTTGGGGTCTGCGTGACATAGGTCACGTTGTAAACCGGCGAGCTCGGGGGGATGGTGTAGATCTCCTGCGGAACCGATTTGGCCGTGGTCCATGGCCCTTGTGGATTGGGAGACATGAACCAGACGCCCTGGAGACAAAGGTAATAAACGTCTCCAACCTTGATTACCTTGTCTTGGGTGTTTGTGGCGTACGACATCGACGTTCCTTTGATCGGTTCGAACTTCGGCTCACCGCCATACTCGACTTTAACCTTGGCCTGCGCTTCGGCAGGTTTGATAGTCATCGTTGTCGGTACCTGCGCCAACAAAACCGCATCCTTCGCTTCGTCGGTTCCGGGAATGGAAGCGAGGATTGCTGAAGCAGGACTGGTGGCCGGAATTTTGGCGAAGTCAGCCGGGAGATCGGGTGTCGCATAAGTCCATGGCCCCTGCAGATCGTTGGCGCTGAACCATCGGCCCGCGGTCAAATAGTAAAATTGCTGCGTTGGCGTATAAACGAAAACGACGCTGTCCGTGTTAGTGGCGTAAGTCAGCTGCGTGTCCGGAATCTGCGCGTAAACGGGTTGTCCATCGAAAAGAATGACTTCCGCCGGCTTGTCGCTATAAAAAACAGCCGGAGTAATTCCACCAGACTTGGCGGGCGGTGGGATAACCTTTTTGAGTGCGCTCCATTGTTTGTCCTGCGCAACCTTGGACAAGTCAGTCGGTAACGTCTTGGTGGCAGACCATTGGCCGTCGAGGCTACTGGCCGTGAGCCATTGCTGACCCACTACAAGATAGTAGGTGGAATTTCCGTTATCGAAAAAGAGCGGCCACTGCGTGTTGAGAACGAACTTCAAGTTCGTGTTGGGAACTTCCGACAGAACGGGCTCACCATCCACGCTCAACAGGATCGATGGACGGTAACCGACAAAGATCTTCGGCGGATCATTGTTCAATTGCACGCCAGCCGGTGCCTGCTGCACGGGCACACTCGCGATTAAGCGATGCAAGGAAATCGAGACGGTCGGTGGGACAAAGCTTTTGAACAGCTGCTCCGTCTTTTCCTTTGTAGCCTGATCCAATGAGGGAAAGTACGTGCCCGTGATTTCAGGATTCGTGATCATGACGACCTTGGCGACGTTGTCCACGTCCGTGTGTCCCTTCATTTCTACGACGCCCAGCACTTCCTTGCCGCCCTTGGGCGTCAGCGAAACCGCCATTCGCCAAGTCAACTGCTGGAAGTCTTTCCAGTCATCCACTTGCGGCTGATAGTTAATAAGTCGCGTGCCGTTCTGGTAACGTTCGCGCGGCCAGCCCGGATCGGCCGACTGATCGGACCCTGTTGTGGAGTTGGCGGCGGCTATCGCAACCGGCGAAACAAGGAACGCCCCGATTACCATCACGCACTGGAGCAAAAAAGTGTTAATCGATTTCATAGAGGTCTGGAATCGGTATGAGCATAGTATTCGCCCGGCGCGGCTGGCAATAGGACTTTAGGGCAATACGGTAGTGTTCGCCGGTTGTGGGTCCCATGGTGTTTGTTTCGCCTCTCCCCTTGGCCGAGGGGAGAGGACTAAGGTGAGGGGTTGAGCCCTCCAGACGGCACCACTCGCTGGGAGCAACCCTCACCCTCCCCCTCTCCCTTGCGAAGGGCGAGGCGACCCTTGCAAGTGCTATCCGTTGAACACCACCTGACAATTTACTAAGACATCAGCGAGATTTCTTCGACCCGGCACGCTCATTTGCTCTCAAAAGGAAAGATTACCTTCCAATCGTTCTTCATGCTGATCACAGTCCAGTCGTTCTTCTTCGCCTCGTTCATCAGTGCGTCACTGAACGTGCCGATCTTCGATTCCGCGCCGTAAGCGAACTCGCGCACTGCGTCGTCGTGATGCACTAGCATCATTAACCGCGCGCCGCTGCCCGCCTGCGTCCACTCCAGCATCTGCTGGTCGCCATCCGAGTTTCCGAACGCGGCGACGGGCCGGCGGCCAATGTGCGAATTGATTCCGACCGGTTTGCCGGTCTTGTCGTCGATGAAATTCATCTCCGGCAACCGCATGAGGACCGGCTTGCCGTCGCGCCACTCGTACTTGGTCTTGATGCTGCTGCCGACTACCTGCTCAGGCGGGATGCCATAGACTTTTTCTGTCCAGGGCCGCATGAACTCGATGCCGCCGCCCGAAACGATGAAGGTCTTGAACCCGTTCGCTCGCAGGTACGCGAGCAATTCAATCATCGGCTGATAAATGCACTCGGTGTACGGCCGTTTGAATTTGGGATGCTTTGCAGTCGCGATCCAGTCCTTGACGATTTGTTCGAATTCGGCCGTCGTCATGCCCGCGTGCGTGACGATGATGATTTCGAGCATCGCTCGTTCGCCGCCCGGGAGCGCGCTCTTTACATCGCCCTTGAGCAACGACGCGAATGGTTCCTTCGTTTTCCACTCGGGATGTTGCGGCGCGAGCGCCTTTACGCGGTCCAGCGCGAAAAGCAATTGGAAATACATCGGCTGCTCGCACCAGAGCGTGCCGTCGTTATCGAACGTGGCGATGCGTTGCTCTGGTGGTACGAAGTCCGGTGAACCTTCCTTCGTTACCTTGTTGACGAATTCGACAATGGACTGCTTGGTCGCGCCTTCGTTCCACGAAGCCAGTGGGTCTTGCGCGTGCGTGCTCGTGGAGGTGAAAGCCACCACGCCAACAAGCGCGCCAGCGAGTAGGTTTTGCCTGCCGCGTCGTAGCGCTGCGAAGGCGGGTGTGCGTCTGGTTTTCATTACTTTTAGCTTTCTTTATTTATCGGTTTTGCGAACTTTCTGAAAACTGCCTCATTGACACTGTATTTTTCTCGAGGGTCGAAAGCGGGCGATTACACTTCCGGCGCAGGCATCGGCCCGAAGAATATCCGCATCACCTTTTCCTTCCCAATCACGCGCACCAGTTCGTGCATCGTGCAGTACATAACAATCAGCACGAGCAGAATGATCTGGATGGCCCAGAAATGCGGCCAGACGATTTCCGCCAGTAGCTTTTGATTGCCCGCGACAAAGGTGCCGGTTTGCCGCCAGAAATCGATAAGCCGCTCCAGATAGTGAATGAGCGTGGCCATCAGCAGGTAGATCAAGGTCTTCCAGGCGACGTTGTAGATCAGCGGTTTATTGGGAAAGCGATTGACGATCGGCAGCATGTCCGCGAGTAACACTGCCTTGCCCAGAATAAGGGCAGCGACCGCAATCGACACCGAAGAAAGTGGCGCAATCCCGGTTCCCTTCAACATCAACACGCGAACAAACGCGACGATGTGCAAGGCCACGAAAAAAAAGATCGTCGGCGGTAGTAACTTGAAGAACTCTTCCTTTAGCTTCGCCATTTTCAGGTGCTTTCCTTTCGGCTGAGGACGGCCAGCGACTGTCCGGCGACCGCCCGCGCAAACATCGCCGCACAGATCGCCGGATTAATCAGCGACAGCACAGTGATGATGGCTTGAAGTTGCTTGTGCATGTTTGTTTGGGGCGATCGATTCTTACAAAATTGGCCCCAACATCGCAATGGTGTTGTTCCAAAGCCGGCGGGTCATCGGCCATTGGTCCACCGTCTCGGCGGTGACGGGATGGGAGCAGGCAAGATAGGCGTCCTGACGGCGGCGCATTTCGGCAGTTAAAGTCGGATCGTACAACAGAATGTTGTTTTCGTAATTCAAATCGAAACTGCGCCGGTCCATGTTGGCCGAGCCGATCAGGGTGACTTCTCCGTCCAATGTGAGTGACTTGGTATGCAGGAGACCGCCTTCGTACTCGTAAATGCGGACCCCGGCGGCGAGCAAGTCACTGTAGTAACTGCGACTGGCCGCGCCCACGATCCATGAGTCGTTTCGCGCGGGGAAAATGATAGTGGTCCTTACGCCGCGCCGGGCACTGGCACAAAGGGCGGTCTGCATACCTTCGTCGGGCACATAATAGGGAGTCGTGATCATCAGCTCCCGTCGGGCGGTGTACAACAGAGTCTCGAAGACTTCGGGCATCGCTGAGTTATATACCGTCGGCCCAGTGCCAACGACCTGCGCTGTCAGCCCAGGGTCGCCGGGCGGCAACGGTTGACGCAACAAGGGCGTGAGATCGCCATCCATTTGCGCCATCCAGTCGCTCGCGAAAAGGTACTGATTCTGCCGCGCAATCGGCCCCTCAAAACGCATCATCGCATCTACCCACGGGGCAAACCTTGCCTTGATCCGGAACTCGGGGTCTGCGCAGTTCTGACTGCCGCAATAGGTGATCCGATTATCAATCACCAGAATCTTCCGGTGATTGCGCAAATCGATGCGTCCTCGCAACGGACGCAAGAGGGGATTGCCGATGGGCAGGGCGGTAGCCACCTGAACGCCGGCCGCCTGCATGGCTTTCCAATGTGGGGATTCGATCATGATGCGGGAGCCCAATCCATCGGCCATCGCCCGGCAGATGACCTTACGTGCGGCGGCCCGTTTCAGTGCCTCGACCACTTTAAGTCCGTTGTTATCCGGCAGCCAGATGTAAGAAATCAGATGGACATGATCCTGAGAAGCATCAATATCCGCGACCATGGACTCGATGGTCGCGTTGGAATCTGGCAGCAACGTCGCGCGGTTGCCACCCACGGGCTCGAAGCCATTGACCGAATGTCCGAGCCGGAAGAGGTGGGCGTAAGTCTCTGGAATTTTCGGTTGCAGATTAGGCGAATCCATTCCGGGGGCCTTGGTAAGGTCAGGCATGGCGGCCAGCACTGCGCGCAGGCGACTCACACGCCGGCGGCCGATACTGGTTTCACCGAGAAGGATATAAGTCAGGATGCCGATCACTGGCAGAACAATCATGACAACGATCCATGCAACCCGTGAAGCCGGCTCCCGGTGCGGCCGCAAAATGACCCTCGCAATCACGCCAAGGTGGACCAGGAGAAAGGTTCCTGCCCATAGTGCAGCTATGACCTGACTTTCAGTCATTCATTAACTGGGTTGACGTGGTCGTTTTCCCTCTCGTATCGATACCGGAGCTTCGGAACGAAGAAAAGCCTCGTTTGGAGCTAAGTTAGCCCGGATATTAACGTAGTTTGTCCGAGAGGCCCGCCCATATGCGAACAGCCCGCACGTTTCATGATCGAAAGGATTGGCTAATCGCAGAAAAAGGCGGGCGGCCCGTGCGAGCCGCCCGCCGTGAAGGTCATTTTTCCGTTACTGGCCGGTGCCTTTGGCCGCCGCTTCCGCTTGGGCCATCTTTTTCGCCAACTCCGCTTTGACGGCTTCAAGGTTGAAACTCGCGCCTTTCTGCATCGGGGGGTAATCGAGGAAGGTTTGGAGTTCCTTGCCGACGACCTGTTGGACGAACACGAAACGCCAGAACTGGAACTTGAACCAATCGAAGTATTGCTGCGCACCTTCTTTCGTCCCATTGTTGGGCCAGCCCTGGCGCTCAAACGGATCGAGGCGCAGGTTGATCAAATAGGGAATGTCCACCTGTGTCTTGGCACCCAGCCAACCATTGGGCTGGTCGATGAAACGATACTTGTAGTCGTCAATGCGCACCGCGCCGACAGTGCTTTCGCCGAGGTAGAAGATTTCGTGACGGTTCGATGGCCCCTTACCAGTGATGGCAGCCATCTGATCGTAGCCATCCAAGTGATTCTTGTAAGTCCGGTCGCCGAGTTTCACGCCCTTGAGTAATTGGTCGGTGATATCCGGGTTGCCAGCCGCATCGAGAAAGGTCGGGAACCAGTCCAGGCCAGAGAAGATGCCGTTCTGGACGGAATCTGCCGGAACATGGCCGGGCCAGCGCAGGATGCATGGCACGCGGAAGCCACCCTCCATGACCGTCCCTTTGCTTTGCGCGAAAGGCGTCGTTCCGCCATCGGGCCAGGTGAAGAGTTCGGTGCCGTTGTCGGTGGTGAAAACGACGATGGTGTTGTCGTCAACGCCAAGATCCTTGAGCTTTTGCATCACCAAACCAATGTCGTCATCGAGTTGGGCCATGCCGGCTTCTTCTTCCGACCAGCCATTCTCCGAGTTGCGCATCTTCTCATACTTCTCCGAGAGATGGGTTACGATGTGCATGCGCGTTGGGTTGAGCCAGCAGAAGAAGGGCTTGCCGTCATTTTTGGCTTTCTCGATGAAGGCCAAGGCGAAGTCACGTATCTCGTTATCCACCGTCTTCATCCGTTCGGGATAAAGTGTGCCGGCGTCCTCGACTTTTTGTTTGCCAACTTTGCCCCAACGCGGCATCACAGTGGGGTCGTCGGTGGCGGTCGCCCACGAATGGACCATGTTGCGTGGGCCAACCTTATCCAACAGATCCTGCGGATAGTTGGGATGCGCCGGATCTTCCATCGCATCCAAGTGATACAGATAGCCGAAGAACTCGTCGAAGCCGTGGACGGTAGGCAGGAATTCATTCAGATCGCCCAGGTGGTTCTTGCCGAATTGGCCTGTCTCGTAACCCTGCGCTTTGAGCGCGGTGGCAATCGTGCAAGCCTCAGCTGGTATGCCGATCTTGGCGCCCGCCTGGCCGACCGTGGTCATGCCTGTGCGAATCGGCAGTTCGCCCATGATGAAGTTCGCGCGCCCCGCCGTGCAACTCGCCTCGGCGTAATAGTCGGTGAACAGCATCCCTTCCTTGGCAAGCCTGTCGAGGTTCGGCGTCCGCCCCGCCATCATGCCGCGATGGTAGGCGCCGATGTTCCACATGCCGATATCATCGCCCATGATGAACAGGATATTGGGTTTCTTGCCTGCTGCGCCAGAGCTAGGAGTCGGCGAGTCTTGCGCCTGGGCTGGGGCAACCACGCTGAAAAGCGCAGCCGTGGCCATAAGCAACGACAAGCCTTTATAACTTAAGTTTCGTTTCATTTTGGGTTTCTTGTTATTTGGTTTTGGGTTCCGGAGGGACAGGTTGATTAACTGCTTGCCGATAAAATTTGGGCAACCTACAGCTCTAAAACCGCCCGACGCGGCCAACCCCTACTCCCATCCCCATCGGTCCCCAGCCCATACCCCAACCGCCCCATGCACCCCACTGCATCTCCGCATCCTGGTACATTTGAGCGGTCTCGAGATTCTCGTTCGCAATGTTATTTGCGGCGCGGAGTTGTTGGTACGCCTGGTACTC
>Ga0193735_1000622_pt1 | contig 11326 bp, 9 predicted proteins | sample U1m2metaG_FD_145080 | JGI IMG/M metagenome (GOLD analysis project Ga0193735, IMG submission 145080) | Soil microbial communities from a riparian zone of the East river system, Colorado, United States - U1m2 | ecosystem: Environmental > Terrestrial > Soil > Riparian zone | place: USA: East River... | reverse complement strand
CAGCCTACCGCCCAGAGATTCTCAGGAACCACCTCGGTCACTCCGAACCGCGATGTGATCCTCGAGATTCCCGAGCTCTCAGTTGATTCGATCGGACTCACGGTGGCCGACGTAAAGGCCCACGTAGCGCTCGACGCCAACGCGATGAACCTCGTGCAAATCACTGCGGGAGTCGATGTCGGGATCAAGAAGGTGCAGCTGGGGATCGTCGGCGTGCTAGCCGAGGTGTATCTCTACGTCGACCTCGACAACGTGGCAAAGATCGTGAACCGCGTGGTCCAGACTCTCGATCGCAATCCGCAGATTCTGATTCAGGTGCTCAAGACCGTCGACACCGCCGTCACGTCGATCACGGGCCAGCCACCGCAGCAAGCTCCGCCGCGATAATCCCCGGCGCTCGATGATTCGCCGCCGCGGGCGTTTTGTGGCGGTTTGAGTTTTCTCGCCGGTCAGTCGAGCGGTGGTATCCTCTACGGCGGCTAGCTCGCTTACACGCATCGAGCGCGCCTTGACTGCGCGACGCCCTTCTGCTACGGCGGCTAGCTCGCTTACACGCATCGAGCGCGCCTTGACTGCGCGACGCCCTTCTGCGGCCGGCATGCGCGACGACGTTCGCCTGACGCGGACCCCCGCGCACGAAACTTGTCGCGCGTGCCAACGAAACTGTACAGGGAGGTGAGGGTGTCCTCGTAGGCAGCGTGCTCGCGTAGCAAGAGACCGGCTGGGTGCCCGCTCGCGAGCGCCAGCCGCGAATGGGCTGACGGGCTCGATGCGTGTAAGCGAGCTAGCTGCCGTAGAGGACACCCTCGCCGACCGCGCGCAGAGATCTATCCGAAGCGCGCGCGGCTACAGAAAGGCTATTCGTCGAGAATAGCGTCAGTAACGAAGTAGCCTTTCCCGCCGCGCACGGAGGCAGCGACTGAGCGGCGGGTATCGTCGACCTCGTGCCCGCGCCCGTCGAGCATGTGACGGCTGGTGCGAAAACGGCGGCCTGCCTCGACACAGAACAGGTCGCAGAGCGCAATCTCGCGCTCGCATTCCTCGATTCCTCGCTCGTCGATCAGGCTCTGGGTCCGAGCTATGACGCACGCTGTCGCGAACAGATCTATGGCCATGTTCGCCAGGCGCTCCAGCACCAGCTGTCTGTCGATTATGTGTTCGCGATGGCGGATGATCGCGCGGTCGGTCGCGCTTCCGAGCTCCGCTACGTGCTTCTCGAAATAATCCTTGTGCCTCTTGAGCCGCTCGTGGACCTCGATGTCGAGGGTGGATGTCTGGCCGAGTCGGAGCTTGACTCGTGACGTCGCGTATCCGCCGAGCAGGCCGAGATTGCGTAGCGGCCTTCGGAGGGCCGAGCCGATTTCCTTCAAGGCTTCAGCCGGAGCCTGCACCCCATTGAGCGCGATGAAGAGCCGCAAAACCTCGTTCGCGCCCTCGAAGATGCGGTTGATTCGCGAGTCCCGAAGCATTCGCTCGTACGGATATGGCTTGACGTAGCCGCGGCCTCCGGCGAGCTGTACCATGTCGTCGGCCGCGCGCCACAGCATTTCGCTCGCGAACACCTTAGCGCAAGCGGCCTCGAGTGAGAAGTCGATGTCACCGCGATCGACCATCGAAGCGAGTACTCCAAGCATCGCATCCGATGCGTAGATGTCGCTGGCCGTCCGGGAAAGCTTGCGCTGGGTGATCTCGAAATCCGCCAGCGGATGCTCGAACTGGACGCGCTCCTCCGCATATGATGTCATCAAGCCGAGCGTGCGTTTGGTCCCTCCGGTACACCCCGCTGCGAGCGTCAGCCTTCCGGCGTTGAGTACGTGCACGGCGACGTTGAATCCTCGTCCCACACTTCCGAGCAGATGATCCGCTGGAACTTCGAGCCCGTCGTAACTCAGTCGTAACTCAGCTCGGCCTGGGTCGAGCCGCGGATTCCAAGCTTGCGCACGGTGCCGACAACACGAAACCCGGGCATGTCGGGTCGGATCAGGAAGGCAGTCATGCGCTGCACGCTCTCCCCGCGTCGCTGGACGAACGCCTGGGCGAAGGTCGCGATGACGCCGGCACGATGGGCATTTCCGATCCAGATCTTTCGTCCGTTGAGTCTCCAGTGCGAGCCATTTCCCATGGGCGTCGCGGTCGTTTTGATGTTCTGGGCGTCCGAACCGACCTCGGGTTCCGTCAGAGCGTAGGCGGCGAGGAAGTCCCCGCGCGCGAGAGGCGGGAGATAACGCTCCTTCTGCTGATCGTTGCCGTGCAGCACGATCGCTTTTGAGCCGAGCCCGCAGTGAACGCCCACCAGCACAGCGAGCGACCCGTCGATCGCGGAAAGCGTCTCGAAAATCCGCGCGTACCCTGACGACGAGAGCTCGAGGCCGCCGTATTCTCTCGGAATCGTTAGTCCGAGCATTCCGAGCTCGGCGAAGGCCTTGATGACGTTGTCGGGAATCGTCTCCTCTTCGTCGAACCTGGCGGAGTCGATAATGTCACCATCGAGAGCGCGCAGGCCCTTGATGAGACGGCGCACCGTTCGCGCCTCGTCCGGCCTCTGCTTCTCGAGCGGGCGCGGATAGGGGAAGAGCAGCGAGTCGAGCACGACACCCGCGAAGATGCCGCGGGTGAAGGATGATTGCTGGTCAGTCACTCAATCAGTTCGGTTTGCTGACGAGGGCGTCAAGTCTCGTCACGTCAGTGGAATGGAATCCCGTGCTCTGAGCCAACGCCAATGAATAGTGAAGAGAACTCCGGCCAGCACGATGAGCAGGATGTTGCCAACGAGCGATCGGGTCGCACGAAAATGCGCGTTGCTGATCGCATCCTGACGCTCGGCGTCGTACAAGATCTTGAGAACCGAATCCGACGATGCAGAATCAGGTGGAGCTTTCTCCATAGTGGACTTCTGGACGTCGAGCCGCATTGGACCTTGCCGTCTGGATTCGATCTTGTAGAGCTCAAAGTTCGTAATCGGTCGTCCCATTCTTCCGTATCCACCGCCATCCGCGCGGATCGGATCGCTCAGGTCGAACGCGGCATCGACCACCTGCTTGATGGCGATCAGCATGACAACGACGGTGATCAGACACACCGCGTAGCCATACACCTGCGAGATACGACTGTTGATTCGATCCATTCAGAGCTCCGTTAGACGCCGGCTCCCGCCTTCGCCGCGTTCTCGAGTTGATCAGACAATGCATCCGGCTGTGCGACCGGCCTGTCACAGGTGTAAGCCCGACAGACATAGGCAGTCGGCTTGTCGTCGATGAGTTGACGATCCGCGAGCAGCTTAACGCGCGATCGCTTTCCCATTTCTCCGCCGGCGAGGACGAGCGAGGGAACGTACTGCCCAGCGACCGCGCGCTCCAGTGCCTTGAACGCCGGACTCGGAGAGTCTCCCACGAGGGCAACCTCGATTGCTCCGTTGATCTCCATGTCGGCGGAACCCAACAGATGGCCAAACGCAATCGCGTGCCTCGTCATTGCCTCGGCGAGAGTCTCGAGCGTGAACACAGCGCGCCGCCGATACTCCGCGTCCTGCTGCAGCTCGGACAGATGAAGCAGGAGCTCGACGGCGAGCGATGTTCCGGAGGGAGTCGCGTTGTCGGTAACGTCGCGCGGACGGGTGATGAGCTGTTCCGCATCTTTCGCGGTATCGAAGAAGCTGCGCACTTGTCCATCCCAAAAGTGCTCAAGCAAGGAATCGGCGATCTCCCTGGCGCGTTCCACCCAGCGCTCGTCGAAGGTCAGCTCGTACACCGCGAGGAATCCGAGCGCGACGGCGGCGTGATCCTCGAGGAAGCCGTTGATGCGCGTGATGCCTTCCTTGTGTGATCGCATCACTCGTCCCCGACTCATCATTTCGCGCGCCAGGAATTCCGCGTTCCCTATGGCGAGGCTCGCGAAATCTGCGCGCCCAAAAACCCTGGCGGCAGCCGCCACGCCGCGCAGCATCAACCCATTCCACGAGGCGAGAATCTTCTCGTCTCGTCCCGGCCACACCCGCTTTGCGCGTGATTCGTACAGAACTCTCTTCGCCCGTGCGATGATCTCGTCGAGAAGGTCCGGGTCGACTCCTGCGTGCGCAGCAGCCGCGACTCGATCGCGGGGAACGAAGAGAATATTTCTGCCTTCGAAATTGCCGGCACCAGTAACGCCATAGTAGGACTTGAAGACGCGAGCGTCGGCGCCCCCCCCGAGCAATGAGTCGACCTCGTCTTCGGTCCAGACGTAGAACTTGCCCTCGTGTCCCTCGCTGTCGGCATCGAGTGACGAGTAGAACCCCCCTTCTGGCGAAGTCATCTCGCGCCCCACCCACTCAACCGTATTCTTCGTCACGCGCTTCACCTCGTCGTCCCGTGTTGCTTGCCACAGGTGTGCGCCGAGTCGTGTGAGAAGCGCGTTGTCGTACAGCATCTTCTCGAAATGGGGAACGAGCCAGATGGCGTCGACCGCGTAGCGGGCGAACCCGCCGCCGATCTGATCGTAGATCCCGCCGCGGGCCATCTTCGTGAACGAGGTAGCGACGATCTCGAGAGCGTGTGAATTGCCGGTGCGCTTCCAGTACCTGAGCAGGAAGTCGAGTACCATCGTCGGCGGAAACTTGGGAGCAGTCCCGAATCCTCCGTTCAGCAGGTCGTAGCTCGGCGTAAGCGAACGGTACGCATCCTCGAGCAGTTGTGGAGAGAGGCCACCCGTGCTTCGCGCGTCCGCGAGATTGCTCTGGTAGATCTGCTTCAGCTGCTCCGCACTCTGGGCGACACCTTCGCGCCTCTTCGCGTAGGCGTCGGCAACGGACTGCAGGACCCGGCGGAAGGATGGGAGGCCATGCCTGTCATCGGGCGGAAAATAGGTCCCGCCGAAGAACGGGCTGCCGTCGGGCAACAGGAACATCGTCATCGGCCAGCCGCCGTGCCCGGTCATCGCCTGCACGGCCTGCATGTAGATCCCGTCGATGTCGGGGCGCTCCTCGCGATCGACTTTGATGTTGACGAAGCCCTCGTTCATCATGCGCGCGATCTCTTCGTCTTCGAAGGACTCGTGCGCCATGACGTGGCACCAATGGCAGGCCGCGTAGCCGATGCTGAGCAGGATGGGCCTGTCTTCGCGCTTCGCCGTCTCCAGAGCCTCCGGCCCCCACGCGTACCAGTCGACCGGATTCTCGGCGTGCTGGAGGAGGTAAGGGCTCGTTTCTCTGGCGAGGCGGTTGGGCATGACAGCCGGATGCGGTTGTGTTATTTATTTAACTGGTGGCGATGGAGTTCGCCCTTAACCACCGCTGTTCTTTTTAACTGGTGGCGATGGAGTTCGCCCTTAACCACCGCTGTTCTTTGAGCGGTTAATGACTCCTGCTCGGCTCGATGCCGCGCAGGAGTTTTTTGTTACCCGAGGAAAGTTTATTGCTTCTGATTCACCTGCGAACCGGTGGTATTGAGCGACCAGTCATCCGGCCGTTCCTCTTTGCTGTCGTGGGGACGGTACATGATGACGTTCACGCGCTCGAGCGTTATGAGGCCGCCGCCCACCATTTTGTCAAGCTCCGGGAGAATTGCCGTGATGTTCTCCTCGGTCTCGACGCACTCGATTACTATCGGCAGGTCGACCGAGAGCTCGAGAAACTTTGCGGAATGAATGCGGCTGCTCGCACCGAAACTCATAATGCCGCGGGTTACGGTCGCTCCCGCATAATGCCGCTTGCGCAGGAGCTGGACGATCGCCCAGTACAGAGGCTCTCCGTTGAACTTGTCCCGCTCGCCAACGTGGATCCGCATCAGCACCCGTTCGCCCTTCAAGCCGTGCATTTTTCCTCCCGTCAACCACTATAATGCAACCTAAATGATATTCCTGTTAATCGCAGTTGGCGGGGCGGCCGGGTCGGTCCTTCGGTATGTAGTTGGCGGGGCGGTACAGCGGATGAGCGCCGGCGGCTTCCCGATAGGAACCATGTTCGTCAATGTCTCCGGTTGCTTCCTGATCGGGATTCTCCTGCGCCAATTCCTCAATATGCAGGTCTCACCCGAGCTGCGTGCGTTTCTCATCGTCGGGTTCTGCGGAGGCTTCACCACGTTCTCCACCTTCAGCGGAGAGACGCTGGGTTTGATCGAGGGTGGAGAGTACGGCCGCGCAGCGGGTTACGTTATCCTGAGCGTAGTGCTTTGCCTGGCCGCGACATTTGTGGGAATGACGGCGATGAAGTTGCTTGCAGATACGGGCCATGCCAGGTGATCCACCGTGCTGGTCGCACCTCTTTTACGATGACGAAAACGCAACCGAATCAGAGCCAATGACCAAAACGAAATCCGCACCAACGGGCAGAAAGCAGATTCCTGCGGATCTGGAAAAGTTTCTCTCCGACAACGACGCCCGGATCCGCAACGAGCTGTTCGATTTTCTCCGCATCCCGAGCGTCAGCGCGAAATCGGATCACAACGCCGACACGAGGCGCGCGGCCGAGTGGGTGAAGGCGTCGCTCGACAAAATCGGGGTGCCGGCGAAGATCTACCCGACTGCCGGCCATCCGGTAGTCGTCGGCGAGTGGAGAAAGGCGCCGGGGGCACCGACAGTTCTCATCTACGGCCATTATGATGTTCAGCCCGCCGAGCCGCTCGATCTGTGGACGTCGCCACCGTTCGAGCCGACGGTGCGCAACGGGAAGATCTTCGCCCGCGGATCAGTGGACGACAAAGGGCAGCTCTTTCTGCACGTGAAAGCTCTCGAGGCGCACCTCTCCACTCGGAAGAAGCTTCCCGTGAACGTCGTCGTGATCGCGGAAGGAGAAGAGGAGATTGGAAGCGAACACCTTGCATCGTTTGTCGAGGAGCAAAAGAAGCTTCTCAAGGCAGACGCTGTCGTGATCTCGGATTCGGCGATGTTCGCGCCGGGGCTGCCCTCGATCCTGTCGTCGTTGCGCGGGCTCGCGTACTTCGAGATCAACGTGCAGGGACCGCAAGGCGATCTTCACTCGGGGAGCTACGGTGGAGCGGTGGTCAATCCGGCGATGGCGCTCGCGCGCATCCTCGCGACGTTCCATGACAAGAATGGCCGCATTGCGATCCCTGGTTTCTACAAGAAGGTACGCGAGTGGGATCCGAAGATCCGGAAGCAGATGCGCTCGCTGCCGTTCGACGACAAGACCCTCATGAAAGAGACGGGCGTCAACGCCCTCGGCGGTGAGAGGGGCTTCACCACTCTCGAGAAGCTGTGGACGCGTCCAACGTGTGAAGTGAACGGGATGCTTAGCGGGTATACCGGCGAAGGCGCAAAGACGGTGCTTCCGGCCAAGGCGATGGCCAAGGTGAGCTGCCGTCTGGTTCCGGATCAGGATCCAGCGGAAATCGAAAAGCTGATGAAGGCGCACGTGACGAAGGTTGCGCCGAAGGGAGTGAAGGTGAGCGTTCAACATCTCCACGGCGGACGGCCTTGGCGCGCCGAGCTGAACGGACCGATTTACGATGCCGCGCGGAGCGCGTTGCGCGCCGCTTTCGGCAAGGAGCCGGTCATCACCGGTGAAGGCGGCTCGATTCCCGTCGTCGGCGACTTCGAGCGAATACTCGGCGCTCCGGTTCTCCTGGTGGGATTCGGATTGCCGGGCGAGAACGCACACGCGCCGGACGAGTGGATGAGCGAGGAGAACTTCCGAATCGGGATGCTGGCGATGGCGACGCTGTGGGACGAATACGGGGCAAAACGATAGATCCGTGTAGGGCACGCGCCCTCGTCGCCATCCTCCTGTTGTCTCCGGTTTACACGTGGAGCGGCGCGCAATCGCCAATTGCATCAACCTGCCCAGCGACAAGCGCTGGCAAAGTCGCACTTGTCCTGCCTGGCGGTGGCGTCAAGGGAATGGCGCACGTTGGCGTGATCAAGATGCTGGATTCCCTCGGCATCGTACCTGACATCGTGGTCGGCACCAGCATGGGTGCCATCGTCGGCGGGATGTACGCGAGTGGCTATTCGGGCGCTGAAATCGAGCGCTTGACCCGGCAGTTCAACATCGGTGCGTACATCGGGAGATACGCGCCGCGGGCGCCGCGCGCGTTCGCGATTTCGGGCGCTTCAGGGGCATCGCTGCTCGGCAGCCAACTCCCCGGCGAGCCGACGCCCCTCATGCTGCTGCGACAGGAAGAGGGAACCTTCGCGGTCGCGACGAGCCTTGCCGATGAGGGCTCCATCAATCTCTTTCTGACCGCTCTGCTCGTGCGAGGCGACCTGATCGGACGCGGGAGCTTCGATTCACTCCCCATTCCATTCCGCGCCGTCGCGACGGACCTTCACTCCGGCGCGCTTCACTCCGGCGCGCGAGTGGCTCTCGATCATGGCGACCTCGCGCAAGCCATCCGCGCGAGCGTTGCCATCCCGTTTGTCTTCGAGCCAGTCACTATCGATGGCCGGCAGCTGGTGGACGGGGGTCTCAGCGAGAACGTCCCCGTGCGCCTCGCACGCGAGCTCGGTGCAAAGCGAGTGATCCTGTCGACTCTCGAAGGCAGCGGGACGGGTGACAGCACCTCGAGGGGCGCCGCAGCGGGCGGAACGATTGACCTCTTGATAGATCGCATCTTCCTCGATGCCCATCCTCCACTCGGATCAGGCGACGTCGAAGTGAGCACGAATGTGTCCGACATACCCAACCTCGATTTCTCCGCGGCCGTTGTTGCCCGGTTGATCGACCGGGGAGCCGCCGCCGCTCGGACAATTCAGCCGTCCTCGTGCCTGCCACGGCGCGTACGAGACGAGCATGCTCTTCCACCCGTGTCATCCGCGATCGTCACTCGGAACGCGGTGCCCGGCGCTTCGGAACTCCTTCGAAGTGCTGTCAGGCCGACCGAGTCGCGACTGGCCGGGTGGCTTCGGCGGTCTTCAGCTAGCCCTACCCCCGATACCGCTCCTCTTGTCCTCGACAGCGTTCAGGCACGGCTAGCTCGTGCAGGCACGTCCGGGATTCTGCGAGCACTCTGGCTCTCGCCGCAACGCGCTACCGGCGACTCCGTAGCGTTCAATCCGATCATACGATGGGCGGACCAACGAACAATTGGGGTGGGAGGCGCTTACGACAACGATCTCGGCGCTCAGGCCTGGATCGCGATCGCCAATCGACACGCAATCCTTCATCGGGGATTTCCAGCGCTGGAGAGTGGTGGCAGACTGACACTGGGGACCCGACGGCAGGAAGGGTTCATATCTCTTCGCCGATCGGATACCGATGTGAGGTATTCCGTCAGTCCATTCGCTCTGCTCATGGTGGCTCGGGAGAACGAGCCTTTCTTCGTCGAAAGTCCGAGCAGCCCGCCGAGCCTTTCTTCGTCGAAAGTCCGAGCAGCCCGCCAGCGAAAGTCGACCTGCCGACCGTATTGGAACAGCTGCTCCAACTCGGCGTGGATGTACCTGTCAGTCCAATGTGGACAGTGCAGACGGGACCGCTGATTCGGCGATGGCACGGCGGACTCACCGATTCAGCACGCACGGCGACCCGGATGGGCGTGGGTTTGCGAGTGGATCACGGTGATGAGACGAGACGGCAGTTCGGCCGGTTGGATCTGGAGTGGAATCAGCGCTACAGGCGAGCGAGCGGGCGTTTCTCCCTCCTCACGAACACCTCGGTCGCGCGGTTCACCAGCACCATCCGCGCTGGCGCAACGAGTGTTGAAGCGCCGTACAGTGCCTGGTTCCTGCTGGGAGGAACCGATGGATTTCCCGGTCTGAACGTGAGAGAGTCCATCGGCGACCGCGCGTTCGGAGGTACGTGGCTATTCGGCGCGCGGGTTGGAATCGGCGCGGACTCGCCAATCGGACCGATCCGCCTGCAGTATGGCCTCTCGACCACGGGACGACGGCAATGGTTCGCTCGGATCGGTCGCTGGATCTGAATAGGCTGTCCGAGATGCAGACTAGAGGTCGAGAAGCAGCTCGATATCCTCAGGCTCGGACGGAATCGTCAGCTCCAGACACTCCGGCGAGTCGTTGCGAGGGTTGTTGACCAGCGTGGAGATCGGGAAGTATTCCAGCTCGTCGTCCTTGTGGTACGCCGATCTGGTCAGCAGCTCGAGCTGCCCCTGCTTCCGTTGTGGATCGAGCCACTCCTCATAGGATTCAGGCGCGAGGAGAACTGCCATCCGGTCGTGAAACTGACTGTACCAGTCATCAGCGTCTTTGACGATCACCGTGCACGACCACAGCTCTTCGCCATCGGCCCGGTCGTGCCAGCGACTCCACAGCCCCGCCATCGCAAATGGAATCCGATCTTTGTGGCGAATGAGGTGAGGGACTTTGCGCTTCTTGTCTCCCACCCATTCGATGATGCCGTCGACCACTACGAGGCAGCGCTGGCTGCGCCACGACTGCTGAAAGGTCGGGGCTGATGCGACCGTCTCGATTCTCGCATTGAAGGTCGAGTACTGCGAGTCGAAGGACACGACGTTGTCTCTGCCCTCGACCTTGGACGGTATGAGATTCCAGTGCATCGTCCTGAGGACTCGCTCCTTCAGGAACGGATCGTAGTAGACCGCCGGGATGTCCTCGTGCGGATTCAGATTGTAGCGCGGCTTCCAGTCGCTCGGCACGAACTTGCGCGTATAGCCGTAGAGCTTTTCAGTGATCCCGTCGGGATTGATGACAGTGGCGCGTCCGCACATGACGCAAGGCTATTTGAAATCGCGGGAAAGGGCCAGTGGTTAAATTTGCTTACGAGGTGACCACCTCCGGCGAGCGGGAACCAAACGGCCCTATGTCCGAGTTCTTTCAGGATCCGCCCAGGCTCGGCAATCAGTACGACGACGACGCGCTTCTTCGCGCGTACCTGCGTTGGCGATTGCCCGCGAACGTGCTCGCCGAGATCGAGCCCGACCTCCGGCGATTGGGCCACCGCGCTGCCACGGATATTCTCGCGCTGGGTGAATCTGCGGAGGCATCGCCTCCCCGCCACGTGCCGTACGACGCGTGGGGACGACGCGTCGATCGGATCGAGACAAGCGACGCCTGGCGCGAGCTGGACCGCATCTCTGCCTCGGAAGGAATTGTGGCCACAGCCTATGAGCGCAGGCACGGTGCGCATTCTCGCATCCATCAGTTCGCGCGGCTCTATCTCTTTGCGCCTTCGTCCGCGTTGTACAGCTGCCCGTTGGCCATGACCGACGGCGCCGCCAGGTTCCTCGAGGTTCATGGCGACGAAACCGTGCAGCCGGTGTTCGCCCATCTGACTTCACGCGATCCGAATGAGTTCTGGACTTCCGGACAATGGATGACCGAGCGCACCGGCGGGTCGGATGTTGGAACAACGTCGACGATTGCTGCGTGCGAGGAGGGCGACACCTACAGCCTTTACGGCTCGAAGTGGTTCACCTCG
>Ga0193735_1000620_pt1 | contig 11336 bp, 9 predicted proteins | sample U1m2metaG_FD_145080 | JGI IMG/M metagenome (GOLD analysis project Ga0193735, IMG submission 145080) | Soil microbial communities from a riparian zone of the East river system, Colorado, United States - U1m2 | ecosystem: Environmental > Terrestrial > Soil > Riparian zone | place: USA: East River... | reverse complement strand
CCGGCGCTTGTCTGCTCATGGGCATGATCGAAGCATCGGTAAAAATCATCGGTGAGATGGCAACCTTTAAATCGGCCGGCGTGAAAGAAAAGATTTCGTGAGTTCTTTTTTCGCCGCGCTGCAGTTCTTGACCATTATTCCATGGCCTAGGCGCGCGGAGCGTTCAGCTGATGAATTAGGACGAGCTACGATTTTCTTTCCTGTGATCGGCTTCTTGCTGGGCCTGATCCTAGTGTTGATAAATGTCCCGTTGACATCGTTTGCCAGCCCGGCGCTCTCGAGTGTGGCGCTCGTGACCCTACTGGCCTTGTTGACACGCGGCCTGCACTTGGACGGCCTAGGCGATACTTTCGATGGCCTAGGCGCCGGCGGCGACCGTGAACGTATGCTCCGAATCATGGACGACAGCCACACCGGAGCATTTGGTCTGATCGCCATTGTTTTGCTGTTGTCGTTCAAAATCCACGCCATCGAGGGCATGGACGGCGAGCGCTGGCGCGCGTTGCTCGCTGCGCCGGTTCTCAGCCGTTGGGCGATGGTGCTGCTCGGCTACCGTTCCAAAGCGGCAAAGGCCGGACTGGGTTCGACTTTAATAGACCATTTGTCGACGAAGCACGTTTTCTTAGCTACGTTCGTCACACTGCTCTTGGTTGCAGCAGTTTTGCGCGGTACCGGCATTGCCATGATGGCTTGGGTCGCCGTCTTCAGCTTGGCGAGCAAGAATTATTTTCACCGCCGCTTGGGTGGTGTGACCGGCGACACTTTCGGCGCCGTTGGAGAATTGAGCGAGACCTCGGTATTCGTTTTCTTGGCTTTGGGCGCGAAATGAAATATTGGCAACGGATAATCGCCGTCTATTTACTTATCGCAAGCTTGTTCGTCTTGTGCAATTTCGATCTTCTCGCGCAAGCCGCATCCGAGCCACGCTCGCAGAGAATTGTTTCCCTCGCGCCCAGTGTGACCGAGACCTTATTTGCGTTGGGCTTCGGCAATCGTGTGGTCGGCGTGACGACCTACTGCGATTATCCTGCCGAAGCCCGGAAACTGCCCAAGATCGGCGGCTTTATGAATCCCAGTCTCGAAGCGATCGCCGCCAAGCGGCCGGACTTTGTGATCGGCGTCAGTAGCGCCACCGACCCGGCAAAGGCGCGAGAGATGGAACGCTTGGGTCTCAAAGTGACTCTGATTTCACTGGCAAGCGTGAACGACATTTTGACCTCCATTAAAAGCATCGCGCGCTTGTTAGGAAGCCCTGAAGCGGGCGAAAAGCTCGTCGACAAAATCACCCTCCAATTCAACCAAACAAAAAAACGCGTCGCGTCGGCGCCGCGGCGCGCTACTTTATTGGCCGTAGGGCTACGGCCTCTGGTCGTAGTCGGCGGAAAAAATTTTATCAACGAGCTGATTACTTTAGCCGGCGGCGAAAACATCGCCGGCAACGCCGATCAGCCGTGGCTCAATCTACCCGATGAGTACGTCGTGGCCAAAGCGCCGCAAGTGATCATCGAGGCCGGCATGGGATCGGAGCGCGGTGAATCCGCCAAACATTGGAGCGATCTCAAGTCCATTCCCGCCGTGAGGGAACACCGAGTTTACGCTTATCAGTCGGACAAGATTCTCCGACCCGGACCACGCATCGGCGAAGGTCTCGAAGAAATTGCGCGACTCGTTCACCCGGAGTGCTTCGCGGAAGCCAAACGCGGAGTGGGTAAAGGAAGTGGTTGTGAAGGTCCTTGACCGTAGGAAAATGATTCTGGTCAACAGTGTGCTGCTGGCGCTGTTGGCGCTCTCGATTGTCGCCTGCACTCTGCTAGGACCGGTACGCCTCGACCTCTCGCGAGCTTTACATGATTTGTCTTTTGCGAACCCGGACTCGGAAATACTTTTTCGCGCGCGTCTACCGCGCGTGCTCCTCGGCGTCGCTATCGGCGGCGGCATGGCAGCCTGCGGCGTAGTGCTGCAGGCTTTGCTCGGCAATCCACTAGCATGTCCGCAGATGCTTGGTGTATCGGGCGGCGCTTCCTTGGGTGGAATTTTGGGACTGATCCTTTTCCCCAACTGGCTTCTGCCCATCGCCGGCGGGCTGCTCGGTGAAATTTCCTGGGTCCCGTTGGCGGCGTTTCTCGGCGCGCTGTGCAGCATGATGCTGGTCTATCGGTTCTCTCTGTTCCACGGCCGGCTGCATCCCTATCACTTGCTGCTCTCCGGCGTGATTTTTAATTCCTTCATTGCCGCCGTGATCATGTTTCTCAACTCGATCATTGATTTCTATCAGGCACAGGGACTGCTCTTCTGGCTCATGGGCAGTCTATCGACCCGCGCTTATCTCACCGTCGCTTTCATTTGGGCCTACATTATCTTTGGTTTTCTCTGGCTGTGGGCGAAAGGCCTTTCGTTGAATCTGATCACCCTCGGCGAGGAAGCAGCCCTGCAGCTAGGCGTCGAGACCGGTGCGCTGCAGCGCCAGATTTTCATTGCATCTTCGTTGATGATCGGCGCCATGGTTTCGGTGAGCGGCATGATCGGCTTTGTAGGACTGATGATCCCGCATGTCATGCGCTTGATCGTCGGCAGCGATCACCGGCTCCTGCTGCCCGCATCTTTTCTCGCCGGCGGGATTTTCTTGTGCTGGGCCGACACCCTTGCCCGTATCGCGCTCGCCCCAGCCGAACTGCCGGTGGGAATCATCACCGCGTTTTTTGGCGGGCCTTTTTTTCTCTTCCTGCTTTACCGCGAAGGCAGAAAATCACTGGCTTTATGAATCCGGCGATCGAGACCCGCAACCTGTCGTTCGCTTACAAAGATCGAGAGGTGCTTCACGATGTTTCACTCTCTGTCGAACAGGGTGAAATGATCGGCATCCTCGGTCCCAACGGCTCGGGGAAAACGACTTTGCTCAAAATTTTTTCGGCGGTTTTGAACGGGCAAGGCGAGGTCAGACTAAACGACAGAGACATCGAAGCCTATAGCCGGCGTGACTTGAGCAAACTTTTTGCTGTCGTAGCGCAAGAAAGCAGCATGAATTTTCCTTACACGGTCGCCGAAGTCGTCTTAATGGGAAGAGCCAGTTATCACAGCCCATTCGCTCTCGAAGGAAAAAAAGATCTTGAGGTCGCCCGGGCGAGCATGGAACTGACCGATTGCCTGTCCTTCGCCAATCGTTATCTCCACGAGTTGAGCGGCGGCGAAAAACAACGGGTGATAATCGCGCGCGCCTTGGCGCAGGAACCAGAAATCCTGCTGCTTGACGAACCCTCGGCGTTTCTCGATCTCAAGCATCAGGTCCAAGTCTTCGAGCTTCTGTGCCGACTCAACCGCGAGCGCGGCATGACCATCGTTGCCGCGCTGCATGATCTCAACCTCGCGGCGCTGTTCTTTCCCCGTCTGGTGATGTTGCGCGAAGGAAAAATCTACCGCGACGGATCGCCAAGCGAAGTGCTGACCGAGAAAACAATCGATGAGGTGTACGGCATCCGAGTCCGAGTCGAACAAGATTGTGTCGCCGGAAAACCGCAACTCTTCATTTGCTCAGCTTTGTAAACCAGACGAACTATCGATTCGCCTTCCTATAACCCAGCGCATCCTGAGCGATGATCATCTTCTGCACGTTCGAGGAGCCTTCAACGATCTGGTAGGACTTGGCGTCTCGGTAATAACGCTCGACGGGAAACTCAGTCGAATAACCGTAGGCGCCGAGGATTTTCATCGCCGCGTCGGCGGCGAAGTTGGCGGCCTCCGCGGCGCTGTATTTGCCGATGGACGTTTCTAGATTGTTGGGTTGCTTCTGATCGGCGAGCCACGCCGCGCGATAGACGAGCAGGCGCGCCGCATCTTCGTGCGCGACCATCTGCGCGATCAAATCCTGATTCATCTGAAACTCGCCGATCTTCTGGCCGAATTGAACGCGCTGATTACAATAGCTCACCGCCGCCTCTTTGGCCGCGCGCGCAACTCCCAATGCGCCCGCGGCGCAATTGAGCCGAGTTTGGTTGAGCTGCCACATGCAGATTTTGAAACCGTCGCCTTCGTTGCCCAGACGATTCGACTCGGGAATCCGAAAGTTGTCGAAGGTTAATTCGCCAAGTGGCGAGCAGCGGGCGCCCATGGTTTCCAGAGTCCTGCGGGATAGTCCCGATTGATTCCAATCAGCATAAAAAGCCGACATACCGTGATGTTTTTGCGACTTATCGGTGTAGGCATAAACTAACCCGCCGGTCGTTACCGGCCCGTTGGAAATCCAGAGTTTGCTGCCGTTAAGCAGATAGTTTTCTCCGTCCTTTGTTGCGGTCGTGCGGAGGGCAGCGACATCCGATCCGGCGTCGGGTTCGGTAATTGCGAAGCAGCCGATGGTCTCGCCCGACACTAGGCCCGGAATAAATTTTTTCTTCTGTTCCTCCGTGCCAAATTGGAGCAGCGTGAGCGCCGGACCGATTTGCATGTTGATGGCGACACGCATCGCGCTGTGGACGCGCGCAATCTCTTCGGTGACCAGCACCATGGCGAGAAAGCCGAGACCGTTGCCGCCGTAAGTTTCCGGAATCATGGTGCCATAGAAACCCAACTCGCCCATCTTTTTCACCAGATCAGGACGAAAATTCTTTTCCTTATCATCCTTGGCCGCGCTTGGTGCGATCTCCTTTTCGGCAAACTCGCGCGCCAGATCGCGCACCGCGATTAGCTCTTCCGACAATGCAAAATCCATTTATCCTCCCGAGCCACCCGAAGATAGAGGATCGAGAATAGACGATCGAAAACACGATCCTCGATCCTCAAGATTTCTTTAGCAGGCTGCGCGCAATGATAAGCTTCTGGATCTCCGAAGTGCCTTCATAGATCCGCAATGCGCGCACGTCGCGGTATAGCCTTTCCATAATGCTGCCTGCGATCAAGCCATTGCCGCCGTGGATCTGCAGCGCCTGATCGACGATGCGCTGCGCCGCTTCCGTGGCGTAGAATTTGGCCATCGATGATTTCCGTTTAGTATCATCGCCCGCGCAATCGTGCGCCCAGGCGGCTTGGTAGACGAGCAAACGCGAGGCTTCGAGCTCCGTCGCCATTTCCGCGAGCTTGAATTCGATACCCTGGAACTCAGCGATCGGCCGGCCGAACTGCCGGCGGGTTTCGCTGTATTGAACCGCTTCGTCTAAAGCTCTCTGCGCCAAGCCGACCGCGGCGGCGCCGACGCTGCACCTTAGGAGATCAAGAGTTGCAAAGGCGATTTGCAGTCCTTTGCCCTCTCTACCGAGCAGCGCATCTTCACCCACGACGCAGCCTGCAAATTCGATCACGCCGATCGGATGCGGCGACAACAGCTCGGTCTTTTCTTTCACCACGAGTCCTGGTGTCTTGGCCTCGATCAGGAAAGCGCTGATGCCTTTGCTTTTCTTTTCGGGTTCAGTGGACGCGAAAACGACGTAGCAATCGGCCACGCCTGCATTAGATATAAAGCTCTTCGTGCCGGTTAAGCAGAATTCATTGCCGCGGCGCACGGCGCGCGTTTGCAACGAAGCAACGTCCGAGCCCGCCCCCGGTTCGGTTATGGCGAATGCGGCAATACAGTCACCACGCGCAATTACCGGCAGAATGAGTTTTTTTTGCTCGCGGTTGCCGGCCAGCGTGATCGGATAGCTGCCCAAAGCTTGCATTGCGAACATCGTGTCCGTTAACGCGTCGCCGCGCGCCAGCTCCTCACGCACAATGCACAGATCGCGCGCTTGCACCGTGTTTCGCATCCCGCCAAACTCTTCGGGTACGGCATACTTGAGGAATCCGCCGGCGCCGAGCCGGCGCACCCGCGCAATAGCGCGTTGCTCCAAATCGTCGTCTACTCGGTCGCGTGACGCGATTTCCTGCTCGACCCAGAGCCGCACACGTTCGCGCAATGCTGAACTATCTGTTTCGAAAAACGGCAGTATGGAGTTTCGATTCTCGGCTTTCGAATTCGTCATACTAAACCATCACCGCGCCGCCGTCGACGTTGATCGCTTGTCCGGTCATCGCGCCGAGTTTTTCCGAAGCGATGAGCATGGCCAGCGATGCGACTTCAGCGGGAGCGATCAACCGATTTTGCGGCGCGCTGGCGGTGAATAGTGCTAAAATCTCGCCGACGCTCTTACCGGTTTTTTCAGCCATGATTTTTGCGTTTTCATGGGTTCGCTCGTCGTCGACGTAGCCTGGACAAATCGCGTTCACCGTAACGCCCAGCCGCGCCGTTTCCAACGCCAGGGAGCGCGTGAGCCCGAGTAATCCATGTTTTGAAGCAGTGTAAGCAGTCACGTGGGGATAGCCAACTTTTGCCGCGGTCGACGCGATGTTGATGATGCGTCCCCATTTGCGATCGATCATTGCCGGTAAAAAAACTTTGCAACAATTATAAGCGCCGGTTAGATTGGTCTCCAACGTCTTATCCCACAGATCGTCCGGCATGTCCGAAAAGTTTACAGCGCGTGCAATGCCGGCATTGTTGACGAGGATTTGAACCTCGCCCCAGGCGTTTCGAATTTCCGCATCAAGACTTTTCACGTGTTCTCGCCGCGTCACGTCGCACGGCAATGCGAGCGCTTGACCCCCGTTTAAGGCAATCTTTTCTGCGATCGCATTGAGTTTCGCTTGATTGCGAGCGGTAATGGCGACGCGGCACCCCTGCGCGGCGAAAGCCCGCGCCAGCTCGGCGCCCAAGCCTCCGCTTCCGCCCGTAATCATGACGACCTTTTGCTCCAAGCCAGCCATGTCGACAAAGATAATACATCCCACTGCCCCAAGTACAATCGGGAAGATAGCGCCACTTGTTCTTGAAGAAATTTTTGATAAACAAAAGCCCTTAGCGTCCCCGGAGGTACACCGTGAAATTCTCAACCTTGTTCCTGATAATGTTTTTGGCGCTGTGCCGGGCTATGTCGATGGCCGAGGACCGACCCAGCGTAAACTCTTCCTTTACGTGGCGCGACGCCCAACCGAGCGCCGATTCGGAGCTCGATCGGCTAAACCGAGCCTTTGTTCAGCTCGCCGACCACGCTCGGCCCGCCATCGTGCAGATCCGCGTGACCACGCAGGATACAAAAGCAAAACCTTCGCAGCCTCTCGGCAGCCGCGGCTCCGGCTTTATCATCGATTCTCATGGCTACATCTTAACCGCGCAGCACGTGATCGATAAAGCCAAAGACATTGAAATCCGCTTGGCTGACTCGCAGCGCCTGCCGGCGCAGATTGTCGCCGCCGAACCTCAGATCGACGTGGCCATTCTTAAAATCACGACCGATCGAGAGTTGCCGACATTGGCGTTCGGCGATTCCGATGCGATTCGCGTGGGCGACCTGGCCATGGTATTCGGTTATCCCTTCGGTCGCGAAAGTTCGATGAATTTGGGGATTGTCAGCCGGTCCGGGCGGAGTTATCCCGACTCGGCGAGTTACGAGTTCATCCAGACCGACGCCGGCGCCTATCCCGGCGGTAGCGGCGGCCCGCTGCTCAACAGCAAAGGCAATGTGATCGGCATGATCACGATGGCTTCGGAGCGAGGCAATATGGGTTTTGCGACGCCGATCAACGTCATCAAGCGAGTTCTGCCGCGGCTGGCCAACGGCGAGAAATTTGCCTGGGGTTGGTTGGGCGTGCAAATGTCGGATGTTTCGCTGGAGCAGGCGAAGATGCTCGGTATCCATCCCGTGAAAGGCGTCGTCGTCAGCTCAGTCCTTCCCGGGCAACCTGCAGCGCGCGGCGGAATCCAAAAGCAGGACGTGATTCTTGCCGTCAACGAGACTCAAGTCGATAGCCCGCGCGACGTCGCACGCATGATCGGAGGGATAGAGGCGGGTAGAGTGGTACACCTCACGATCTTGCGCAAGGGCAAAACACTGTTACTGTCACTTCCTCTCGGCATTCGGCCTGAGGCCACCAATGCGCGCGAAGGCTGAGTTAGCAATCAAACCGTCTCTGTGTCGGCCGATTTCTGGTTACCCGAAGCAGCCAGATTTTTTTGCTGCTCGGTGAATTGCCGTAGCTTTTTCTGCACCCGATCGTTCACCGAGCCGTCGGGATATTTACCCGCGCTGCCGCGCTCGCCTGCCGCTACACCGGTCAATACCTCAATGCCGTCGTCGATCGTGCCGACGGCATAGATATGAAACTTGCCCGCCTTCACGGCATCGACGACGTCTGACCTGAGCATCAGATGACGCATATTGGCGCGCGGGATCATGACGCCTTGGTGGCCGGTCAATCCTTTAAGCCGGCAGACATCGTAATGACCTTCGATCTTTTGATTGACGCCGCCGATCGCCTGAACCTCGCCGTTTTGGTTGACTGAGCCGGTCACGGCGATGCCTTGTTTGATCGGAATTTCCGCAAGACTGGACAAGATCGCGTAAAGTTCGGTGGAGGACGCGCTATCGCCGTCGACGCCGTCGTACGATTGCTCAAAACAAACCGTGCTCGACAAAGAAAGCGGGGTTTGCTGCGCGTATTTGCCGCCTAAGTAGCCGCCGAGTATCAACACGCCTTTATCATGACTCTTGCCGCTGAGTTTAGATTCCCGTTCGATGTTCGTGATGCCACCGCGACCCATAAAAGTTTTCGCGGTGATGCGCGACGGCTTACCAAAGCTGAAATCGCCCATTTGGTAAACTGCCAGACCGTTCACTTGCCCGACGGCTGCGCCGTCGACGTCGACCAGGAGAGTTCCCTCGGCGATCAAGTCCTGTAAACGTTCTTCGATCAGATTGAGGCGAAAGATTTTTTCTGCGATCGCGCGCTCGACATGCTTGCCGGAAACCAGTTCCGCTTTATCTTTCTCCGCCCAATAATTCGATTCGATCAGGAGATCGACCGTATCGCTGAAGCGAGTCGACAGCTTGTTTTGGTCCTCAACTTGGCGGGCGCCCTGCTCGATTATCCTCGCGACGGCTTCGCTATCGAAGTGGCGCAAACCGTCGCGATTGCAATAATCGGCGATGAAGCAGGCAAACGCCGTAATGTTCTCCTGGGTTCGATCGATTTCAAAATTGAAATCCGCTTTCACTTTGAAGGTTTCACGAAAATCCGGATCCGCCGACGCCAACGTTCGATATAAGGATGGATCGCCGATCATGATGACTTTGGTATCCGTCGGTATCGGCTCGGGGCGAAGACCTTGAGGCGGAACAAAACCGAAAAATGCCCCCGGCTCCTCGATCCTCAGCTCGCGATTCTTGATCACCCGCTGGAGCGCCTCCCAGACGCCGGCATTGGAGAGCACGTCGCGGTCGTAGAGGACAAGATAACCGCCATTGGCTCGACTGATCGAGCCCGCCTTGATCATCGTAAAGTCGGTTATGTAGCCGCCGAGCATCGGCTTCTTTTCAATGACCCCAATGACATTGTGATACGTCGGGTTGGTCTCGACGATGATCGGCGGGCCTTGGGTGTCGCTGTTGTCGACAAACACGTTTACTCGATAGGGTAAGAACGGATCGCCCGGCGCTTCACCGAACTGCATCGCTCCCATCATCGCGTTCGCTGGAACACCGTCAGCGCCTTTGAAACGCCCCAGGTTCTTGAGAATATGATCGCGCACGCCATCGAGATAGGCGACCACTTTGGCATAGTCGCGATATTTTTCTTTGAGCTCGGCAAGTGGCGCCCGCACGAGATAATCCGCCGCTTGGGTTTCGGCTGCTTCCAATTTTTCAGCGATCTCTCGTTCGAGTTTTTTACCTTCGCGCAAAGTGTCATCGACCTTCTTCTCGATCTCGCCTCGGCTTTCCTCCAGACGTTTTTTTTCCGCAGGCACCAGCGCCATATATTCCGCTTCCTGCATGGGCTTGCCGTCCTTCGTCGGCAGTAGCACGATGCCCGACGGCGTCATGCGCAACGAGAAACTGCCGCGGCTCGCTTCCTCGATCAACGCTTCCATCATCCCTTGTTGCTTTTTCTGAATCTGTTCGACCATTTCCTGGCGTTGGTGCGCATACTCGTCGCTTTCGAACATCTTCTTGGCCTCGCGCTGCAGGTTGTGAACGAGTTGCTCCATGTCGGCCTTGAGCGCTTTGCCCCAACCCCGGCGGATCTTCAGAGCCTGGGGCCGATCGGCATCGATAAAATTGTAGACGTAGCACCAATCCTCCGGCGTCGGTGAATCCGCGGCGGGAGTCATTTTTTGACTGGTGATCTTTTTGAGAAACGCTTTAATGATGCTGGTCTTGCCGGTGCCGGTCAGACCGGTAACGAAAATATTGAAGCCCGGTTTGTTGACGCCCAGACCGAATTCGATGGCGCGAATTGCGCGCTCTTGTCCGATGAAATCCTCCAGCGGCGTCATTTCCGCCGTGCAGGTGAACGGCAAGAAGGACAGATCGCAGCGCCACGTCAGTTTTTCCGGGGGAACTTCAAAACGTATCGACATGTCGGCACTCCTAAGAATTGAGATTGAGCCAGAGAATATGGACTCGCGAGCGGGTCGTCAACTCCCTGTCGATGTTGAATGGGGGGGTCTTAGCTTCTATACTCCATCGATGATCGGCCACGAAGACTGGCGCCGGCCATGGCACGCATTCTGCGCGGCGGTGGTTTTAGTTGCGCTAGTGGTCAGTAGCTGCAACTCCGTGCTTGCGCCGATGATTCCCTCGGTTTCCGCTCCTAGCGAAGACGAAGAAACCAAGATCAGCCGCGAATTCCGTCGCGAAGCAAAAAAGATTTTCAAGTTTCCCAATAATCCCGAAGTCGAACGTTACGTCGATCGCATCGGCCGGCGCATCCTTGCCGCCACCGGACCGCTGTCGTTCGATTATCGATTCTTTGTCATCGAAGACGACCAGCTCAACGCATTTTCCGTTCCCGGCGGATCGATCTATGTGTACACCGGACTCATCGAACGGGCGAAGAGCACGGATGAACTAGCCGCAGTATTGGGGCATGAAATAACCCACGCCAAGAACCATCATATGGCGCGCTCATCGGGGCCCGACGCAATTTCAATTCTGAGCCTCCTGGCGATGGTAGCGCTGGCGAAAAGCGGAAGCGGCGCGCAAGCGGCAGGCATGGTCGGGCAAGCCGTGGCTGCGACTCGCCAATTGGCCTTCAGTCGCCAGCTCGAAATGGAAGCCGATACCTTGGGGACACGATACATGGCGGGGGCTGGCTACGATCCGAAGGGCACGATCAGTTTTTTAAAAACTTTGGATCAAGAGCGAGCGCTAAATCCGATTGATGTGCCGGCGTATATTTTGAGCCATCCTATTACCCAGGAGCGTGTCGCCAATGCCGATCTCGTCGTAAAATCGCTGGGCGTAACCCAGATACGGCCCGATGACCCGGACGCTTTGAAAAAAGTACAAATCATTATCAAAATGGATCGGCCCACC
>Ga0193735_1000619_pt1 | contig 11337 bp, 6 predicted proteins | sample U1m2metaG_FD_145080 | JGI IMG/M metagenome (GOLD analysis project Ga0193735, IMG submission 145080) | Soil microbial communities from a riparian zone of the East river system, Colorado, United States - U1m2 | ecosystem: Environmental > Terrestrial > Soil > Riparian zone | place: USA: East River... | reverse complement strand
TGACCAAGGAAACGCTTTCGCGCAGAATAATCTCGGCCGTCTCTACGAAGATGGGCGTGGCGTGCCGAAGGATTTAAGGAAAGCAACAGAGCTTTTCCAAAAAGCGGCCGACCAAGGGAATGCTTTCGCCCAGAATAATCTCGGCTGGCTCTATCAAAACGGACAAGGCGTGCCGAAGGATTTAAGGAAAGCAGCAGAACTGTACCAAAAAGCGGCCGACCAAGGAAACGCTTTCGCGCAGACTAATCTCGGCCGGCTCTACGAAAACGGGCGGGGCGTGTCGAAGGATTTAAGGAAGGCAGCAGAACTGTACCAAAAAGCGGCCGGCCAAGGAAATGCTTTCGCGCAGAATAGTCTCGGCTGGCTCTACGAAGACGGGCGTGGCGTGCCGAAGGATTTAGGCAAGGCAGCAGAACTTTATCAAAAAGCGGCCGACCAAGGAAACGCTTTTGGGCAGGATAATCTCGGCCGCCTCTACGAAAATGGAGCAGGCGTGCAGAAGGATTTGGGGAAAGCAGCAGAGCTTTTCCAAAAAGCGGCCGACCAAGGTGACGCTTTCGCGCAAGCTAGCCTCGGCTGGCTCTATCAAAACGGGCAGGGCGTGCCGAAGGATTTAGGGAAGGCAGCAGATCTTTTAAGGAAAGCGGCAGAGGCTTATCAAAAAGGGGCCGACCAAAAAGACGCTTTCGCCCAGGATAATCTGGGCTGGCTCTACGAAAACGGGCAGGGCTTGCCAAAGGATTTAAGGAAAGCAGCAGAACTTTATCAAAAGGCGGCTGACCAAGGAAACGCTTCCGCGCAGGATGATCTCGGCCGGCTCTATGAAAGTGGAGAGGGCGTGCCGAAGGATGTGAGGAAAGCGGCAGCGCTTTTCCAAAAAGCGGCCGACCAAGGAAACGCCGCCGCTCTCGGCTGGCTCTATGAAAACGGGCAGGGTGTGCCGAAGGATATGGCGAAAGCGGCAGAGTTTTTCCAAAAAGCGGCCGACCAAGGTGACGCTTTCGCGCAGAACAGTCTCGGCTGGCTCTATGAAAATGGAGAGGGCGTGCCAAAGGATTTGGGGAAAGCAGCAGAACTTTATCAAAGAGCGGCCAATCAAGGATACCAACCTGCGATTGCAAACCTAAAGAGGCTATCCGAACGGCGCTGAATCAACCACGCCCGTAGCCAGTACCCGACACTATCTTCGTTCACTTCACAATCGAGCAAGATGTCTCGTAAATAACTCCCTTCGCCTTTCCATGGACCTGTGGTGTACTTGACGCTTTTCAAGGACTCTTTGTTTGTGGTTGCACAGACTCCGGCAGCCCAAGGCAGGCTGAACTTTGGCTGAGCTAATATTCGACCATAGCCCTTGGCTTGGGGTCATTACTTACCCACGCGATCTCCTCTGAAATTATTGCGGCATGATTTTCGTGTGAAGGCTCGCAAGACAAAATGAGCGACGTTTTCATCAGTCATGCACGAGAGGACCGGGGACAAGGCAAAAGCGCTCGCTGAATTGTTTCAACAGCAGGCCTAGTCGGTTTGCTAGGACAGGAGTATTCCTTCTGGGCCGCTCTTTCGTTGAAGAGGCGCTTGGGGCAGCAAAATGCGTCATGGCGCTCTGGTCTAAAAACTTCGCCTCATCAGACTGGGTCAACCGGTGCCTGTTGCGACGCTTCAAGGCGGTGGACTGATGGCAGCCAATCCGTATAGGTCTTCCGAAGCGAAGTAGGTATGATCATGTTGCGCCTGTCTTAAGGCCTCATCGCCGAGGTCGACCACCAGGTGTCCTAGCGCGCGGCGGACCCGCACACGTTCTTCTTTCGACGCCTCGTGCTTGCCCGCAAACTCAAGCCACCTCACTGAGCAATCGATCACCCATGGATACCACAGATACTCGATCGATTCTCTCCCCACTCCTTCCTGCCCGTCAAAACGAGTGTAGCGAGCTATGAACTCGCCACCGCTCACGGGAAAGGACAGATCACGGCGAGCGAATAACGCCAGTTGTCGCGAGATTTCTTGTAGCATTGCCGATGGAATGGAAAAGTCCTGCAATGCCTCCTGCGTTCGCAGGAGCTCGGAAAAAATCTGAATGGTTAAGCCATCATAAGTCCGCCTCGAGTCCTCATTGATGCCGCCCCAGCCCGGCGGATCGCCCTTCGGATCAAAATTATCGACTAACCACTGCGCGGTCTGCCGAATTAATTGATCGCGGCGCTCAGAACTGCCCTCCCAGAGCGCGTTCGCCTGATGTGCCTGTAACAAAGCTAATAGAGCTAATGTCGTCGAGTAAAGATGATGTTTGTTAGGATCCTTTTGCGACGGAAGCATGTTCCAGCCGCCGCTGTCGGTTGGACGATATTCCTTGAGAATTTCCTGCATATACTCGTAGTGCCGCAAGACGGCTTCGCGCTGGGAACCCTCGAGGAGATGAGGGACCGTGAGCGCGGCTCCCTGCGCAGCCGCGATCCAAAGCAGGGGAGTCGACTTGTCGTATTCGACACCCTCAAGATCGTTCCAGCGATAACGTCTATCCGCCTGACTGATAGAACGCGGATGGAGCATATTGATTTCCAATGAGGACGCGAAGGGGATTTCCAATGCTGGCAAAAATTCGCGTTGCGCATCGTTGTAATCCGACATCCGATAAATGCCGAAAAGTGCCTGGAAATGCGACCAAATGTCGGTGGTATGCCCCTCACTCGGCGTTTTCGCCGAAATCCAGCCATCCTGCAGTCTCTGCCGCAAAACTCCGAGAAGCTCGCCCCGCAATCTGGTCGCCGTCTTTCGAATTTCAGCATCCGAGTGAACACGGCGAAACACGGATAACTCATGCCGGTCAAGACTTGTTCGGATCGCTTCCCCAAGTAAAACAGGCAATCCGGCATCTGCCACCGCAGTGTAAATCAAGCCCATTGCTGCCACCATAGCGACGATCGAAGCTCCAAGACGAATCCGGCGTCGGATCCGGCGTTGGCGATCGCGCTGACGCAATTCATCAAACGGCACGCCGATGATTCCAGCGATGAGTTTCAAAAGAGCGTTACGTTTGCCATCTTTGCCTTCCCGCGCATCGGCTGCGAGCGGTTCGGCTGCCTCGTTAGAGATTTCGCCGTGGCGATTCAAATGGAAACGGACAGCTGCAGGGAAACACTCCAGCAGGCTGGAACCGGCTGGCGCATTTGGCTCGCCGTCGACAATCAAACAGAAAACACGATCCTCACGGCCCATTCTCTTGTAGAGCTTGATCTCTTCGTTCACCCACCGCGAATTCGCCGACCGCGGGGAGCAAATGACCACCAACGCACGCGATAGCCGCAACCCATTCTGGATGTGCTCATCGAGATTAGATGAGGTTGCAAGCTCCTCGCGATCGCGAAAGACAGGAAACACTCGTTTCGGCACCGCACCCGCGGGCTGCGCTTTCCGCACAAGCCTTGCCGGGACGCGATAAGTCTCCAACGCACTATGAAGCCAATCGCCCCACTTCGCGTCGCCGTGGCTGTAGCTGATTAATGCCCAATATTTAAACTGGTCGTCTTCCAAATGTTTTAAGTGAGTGGCAGCGTCTTCAGCGGAGACCCTGCCAGAAGCGCTTTGAGTTTGGACACTTGCACTTGGGTGGATTGTTTCATCCATTCTTCGGGAGCAAATGTGCCCAATATAGGGTCGGAAGAGACTTCGGCGGCAAAGGCTTCCTCCAGTCGTTGCTGACCCAGCGCTTCCTGCTCCAACCCAATGTGCGCTTCGGCAAGAGTCGCCAAAACCCAATACCGCTTTTCTGGATACTTACTTCCGGGCAACAACGGAGCCGGAGGCAAGTTAGACTCGAGCCACTGATTGCAAATAGAGATTACTTCACGGCGAACACGGCGCGCTTGCACAAAGTCAGCAACGGCCTCCGCAAGGCCAACAGGATGAGCTGCGCGCTCATTGAGCAGGTAAGCGTAGTTGATCCCGTTGTAGTAGTCGTTGCGCAAGTAAAAGCCGCGCTCGTACGCGCGAACAGCTTCATCGAGGTAGCTAGGCTCTTTAGTCAGTTCCCACAGGCGCTTGTGCACCGATCCCCAGAGGCCAAGGGTCTCAGTGTCATTGGAGGTCTGCGGTTCGAGCAGCTTCAAAAGGTCGCGTGCTGCTTTGAATGCTTCTTCGGGAGTGGGATGCATGCTCTTATAAGTGGCAAGCGCGAGTCGCTGAAGAACGTAGGGATCTTCCGGGCTTTCTGTTTCCGAAGCACCGGCTCTTCGCATCTCACGGATTTCTTCCAGGAGCATCTTTGCCTTCAGCCAGTCGCCCTTCTTCTGCGCTTCGTCCACTCGTTGCATTAATTCACTGTGAACCGGGGATCCGGGGGCGCTTGCCTGCGATACACCGGCTGCGACTGCTTGTTTCACCTCCTCGGCGATGGACGGCGGTGTAAGGCGGTCGATGAATTTATATACTGGGCTATCCCAGCGGAGCTTTGGCTCCCTCGCGGTAATCTCCCTGATCGCGTCGGTCAATTCGCTCGTGAAGCGTTTCGCTTCACTTACGCCGATGTCTTCGCCCAAATGCCGATACTTCCGGATGACAATGTGGCTCAAATCGAAAGTAGGCGATTTCATCATCTGTTCTTCGGCGATGATGACCGTCGTGTACGGCCGAAGCGCATGGCGCACACCGAGCTCGTAAAGGGCGTTTCTATTTGAAGTAGAAACGTCCGCTACAACGACATCGGCTTTCAACAACTGTTCGTACATCGGCACGTCAATCAGCCCCGAGTGCACAATCTCGTCCGCGCGTATGCACTTGAGACCTGCACCTTCGACCGCGGGCTTGATGAGATTGAGATAGGACTGGTCAAGATCGAGGACCCGACCACTCTCAAAGTCGGTCTTCTTTCCGAAGCCCATCACGACAAAGCAGGTGCCACTCTCTGCAGTCGGGCCTGGCTGTGTTGGCATATATTTTCTCCCGAGTTATCCTGTTACCGCGAGCACAGCATATCTTGCGAAATGGGACACGATCAATCAACAGTGAACTTGGATGGGCGACATTGAGTTCGAGTGAGGAAATTCAAACCTGCCCAGAGAAATTGTGAAAAAAAATAACATTACCTTCGCGAACGGGGATTGCGCCGTAGTTATCACCGTACCGCCCGACACAAGTGCGCAGAGCATTTTGAAAGCGCTCGGCATTGCGCAGCCGCGTGCATTGATCATGGTGTTCGGCGGCGCAAAAGCACTCGACGATTCGCGGAAAACTCGTCTTGCCGAATTGTTCATCGATGCTATCGCACCGTCGGCTGCAGAGTTGGGTGCGCTTATTATCGATGGGGGCACACAATCCGGCGTCATGGCGATGATGGGCCGAGCGGTCGCGCAAGACGGCCGGAGAGCTCAGTTGCTCGGAATCGCACCAAGTGGAAAAGTTACCTACCCCGGCCGCCTAAGCGAGGCCCGCATTGCGGACGGTGCTGTGCTGGAGCCGAATCACTCGCATTTCGTGTTGGTCGAAGCCGATGAATGGGGCGGCGAAACCACGAAAATGTTGGAACTCGCGCGCGCATTCAATGCGCCGACCGTTGCGATTCTCGTCAACGGTGGCGCGATCGCGGCTGATGAAGCTTTACAAAGTGTGCGCAACGGATGGCAACTCGTCGTGATTGAAGGCAGCGGAAGATTTGCCGACGAACTAAGCGCGGCTTTCCGCGATGGCCAATCAGCGACATCCGCCGAAGTAAGTGAGATTGTTCGCTCCGGCCGCGTTGCCTTATTTCATGTCGATGATGCCGCGCAAAAATTGAAAGTCGAGCTTCGCCGAATGCTATGCGGCTAATTCGCTGATTTGTCTTTTGGAGCCGATGCTGCCGCAGATTTAGTATAAGCGATAATTTCGGGGCGATACTCGAAATGCATCGTATCAAAATGCCACCATTTACCGCCCCAGATGAAACCGTGGCGCTCGAACGCCTCGATTATTTCGGTCGGCCAATTTTTTCGCGAAAAAGTTTCTAGTTGGGTGGGCGGCACCCAGCGCCAATAGGCCGCTTTCTTTATGTTAAGGTCGATGGCAGTAGCAAAGGAGTGATTGCTTAGGCTCTCGGTGCCGGCGACCTTGCGCCAATTAAACGTGCCGGCAAGTTTGTCGACGTAGGATCGTATCTCAGGCTTCGGTGCCAGCAAAGGAGTCAGATCCACGGACACGGCATGCAGCGCATCGGCTGCGCCGTAGCGCGCGTTGAATTTTACCGAGTGGCCACAGAACTGTACAACAACGCAATTACTTGCGACCGCCGATTCGGAATCGCCATAAAGCGCCATAAAAAGTCCTTCAACGCGATAGCGGCCCGGATCAAAGTCCTTTGGTAACCGATCAGTCGGATTCGCGAGCGGATAGGTGTCGTAGAACATGTCCTTAATATCGGGATGATCGAGTCGCTGTTCGGGTGTCTTTGTTATCCCGTCGTCATAAATGAATTTCTGACCGGCAAGGTATACAAGGAGTCGCTGATCGGACCTAATTTCCAGCGCCTGCAATGCCTTGGGATAGGCTGCCGCAAGGGCGGCGAGGATTGGAGCCAGCTTTTGATCGTGATGAAACGAGTCGGGCAAGCTCAGCACCAGAGCTTGAATATCGTCGTTGAATTCAAACCGCTGATTTGGTGAAGAAGCCGGTTCCGTGGAAAAGAGGTTCCCCACAAGAAACGCTAGGAGGCTTATTAGAAAAAACGCCAACCCTCTGCGCAAAAAACCGGCGACGTAATGCACAACGATTATCGGCCGCTCTCGATTGATTGGATCAGCTTTACGTTGGCCTTCTCGTATTGATTCATGCTATTGAAAACGCGATCCTGATTGTCATCGACACCGCGATAATAATTGCCCAGCCTGCGGGCCAAATCCATTCCCCTTTGACTCGAGAATTTGTAGCCCTTTCGGGCAAATATTTCGTTTCGGGCGCGCCATAAATCATCAGAACTAAGACTTGAAAGCTCAGCCGCGCTCAGAAAACGAGTGCTTGAGTCGGGAAAGAGCCACGGTCCGCGCGCGGGCGTAATTGATGGTGCAGGCGAATCACGATGAACGGTACTTTTAGATGAAACAATCTTAAGCGCCCCGGAGGTTTTGGAAATTCCCCATTCTTGGCTGATGCGACCGCTAGTGCTTTGGCCCGACGTGGGATCTCTGTAGAGATATCGGTAGTCAAAATAAGCTGTGACCCTGTCTGGAACGGCGGAATGCTCAAGACGAATGTCGCCGACAGTGAAGGCGACGACAGGCCACCGCTTGAAAAATTCGCTTAGCTCATTTCGGTGGGATGCTTTATCGCTCCGCTCCGGCCCCCACTTGAACGAGTCGATATATTGCGAAAGCATGTATTCGATGTCCCCTCGCTCTTCTGCGCGAAAATGACTATTCACAAAGTCCCGTACTTCGTCATCGTTGATCACGTTGGCGGCCAGCGGTGGTGGTGTCTTCGTCGTTAGAGTCGGAAATGGAGTCGGTGCTGTTGGCGATGGCGTCGTTAGAATCGGAACCGGGGTTGGAACAAGTGTCTGGACGGGGGTGACCGCGGCTGGTGTTATCTGGACTGGCGTTGAAGTTACCGTCGAGATTCCGACCGGCGTTACATGAGAGTGGCCGAGATACCATCCCGCGGCGGCCACACCAATTAAGATTGCAATTGCGAGGGAAATGAGAATTGACTTCCGCGAAGATGGAGGACGGGGTTGTGGCGTTGGGATTGGTGTTCTCTCCGGTTGAACTGGCACATTTGCGCTGGGAAGAGGCGGACTCTTCAGTACCGCCTTGACTGTTTTTGTCAGATTATCCAAATGGCGCTCCAAGGGCGGCGAGAAGGCGTCCATCCACTGCGAAGTCGAGATAAAATATTCCAGCGACTTTGTGGGCGGGATGTCATCAACCCGAAATGGAATAATGTAAACGCTCTTGTTAACAGCGCGCTCTACTTCGCGTTTGATTTGAGGCGAGGCGTCCGCGTTGCGGGAAAAGATCAGGATCATAATGCGACTGGATTCGATCGCATCGATAATCGATTCGCCCCAATCGGCACCCGGAACAACATCACGCGGTGCTATCCAGCAGGTTACTGAGTCTGCTTCGAGCCGCGTCACGATCGCGTCGGCGACAGCTTTGTCCTTTACCGAGTGACTTACGAAGACATCATGAGCCATTCGTGGCCTCTGTTTCGTTTATTATTCCTTTCCCGTTTATGATGGTAAGGGGGGGCACGTCAATTCAAGCCAAATCGACCGATTGACCTTGCCTGGTGAACGCGAAAGCTCATTATCGACGACAATGAGTTACCGCGACAAATTAGATAAAATCGGTCCGCGGAAACTGCTCGCACTCGACGGCGGTGGCATTCGCGGTGTAATCACGCTCGAAGTTCTCGCAGAAATCGAGCGTCAACTTCAAAGGAACCTCGGACGCGGCGACGACTTCGTGCTTGCTGATTACTTCGACTACATCGCCGGCACAAGCACAGGCGCGATCATTGGCACCTGCCTAGCCCTCGGAATGCGGGTGGGGGAGGTCGCGCGCTTTTACAAGGAGAGCGGGCCCGCGATGTTCGACAAGGCCAACCTCATTCAGCGCTTTAAGCAGGGGAAATTTCACGACAAGAAGTTGGCTATCCGGCTGCAGGAATTGATTGAGGAAAGAACGGGAAACCCAATGTCATCGCTCGGCAGCGAGCATCTGTGCACACTGTTGATGGTGGTGTTGCGCAATGTTACAACCGATTCCCCTTGGCCGGTTTCGAATAATCCTACTGCAAAGTACAACGCGCCTCATCGGGCCGACTGCAACCTAAACATTCCTCTGTGGCAACTCGTCCGCGGCAGCACGGCCGCGCCCACTTATTTCCCGCCGGAAGTGGTGAAGGTCGGTGAGCAAGAGTTCATCTTCGTCGATGGCGGCGTGACGATGTACAACAATCCCGCCTTTCAGCTTTTCCTCATGGCGACCGTTGAAGCCTACAATCTTGCCTGGCCGGCCGGTGAAAAGGAAATGTTAATAGTCTCGATCGGCACCGGGACCGATCCGAAGGCGAATGCAAATCTCGCGCCCGGGCAAATGAATCTAATTTACAACGCGACCTCAATTCCTTCCGCCCTCATGTTCGCTGCGAGCAATGAGCAAGATTTCCTGTGTCGCGTGTTTGGCAAATGTCTCGTCGGCGATCCGCTCGATCGTGAGGTCCACAACATGATCGATGAGCACGACTTGGAGAAAGGCTTCCCAGGCTGCAAAGGCCCATGTGACAAACTCTTCACCTATTTACGATACAACGCGGAGCTTTCGAAAACGGGTCTCGAGCGTCTCGGCGTGGGACACTTAGATCCTGAGCACGTTCAGCAAATGGATTCTGTCGATCATATCGGCGAGATGCAAGAGCTTGGCCAAGCGTTGGCTCAGCAGAAAGTGAAAGCTGAACACTTCGCCGGGTTTCCGGCAGCGAGCTAGTTTAGTTGCTTCGAAAATCGGGAAGATCAGAAGGAGTTGGCCTATCTGCGGTCTCCCTGCGCGCCTTTGTGCTACCTTTTGTCACGTTCTCAGCGCACAATGACCGCACACGAACCGGAGCGGCCATGATCGTCCAGGGCGGTCAGTTCGTAGCGGCCGGGCCCTGATTTCCAGGAAAGGATGTCGGCGGCAGCAGATTTTCCAATGAAAGTCTTGTCGGCGAACCAATACACTTCGCGAACATCGGCATCGGTTTTGGCTCGCAATGGAATTCCTTGTTTGCGACTCGACTCACTATTCAAAACCTCATAGGCGCTCCCCGCCGCTGGGGCGATAATCCGGGGCGGATTCCCAGTGCGTGCGACCAGCTCCGGATCCGTGTCCGGTAAAAAAGGCGGCGGCAATTTTCTGGGCACTCCTGCGCGGCGAAAGATCGACAACAATTCCGTCGGCCAAAATTCGTAGACTTCACGCCGCAGCTGGCGCGTTCCGTCATCACGCGCGACGCGGAGTCCGCTCGCGGCATCGACGAGCACTTCCTGATGCACATCGCAAAGTTTGATCGGTGAAATCCCGGGAATGAACCAACCCTCGACGTGTTGGGTGCAATACGGCTCAGGTAAATCACCTGAGACCGCGCAAAAGGAGACACGTTTCAAATTGGCGCCCGGAGGCGGGAGATGTGGTTGGCTCGGCTCCGGCCACGTCGCGCGCAAACTGTCGATGATTTGAAACAAGAGAGGAGCAGCGGCAATTCGTCCGACAAAAGTCCCGTTGGCGCGGCCATCAAAATTTCCGATCCACACTGCGAGCACATAATGATTGAAGACGGCAATTGACCACGCGTCGCGAAAACCGTGTGACGTTCCCGTTTTCCAAAAAACCGGTGCCGCTTGGTCAGAATATGCGCGGCCCACTTCGGGCCGTGGCAGGTTAATCATTTCCAGCGTCAGGAATGCGGCTTCCGGCATGATGATCGAACGGCCTCGCGCAGCGGTTGGATCGCGCGATGTGCGGCGAAGCGGACGCAGCTCGCCGTTATTCGCCAGCGCGGCGTAAAGTCGGACAAGATCTTCCATTGTGACTTCGGCCCCGCCCAGCGGAAGCGACAAACCATAAACCGATTCTGAGCGCGGCAACTTGACACCGGCGCCACGGAGGAATTCGTAAAGCGTGGGATGGCGCAACTGCGATGTAAGTTCAACTGCTGGAAGATTGCGGCTGCGCGCCAGCGCGTCGCACGCACGGATCGGACCGACAAATTCGCGATCGAAATTTTCCGGATTGTAATCGCCGAAACTATGCGGTGCGTCCGACAGGATCGACAATGGATGAATCAGTCCCTGCTGCAGGGCGAGCGCATAGACGAATGGTTTCAAAGTGGAACCGGGCGAGCGCGGCGCACGCGTTCCATCAACTTGTCCCTGTATTTCGGCGCTGAAAAAATCGGATGAGCCGATTTGTGCGAGCACATCCATCGTCCGTGTATCAACCAGCAGGACGGCGGCATTCTGAATTCCGCGATTGCGATTTGTTTGAATATAATCGGCGATACGGCGCTCGATTAACTGCTGCTTTGCCAAATCCAGCGTGGTGACGATTTCGTCGCGGCCTTTCTCGTTTGCAACGATCTGCTGAACAAAATGCGGGGCGAGAAATTTGCGTTCCCGTTGCGCGCGTGCGCTGAATTCGCGCGCGGAGAATTCCCGATTGATCTTGGCGCGGTCGTACCAATGGCTTTGGGCCGAATCGAGCGACTGGTTATTCCGATCGACAAACAACGCACGGCGGCTCGGGCTTTGCGGAATCACGCTGAGCGCGACTGCTTCTGGTCGGCTTAATCTCGATGCCGGTTTGTCGAAATAAATCTGACTGGCCG
>Ga0193735_1000617_pt1 | contig 11340 bp, 9 predicted proteins | sample U1m2metaG_FD_145080 | JGI IMG/M metagenome (GOLD analysis project Ga0193735, IMG submission 145080) | Soil microbial communities from a riparian zone of the East river system, Colorado, United States - U1m2 | ecosystem: Environmental > Terrestrial > Soil > Riparian zone | place: USA: East River... | reverse complement strand
CGCTCTGGCTTCGACTCCACAAACCCGGAGAACGCCAGTCCGGGGAGGTCGCGCAGAATCCTTATGTGGTGGAACCCAAGGCTGCCCGCGCCGACGACCCCAACGCGTGGAGTATTCGTCAAATCACGACCCCGCGCTCGCTCGCCTCGACGAATCGTATGAGCTCCTGAACCTCGGGCAGCGGCTCGAGCTCATTCTGCGCCCGCTCGATCGCCTGCGTGATATTCAGATCCGATCTGAAAAGGAGACGGTAGGCACGTTTCAGCTCCAGAATCGTGGTCTCATCCATTCCGTTGCGCTGAAGGCCAACCGTGTTCAGTCCGTACAGTTTTACCGGGCTTCCCACGGCCTTGAGAAAAGGGGGAATGTCCTTCGCGACACGCGACATCCCGCCGATGAAACTGTTCCGACCGATTCGCACGAATTGATGGGCGGCCGAGAGTCCCGAGATGATTGCCCTGTCCTCGACGGTGACGTGGCCGGCGAGCTGCACGACGTTGGACAGTATCACGTGATCCCCGACGTGACAGTCATGGGCGAGATGGACGTACGACATGATGAGGCAGTTCCGGCCTACGGTCGTCTTGAACGATTGCGCGGTGCCGCGGTTGATCGTGACGTATTCGCGAATCACGGTCCCGTCGCCAATCTCGACCGAAGTCTCTTCCCCGGCGAACTTGAGATCCTGCGGGAGGCCACCGAGAATCGTGCCGATCCCCACGTTCACGTTTTCGCCGAGCGTGACGTTGCGCTCGAGTGTCCCCCGCGCCGCAATCACGCTTCCGCTGCCTACGGTGCAGTTCTCGCCGATGATCACGAAGGCCCCTATCTCCGCATCATCCGCGATGTCTGCATCCGGCGAAATGATTGCCGACGGATGGATCCGCGACCGCGTCATCTGTCGCGGACCATCGCCGCCATATCTGCCTCGGCGACGACCTCGCCGTCCACCTTGCCCACACCGCGCATCTTGCAGACAGTGCCCCGAATCTGAATGATATCGAGCTCAAAGCGGATCTGGTCGCCGGGCTTCACCGGCCGTCGGAATTTGACGTTGTCGAGCGACATGAAGTACACGACCTTGTTCTCCGGGTCGTCGAACGATCCCATGAGAAGCATGCCGCCGACCTGAGCCATTGCTTCGATTATGAGCACACCCGGCATTATCGGATGCCCGGGAAAGTGTCCCTGAAAGAATGGCTCGTTGATCGTGACGTTCTTGAGTCCGACGATCCGCTTCTTCTCCTCGATCTCGAGGATCCGATCCACGAGCAGGAAGGGATACCGGTGCGGCAGAACCTTCATGATGTCTTCTATCGTGTACATCCCTTTCTCCTTTCGGCCGGCCTTGACCATCTCACGTACCAACGTCACCGTGCCACGATGGCTCGGCTTCACCGCGACAATGCGGGCGCGAACTCGAGCGCCCGCGAGCGCTAGATCGCCGACACAGTCCATAGCCTTGTGACGCACGAACTCGTCCGACCAACGCAGATCGCCGCTTAAAACATCGGTGTCGTCGAGCACTACCGCGTTCTTCAGCGAAGCGCCCTTGATCAGCCCCTTGGCGCGAAGCGCGTCCACTTCATGAACAAAGCCAAACGTCCGCGCTCTCGATAGCTCCGCCGCGAACGTTTCTTTTGTGATGGTGAAGCGGCGCGACTGCTTGCCGATCAGCGGATGCGGGAATTCGATCGTTACATCGAGCTCCAGCCGATCGCAAGGATACGCCTCATAGACGGACGCACCATCGATGATCCGCACGGGCTCGCACAGATCCAAAAACTCCGGCTCGCCCTCCAGCGACGCAAGTCCTGCCTCGGACAACGCGGCGAGGAAAGGCGCGGCGCTTCCATCGAGTATCGGCGGCTCGGGACCATCCATGTCGATCGTGACATCGTCGATTCCCATCCCCGTCACCGCGGCAAGAACGTGTTCCACGGTGTGGACCGCGTGCGCGCCCTTTCCGAGCTGGGTGTTGCGGTCGCTGCCACTTACCTCGCTTACGTGTGCGCGTATCCGGGGCAGACCGGGACAGTCGGTGCGCCGAAAGTAGATCCCCTGCCTCGCCGGCGCCGGCTGAAAGGTGATCCGGCACTGGACTCCGAGGTGCAACCCAATGCCCTCGAGTACCACAGGCCGCGCTAAGGTGTTTCGACTCACTTGGAGTCGGGCTCTCCCAGCAGCTTTTCGAGTCGCCGCATCATGCCGGCCAGTTTAAACGTGGCGGCTGATGCACGAAGCGCCTCACGGTGCGGACGAGCGGGATATCCAGACCATGATTCGCCTGCGGGGATGTCGCCGAAAACGCCCGCCTGCGCGGCCACGCGCGCTCCCGCCCCGATGGCGAGATGCCCACTGATGCCGGCTTGTCCAGCGAGGATCGCTCCATCGCCAACGATCACAGAGCCTGCAACACCCACCTGCGCCATTACCAGACACTTTTCGCCGACCCGGACGTTGTGGGCGATATGCACGAGATTGTCGATCTTTGTGCCATTTCCGATCACAGTGTCGTCGATGCTGCCACGGTCGATCGTGGTGTTCGCACCGATCTCGACGTCATCCCCGATGATGCACCGGCCGACGTGCTGGATCTTCTGGTGTGCTCCATCGCGGAACACATAACCGAATCCATCGCAACCGATACGCGCGCCCGAATGAACCAAAGTGCGCGCCCCAAGCGTCGCCCCTGGGTAGATCGTTACCCCTGGCCACAAGCGCGCACCTTCGCCAATGGATACTCCGTCTCCAACTACGCAGTGCGACCCGATCACAACGGCATCGGCCAGCTTCGCGTTCGCCCCGATAGTCGCATACTCGCCGATCGAGACCCGCTGCCCGATGGTAGCGCCCTTACCGATGCGGGCTGTCGAGGCAACGCCAGGAACGTGTGCCTCGACCGGATAAAACCTGGGAAGCAATGAAAGGAGCTTCTCGAGCGGCTGCTTCACGATTATTCGCGCCCGGGCAGCGCCTGCAGCATCCCGGAATTCGGGATCGACCAGCACGACGCCGGCCTTCGAAGTCGCCATCATCGGAGCGTATCGTCCGCTCGACAGGAAGCTCAACTGGCTAGCGTCAGCCCGGTCGAGGGGTGCGATCCCGCTCACCACCGCCTTCCCGTCCCCGATCAACTCACCTGAAACCAGTGCCGCAATAGCTTCAGCGGTGATGGTGCTGGCACCATCACCGCTGCTTGAAGTATCGGCTATCGCGTTACGTGTCACTTCTTGGGCCGAGTCACTCCCGCAGGCTGTGGAACTGCTCCGCTCACAGGCGGTGCGGCGGGAATTCCCTGCGACTTGAGTCGCGCGAGCACCCGGTCGGTCAGGTCGAGTCGCTTGTCCGCGGCAACGACCACGCTCACCTGGGCCCCGACATCCAGAATCACGGCGTAGTTATCCTCGGCGCGAATCGTCTCGATGACCGCCTGAACGCGCTCCATTATCGGTTTGACCAGCTGCGCCTGTCGCGCCTGCATGGTCGAATCGAGGCCGCGGGCCCGCTGCTGATATTCGACTTCCTTTTGTCCGATGGCCGTGCGGCGGGTCTCGCGCGTCGTGCTGTCGAGTTTCCCGGCGTCGCGATCGAACGCTGTCATCATTGTCTTGAGCGAGTCATCCATCCGCTGGATCTGCTGGCGGTAGACACCCACTTCCCGATCGAACTGCGCCTCGGCCTCCGCGCGTCCCGGCGCTTGCTGAAGCAGTAGAGCCGAGTTTATGTAGCCGATCTTGGCGGCAGCGGGCGGAGCCTGTGTTGCCTGCGCTCCGGCGATACCGACAAAGATCAGCGAGGTTGCCAGTGCGATAGAGCCCGCACGGAAAAGCACGCGCATTTATTACTCCAGTGTTAGAAGAATTGTCCGAGTTTGAAGTGGAGCTTCCAGCCGGGCGCCGGTCTCCCTGCGATGTCAATCTTGTCGAACCCGTACCCGATGTCCACACCTAAAGGTCCGAGGGGACTCAAAGTCGCGACTCCGAAGCCGAAGCTCCGGAACAGGCGCGTGGGGTCGAACTCACGCGGCTTGTTCCAGACATTGCCGCCCTCGAAGAAGGTATTGACGTAGAGCGACTGGTTCACACGGAGACCTAGCTCCGATGTTCCAACGAAAAACGCATTGCCGAACGACGCTCTGCTTGCCGTCGTCTGGTCGCCGCGCGGGTCGAAGCCGTTGGGCGTTACCGAGAACTCGTCGTAGCCGCGCAACTGCTCCCCGTACTGAGTGCCACCAAGGGCGAACGCCTGGGTCGAGAAGAACGGACCAGGATCGCCGAAAACCGCGCCAGACCTCGCCGATAGACCGACGATGAACATCATCGGCTCGCCGCCGAGCAGGTTGCCTCCGATGTGACCGATCGGGACATAGGAGCGAAGCTCGCTGGTGTACCGCTGGAAGGAGGCGGTTCCACCCAGCGGACCGCCATTGAACTGGGCGTTGAACGTCTGCAAGCCGCCGTCCGCCGGGAATGGCAGTCCGGTGCGCGTGTCGTGCGTCGCGGTGAACCCGAGCGTAGAGCGGAAGCAGTGATTGCATTGCTGGGCAATTGTCGACAGCAAGCCATCGCTCGTGTAGTTGACCTTTTCGCCACCGTACGAAACGAAGAGCCGGGTATAGATCGACTGCGGAACCGGGAACCCGAACTGCAGTTGACCGCCCGTCCGGATAATGCCGCCCAGGTCAGCGATGTTGTATCGCGACCGGCTGTGGTATGCGGTCAGGCTTCCTGACACTCGTGACTGGCGGATGTTCGGGTCGCTGTACGTGAGATTGAAATCGTTGATGTAGCGCCCGAACTGCCATTGGACCTGAGCGCGCTTGCAACGCCCGAGAAGGTTCGGTTGATCGAGACCGATGAATCCGCCGATCCCCGTTCCCTGACCCATGGACGCACCGAAGTTCACGTTTCCGGTCCGCTTCTCCTTGACGTTGAATACGATGTCGACGTCGCCCTGATCGCCGCTTGGACGCGTCTCGGGCGCCGCCATCGGCGTCTCGAAGAAGTTGAGATTACCGATGTTCTGGTAGCTCCGGATCAGATAGTTGCGATTGAAGACCTGCCCCGGTGCAAGAACGATCTGCTCACGAATGCACGACTCGTGGGTGTAGTCGTTGCCGACGATCTCGATGCGGTTGACGATGGCGGGCGATCTCTCGTCGATCTCCCAGCGCAGATTCACCGTGCGGACCGTGTCCCTGCTCGGTACTCGCTCGGTAACGGGTCGGATCGTGGCGTAGATGTAGCCTTCGTCGTTATACGCTTCCATCAGCTTCTGTTGCGCATCGTCCCATCGCGCTTCGTCGAACGTGTTGGGCGGATTGTTGTAGCTGCGCTTGACGAGTCCGGTTGCCTTCTGGACGACGGTGGTCTGCTGGTTCTTCCCGAATGGATAGAATACGTTGATCTGATCCGTCGAGAAGCGGCGATTCCCGATCACCTCGAAATTCCCGACTTTATACCGCGGACCCTCGTCGACCGTGATGTCGATCAGTCCTTTGCCCTTTGCACGGTCCACGATCAGAGTGTCCTTGAGGATCCGGAAGTCGATGTAGCCGCGGCCGGAATACAGTGCCGGGATTTTCTCGCTCAGATCCTGCGCGTACTTCGCGTCATCCAGCTCACCGTTCCGTGTCCAGAGAAAACCCTCCGGCTTGGTGTCCATCGCCCCGACGATGTCGGCATCGGGCACGTTCTTGTTGCCGTTGATCCGGATGCCCGAAATCGCGAGCCGCCTTCCCTCGTCGATATTGAAAGTGATCGACAGCTTGCCGTTCGTGAGTGTTGACTCAGCCTTGACGCTCGCCAAGTAATATCCCTTGTCCTCGTAGAGCGAGTCGGTGCTGGCGATAGCCTTGGCGATCTTGCCCGGGTCCACTGGACCGCCCGTAGGAAAGGCCAGCTTCTCCTTTACATCCTTAGGCGAGACACGGTCGGCACCGATGACCTTGTAATCGGTGAGGACCGGCCGCTCTTTGACCTGGATCACCAGCGTTGCCTTGCCGTTCGCCGGCGACACCCGACAAATGATCTGGACGTCGTCGAACTGGCCCGTGGCGTACAACGCCTTGATGCCCGTCTGGAGGTCGTGGACGTTGAGCTGTTCGCCCGTAGCCAGGCCTGACGTCGAGCGTGCAGCCGCGCTGTCTACACGCGAATTGCCGGTAACAATTATGGATTCAGGCGTCGAGCAAACGCCGGGCGCGGTGTCCTGAGCACGCAAGGAAGCCGCGCTGACGGCTACGAGCGCCAGCACGAGTGGAGCAAATTTTGGCATCACACAAATATACACTAATCACTTTGGTGGAGGTCCTCACCGGAGAGCGGTCATGATGATTAGACAAAGGGGCCGCCGGAGAGTTGCCTCTCTCCGGCGGCCCCTTGATTTGTGGCTGAGGACTTACGCTTTCGGTGTGCCGCTCAGGACTCTGAAGTCCAGCTTCAGACCGTCGGCGGCGAGGTCGACTTCGATCTCATCGCCCTTTGAGAACTCGGCGAGCAGGATCTTCTCTGAGAGCGGATCCTCGATGTATTTCTGGATCGCCCTCTTCAGTGGCCGCGCTCCGAACTTCTCGTCATAGCCATGCTTCACCAGGAACGCCGAGGCGGTGTCGGTGAGCTTGAGTGTCAGCTCCTCGTCGCCCAGCCGCTTCTGTACGTCCTTGAGGAGAATCCCGACGATCTCGGCGATGTTCTCCTGCGACAGCGGATGGAAGACGATCACGTCGTCGAGCCGGTTGAGGAACTCCGGATTGAAGACGTGCTGCATCTCTTCCTTCACCTTCTCCGCTATCCGCTCGAAGTTCGACTTCGCGTCCGGCGCGTGGAAGCCCAGGCCGCGACCCTTTGTGATGTCGCGCGCTCCAACGTTCGAGGTCATGATCACGACCGTGTTCTTGAAGTCGATCACGCGTCCGTAGTTATCGGTCAGGTGACCCTCGTCGAGAACCTGCAGCAGAATGTTGAAGACATCGGGGTGCGCCTTCTCGATCTCGTCGAGCAGCACCACGCTGTACGGCTTGCGCCGCACGGCCTTGGTCAGCGTCCCGGAATCTTCGTAGCCCACGTATCCCGGAGGCGCGCCGATCAAGCGGGATACCGAGAACTTCTCCATGTACTCGCTCATGTCGACGCGAATGAGGGCTGCGGGATCCGCGAACAGGAACTTGGCCAGCGCGCGCGCAACCTCGGTCTTACCGACACCGGTCGGTCCTGAGAAAATGAACGAGCCGATCGGACGGTTCGGATCCTTGAGTCCGGCGCGGCTGCGGCGGATCGAGCGCGAGAGCGCCTTGATCGCCTCTTCCTGCGCGACGACAGACACGTGGAGCTCCTCTTCCATGCGCAGCAGTCTCGCGGTCTCCGCTTCCTGGAGCCGCATCACCGGGATGCCGGTCCAACGGCTCACGATGAACGACACCTCTTCCTCGCCGAGCACCGGGCGATGCGACTGCCGATGCTTCTCCCACTCTTCCTGCTTGCGGCGGATATCGCCCTGCAGCTCGCGCTCGCGGTCACGAAGCGAGGCGGCGCGCTCGAAGTTCTGATCGCGCACTGCTGCTTCCTTGTCCACGTTCACAGCGTCGAGCTGTGCCTTGAGCTCGGCGACAGCTGGCGGAGGAGACTGCGTCGCAAGACGCGCCCGCGCACCAGCTTCGTCGATGACGTCGATCGCCTTGTCGGGCAGGAACCTGTCGGTGATGTAGCGCTCAGACAGTTTCGCCGCCGACTCGAGGGTCGCGTCGGGGATCGTCACCTTGTGGTGCTCCTCATACTTCTTGCGCAGTCCCTTCAGGATCTCGACAGTCTCATCGACCGAAGGCGGCTCGACGATGACGGTCTGGAACCGGCGCTCGAGAGCGCCATCCTTCTCGATGTACTTGCGGTACTCGTTGAGAGTCGAGGCACCGACGCACTGCAGCTCGCCGCGCGCGAGCGCTGGCTTGAGCATGTTGCTGGCGTCGATCGCACCTTCGGCCGCGCCCGCCCCGACGAGCGTGTGCAGCTCGTCGATGAACAGGATGATGTTCTTGTTCTGCGCGATCTCGTTCATGACCGCCTTCAGGCGCTCCTCGAACTGACCGCGATACTTGGTGCCGGCAATCACCGCCGCCATATCGAGCGACAGCACGCGATTGTCGCGAAGCGAATCGGGGCACTCGCCATTGGCGATGAGCTGAGCGAGTCCTTCTACGATCGCCGTCTTGCCCACGCCAGGCTCACCGATGAGAACCGGGTTGTTCTTCTTCCGGCGCGTCAGGATCTCCATCACCCGCTCGATTTCCTTGCCGCGGCCGATCGTGGGATCGAGCTGGTTGTCTGCCGCCAGCTGGGTCAGATCTCTGCAGAAATGATCGAGGGCCGGAGTCTTGGACTTCTTCTCGCCTTTGCCAGTCTGCGCCGGTGCCGCGCCTGGAGTTCCCTGCGTCGCCGACGGAGTGCCGCCCTGCGGCATTTCTGTGCCGAGGAGTCGGAGCGTTTCCGCCTTGGCGGCGTCGAGGTTCACGCCAGCGTCGGTCAGGACCTGCGCCGCGATTCCCTTCTCTTCGCGCAACAGTCCGAGCAGCAGGTGCTCGGTGCCGACGTAACCGTGGCTCAGGTCACGCGCTTCGCCCATGGCCAGCTCGAGAACTTTCTTCGCACGGGAGGTATACGGGAGATCGGGTCCGGTCGCCGCAGCGGCCTTACCCTTCTTTACCGTCTCCTCGATCTTCTGCTGAATCTCGTCGAGGTCGACGCTGAGGTTTTGGAGGACCGCGGCAGCTACGCCTTCGCCCTCGCGGATTAGTCCGAGCAGAATGTGCTCGGTGCCGACGTATTCGTGATGGAGACGAGCCGCCTCCTCACGCGCCATGGCGAGAACTTTTCGCACTCGCTCAGTGAAGTTATACCCGTTCATTTCTGCGATTCCTCAGTGCGGTAACTGGTTCCTTCGCGTGCGTGACAGTGTGGATCACTGCGGCGCGCGTGATTACCCGCTACCCCTTACTCCGCCTCTCGAGCTAACGTCTCTCGCACGTATCGAGCGCGTGCGACATTCGCTTCGCTTTCCGTCAGCGCCCTTCCCTCGGTATGCCCGAGGTGCGCCAACTGACTAAATATCAGGAGCTTGTTGAGAGTATATACACTGAGACCGCTTATCAGTTTCAAACCGACAGCCAGTCGCACGCCGCTTAGATAATTCATCGCTTCTTCGAAGCTCAAGCTGCGTGCATATCGCAGCGTGCCAAAGGCACGCCAGAGCTTGTCTTCTATAATATAACCCGCATCACGCAACAGCACTCGTCGCGCTTCTTCTTCGCGCTCTATTACATGTCTTACGACGCGTACGAGGTAATCAAGTAACTCGCCCTCCGATCTGCCGAGCGTCGTCTGGTTGGAGATCTGGAAGAAATTCCCGACCACTTCGCTCCCCTCACCGTACATCCCGCGGTAAGTGAGACCCACCTGTTGTAGTCCCGCCAGCACCTTTCCGATCTCTTTCGTGAGAACCAGCCCTGGAAGGTGGATCAGAACCGACGCCCTGAGCCCCGTCCCGACGTTCGTCGGACAGGCGGTGAGGTAGCCGAACTCATTATGGAATGCGTACGGAACCTTGTTCCCCAGCTCGGCGTCCAGCCGCTCGATAACACCGAAGGCGTCGGCAACATGGAACCCCGAATGCAGCGCCTGCAGGCGGAGGTGATCCTCCTCGTTGACCATGATGCCCACACCGCGCGACAGGTACACCGCGGCGCCGGTGCGCACCGGTTGATCGTTGAGACCCGCCAGCTCCTTGCTGACCAGATGCCTCTCGTGCAGCAGGAGGCGGTCCTCGGGCGGCAGCTCGTCTACGCGAACGAGAACGCCGTCTTCGATCGATCCCAGGGTCGCGAACGCCTCGCGCACCTGCGTAAGAATTCTGAGCCGCTCCCCATCACGCGCCCTCGGCGTGAACGCGTAGCCCTCGAGGTTTCGCGCCAGCCGAATCCGGGTCGAGATCACTATGTCCGCGTGCTCGCCCGAAGCATCGAGCCAGCTCGCACCGCCGTCCGGAAGCAGAGAGAGATCGAGCATCACTCGATTCCCCGCAGCTTATCACGGATGTCGGCAGCCAGCTCGAACTGCTCGGCCTCGATCGCACGCTTGAGCCGGTCGCGCAGCTCGGTCGCACTGGATACGTGCGGAAGCTCCGTCGGAAGCGGCGCCACGTAGCGGCGGCCAATGTGCCGGGAATTTCCGTGCACTCTTCTCAGCAGATCCCGCAGACTGGTCTCGAACGTCTCGTAGCAGTGCGCGCAGCCGAGGCGGCCCGTCGCGCGGAAGTCGGCAAGGGTTGCCTGGCAGAAAGAGCATTGCGTCGGCTCGCCCTTGGCAGCCGGCATCTGCTCGTGAAGCGTCTGTAGAAAATTGTTGATCTGCGGCTTGGCGGCGGTGAGCGTCGTCTCGACTCCACGCTCGGCTGCGCACTTCTCGCACAGATGCAGCTGTCTCACCCCGCTCCCCTCGATTTCAGTGAGCTGGATTACAGCCTCGCCATCCTTGCACAGATCGCAAATCATTTATACGACGACCTCATTTGCTTCACTATTGCTCAACTGACCACCCTCTAGCAACAGCACTCTGCTGGCGCGTGCGGCGAGAGACCTGCTATGAGTAACGACGACCATCCCGATCTCGAGGTCATTGACGACCTCAGTCAATAATTCGTGCAGCATTTCCGCGTTCATCCGATCGAGGTTGCCCGACGGCTCATCCGCGAGAATGATGTGTGGATCCATGGCCAGAGCACGAGCAACGGCAGTTCGTTGCTGCTCTCCTCCCGACAACTCGCCAGGCCTGTGCGTCATCCGCGAGCTGAGGCCAACCCGAGCGAGAAGCTCCGCCGCTCTCCCACGCGCCTCTTCCTCGGATCGACCCCCAATCCTCAACGGCATCATCACGTTCTCGAGGGCTGAAAACTCCCGCAAGAGGTGGTGAAACTGGAATACGAAGCCAACGGTCCGATTCCGCAGCTCACCCAGCTCGGTCTCGTTGCGTCCGTGAACTGGCTCTCCACCGATCACGACGTATCCCCGCGTCGGCTTGTCGAGGGCGCCCAGGACGTGCATCAGAGTGCTCTTGCCGGCGCCGCTGGCGCCGACGATCGCGATCATCTCGCCGCGCTGAACTGAAAGATTTACCCCGTTCAATACGTTGAGAACGTTCCCGTCCCCGCCGATATACGTCTTGTAGACGTCGTGTGCCTCGAGTACGGTCATCGTCATTCGTGCCTGATCGCCTCGATCGGAAAGAGTCTCGACGCCTGAACCGACGGATACACGGTTGCGATCGCGGCGATGGCAATGCTTGCAATCAC
>Ga0193735_1000615_pt1 | contig 11351 bp, 12 predicted proteins | sample U1m2metaG_FD_145080 | JGI IMG/M metagenome (GOLD analysis project Ga0193735, IMG submission 145080) | Soil microbial communities from a riparian zone of the East river system, Colorado, United States - U1m2 | ecosystem: Environmental > Terrestrial > Soil > Riparian zone | place: USA: East River... | reverse complement strand
GGGTCAAGACAATAGTATCCGAGCCAGTCGTTGAAAAATTGGTCGAAGGCGACGCTCCGAAGTTAGCGGCCCCTCGGGATGTCTTTGCTGTGAATTGTCCGTTCCAGTTCTTCACCGCTGACCCGTATGACGTTGAAGCTGCTGGCCTCGCCTGCCCAGGCTCCACTGTCATTAAGTTCGACCCAGTGACCAGGAAGACGACTTCCAGTAAACGCGGGTACCCAAACCCAATGGCTCCCTTTCTTCACGGTCACAGACGCCCGCGAGCTGGGCGCTGACGTCAGATCGAAATTCAGTTGTGTCGGCTCACCCGATTCGATCGTTGTATTATTGATCGAAGTTTTGACGGCCCCATTCACAGCCAGCGTGATTCGGTAATTGCCGGCCGGGAGACCCTGTAAAATGTAACGGCCGTTTACATCGGTCTTAATGGTTGTCAGCAATCTCCCGCCATTTTTCGTTTCGATCCGAATATCCGCGCGTTCTATCGGATGTCCTTTGGCATCCTTGACAATCCCTTGAAGGACCGAGCCTGCAGCCCATGCGCTTGCGACAACAAGCATCAACCCAACAAAACCAATTCGAAGCGACTTTAGTAAGAGCATAAATAATATTCCTTTCGCTTGTCGTTTACGAGCGCAGGAGCTTTGTCACAAGATCCAGTTAGCGAAATTCAACAAGGCCAGTTTAATTCCTCGAAACTTCTCGGCGCCGCATCATGCGGCGATAGTGAGTTGTGAACGGCCGGGCATGCCAGTTTTGCTTTGGCGTAGGTGAGTCCATTGTTTTTTGATAATACACGTGCAAACTGAACACCTAATTCGCGGAAGAGGGCAGTTGGGGCTATGTCCGATAGAAAATCGCTTCTGAATAAGAGACGGCGACATTCAGTCATCGCGTTTGAAATGATTCGGCTCGACCGGACCGCGGCTGAACCACTGCACGAGCAACTGTACCGCCAAATCCGCGATGAGCTGAGATCGGCGAGTTTTACCGATGGCGCGTCTCGGCTTCCTTCCTCTCGAGCTCTGGCTGTCGACTTGGGTATCTCAAGATTGACGGTTAATCTCGCATTTTCGAAGCTCTACGGAGAAGGCTATCTGCGCTCGAAGGCCAGATCGGGAACTTTTGTAGCGCATCCGCTGCCTGAAACTTTTTTGACCGCTGACAAATTGGCCACACGACGAATCCGCCGTGGCGGACCGAAAGTGTACCGGCCAGTCGGGCATCGACCACGCATCTCCGGCCGGGTAAAAGCAATTCCGGATCAACGCGTAGGGAAACAGTTTGATCTCGGAGCGCTGGGCGCCGGAGCAGGTGTCTCCCTGGTTCCCGGACTTCCAGCAGTCGATGAATTCCCCATCGACATTTGGGAAGGGCTCAGATCGCAGGTGCTCGAACAAAAGGGCGTCCATCTACTGCGCCATGCATCGAGTCGTGGCGACCCGGATCTGCGCAAAGCGCTTGCCACTTACCTGTGCGATTTTAGGGGTGCACGCTGTCATCCGGATCAAATCCTGATCGTGGGGGGAATGCAGCAGGCAATGCTAATCAGCGCCATGGCGCTGCTGGATCCGGGCGAGCCCGTTTGGATTGAAGATCCTGGTTTTCATCAGGCGCGGAGAGTTTTCATTTTAGCAGGCGCTAAAGTGGTTCCGAAGCCGCTGGATCGGGAAGGAATTGTGATCGCGCGATCACCAAAAGAAAATCAGCCAAAAATTATCCACGTAACGCCTTCGCATCAATATCCGCTGGGCATGACAATGAGTTTCGAGCGCAGGACTGCGCTGCTCGATTTTGCGCGCGCTCACAATGCATTCATTTTTGAAGACGACTTTTACGCGGAGTTCCGCTTTACCGGGCCGCCGCTCCCTTGCCTGCAGGGAATCGACAATTTCAGCCGGGTCATTTATGCCGGAACGATGAGTAAAATTCTTTATCCTTCCTTGCGGCTGGGCTACGTCGTTGCGCCAGAGCAGTTGATCGATCCGTTGGTCAAAATCCGCAGCACAATGGATCAACACTCGTCGGCGATTGACCAGGCTACACTTGCGCGTTTCATAACCGAAGGATTTTTCCTGCGCCACGTCAAACGAATGCGAAAACTTTACGCCGAACGGCGAGAGTTCTTCATCAAAGAATTCAACAAATTGCTCGATGATCGGTTCATCCTCCAGATTCCAGAAGCCGGACTAAACTTCGTCGCCTGGCTCCGATCCGAAGCAGATTTCGCGAGAGTCGTGCGTGTCTGCGACGAGATCGGAATCAAACCCTCACCGCTGTCATTTTATTGTATCGAGGCGAAGCTCAAGCCAGCGTTCGTTTTCGGTTTTGCTGCCTGGACGCCGGCGCAAATTCGAGAAAGCCTCCTCAGGCTCGCTTCTGCACTCAAATAACAAGGGGAAATTGCAGGCTTAAGCTGAGATCGATAACGCTCGTGGTATGCTCAATGCATTGGCGGCCTCAGTCCGACCGCATAATACCAATGATTCGGGCCGACGTGATGGAAAGCCCATTGCCACCATACGTGGAGGAATAATTGCCTGGCACAATAACCGCATCCTTGCCAGACGCCTCAGCTGAACCGTGCACTCTTGTGCCGTTATATGAGAACTCCACTCGGACTGGAAATGAATTTGAGTTTTTGAAGCGCGCGACTCGGGAGCTGCCCAAACTCTCGTACGAAACTGTTACACCGCCTATTTTGTTTTGCCCTGTTACAACAGCCACTTGTAACACCAACACGAAAACAGAAACAAAAAAAATGTATCGACCCGTTCTTTGGAGAATGGTCATAGCACTTTCAACAACAACTGATTGTCTATGTCAATACCGGAATCGGCCCTGGGATGGCAAGCCGAACGCGGTCAGCTTTTCATCTGCACGCGCAAGTGGGCCGCGTCGCGATCATTCGTCTTCACCGAACAATTGCAGCACGAGTGGGATGGTCGTTAACGCGCCGACGGCAACCAGCGTCCAGCCGATTGCTCGCCTTTGCTCAGCGGTCAGCTTTTCAGAAAGCAACAGCGCGATGCCAGCGCCGAGCATTGCACGCGTGCCGGCGATGAGACCGATTTGAGGAACGGTGACTTCGTGTTGTTTCATGTGTCGTTTCATTCCTTTAATCGTAATTCCAATCCATCACAGATGCCTCGGCGGCAAGTCGCGACTCGCCGATTCAAATTCCATGAAGGCACTCAGCTTTTGATCCGCGTGCAGAACGAAATGCTTTCCATGTCGCGGCGCGCGTCTGCGAACCAGGTCGTTCGACCATTGGAATCAAGCGCTGACACGCAGCCCAAGCTCCAGCCGACTTTGCTAGTTCGTCAGCGATGATCTCCCAATAGTTCAAAGTAATAATGTGAGCGAAGGCCCAAAGTAACCGTGACGCAAGCACCCAGATCTCGCAGGGAAGCATAAAAGAATCGGCGTCGCCCTGATTTCCGACGCGCTGCCATTCGGTCGGCTATGCTATATCGAGCCAAACGCAATCCGTAATGCAATCGACGTGAAGCATCGCAGCTGTTCACATCGCGCGGTGACTCGCGTTTAGGATGAAGCTGGCAACGTGATCGAGACGCACGAACGCGCGGGCGAATTTAAAAAGTGATGAAAGTTTTCCATCGCGCTGGCGTTCTGTTTCTTGGTAAAATCGCGATTAAACCAAACCTCAACGAGGAGTCAGATCATGCCAACCCGCAAGCGCAACCATGCCTACAGAAAATTCAACTTTCTCGTCGACTTGGGCGCCGGTGATACCGAAGGCCCGCAGGCTGCCTTTCAAGAATGCAACATCGGCATAGAAGTCACCGTTCCGGAATACCGCAGCCGGAATAAAAAGGGGGACAGCGTCCGAAAAATTACGGGCCTGAACAAATCGACCGACATCACGCTTAAGCGCGGCGTGATCGGATCAATGAACCTTTTTAACTGGCTCAACGATATCCGAAACGGCAAACAAGCGGCGACTCGCGACATCACGATCCAGCTCCAGCGTAAAGAGCATCGCGCGGTGGTACAGACTTGGAAGCTGATCCGCGCACGCATTATCAAAATCGTTAGTGGACCGATGAACGCAAAAGGCACAGACGTGGCGATGGAGGAACTTACGCTTGCTTACGAGCGGCTCGAGCTGGAATAGGAACTCGGCTAGCTTCCCGGTAAGTCAACTGCCTAGCCAAGCGGTGCCGTTATGCACATCGAACGAAACCATAACTTGGGTAAAGAAGAGGCAATTCACAAGATCGACAGCTTTCTTGACGACTTAATGAGGCGCCAGTTTCCCGCCGGCATCACTATTGAAGAACCCTCCAAGAGCTGGTCCGACAACGTTATGCGTTTCTCCTTCAAGGCCAAGAAGGGTTTCTTTGGCACGACGATTTCCGGCATGCTCCGCGTAGACGATGACTCGGTGATCATGGATTCCGACCTGCCAAGCCTAGTCACAGCGTTTGTTTCCGAAGACAAAATCCGCAACCTGATCAACCAACAATTGGAAAGCTTATTCCCGGCTTAAGCGACTCTGCACCGATTTCAGTAACCCACGCACGAGCACGCGGGCGATTTCAAAGAGTGGTGAGTTTTGGCGAGGGCGACCTCCAGGGCAAACCCGCTAAGAAGCGCAGTCTATCAGGAAACGCGCAAGACAACCACTAAGATCGGTTTTTATGAATGGCTCAAGAAAGAGAAACTGGCCTTGAGGATTCACTTCTAACCACACGATTTCCCCGTCCGGCGTAAGCTTCAGATCGATGATTCCCATTTCTAATCCTAGGGACTGCAGGACGCGTTGCACGCGCGTTTCAACATCCGGTGGGATCGCCCACCGGTAAATCGGAACGTTAAGATTTGGCCGCCAGTCCAGATCCTCCGATTCAATGACAGCTGCGACCTGGATTGGTCCAAAGCTGTTGAGCCGCAAGTGCCTCGTTCCAGGAATAAATTCCTGATAAATCGCCGGACATGCAGAGTAGGCTTCGTCGGAAAGCAGTGAGGGATCGTCAAGCATTCTCGCGACCAAGAACGGTTCAGCCACACCAAGAAGCGGCTTTACGATTATCTTCCTGCCATACGTTTCATAGAATTCAATCACTTCTGCCTTTGACTGACTCACCAAAGTCGCCGGAATGCGGAAGCCACACTCAAGCGCGACTTGAAGCTGAAACACCTTATCGCAAGCCTTCGCGGTCGCTTCAGGATGCGAAACCCATTTACCGCGGAAGCCACCCGACGAAAGGACACTGGTAACGCCTGCCGAGCACTCATTGTTGACAAACTCCCGCTCCTTCGCACTGACCGACAAGGTTTCGACTTGCGCTGCTCTCGGACGTCGCAACCAAATAACTCCAGCCTCAGCCAAATGCAGTGCAATACCGTCACTCGATGTGCAGTAGGAGGAAGCGCCTTTCCCCGCTCGCTGTCCGAGTCGAATTCCGATTGGTGAACAACGAGAAATTCGATCACATTCCACAACGTGTATGTTACGATATCCCAGCCGGCGTGCGGATCTTCTCACCTCAAGCGCATGCAGATCCTCGTGCAATGTAAGAATCGCGATCATCGAGACAGCTGAAAACAGGAGGGCAGGCCTGCCAGCCTGCCCTCCACGCTTTGAAGTTCAACGGCTTGATTAGAGCCGCAGAGTTAAACAACCTTTTTTATGCGAGCATTCCGCAATCGTCTGAGCAGCCACCTGAGCAGGTTTCACAGGCTCGCACCCCCGATGCGCGGAGGCCGACGCCGTGGAATCGCTTAATATCTTCTTCCCAGTGCTTCAGGTCTTCGGGCTTTGTGAGGGCGATATATCCGGTTGGCTGGAGTTGAAGAACTACCGGTGGGACCCCCTTGGTTATAGCTTCCTTTGCGACAGTGTCACCAATTCTTGGCATATTAATCCTCCTTCGTTAGTTGTTGCTTTTACTTGCACCCATGCACGCTTTATCGAGAGGAGCTTAGCAAGTTTTTCAGTCCTGACAAGACTCCTAAAAACGCGAGCGTACCCGAATCCCTCCGAGAGGTCGCGGGGCTCATAAGCGACCGAAGCCGCCCCATTTTTACGCGCGCGCGGCACAGTTGTTACTTGTCACTAATCACAATTCACTGTTCAGTTCTGTCCTCGGGGCGGTTAGCTCAGTGGTAGAGCATCTCGTTTACACCGAGAGGCAGACAAATACGCTCACTTCCCCTCACCTGCTCTTGAGTGCTCTTTCATAGGTAAAAGCGTCGAGTGAGGTGTATCCCAAGTGTTCTGAAATGTGCTCAAAAAATCGCGTCGGTGGACAAAGAAGTGGACAAAGAGCGACAGTCAATAAAATCCTACCCGATTTGAGCGTTCAGCCGCGTTAGAATCGTTTCCGACAATACGTCAATGAAACGCTGGTAAACGTCCAACCAGCAAAAATTTCATCACTGCGTTTATGCAGTCCTGCTTGACAATGCTGCTGCCAAGCCCCGTATTTTGCGTGCTAATTGACGCGTCGTGCCATTCGAATTCCGCAGCCGCCAAGCGGCAAAAAGGCGAAGCGCAAGGTCTCGCGGAAGAAACAACGGTAAAATGTGCCCCGCGCACGGATAGTCGGGCGCAGGGTTAGTCTGGCGAACCAGACCCTTTCCATACCTCGCCTTTCCGCGAGTCCACATCACCGTTAACGCACGGGTGGGCTTGATCTGTCCGCACAACTATCTGTGGGCTGGACCCGTAGACCTGTGGTTATCCGCGCTTGAGCGGTTTGCCGGGTAAGTCAAAATTTTGGTTAACATATCGTTAGCCTCCTTTCTGGCTTATCAGCCAAATTTACGTTCTCAAAACATTGGTCGGAATGCAAATTCTAAACATATGGCTGGCCATTATGGACAACAGCTATCAAGTGATAGTCCGCGCGGGTGGAGGATCGCGGTTGCACCATTCGGCGCCTACGACCTAAAATGACTGACGAAAGAGAATGTAAAGACGTCAACCTGAGTCGTTTCGAACCCGGTGGCAAACAGCAATGGGCTTTCTTGACGAGCTTCGCGTAGACCAGGAAGTAGCGCACACACGCTTACTAGCGTGGCTGTTGAATCCGCGTGGAGATCATGAGCTGCATACTCTTGCGCTCTCCGCATTTTGGAGGATTGCCGGCCTCGGCAAATTCCGGCGTGGATTAAGCTCCGCAGAAGTCCGGATCGAGGAAAGGCAAGACGAAACACGGGCCGATATCGCAATTATCACCCAGGACGTCTACGTGCTTGTCGAAAATAAGATTCGGTGGGCTGCTCTTAATCAGCGCCAAATCGGGGCACATGCCAGAAGCGGCAAGCGAAGGGCGAAGCGAAGCGGTAAAAAGTTCAAGCTTGTGTTGCTCCTGCCTGATGACACCTACATCGATGACATTCGCCGTGGTCGCGCTATTCAGGAAATGCGCCGCGATTTTCAAGCGCAAATAAGAAGTTGGACTGAGATCGTCCGAATATTTGGCCAACTCGACCCGGGAAATGGTCTTACTAAGCCACCCGGGCTGTCATTTCTTCATTCCTATTGCGAATTCGTGGAACGTGAGATTTTGAAAAAATGGAAAGGTTTTAATATGCAAGTGATCGACAAGAAGACCGTGACGGCTCTCTCGACGTATCTCGGTTGGAAGGATCAACTATTGGGCGAGTTCAGAAATTTTGCTGAATCTGTTCGTGTCGGACTTGGCCCATGGCGTGAAACACCCCATCACGAAGAGGGAGAGAAGAAGTCGCAAGCAGGTCTGCTCGTCTATGCACGCAAATATAAATTCCGAAGGTATGCGAATACTCACGTCGAATTGTCGTTCTGGGTGAACGAGAACGCCCGCTCGATTAAAGGACTAAAACTCTACATTGGGTTCTGGACGAACCAAAAAGCCGTGATCCGTATTTTCGCGAAAAAAAGGCTGCTCACGAAAGGCGCACTGAAGGTGAAATTTAAAAATCCGTCGGACTTTGAGCGGACCGAGGAATATCTTTGGATAGGACATTGGATCCCGCAACGCTATTGGTTAGTTGACGATGAAAAGAAAGCAGCCGACGGCGTCAGAGAAGTCGCAGCTCTGTTGCGTCAGTATCTCAAGGTTAGCGAAAAACTCCTCGGTGGGTTCTCCTGATCTGCCCCCGTCAAACATCCGTGGTTGAATCGCCCTTTTCATGAAAGCAGTGCTCCGTATCTAAATAGCGCGCATTTGGTTTTGCGGAGGATCGGACGACAGGTTTGCAAGCAGCTCCAACTTTAGACCTGTCCGTCTAAGCGGGTTTGGCGATATACACGGCCACAAGCATTGCGGCTATTGTTTTTTGGCGGACTCGGGACTGGGCGTAGGCGTAGGCGTTGAGACGATGTCGAAGTCATCCGCTTCGATTTGGAGTTGATTATTGCCGATCGTCCGCAAAATCCCAGTGATCTCGATGCGGTCGCCACGATTCAAGGAATACAACCGCTCGCGAAAACTGACCGGAAATATCGCCCAACCTACAACGCCCCGGGTCATCGGCGCTGCGCTGGGCGACTCTGCTGGCGCGTCAAAATACGCTGCGACTGTGTTTCCGACTGTCGCCGGTTGATTGAAGATCACTTGCCATCGAACGCGCTTCCGGTCGGCTCGTTTGATGAAGGCTTCTTGCTCAGCGAATCGGCCGTCGAGAGCCATATACCGGTGAATGAATTGTTGAATCGTCATTTCCATACTGGCGGTTTCGGCTGGCGTCGCCGATCCCATCGGCAATGGGTTCTTCGTTTCTGTTGGCGCCAATGGAAACTGAAATGCCGGCGTGCTGCTTGGGTTCTTCGCAACGCGCGGCCGCGATCAGAGATGATTACTTGCATGAAGCCCAACGTTACGAATACACCCGCTAGAAAACTCGCGGCGCCCACCACGAATGACCAGCCGACAGGATTGGCCTCAACTCGCTCGCGAAACGTCTTCGTAATGCGCGGATGCTATATCCATTCATTTTGGATGCACAACAAAAGATCGCGCGGGCACTCTCCCCGCAATTAGGGGACGGACGGAGAAGAGGTGTAAAAAAAGGGAGACCGGCATATGACCAAGGAAAAAAGCGGAGTTGCTTCTACTCGGTTACGCGCCTCTCAATACCGATGAACTTCAGAAGTTTTTTACTACTCGTGCGCGCATTGCCCGCCCACCTGACCCCTCTCTAGATATGATGCCTGCCTGTTTGGTCGGACCTGGCGCAAATGTCACTTTCTGCGCCTGCTCGGCGTCATCACGAATTTTTGCGACAATCTGCCGTGCGAACACTGGCGACAAAGACCGGCCAGTTCAGACGGTCATAACGTCAACACGGCGTCAACAGTTGTCTTCACTTGAAGGCAAGACAGATTATTTCTCTGTGGAAGCGACAACAGGCCAATGAGCGAATTCGCTGAAAAACTTTTCGCGACAGCCGACAACCTCGACCAACTCTTGAAGCGGGCGGAATCTGCGAGCATTGCGAAACCACTTCAGAAAGTGCGTGACGCCGCCGACGAAATTGGACGAGCCTGGAGCGGTGGTTGGCTTGGCTATCATTCACGAGTTTATTACGCGAACTTTGAACCAGTCCCAGCTGGAGCACATTTCAGCACCGAATGGGGTTTCGATACGGGATACGTCACGCATCCAACAGTCGGCAATTGGGTCGAATATACGTTTGATCAGGTTCGATCCCACATCTTCGCCGTTGCCGGGGTGAAATCCTTGGATGATGCAGAAGAGTTCGCCAAGAAATCAGGCGAAGCATTTAAAGAGGCGCGCGAGGAAGCCCTATCAGTGCTGACACTCGCCACCCAAAAGGCCAAAGACCCATTTCTTGGTCGTCTCAAATCGCAAGTCGATGGGTTAAAACTGACCTCGAAGTTTGACTACGCGCGAGCAGTGCAGCCTCGTGGCCAATTCATCACACGCGACATGCACGCCGTTCAGCACGGGATGCAGACACCGCCACACCTCGCGGTGATTGCCGAGGTCTGTGCGATTCAAAATACGAGCGACTCTTGCCGCGAATTGGGTAAAGTGGCAAAGGTGCGCAGCGTCGCATTTGGACGTGCGCGAGCGCCATCAGCAGGAAAAGCGAAGAATCGGAACGAACGTTTTCATCGGACACGGGCGTTCGCACCTTTGGCGCGACCTCAAAGATTTCATCCAAGACCGCTTGGGCTTGCCGTGGGACGAGTTCAATCGCGTTCCCGTAGCCGGGGTCACCAACATAACGCGGCTTTCGCAGATGCTTGACGACGCGGCAATCGCTTTCTTGGTTTTGACTGGCGAGGACGAACAGGCGGACGCGAAGCTGCATCCGCGAATGAATGTCGTTCATGAGGCTGGGCTTTTCCAAGGCCGGATTGGTTTCACGAAAGCCATCATCCTCTTGGAGGAAGGCTGCGAGGAATTCAGCAACATCGAAGGTCTCGGCCAGATTCCGTTTCCGAAAGCCAACATCAAGGCGGTCTTTGAAGAAATTCGGCGCGTTCTCGAACGCGAGGGGTTGATTGAGGGTTCGTCTTAGAGGCGATGTTGCGCTGCCCTCGAATGATCATGGCAGGGTCGTTATTAACATTCGCAGCCGCTCACATCGCGCTGTGATCCGCGTTTTCGACAAAGCTGGCAATGTGATCGAAACGCACGAGCACGCGGGCGAGTTCAAAGAGTGGTAAGCACTACGCGCGGGAAACAAGAAGCCGCCACGCGGTGAAGCGTGACGGCTAATTGTGAAATGCCGCTGTATGTGTTGGGCCACTGCTTTTATTAATTGCTGCTGACGATTTGCGGCGCGGGCTTGCTCAATCCAGTCCTGCGCTCGCCTTCTGATCTCAGTGCTTTTTCGTCTTTACCTTGATGACGTTGGAATTGGGGCTTGTACCATTCCCATTGTAGGCTCGTAATCGGTAATAGTAATTCGTCTTCGCACTTAACCCGATCACGTTGTAGCTGGTCGTGTTTCCGAGGTCCAAATTCTGATAACCGGGTACGTAAGTGGTAAAAGACTTGCTTGTGGATACGTCCAACCGGTAACCTGTCGCGCCGCTTACGCTCCTCCAGTGCGCGGTAAAGCCGTGGGCAGTCACATTGGATGCCTTTAGTGCCTTCGGAGCCGCAGGCGTGGGGGCGGGTGTCGGAGTGGGCGTTGCTGTCGGCGTCGCCGTGGCTGTGGCCGTCGGCGTTGCCGTCGCCGTAGCTGTCGCTGTTGGGGTCGAAGTAGCTGTGGGTGTGGGCGTCGGTGTGTGAGTAGCTGTTGGAGTTGGTGTAGGCGTAAACGTAGCCGTAGCTGTGGCTGTCGCCGTTGGTGTGGGGGTCGGCGTGTGAGTAGCTGTTGGAGTTGGTGTTGGAGTAAACGTCGCTGTCGGTGTAGGC
>Ga0193735_1000613_pt1 | contig 11363 bp, 9 predicted proteins | sample U1m2metaG_FD_145080 | JGI IMG/M metagenome (GOLD analysis project Ga0193735, IMG submission 145080) | Soil microbial communities from a riparian zone of the East river system, Colorado, United States - U1m2 | ecosystem: Environmental > Terrestrial > Soil > Riparian zone | place: USA: East River... | reverse complement strand
GTCTCAGTTACTGGCAAAAAAAGCGCGCAAAGTCATCGCCGTGGACAATTCGCCCAAAATGGTCGAGTTCGGCTCAGAGCTGGCGAAGAAACATGGATTTAATAATCTGGAATACCGGCTCGGCGATATTCAAGACCCGCCGATTGCAAAAAATAGCATCAATCTTGCGATTTTGAGCCAGGCGCTGCATCACGCGATTCACCCCGAGCGCGCTATTGATGCGGCTCATCGAATTTTGAAGCGCGGGGGCCGTTTGGTCATTCTCGATCTTTTGAGTCATCGGTTCGAAAAAGCTCGCGAACTCTATGCGGACCACTGGCTTGGGTTTAGCGAAGTCAGGTTGCATCAGCTCCTGGAAAGAAGCGGTTTCCGAGAGATCGAGGTCAGCGTTGTTTCTCGAGAAAAACAAAGCCCGCATTTCCAAACGGTTTTCGCTACAGGCGTGAAGTGAACGCCGAAGGGGCCTCTTTTGTCTAATCTATGCCTCTGCGGTATCGTCACATGCAAACCCAATCTGTTTTTATGAGCGGTTTCTTCGAGGAGGTGAAACGGCGAAAGGTTTACCAGGTGGCGGTCGCTTATGTCATCGCGGCGGGCGGCATCATCCAGCTTGCTTCGGCTGCGCTCCCGGCCTGGGAATTGCCAAACTGGGCGTTGCGTCTGGTTATTGTACTGTTGCTGGTCGGTTTTCCCATCGCGCTTATGCTGGCATGGGCGTTTGATGTAACGGCACAGGGAATCAAAGCGGCGCCAACGTCCGGTGCGTCCGGCTCGCATCTGCGGCGGAACGTCATTACGCTGGTCGCAGCCGGCGTCATCGTTTCTGCTGCTGCAGGCTTCTTTCTCCTGCCACGCGTCTCTGCGCACAAGGTCGACAAGTCGATTGCAGTGTTGCCGTTTGAAAGTCTGAGCGATGAAAAGGAGAACGCGTATTTCGCCGACGGCATTCAGGACGACGTGCTCACCAAGTTGTCGAAGATCGGCGACCTGAAAGTAATTTCACGCACATCGGTCATGCCTTATCGAGGGAAAACGTCCAACGTTCGTGAAATCGGGAAGGCACTGGGTGTCGGTGCCATTCTCGAAGGAAGCGTTCGCCGCGTCGGAAATCGGGTTCGCGTGAATGTGCAGTTGATTAATGCTGACACCGACGAGCACCTGTGGGCGGAAGATTACGATCGCGACTTAACAGATGTGTTTGCCATTCAAACTGATCTCGCACAACAAATCGTGCGCGAATTGCAGGCGAAACTTTCACCAATGGAGAAGGCGCAAATCGAGCGCCGGCCCACGGAAAACAGCGAAGCCTATCTGGCCTTTGTTGAAGCCCACGAATTGTTCTATCGCCCGGATGGCACGTTTCGCGCCAACACGGAAAAGGCAGAACAGCTTTTCGAGCGCGCAACTACGCTGGATCCGAACTTCGCGGGAGCGTTTGCCGGACTGGCACGGGTCCACGATTGGGCTTATCACGGGCACGGGTCCGCGATTGGGCTTATCACGATTTCGATAAAACACCTGCGCGAAAGGAAAAAGCGCGTGCCGCGGCGGAGACAGCGATTCGTTTGCAGCCGGATTTGCCCGAAGGGCATCTTGCACTCGGATTTTATCATTATTACTGCGAGCGTGATTATCAGGCAGCGCTCCACGAATTCGCTATTGCGAAACTGAGTTTACCAAACTCGGCGGAAGTTTATATGGCCATTGGTGCGATCGAGCGTCGCCAAGGCAAATGGAAAGAGTCCACTGCGAATATGGAGAGAGCGGCGTCCGTCAGTCCCAAGGACGCATGGATTCTCCAAAATCTTGCCGACAATTACTACGCCACCAGAAATTTTGAAACTGCAGACAAGGTTTTAGACCGTGCGATCGAAGCTGCGCCCAAATCATTTGGTGCGCGCGCGGAGAAGGCGAGGCTTGGGGTTGATTGGAAGGGAGATCTCAGCGTGATGGAGAAGGAGTTAACGCAAGTTCCGACGGGTGTCGATCCAGACGGTCTCGTCACATTCGCACGGATGCAGCTTTTGCTGTTGCAACGAAAATTCCCGGACGCTCTCGCACTTCTAAAGCAATCGCCTCAAGATGTCTTTCACGACGATAAGCCGAGAGAATTTTTTGAGGGCGCGATTCATATCTTTTCGAAGGATAAAGAGAAGGCGCTTGCTGCCTTCAAACGCGCTCGACCCATTGCAGAAAAGGCCTTGCGGGAAGGTCCTAGCGATGCGTCGCGGCACGTAATCCTCGGCATGATTCTGGCGGGGCTTGGTGAGAAGGATGGGGCTATCGCCGAAGGCAGACGCGCCGTCGAACTTCTGCCCGAATCTCAGGATGCCCTTGATGGGCCAAAGATGACTGTTGCGCTCGCTCAAATCTACGCCTGGACAGGCGAAACCGATCAGGCGCTTGAGCTCATTGACCGTTCGCTGAGTACTCCCAATGGAGTCACAGTTCCCTTCCTCGCACTTGATCCGATGTGGGATCCGCTGCGAGACGATCCCCGTTTTCAGGCATTGATCGATAGGTACGCTACAAAAGCTTAACGCCGACTTGTCGTTTTCGCTTCCGACAGGAATCCCGCTGACAATCGGTCACGAGAAGAATTGAAGTGACAATCGGTCACGAGAAGAATTGAAGAGAGAGCGCTCACCGGCATAAAGTGAACGCAGCGTGTCAATTTCAGGTCTATATTTTCGCCGTTGAACTATAATCTTGACGAATCCAGATCTGTTGCTATGAGCGGCTTCTTCGAGGAAGTAAAACGGCGAAAGGTCTACCGGGTGGCGGTAGCCTACGTCATAGCTGCGGGCGGCATTATACAACTGGGTTCAGCCGCGTTTCCGGCATGGGAACTGCCAAACTGGGCGTTGCGTTTGGTGATCGTGCTGTTACTCGTCGGTTTTCCAATCGCCTTGATTCTCGCCTGGGCCTTTGATGTCACACCGCAAGGTATCCAGGCCACACCCGACACGGCTGTGCCTCGAACACATCGCCGTCGCAACGTGATTATGCTCGTCGCAACCGGCGTCGTCCTCTCTGCAATCGCGGGATTTTTCCTCCTTCCTCGTATTTCTTCCGCGCACAAGGTCGACAAGTCGATCGCTGTCTTGCCATTTGAAAATCTAAGCGACGACAAAGAAAACGCCTACTTCGCAGACGGCATTCAAGACGATGTGCTGACGAATCTGTCGAAGATCGGCGACCTCAAAGTGATTTCGCGCACTTCAGTCATGCCGTATCGAGGGAAGGCATCCAATGTTCGTGAAATCGGGAAGGCGCTGGGTGTCGGCGCTGTTTTGGAAGGCAGTGTTCGCCGCGTCGGGAATCGGGTGCGGGTGAACGTGCAGTTGATTTGCGCCGATACCGACGAGCACCTTTGGGCCGAAGACTACGATCGCGAGCTAACCGACGTGTTCGCGATTCAGACTGATCTCGCGCAAAAAATCGCGGAAGCGCTTCAGGCCAAGCTGTCGCCGCAGCCAGATCTGCCGGAGGCGCATCTGGCGTTGGGATCATCGTACTATTACGGCGATAACAACTACGACGCGGCCCTAAAAGAATTCGAAGTCGCACAACGCGGCTTGCCTAACGAATCGGAGGTATATCTTTCCCTCGCCGCAATCCAGCGCCGCCAGGGAAAATGGGTCGAATCGACCGCCAATTTCGAGAAGGCAGTCAGTTTAAATCCGAAGGACATCTGGCCGCTGCAAAATCTCGCGTTCAACTATCAGATGCTTCGCAATTTCGATAAGGCCAACGCCACAATTGATCGCGCCCTCGCCTTGGACCCCACCGCACTGCCGCCTTTGGAGGTCAAATCCAAGCTGGCGATCGCTGAGAAAGGGGATTTCAGCGTGGCAGAGAAAGCATTTGCGGCCGTCAAATCGATGCCGATGACGAACGAGCAGAAACTGAGGACCGCCAGTGCACGGGCCGACGTTTTTCTCCAGGAACGCAAGCCCAGTGAAGCATTGCAGGAGGCGGAGAACTTGCCGGACGATTTGCTCGCAGGTATTCCTGGAGCGTTGGGTGGCAAGTACTATGTCATTGGCTTTTCGCGAAAAGCGCTGCAGGACGATGCCGGCGCGCGTGCGGCTTTCGAAAAAGCCAGGGGCGCTATCGAGGAACAACTGAAACGAAGCCCCGACGTCGCCGATCTGCATATTCAACTGGCAAAAGTGCTCGCCCAGCTCAATCAAAGGGATTCCGCATTGGCGGAGGCTCGGCGCGCGTCGGAATTACAGCCTGAAAGCAAGGACGCTTTTGGAGGGCCCGAAATTACTGAAGGAGTGGCGCAAGTTTACGCCATGCTTGGCGAGAATGGCCGCGCCATCGAAATTCTGGATGAATTGTTGAGCCGACCGAGCGCTGTCACTGTGCAGGGCCTGAAAGTAAATCCTACTTGGGACCCGTTGCGAAACGATCCGGGTTTTCAAGCATTGCTCAGTAAGTACGCCGGCAAAACGTAGCCGGGAGCAGTTTAGGTGTCTCGTAAGCCCTATCAGACACCTGTGTGTTGTGTGACGATGCGTTTTAGCTGGGCGCTTCTCTTCCTCGGTGCTGCGGCGACGGCGCACGCTGAATGGACAATTGCTTCGGCAGAGTCAGAAGCGGGAAGCGCTGGCGTAGTGCATCGGCATGTTCTTTTGGAAAATGCTGCTGATGGTGGTCACGTCACCTTCGAGCTCGCAATTTTCTCTGCCAAATCGTGCGCGTTGCGAGTCATCGATAATCCTGAGGGCGAAAGACTCGCCGGCATGATGAGGCGGGAAAAATATGTATGCGCAGTGAATGGTGGCTATTTCGACGAACAGTTCAAGCCGATCGGGTTGCGAATTGTAAATAGCCAAATGCTTACGCCTTTAAAACGTGCGCGGCTTATTACCGGCGTGCTACTCGCCTCGCCGCGCGACGTGCAAATCGTCCGCGCGCCTGAATTTTCGCAGCGTCAGAAAATTGAGGCCGCAATTCAGTGCGGGCCGTTCCTGGTTGATCGCTCGCAGCGCGTTCGCGGTTTGAACGATTCCCAGCAGGCGCGGCGGACGTTTGCCGCCGTAGCAATGAACGGGCGCGCGTTGCTCGGTGTTTGCTCGGACGTTTCGCTCGCGGATTTGGCAACGATCCTTGCTACAACACGAATCGCCGCGGATATAAAAATTCAACGCGCACTAAACCTCGACGGCGGTTCCTCGAGCGCATTCTGGTTTGCGCGGGAGAACGGCAGCGTATTTTCCATTCCGGAGCAAAAACCTGTGCGTGATTTTGTGGGCGTGTTACCAAAATAATTGTCGCGGCGCTTGTGCCAGGCGCCGTCGTTAAAAGTTCGGCAGCTGACACAGCCGCCGCTACAACACGTTTATGAGAACATTTGGCGGATTCAGATCAGGCGATCATTTTTTCTACGGCGAAGTGCGCGGCGACGACGTGCACGTACTTGCAAAACCGTATTGGCTCGAGATTCAAACCACCGGCGAGGTATTGCCGTTCGCGAGTTTACGGATCGAGCTTCCCGTTGCTCCCTCGAAACTAATTGCCGTCGGGTTGAACTATGCCGATCACATCGCGGAGATGAAGCGCACCCCGCTCGGCACACCGCTGATCTGGTTTAAGGCTCCGAGCTCGCTTTTGTCACACAACGGCACAATCGAAATTGCGTTTCCCGAACATCAAACCGATTTCGAGGCGGAGTTGGCCGTCGTGATTGGCAAGACCGGGAAAAATGTCGCTGTAGAATGGGCGCTCGATTTTGTTTTCGGGTACACAATCGGTCTCGATATCAGCGACCGGGATTTACAAAAGAGCGAGAAGCAATTTGGCCGCTGCAAATCCTTGGACACTTATACGCCGATCGGGCCGTTTGTTTATGCCGGCGCGGATGTTACCGATGTTTCGCTGGAGCTACGGCAGAATGGCGAGCTGCGCCAGAGCACGCGCACGAGCCGAATGATCTATTCGGTTGCGCAAATTATTTCATTCGCGAGTCAGTCACTCACACTTTTGCCCGGCGATGTGATTTTAACTGGAACGCCCTCCGGTGTCGGGCCGATTCATGCCGGCGATCAATTGGAAGCATCAATCGGCGATTGGCCGCGCCTGCGAAACAGTGTCGTGATCGCGCACCGCGTTGCGGGTCGCAATGCTGAAGAAAGCTCGGCAACAACAATTTGAAAAACTTGCCTACATCCCACGAGTTGAGATATTTCGAATCAAAGATGCGACCTGTCGAAAAGGGAGCACCGCCGAAAAAAATGAAAAGTTTTTCTCGACTCGCAACCAAGGCGTCTGCGATAAGAGAAAACCTGTACCGAAACCGAACTGGTCAGATCAAACTCCTGCTTCAATTATGAAAACACTACTTGCCACCTGCCTATCCTTACTCGCGTTTGCACTGATTTCGCTCGCGCAATCTCCGCCGCCAAGACAAGCTCCTCCTGCAGCAGGAACGAATCCGGCTGCCCAAGCGCCGGCAAATCCGGCCGCGGCGGCGCAGGCGCCTGCTACAAACGTCCCGCCAGGGCAACCTGCAGCGCAGCAGCCAGCAGCGCCTGGACAACCCGGAGCTGCAGGACAACCTGCGGCACCCGGCGCGCCGGTTACCGCTACATTAAGTCCCGCACAAGCTGGCGCCGAGAGTCCCGCTGCGACGGCCGCCGCAGCGAGTGCCGCACCAGCTGCTTCGCCCGCTGCTGAACCGGGCCTCTTAGGCAGTAACTGGTTGATCGACAAGTTCCATAAGGGCGGTCCAATCATGTGGCCGATTTTGATTGTATCGATCATCGGGCTCACTGTGGTGATCGAGCGAATTTTTTGGTGGACCGGCCGCTGGTTTCGTCGTGATCCCAAACGCGCACCAGCTGCTTCGCCCGCTGCTGAACCGGGCCTCTTAGGCAGTAACTGGTTGATCGACAAGTTCCATAAGGGCGGTCCAATCATGTGGCCGATTTTGATTGTATCGATCATCGGGCTCACTGTCGTGATCGAGCGAATTTTTTGGTGGACCGGCCGCTGGTTTCGTCGTGATCCCAAACGGATCGAGAAAGTGTTTACCGCGATTGAGAACGGCGATGTGGCGGAGGCCTCGAGGCTTTCCCGCGGATCGCGCGATCCGGTTTTGCGCATGATGTGGAATGGTCTCAATCACCAACACGCCTCGTTGCAGGGCGCACTACAAGTCGCTGCGGGCATCGAGATCAAACGCGCCGGTCGATTCCTCGTCGTCATGGACACGCTCGTAACTTTGGCGCCGTTGCTCGGTCTGTTGGGCACGATCACAGGTCTTATTAAGTCATTCAGCTTTCTCGGCAACGAAGAGCTGGCGGTGCAAGCCGTCACCGGCGGTATCGCCGAGGCGCTCATTGCCACAGCCTGCGGTCTCGGTATTGCCATCTTCGCACTGATTCCGTTTAACTTTTTCACTTCCCGGGTGTCTAACTTGGAGTTCGAATTGCAGACGGCGGCCACAAACCTGGAAGTGATGTTAGGATCACAAACCGCGGCGCGCGAACTGGATTTCGCAGCGCAATCCCCATCTTCCGGGAAAGGCTCGTCGATTTAAAGATGTTTTAAGGTATTTAATGACTGTACACTCACCCATTCCTCACAAAAAAGCGCGGATTGAGATCATCCCATTGATCGACATCATGTTCTTTTTGCTCGCCAGCTTCATGATGGTGAGCTTGAGCCAGGTGCATATGAAGGGGATTAAGGTTAATCTCCCTTCAGGTGTTTCAGGCCAGACGCAGACAAAGCGCGAGTACATTAGCGTTTCTGTTGATAAGGACGGCCATTACTTCTTCGATAAGGACGAAGTGAAAGACGAAGAACTTATAAGTCGCCTGCGCAAGGTGCACGATTCAGCCCCTGAAGCGAAGGTGTTCGTTCGGGGCGATCGGGACTCGGTTCATCTGAACGTTGGGGCGATCGGGACTCGGTTCATCTGAACGTTACCCACGCGCTTGATATAATCCGCTCAGTTGGTTTTTATAAGATCTCGTTTGAAATTAGGAGTGAATCGCTCAAAGGAGTTCCGGGACCGCCCCGCTGATCGCGCATGGCAACAACGGAAGTAAAACCGCTATTTTACCGGCCACCGCCTCGATGGTATTTCTGGACTGCCCTTGGCGCGGCCTTGGCGATCCACCTCACAGCGGTTGCAGTCTCTCAAAGACATGAGGCGCCTGCGGTAGAGCTTCCTCCACAGCCGCCGACTGTCGTCGAAGCGGTCTTAGCGCCACCTGAGTCAACTCCGCCGCCAGAAGACATTCCGATCCCAGAACCTCCTCCTCCACCAGACATTCAACCGGAGTTTGTCGAAGAGAGAACACCGCCACCGCGGCAGCCACAGAACGCACAACAAAAATTTACGCCGATCAAAGCCCCTGGGCCCATGTCGATGTCTCGAGCAAAAGCGCTCGCCGTGTACGCGCCGCGTCCCCAGTATCCCTACGAAGCGCGCTCGCGGCACGTCACTGGTAGTGGAGTGATCGTCGCCCAGGTGGACGCAGCTAGCGGGAACGTCACTAGCGCTTCCGTCTCGTCAAGCACAGGGAGTCCCATACTGGATAACGCCGCCACCAGCGCGTTTCGGCAGTGGCGATTTAGACCTGGAACAGTTTCCAAGGTTAACATTCCCATCACTTTCACCATGACCGGCGCGTCGTACTAAATTCCATAATATGAGACTAGCTTCGCCAGTTCCGCACAAACGAGCGCGTATCGAGATCATCCCGTTGATCGACATCATGTTCTTTCTGCTTGCCAGCTTTATGATGGTGAGCCTGAGCCAGACTCACATGAAAGGCATTCGCGTGAATCTGCCTGCTGCGGTAGGGCCCCCACCAAGCGGGGTGAAGGATTTTATTTCCATAAAAGTGCTGGAGGGAAATGCTGTGTTCTTCGATAACGTGTACGTACCAGACGACCAAGTTCTGCCACGCCTATTTCAGCTTCACCAGGCAAATCGGGACATCAAAATCTCGATCAGCGCAACGCCGATGGCCATCTACGGTGATGTCATCGGATTGCTCGACAAGGTTCGCTCGGTCGGAATCACAAAGGTCGGTTATCAGATTAGAGCAGCTTCTGGCGTTGCGCCTGCAGGTGCTGCGCCGCCGGCAGGTGCCAAGGCGCGAGCCCTGTGGCTCAATTGGTTTTTTTCCGCAGGTTCAAGCTCACCAAAAGTTCGTTGGAAGCCGTTTGGAATAAAAATCGGATCATATCCAAATCCGTGTGACCCGCGCGGTCGATCAGCGATTCGTCCCTCAACAAGCCCTTCAAACATTCCGAGAACCTCGCCTTTGCGCGCCAGCGCCAGCACGCAACGGAATCGAGCGCGACCTGGGTCCTTCGGAGCGCCAACTCGCCCAAGCTGCTCCAATAACTTCTCAATTTTTTCGCTGTCACTCGCGTCCGGTCCCGCGTAACGGGCGGAGTAAATCCCCGGCGCTCCACCGAGAGCAGCGACCTCCAACCCGGAATCGTCTGCAACGACAAAGCCGGGTATGTGCTTCGAAACTGTCACAGCTTTGAGAATCGCGTTATCTTCAAAAGTTCTTCCAGTCTCCGCAATGTGTGGAATCTCAGGATGCTCAGCCAAATCGTTCACTTGGAACTGCGGCCCGAGAATCTTCCGGATTTCTGCGGTCTTATGCGCATTGCGCGTTGCGAACAAAAGCTCGATCACAATTCAAATGAATCTGGAAACCGAGAATCCGAGAGTAAATTTTAGTTTCTTTTCTTCGTTTCCTGGGTTCCTGATTGAAATGTAATGAGCAGCGAACGGCGCAAACCATATCCATTCGACAAGATCGAACCGAAATGGCAAGCCCTTTGGGAGGAGCGGCAGCCTTTTCACGCGCCCAATCCTGGTGAAAAAGGTTTCGATCCGGCAAAACCGAAATTTTATGTCCTCGATATGTTTCCTTATCCGAGCGGGGCGGGGTTGCACGTTGGACACCCCGAAGGTTATACCGCAACAGACATCATTGCTCGCCACAAACGCATGCGTGGCTTTAACGTGTTGCATCCAATGGGTTGGGATGCGTTCGGTCTGCCCGCCGAGCAATATGCAGTAAAAAGCGGTCAGCATCCCGCCGTCACCACGCGCGAGAACGTCGCGAAATTCAAAAGCCAACTAAAGCGAATCGGTTTTTCCTATGATTGGCAACGAGAGATCAACACGACCTATGATTGGCAACGAGAGATCAACACGACCGACCCGCGCTACTACAAGTGGACGCAGTGGATCTTTCTCCAGATCTACAATTCCTGGTTCAATCCGGAAACGAAGCGAGCCGAGCCGATTTCAACCTATCGGGGCGCTGATCCGGACAGCGTTCGGCTCGCCTATGTTGCTGAAGTCCCGGTCAACTGGTGTTCGGAGTTGGGCACGGTTTTGGCCAACGAGGAAGTCGTGGACGGAAAAAGTGAAGTTGGCGGGTTCCCGGTTGTTCGAAGGCCGATGCGTCAGTGGATGTTGCGCATCACAGCGTATGCGGAGCGATTGCTTGATGGGCTCGACGAACTTGATTGGCCCGAAGGAATCAAATTGCTTCAGCGCAATTGGATCGGCCGCAGCGAAGGCGCGGAAATCGATTTCAAAATCGACAAAAGCGATCAAAAGATTCGCGTTTTTACCACGCGTCCCGACACGCTTTACGGTGGGACATTTTTGGTGCTCGCGCCCGAACATTCTCTTGTCGATTTAATTGTTACCGAGGAGCAATGGCCGGCGGTGCGCGACTATCGCGAACGCACCGCACGCAAAAGCGATCTCGAACGCGCCGATCTGTCGAAAGACAAAACCGGCGTGTTCACCGGAGCGTATGCAATTAATCCGGCAAACAGCAAAAAGATTCCAATCTTGATCGCTGACTATGTGCTGATTGGTTATGGAACGGGCGCAATCGGGGGTGTGCCCGCGCATGACGAACGCGACTTGGAATTCGCGCGCAAATTTGATTTGCCGATTGTTGAAGTCGTCCAACCACTGGCCGATGAGCCGGCGCTGGGTTTCGTCGGCGAGGGGATTGCAATCAATTCGCCGATTATTAACGGCCTGGCGAGCGCCGAGGCGAAAAGGAAGATTACCGCTTGGCTGGAAGAGCGCGGTCAAGGCAAGCGTGCAATCAATTACAAACTGCGCGACTGGCTATTCTCGCGTCAGCGATATTGGGGCGAGCCGTTCCCGATTACCTGGCAAGACGGTAAACATCGCTCGTTAAGCGAAAGCGAATTGCCGGTCGTCCCACCGGCGCTGGAAGATTACAAACCCACTGGCACGGGCGAACCTCCCCTGGCCAGAGCGAAAGAATGGGTTCGCTATTCTGAGAAGGCTGTGCGCGAGACAAACACAATGCCGCAGTGGG
>Ga0193735_1000610_pt1 | contig 11397 bp, 9 predicted proteins | sample U1m2metaG_FD_145080 | JGI IMG/M metagenome (GOLD analysis project Ga0193735, IMG submission 145080) | Soil microbial communities from a riparian zone of the East river system, Colorado, United States - U1m2 | ecosystem: Environmental > Terrestrial > Soil > Riparian zone | place: USA: East River... | reverse complement strand
AAAAGCGATGGAAAACTCGCGACCCTTATACGCGACCGCGATTGATTCCTTCGCTTCGCCCACCTCCGGAGTATTGGCAGTAATGTCGATATTGTTCTTGCTGAAATTCAATTTGATAGAGTGCGACTTGTCGCTGGCCAGCAGCGAGACGCGCCGGAGCGAGTTCAGAAACATTTCGCGCTCGAGTTTTATTCGCTCCTTTGCTTCGCCCGGAATGACCTGCCGATAATTTGGGTAATTGCCCTCGATTAGTTTTGAGACCAACAGCGTCTTGTTAAGATCGAACGCGATCTGGCCGCTGCCCATGCTCACCTTGACGTCACCGTCATCCGTAAGCAGGCGTTGCAATTCCGTCACCGCTTTGGTCGGAATGATCAGGTCAGCTTCGTGGCTGCGGGGGAATTCCAGTTCGATTTCTACCATCGCCAGGCGCCGTCCATCTGTCGCCACCAGCGTGAGCTTGTTGTCCTTGAAACTGAATAGAACGCCGTTGAGCACGTAGCGCGTCTCGTCGGTCGATATGGCATAGGAAGTCTTGCGCAGGCCGTCACGCAAATCTTTCTGCCGAATCGTAACCACCTTCGCGTCTTCGAATTTCGGCAACGGCGGAAATTCATCCTCAGGCAACCCAAGAATTTTGAAGAAACTTTGGCCGCTCCGGATGGAAGCGGCATTCTTTCCATCCACATCGACCTGAATTTCGCTCGATGGAAGTTCGCGAACGATATTGAAAAGACGGCGCGCCGGGAGAGTGGTCGCTCCTGTTTTGTCCACGTGCGCTTCGCAACTGCCGCGCACGCCGACATCGAGATCAGTAGTTGTGAGATGAATTTCATCCTTGTCCGCCTGCAGCAAAACGTTGGAAAGGATCGGAAGAGTGGTGCGAGTGCTGACTACGTTTTGAACTTGTTGCAGACCTTCGAGCAGTTTTTCTTTTGTAACGCTAAATTTCATGATGAACAGAGCGCTTAAGATGTAACGCCTTGGATTTTATTCGGCAACCGCAATCTCAAGATGCTTGGGGTAGGGGCGATTGACCTCAATCGCCCGGGCGGTTCGGGTGAACCGCCCCTACCTTTTAAGCGAACTGTCGATGAATGATATCGTCTGGCGAATGTTATCTTGCTCGGCCATCCGTTTCTTTACCAGTTTGCACGCGTGCAACACTGTGCCGTGATCGCGCCCGCCGAATGCGTCTCCAATTTCATTCAAAGACGCTTTGGTCAACTCGCGCGCCAGAAACATCGCCACCTGTCGCGGAAACGCGATGCTGGCCGGGCGGCGCTTACTAGTCATATCGGCGATGCGCACATCAAAATGTTCGGCCACACGCCGCTGAATTTGTTCGATGGTGATTGAATGTCGCGCTTCCTCTTGCAAAATGTCCTTGAGCAAATGCTCGACCACTTCCTGTGTTAATTCCTTGCCGCTGAGTGACGCGAAAGACGCCACGCGCATCAGCGCGCCCTCGAGTCGGCGCACATTTGTGCGAATGCGGCTGGCGAGAAATTGGAAAACCTCGTCGTGCAATTTGATCTGCATGGTGCGCGCTTTTTTTCGCAAGATCGCCAAACGGGTCTCGATGTCCGGCGGCTGAAGCTCCGCGGTTAGTCCCCATTCAAACCGCGACACCAGCCGGTGTTCCAGGTTTGCGATCTCCGAAGCGGGCCGGTCGCTGGAGAGGACGATCTGTTTATGCCCGTCGAAAAGCGTGTTGAACGTGTGAAAGAATTCTTCCTGGGAACGCTCCTTGCCTCCCAGAAATTGGATATCGTCAATCAAAAGAAGATCAGCCTGGCGATAACGTTTCCGGAATTTGACCAGATTGCTGTGCTGGATCGCGTCGATGAACTCGTTAATGAAAAGTTCACTCGAGACGTATATCACCTTCACATTTTTCTTCTTCGTCCAGACGTATTGACCAATCGCTTGCATCAGATGGGTCTTGCCGAGACCGACCCCGCCGTAAATGAACAGCGGGTTATACGTGCGCGCGGGCGACTGCGCGACGGCGAGACTCGCGGCATGCGCAATTTCGTTGTTCGGGCCAACCACGAAAGATTCAAACGTGTTCCGTGGATTGAGTCCGGGCACAGTTGCGCCTGGCTTCGCGTCGCCCGGTGGTTCCTGTAAAACTTCTTTTAGTGGGGCGATATCTTCCAGAGTTTGTGTGCCAGGCCCTGATGGCGAGCAAAATCTTATAGAGCGAGGGCTGCCAAATGTTGTGATGATCGCAGTCTGCAACGCCGGCATATAATTACTCTCGATCCAAAACTGGTAAATGTTGTTTGGAACACCAAGAGTGAGCGATTTGTCTTTGGCCTCGACCAGCTCGACGGCAGAAAACCAGCGCTTGAAACTATCGGCGCTAATTTGCGGTTTGAGCGCAGCCGATAACCGCTGCCACAGCTGCGCACATTTCTTGTCCATAGCAAACTTGTTAACAGTGTTACACAAATGCCATATAGGCTCGCCCCGTGGGCGTTAGCTTACAAAAAGCGACCCCACATGGAGCTATTCCCCAGCGTGATCCGCAGGCGAAATGCCAAAGAAAAATGTCAAAAACGTGTAGATACGAGGGAAAACGGCCAGACGCGCGCTTTAATCTTACTCTGGCTGCAAGCTGCTGCGCATGCGCAGTCAATCGTTTGCTCGGGGGACTTTCGATGTTGTTCATTCTCGCTGCTAAAAGTTTCTCAGAAATGTTCACAACTTATTCACATGCGCTTTGTTCCCGTCCTCGCCAGCGGGCTTGAGACTAGAAACCCGTTTCAAAATCGACAAGAAAAAAAATGAATTTTATTTTTTGGCTGCAAGAAAAATTTTCTTGACTCAAAAAGGAAACGCGCGTGTCCGAGGAAGAACAAAAAAAATTGATTACTCCAACTGATTTATCGCGATGCCTGGGCGCATCGATTCGTAACCACAGTAGCGAACTGATCTGCATGATTTCGTCCTGCGTGCAGTCCTGAGTTGACCGGGTTGGCCTGCGGCGCAATTTTTCCCGCCTCCAGAGTGCCAGGTTGAAAGCGCGGCGAATCAAAGAATGCAGGCAACGCACACGGAAATGACGAGGCGGCAGACAAATTTTATCGCAAATTCCAATCAGCCGGTGATGCGCCGAATTTTTCTAATCGGGGTGATCGTTTTGTTGCTTGCGGCGCCGTATGCATATTCCCTTGATGAGCTGTTGCCGCCGTTCGGGTTTCGGTGGAACGACTCGATGGCGCGCGTGGAAGCGGTGCTGCACGGCGCAAAGGCAAAAATTGCCTCGCGGGAAAAAAAAGAGAACCGGGAAGTCTGGACTGTTGAAGGGCTCCTTCATCCTGGATTAAAACGCGCCCTCTTTACCTTTAAGCAGAGGGCTCTTGTCGCGGTGGAGTTGCAGTATGAATACCCCAACTGGTCGATCGAACGTTACAACCAGCGCATGGCCGAAATTCGCAAATACTTCGACGAGAAGTACGGAACTGGAAAACTGGTCTCGCGCGGTAACGACCACGATACTAATGTCATCCAAACGCTGGTCGGGTATCAATGGATGGTCGGCACGACGATGCTGGAGCTTTTTTATTTCTCGGCGCAGCATGATCCATTTCCGCCCTTCCGCGTCATCTCTGTCGATTACAAGGCGCTGTAGAGGCCTTAATCGCGTCGCCGAATGGCCAGTTCGCGATTTCGGCTCGCAGCTTTTTCTCTAGTCTTAAGCGACCTCATGTTTACGCTGGCGCCGATCCTGTTTCCAACTGAATTGCGCGCGACGGCTAGCGGCTTCGCTGCTGACATCGCGAAAATCGGAACGACGCTAGGTTATTGTCCTTCCTATCTTACAAGGCGCGTTCGGGGTTCTACCAGTCCTCGGAATGATGGCAGCTGTCAGCGTTCTGGGTCTGACAGTTACTTTGATCTTTGGTCACGAGGATTCAGAAGACTGAGGTAAGCCAAAGACCGCCGAGCATTCGTCGCAATCAACCCTCTCTTATCCCGAAAACCAAATCAGTTTGGATGGGCAGCCTCGATACTCAGCCCTTGATACGTTTCGGCGACGATGTGATCGACCACAGCTTTCATGTCGTGGGTCTCTTTCCATATCGCCAATTGCCTATCAGCCCCGGTGCCTTCGTGCATGATCCGTTCGACGTGCGCCATCTCGCGTTGCGTGCCGAACTCGTCCACTTCACTGGCGACGAACTCCAGCAATTCGTTGAGTAAACTGCGTTCCTCCACTTCGGTTTCCTTGCCGAAGTCGATCAGTTTTCCATCGATGCCGTAGCGCGCCGCGCGCCAGCGGTTTTCATCCAGAAGACGTCGCCGGTAGATCCGGAAGGTGATGTTTTGGTGAAGTAACTTAAAAAGCTTCGCGACGATAGCTTGGATCAGCGCTGCGATCGCGAGTGTGTCGTCCACGCGGGTTTGGGCGTCGCACACGCGCACCTCTAATGTGTCGAAGAACGGATGCAGCCGAATGTCCCACCAGATTTTTTTGGCGTTATCGATGCAACCAGTTTTGACCAACAGCTTGCAGTAATCTTCATACTCTGAAAGCGATTCGAACGAATCGGGAATGCCGGTGCGGGGAAAACGTTCGAATACCTTCAGCCGATAACCTTTCAGCCCCGTGTCTTGGCCCACCCAAAACGGCGAATTGACCGAGAGCGCGTAAAGGTGCGGCAAAAAATAGCGCGCCTGATTCATCACGTGGATGGCCATTTCGCGATTGGGAATGCCCACGTGCACGTGCAATCCAAAAATCAGATTGGCGCGAGCGAGCTGCTGCATGTCCTTGACGATTTCGCGATAACGCTCGCCTTGAGTGATGTGCTGGTCGCGCCAGTGCGAAAACGGGTGTGTGCCAACCGAAGCGATCTTGAGCCCGGCCTTGTCCGCGAGTTCGGCAAGCCTGCTGCGCAAGTCAATCACGTGCGCGCGCGCGTGTCGGATGGAATTGCAAACCTCCGTGCCGAGTTCCACCACCGACTGATGCATCTCCGGTTTGATCTGCTCTTTCAGCACGACCTTGCCGCCCTCGAGGATTTCCTGAATGTGCGAGCGCAGCTCGCGGGTCTCCGGATCGATAATCGCGAATTCCTCTTCGATACCGAGAGTAAACGTGTGCTCTTTCATGAACGGCGGAAGAAAAACATCCGCAGATTTCGCAGATTTACACAGATTATTTCGGGAAGCCCGAAACTGCTTCTGCCTTCAATCCGCGAAAATCTGCGCAATCTGTGGAAGATATTACACGAGGTCGCTGAGCGAACGCCTTGTCACGGCGGCTTGAAGGAATCTACCCCAGCTTAAGTTGTCGCGGCCGGGGACGTGCTCGCGCGCTTTGCGGATTGCCATTTCCGAAATTGCTTCGACGACCCATTCAAAATTGGCCTGGCCGATCCACGCCGCTTCGCAATCGGGCGCGGGATTGCAAAAGTCGATCGCGACCGGCACACCGTCGCGAATGGCAAATTCCACGGTGTTCAGATCGTAACCGAGAAATTGATTTAATCGGAGCACGCCCTCCTCGACTCTTTGCAGAATCTCGCTCGGCGCATGCCACTCAGTTTGATACCGCAAATGAAACGGATGCCGCGGCTCGTACGGCATGATGCGGACATGGCGCTGATCGATTGAGTAGCAGCGAAAATACATGTCGAACTTTATTTCCTCCTGCAGCATCATCACAAGCTGTCCGGTGTCGTTGTAAGCGCGGAAAAATTCCTCGCGATTGTGCAATCGATAGACGTTCTTCCAGCCGCCACCAATGAACGGTTTGAAGAACGCAGGCCAGCCGACGTAATTGAAAATGGCTTCCCAATCGAGGGGGTAGCCGAGATTGCGAAAGGATTTGTCGTTGGTGTCCGGTGGCAGCTGGTGCGATGGAAGCAACACCGTGCGCGGAACTGCCACGCCGATCTTGGTGGCCAGCGCGTTATTAAAAAATTTGTCGTCGGCGCTCCACCAAAAGGGATTGTTCACTACGGCGGTGCCGGTGAGCGCAGCATTCTTGAGCCAGGCGCGATAGAAGGGGACGTCCTGCGAGATCCGATCGATCACCACGTCGTAACCGCACGGCTCGCCCTGAATCACTTTGTCGATCCTGACAAACTCCGCGGCGATTTCTTTGCCGCCTGTCTTTTGGTTTATCCGCTCGACGAACGCCGGTGGAAAACTCTGTTCCTGGCCAAAAAGAATTCCGATTTTTTTCATGGGAGAATTTGAACCGCGGATGACGCGGATTACACAGATGAAAATACGTCGGCCTCGAACTGTCCGCCGAATCTCATGCACCGGGCATCAGCCCGGTGTGGAATCCGCGAACGCGCAATGAAGCCGTTTTAATGGTTTTGTCCAGCGATGGAGTTTGAATCGATACCCGCGCTCGGTACGGTAAGCTATGGTCAAGAAATTGCTGCACACGCGCTATCGCGTACACGACTTGGAGAAAACGGTTTCATTCTACAAGGATGTTCTCGGGCTCAAAGAGCTTCGGCATCAGACCTCGGGTCGCGGCTCGCAACTCGTGTTTTTGAAAGCGCCCGACAGCGACGAGGAAATTGAGATTTGCAAATTTGACGAGAGCGGGCCGGTAGTGGTCGGCCCCGATCTGACGCACCTCGCCTTTGAAGTAGATGATTTGGACAAGTTCGCGAAGGAGGCGGCGGCAAAAGGTTACCCACTCTCCGACGGACCGCATCCGAGCGGTATCGGCAAGATCGCCTTCATCGATGCCCCGGAAGGGTACGAGATCGAACTGATCGAGCGCGGAGGCAAATCATAAGCTCTACGGGTCATTCCGAGCAAAGCGAGGAACCTCACAGTCGGACCGACGGCCACGCAAACTACCATGGGTGACGCAAAGAAGTTCGAGAGATCCTTCGCTTCGCTCAGGATGACACTCCCTCAAGCGCGGTCCAAAATCGTAGCGATTCCACTTCCAGATATGCGTCGACACGCTTGCGCGGTTAAAAGTTTTGTCGCTAATTCTTCGCCCATGATGTGGCGCAGGCGATTTTTCTTCCTTTGCGCATTGGTGTCAGTATTCGCGCTGAACGCGTGGAGTCAGGATGCTGGTGACTCGCAGGCGGTGCGGCCGAGCGGTGTCACCGGGCCAATTCGCAAGGCAAAAGCGGTTACGGCCAAGGACACAGAGGATGCCGATGTTGAGTCCACTGCCGCTCGTAAGACAAAGACGTCCAAGTCGACTCATGCCACGTCGCACCGGAAGCGCGCAAAGGCGAAAGAAAGCGAAGAATCAATCCCCGCGCCGACGGAGTACACTCCCGAAGGAATCCCGAAGACCAGCGCGGTCTCCGTTATCGTGGTGGACGCCAACAGCGGCAAAATATTGTACGAAAAAAATGCTGATCAGATAAGGGTCCCAGCCAGCACGCAAAAGTTGCTGACCGCGCTCATTGTGGCCGAGAGCGGTTTTCTGGATCGGACGGTCACGGTTCAACCGGTGGATACACTGGCTGAGCCGGTGAAACTGAACATCAAAGCGGGCGACACATATCAGCGGATCGATCTTCTGCGAGCACTGCTGGTGAAAAGTCCCAACGACGTTGCGCGATGTCTGGCGCGGGACAATGCAGGCAGCATCGGGGCGTTTGCGGAGGTCATGAACAGACGCGCCCAGGAACTTGGTGCTGTGCACTCGCATTTTGTGAATCCGAATGGTTTGCCCGTACCCGGACAGTACTCCACAGCGCGAGATCTCTCGCTTATTGCCCGTGCAGCTTATGCGAATCCCACGATCCGTTCCATCGTTTGTCTTCCGCAACTTGTCTTTCGCTACGCCAACGGCCGCACGCGTGAACTTGAAAACACGAACAAGCTTCTCAGACGAGTCCCTTACTGTAACGGCATGAAAACTGGTTACACGGACGCCGCGGGGAAATGTTTGATCGCAAGCGGCACGCGCCCCGGCAAAGACGTAATCGTCGTTGTGCTGGGCGATAGCTCAAGCCGCGTTTGGCGCGACGCCTCCGCCCTACTTTCCTGGGGCCTCTTGATGTAAGGCCTTCGCCGTGCCAGCTAGTTTTGCACCCTTTTCACCGCGACGTACGCGAAGCAGGACATACTGAAACATCGCGCGCAGCCAGCGGAGAAAAAATCGTAGCGCAACGCTGAACGACATTTTCGATTTTCCGCGTGCCCGGTCGCGAAAAGCGATGGGGATTTCACGTACTCGCAGCGTGCCACTCCCACGCACGATCGTTTCGAAAACAATTTTAAAACCGCTCGTGTGCGGCGCCAACTCCAGCAGCCGAGAACGGCTAATGGCGAAGAAGCCGCACATCGAATCGCGCAGGCCGGTAAGCGGGTAAGCGAGCGCGGCACCTGCGCGCGACATGATCCTCCGCCAGATTGGCCAGCCAGGTGTGGAGCCACCTTTCACATACCGGCTCCCAACCACCAAGTCTGCGCTGCCAGCGAACAGCGGTGCCAATAAATCCTTTATCCGCTCAGGCGGATGACTCAGGTCTGCATCCATCACCAGAAGAATTTCCCCTTGTGCGGCGCGGGCACCCGACATGATTGCGCTCGCCAATCCGACCTCTGCTCCGTCTTGTTCGATTATGCGAATTGGCTGACTCTTCTCCAGAGCGCGAATCTTTTCGCGAGTGGCGTCGGTGGAATGGTCATCGACGAACAAAATTTCCCGAAAAGGAACGGCGCACGCAGTGATTTGCGTAACCAGCGGCGCGATATTTTCCTCTTCGTTCAAAGTAGGAACAATAATCGAGACGGAATGATCTGATGCGGACAAATCGGTCATTGCGAAAGCTGGAGCCGACGACGGGATTCGAACCCGTGACCTGCGGTTTACGAAACCGCTGCTCTACCAGCTGAGCTACGTCGGCGCGGAGCGGGCAAAACATTGCATCCAGCGGCGCTGGGCACAAGCGCTGCTACAGCGGCAGGACAAATGTCTGGCCGATTTCACGCAGCGCAATGCGCTCAGGAGTCTTGCTCAAGGCGGCTTCGAAGCGTTCGATTGGTTCTCGCATTGGCTCGAAGCTGAGTCGGAAGGTTTGATGATGAACCGGCATGATAAAGCGCGCACCTGCCGCGTTTGCCATTTCGATTGCCTGCTCGGGTGTGCAATGCGACCGGATCCACGGATTGTAAGCGCCGATGGACATGATTGCGACATCGATGGACCCGTATCGGCGCAGCTGTGCGAAACTGTCCGTCATTGCAGTATCACCGGCGAAAATGATCCGCCGGCCATTTCGCTCCAGCAGATAGCCGTTGTAACCGCGATAGCCGTCATGCCGCTTTCGCGCGCCCCAGTGCTTCACAGCGAAGGTGCGGATATCGATCTCGCTGGCGGCAGTTTTGAATGTCTTTCTTTCGCTCCAATCGAGCTCAGTGACGTAACGGAAACGCGTTCGTCTCAATAAATCGCCAGTGGCGCGAGCGGTGATCACAATCGTGTTTTCATTAAAACAACTGAGCGTTCGCAGATCGAAATGGTCGAAGTGCGCATGCGAAAGCAGGATAAGATCGATCCCTGGCAGCTCATGAAACTCGAGCGCGGGTGCGGTCAATCGTTTCGGACCGATGGTGAATCCCGGCAGACGAATCCCGATGCGCGGGAACAGCACGGGATCTGTGAGAATTTTGACGCCGAAAAAATTGATGAGCACTGTCGCATGACCAAGCCAGGCGAGTGTGACTTGACCATTGCTCCATTTTGCGGGCTCGGGCTTGGCAAAAGCTGGAGCAATCGGCCGCCAGCTTTCAATCGTCCATTTTCGAAAAAGATGGCCGAGCCAGCGCCGCACGCGTGAACTGTGGAGAGTTGGTTGCTCAGGCGATTCCATGCTTTTGCTCATGCTCATTCTTTTTCAGAAGCAGCGTTAGAGCACGAGCATGAGCATGAGTAAGAGTAAGAACACGAGCGGAGAGAAAGACGAAGCGATGTTCCCTCCTCATCTCTACTGTCTGCTAAATAATCCTTTGACAGCTTTCCAGAGAGTCCGACCCGGTTTGGCCGGGCCGGCGCGCGCGACGAGGACGGGAACATTCGCGCGATTCAAAATGCTGCGCGTTAAATCGCCCATGATGTAATGGCGGAGCAGGCCGCGCGCTTGCGACGTGCCGGTCACAATCAAATCGTAATCGCCTTCGCTCACTTCTGCGAAAACTTGATCGATTACGATCCCGTGCCGAAGACGAACTTCGGCGGAAACACCGAGCCGTTCGAGTTCTCTTTTTTGCCGGCGCAGATTTGTCCCAAGCTCGGATTTCGATTCGAGTAGCTGATCGACATTCTCTTCCAAGCGGACCAGGTCGGCGTACATGGCCGGCGGCTCAGCCATAACATGCAGCAGTGTAACGGAAGCGTTTACGGCAGCGGCCAGCTTTCCTGTGAATTGCACCGCTTGCTCGATGAATTCTTTTCCGCCTGTGCAAACCAGAAAACGCTTCAATTGTTCGCGTTCGCCGATCGCCACCAGCACTGGGGGCTGAACAGTCTTGATCACTTCGTAGGTTTTCTTTGAGCGCCAGTACTCTCCCACCGCGCCAGTCCATCGCGCGCCGATGACCACCAAGTCGTAGCTGATCTTCGATGTTTGATCGGCAATCTGCCGCACTGGCTCGCCAGATTGCACGACGACATCCGGCGATATGCCATGTCCATGGAGCGATTGCGCTTGCTTCTGGAGTGCCTCGCGCAACGGTCGTTGGTCTTGCGACGTCTCCGCAATTCCGAGGAGTGTAGTCTCGGCCTTGAGTGGTCCGGCCAACGACCCGCCAAGCTGGATTGCTGTTTCGGTCGAGGGGGTGCCGTCGCTGCAAATCAAAATTTTCATAACTAAATTTTGTGGCCGGACATGAGCGTGTAAATCACAATGGCCGCGCCGATCAATGGCAAGGGGACAAAGGCGAGACGGATTTTCGGTCCCGCGAAATATTGTGTAGCGACTACACCAATCTGCGCGCCAATAACCGCGCCGGTGTGCATCACGAGCGCGATCAGAATATCCACATTGCCTTTTATCGCATGGCTGAAAGTTCCGTAACTTGCTGAAATCACGATCTCGAAAAGGTCCGTTCCCACTGCGAGGTGGGTCGGTACTCCCAGAACATAAACCATTGACGGCATCCGAATGTAACCAGCGCCGCCACCAAGAAAACCGCTGAAGACGCCTCCAACAAAGGCGACGAGAAGGATGGTCCAGAGCGAAATTCGTATGCCTGAAGTGGGCAGTGTGATCATCGGCCAAATTTTCAGCCGTTGAATATTCCGCGTGACGGGGCTGAATGCAGAGCGATCTTCTTTTGATTGTGCTCCCTTGACCGAAGGCTGCTTTCGTTTCTTGTCCGACCTCAGTGTTTTCTGGCTCTCCCAAAGCATGAATACTGCGATGCCAGAATAAACGGCGATCG
>Ga0193735_1000609_pt1 | contig 11406 bp, 8 predicted proteins | sample U1m2metaG_FD_145080 | JGI IMG/M metagenome (GOLD analysis project Ga0193735, IMG submission 145080) | Soil microbial communities from a riparian zone of the East river system, Colorado, United States - U1m2 | ecosystem: Environmental > Terrestrial > Soil > Riparian zone | place: USA: East River... | reverse complement strand
TCCGCCTGCGCGTTGTCCTGCGACAGGGAATCAATCGCCAGATTCGCCGTATGTTCGAAGCCGTTGGTTATCGCGTCAAAGATCTCATTCGCGTTCGCATCGCTAATCTTCGGCTTGGCAACCTGCCTCGCGGTCATTGGCGGCCCTTGACAAAGCGCGAGCTGGAATCCTTGTAGCGGCGAGCGCCACAATGAAACTCGACGATTGTAATGCACTAATCACGGGTGCTTCAGCCGGCATCGGTCGTGAATTTGCACGTCAACTAGCCGGTCGTGCCCGCTCAATGATTTTGGCGGCACGGCGTGATGAAAGGCTGATCGAGTTGGCTGATCAACTGCAACGAGAGCATCCGAAGCTTCTTGTTCACATTGGAAAAGTCGATCTCGCTGATCTTGGACAGTTGCAGGCTTTCCTGGAGCGGCTTGATGGCGAGAAACTCGAAGTCGATCTCTTGATCAATAACGCCGGACTCGGCGACAGCGGCCCTTTTGCGGAGAGCGATCCCGATCGTAACAAGGAAATGACGGTCGTAAACGTCACGACGCTAACGTTGGTCACTCGTCATTTGCTTCCGCGGATGATCGCACAGCACCGCGGCGCCATTCTCAACGTCAGTTCGTCGGCTGGCTTTCTTCCGATCCCCGGCTCCGCTGTTTACGCCGCCACGAAGGCGTATGTGACAAGTTTCTCTGAAGCGCTTAGAGCCGAGCTCCGCGGAACGGGGGTAAGCGTATGCGCGCTTTGCCCTGGGCCTGTGGTAACGGAATTCCAGCAAGTCGCCAAGCGAGAGGGAATGAAGCCGGACATCGGTCCGACGTTCATCGTTGTTACAGCCGAACAGGTCGTGCGCGATGCGCTCGCGGCACTCGAAGCAGACCGGCCGCTAATAATTCCGGGGGTCGCGATGAAGCTGTTGATGCTTCTCGCTCGATTAATGCCACTGCCCATCTTGCGATGGGTGGCACGGATGTCACCGAGGAAACGCGGCGTCGTATAGCAACAAACTGTGCTTGGGCAGATGGCATAATTAGACTACCGATGCCAATCCTGCGGTTGGTATTTAGCTATCACCGAAGCGAGGGGCATATGTGCCTAAGTTTTGAGTATAGTCATTATGTACTTTTACGGCGTCTCATGTGACCGCCTCACCAATATTGCGCCAATTACTGCCTCTCTCGCCGCGGAAACATCGGATTGAACATCGCTTGCGACGTTCAACATTTGAGCGGTGCCGAATTCGCCTGCGATCAGTAACGTATCAACGTAAAAATTCTGTTCCATGTAGGAACGACTCCAATCTGTGAAGTACTGGTCCGTGCCGGAGGTGAAAAAGAGAAGGTTGGGAAAATAGACGGCTGTCGGAGGGTTAGCGCTTTCCACCTCCGCCGCGGCCACCAGTTGCTTTTCCCGTGCATTGCCGTACGGCCCGTACAGCGGAAAAAGAAAAATGTACCGCGTCGCGGAAGCTCGACGTGCATAAAACAGGAGCTCCGGCTCAGCTCCAAAAACGAATACGCGCTTATCTGGCGGTGTGAGAGTTTCGAGTCGGTGCGCAAACTGCGGCATTTCAGCGAAAAAATCGCCGGGGTAAATCTTTCTCACCGCTTCCGCGGGCGTGTAGGTAAACACGAACGGCCAAAGTGTTATAGTCGGCAAAACGGCCAGCGCCAGGACGACCGCTACGCGCCGGCTCCGCAGCGGAAAAACTCTCCACGATTTACTTTCAGTAATTGCTTGGGCGCCGACAGCAGCCGCCAGTGCGAGAGGCGGAAGCAGTTGCTGGAAGTAATGTGGAAAGAAATATCCGCTCGCGCTCGCGCCGAGAATGCTTGTGAACAGCCAGCCTGCCACAAAGAAGAACCACTTCACTCTACCGGATGTGAGAAACGTGACCAAACCTGCTCCGGCAAAAACCCACACAACGGCCTGCGTTCGAACGAGCGTTGTAAGTGTGCCCCAGCAATACTCAAGCCGCGCCGACGCTCCAACGGCGCCGATGTACTCCAAGTTGTGCGTGAACACGTTATCGACGAACTCGTGCAATCCGCCCCGCTTCCAAAAGTAAAGCACGACTAATCCGAGCACAGTCAACAGTCCCGTTGCCGACCAAAGAACGAATGAAACTGCGGCGCGCCATCGCTTTTGTCTTTCACCGAGAATCGGGTACAGCGCAGCCATGAAAAACCAATTCACGATCGCGACCTGTTTGAACATCGCGGCGATTCCAGTCAACGCGCCGGCAAGCAGGATAAACAAGAGTTTGCGATCTCTTCTGGATGCGGCGCTGATAAACGCGATTATCGATAAGATAAGCGGACATAACATGAAATGCTCCGTATTCGCCGCCGTTCCCTGCACCAACGGATCTGCGGACAAGAGCGCGAACAGTGCTGCCGCAATCCAGGCCCAAAACCGATTCATGAATCGCAGTGCGAGAAAAAAGAGCGCGCAGGTAGATGTTGCCGAGAATAGCAACGCAACAAAATGAATCGCGCGAATGGGTTCGAGTGGCAGGCTTAACGCGAGTCGGTAGATAAAAAAAACCGCTGGTGGCTTTTGATCGACCCAATCACGATACGGCAGTTCATCATACCCGAGCCGCCACGCGATGTAGGCGTACTCACCTTCATCGCGTTCAAGTGGAATCGGCAAAAGCGGAGCTCTGACTGCCGCTACGATCACAAGCAGGCTGATTGCTAGCAGGATCGCCGCTTTACTGCGCTCCATGTGTGTCAGCGATGAAACCAATTGTGTTCGCTGGTAAATACAACGCGGTTCGTGCCGATCTCCGAGACGGCGACAAACACGATAAGGCCAGCAATTATTGCCAGTGGTAAAACGGCGCTTTTGGCCGGGCGAAGCATAACGATCAGGCCGTAGACGTAGCAGATAGCGAATGGGATCAATGCTCCAGTAAGCAGACGCCCAGCCGTGAAATACGGGTGCGCACGCGACGGGCCGGTGGAATTGCCAAAATCAAATTCAATTGAAAGCAGCGCCAAAAAAAGAATCCCCGCCGCACAGATTGCAATTGAAAGACCGACCGCCTGTCGCTGGAACGAAGAAAGTCCAATAGCCGCGGCCACTCCGATACCGGCCGAAGCTGGCAAAATCAACGATGAGATAGCGAACAATGCGTCAACAGGTCCCCAGTCCAACATGCGACCATGCCAGGTAAGCTCGCCACGCCAAAAGCTTGTCATCAAACTCGACCAGAAAACCCAAAGACCGTGCGGTGTAAAAATCGGATGCCGCCACCAATCGTGGAACGGCTTTCCCGTCCAACCCAACAGCATGACCTTCTCCGTCGAGCCGGTGGCATCACCAAAGTGGATTTTCGTCCAGACCACCCAAATCCCAATTGGGATCGCGGCCAAAAAAAACAGCGCAGCCAGGGCAACGACTCCTGCCCGCGGGGTCCGTCGAAGGATCAGCAGCAGTTTTGCAAAAACCACAACCAGCGCGACTGCAATCAGCGGCACGGTCGATAACTTCGTCAGGTACGCGGCGGCACCGGCCAAACCAGTGACGGCTCCGAGCCACACCGAGCCTGTCTGCGCCCGCAGCCATTGCAGCGAGCAAAGAAACAGCAAGCCGAAACAGAGCGGCGACAGGATGTCGTTGTTAATTGCATAGAAAACATTCTGAGGAAGGAACGCAATCAAGAGCGGTACGCCTACACGGAACTCCACGCGTTCAGGGGCGATCATTTGCGCCGTCACGTAGCTTAACCAAACCACGAGCGCGATCAGGAGAACGTTGAGAAAGCGAATCCAGTACAACGCCTGGATACCCAGGAGCCCAATGCGCTTTCCAAGCCACCACCAAATGCTCGTGACGATATAATACAGCGGCGGTTGCGACGACTCGAAGTTGATTTCACCGCTCCACGCGGCTTTTGTCGCCGCAATGTCTGGTTCAACTTGCGGCCCGGTCTGTTTCCACAAAGGAGGCGGATATTTTGCCTCCGGAAATTGATCCGGTGCAATCAGGAACTCGGGCGAAGCGTAGGGCACGATCCAATTGAGCGTTTCTTCCGTCAGCCGATCGAAACTGCGCGGTAAGTGGCCGCGCGAATACTGAATGATCAGGTCAAAATGAAGGCTCTCGTCGACATTGCTGAAGAAAGGAAACGCGGCTGAAAAAATGAAAACGCGAAGAGCGGCGGCGAAACAGAAGAGCAAGATCACGATGCGTTCGGACCGATTCGAGCAGATCTTTGATTCCCTCGAGTTCATCACCGCATCGCGTGCAGCAGAGGCCCCGGCGGCTCCGTTACTGTTCGTCGGAGAACTCATGTGTCGCTGTGCTTAACGGTACTTAACAGCCGTTGTCGAGTTACCAGCTAGTTCCTGCCAGCCCGCAACCACCATTACCTGCACATTTTCCAACGGGCTAACAGGATTCGGCGCCGACGTTGGAATGACTTCGCCTCGCGTGGCGTGCATTGCCACGAAATATCCAACCTGCGCGCCCCAGACATCCGAGTAAGCGTCATCGAGCCATCCCCATGGATTGTTTGGCGCAGGCTGGATTTGTGGTGGCGGGGTCTGGCTCATCGGAATGTCTCCGACTAGCCAAACCCGGTTGCCTGCGCGCAACGTGGCGGCAATTTCATCACACATCGATTGAGCAGGATTTTCCAAGACCATCTTTTGCTTGAACAAGTCGTAACGATGGAACCGATGATCTGCGAGCGGCGGCACTGTCGTCCAAGGCGCTGGACCGGAATACTGACGATCGAACGAGATACCAAAGGTCCAAGGATGCACGATGATCAAGTCTTGCGGATCAACACGCTCGCGCAGCAGCACGGCGACGAAATCCATGTTCGACTGACGACAAGCGACGGATTGGTAAGCTCCGGGAAGGCACGCCAGCGCGAGAGCTGGAACAGCTAGCCGCCAAAACGGCCATCGTGGCCAGCTCGCAAGCGCGGCATCGATGCACACTGCAGCAAAAGTCGTCAACGGCAGAAAATACCAAACTTGGGTAGGCATTTTCGCCACCCACAAAAAAAGGAAGAAACTGATTAATCCGGCGAGCAAAGCGCTGCCGGCAAAAGCAGCACGCGCATTGTCAGCATCTTCCCGGGCGTGAGGTAAGACATGGAAGCTCTTCACGCAGGCTGCGACTGCCCCAACGGCCAATCCGATCCAGAGCCACCGCGTCCATGGCAGTGTCGGCGCAACCGCGTCCGACAAACTTGAGGCAATCAACGCCGGTACGAAACCAATCTGCGATAGAACCGACCAATCCTGCGCTTCGCGGATAATTGGCCGATAGGGCAACAGCGAAAGCGCTGCCGGCACGCCAATCGCCAGCGCAGCTAGCGCACTTTGAAAGTCGCGGCGCCGCACCCTCACCGCGGCAGCGGCAGCACAAGCCGCGAGTAGTAGAAATGAATTTTGAAACAGGCATTGCACACTCATCACGCCCGCAACTGCGGCAGCTAGCCAACGCCCGCGATTCGGCGCACGAACGAAACGCCACACCATCAGCAACGTCAGCAACATCAGCACACTCGCCAGCCCATACGCGCGCACTGAATCGCTCCAGCGCACAATACTCGGGTTCAGCGCCAGCAGCCCGAGCGCAACGATCGGCACAGAGCGATGGAACAACCATCCATTCAACCATACGGCGGAGAGCATCAAGAGGCCGATGATGAAGCCGAATACCCGCAACGCTGCATCACTGCTACCAACGATAAAGGACCAGCCGCGAAGCAAGGCGAGGGACAGAATGGGGCACGATTCGTGGCCGAGGTTGGACCCCATTTCACCCAAGGTCGGGAGTGTCGCGATGCGCGCGATGCCAGCTTCGTCGCGCCAGAGAGCTCCGGCGGATCGAAGATTTACCCAGTGCAGATATATAGCCGCGGCTGTAATCACGGTGCCGATTATCCATTCGACTTTTCGACGATCGGAAGTCGGAGGCGTCGAACGGGGTTTTGCGATTTGCATCGTGCGATTCTCCGAACAAGTCTTTCGCAGCGCAAACCCGTTTTGTCTCTGATATGAGCCAATGCTCCGACATGCCATTCGCCGAAAAGTGATGGGGATGGATCATAACATTTCCGTGAGACGACCCGAACGAACGCCAAAACGAATATTGAAGAGATCAAGAAACTGCCGGTGGCGATTCAATGGTCGAGCCGGTGAAGAAATTTTGCTCCGTGCGTCGAGTCGGTAATTGACGGGTGAAAATTCTGTCGGTCAGTCTCAACTGCGTTGTCACTAAAACGAATACCGAAACCTGGGACTGAAACGGCGGCAGCGCTGATCGGTACTGCCTTCTCGGCGACGCTGCTTGTGCTGACGGCAATCAATTCCGGCCCTTTGTGGCGCGATGAAACGGCCACCCTGAACCTGGCGCACATGCCCTCGGTTCGAGACGTCTGGCACAACCTACCGTTTGACTCATGTCCGCTACTCTGGCTGCTGTTAGTGCGCGCATGCGGCACGTTGGGACTGACGAACGGCGATTTGGCCATTCGTTTTTTGGGCCTCGCTATAGGTTTGTTCTTTCTGACCTCACTGTGGCTGTGCCAGCGTTGGATAGGCGGACGCACGCCTACCTTGAGCATCGCGTTGCTGGGTGGTCTACCACTGGTCATTTTCGTCGTCGGAGCGAATCGCCCCTATGGTCTGGCTAGTTGCCTGCTGGTACTCAGTTTCGGCAAGATCTGGCGGGTCTTGGAATCTTCGACAACCTCGCGGATTCTTTCGGCCTATGTTATCTGCCTGCTATTCGCCCACTGTCTCTATTATGACATCATCTTTCTCGGGGCAATGCTGGCCGCTGGAACTCTGGTAGCTATCCGAAGGCAACAATGGAAAATACTTTGGACGATGGCAGGCATCGGTTTGTTGGCCGGCGCATCCTTGTTGATTTATTTGCCGATCATCGGTGGGGTTCCGCTATACCTGCCGTTCTGGCGCTCGCCCGTCTTTAACGCTGCAACACTTTGGAGTGGACTCCGCGATGCTCTGGCTGCTCGGAGCAGTGCCAACCCTGACGGTGCAATCGGCCCGCAGATCTGGATTTGGATCGCGCTTTTACTGGTGGGCACGATCGTAGCGGTAATGACCCTACGAACGCGCGTGCGCCTAACGAAACCGGAAATTGCATCGGAGAGTCCCAACCGGAAGCGGTCCGACCTGGCCTTGTTTTGTGTTGCCAGCATGGTTCTGGGGATCATCGGGTACTTAGGGTTCCTGCTGAAAGTGCAGTTTTTCATGCAGCCATGGCATTGCGTCGAAGTTCTGATCTTCTGCGCCATTTGCGTGGACGGCATCTTGGGTGCGAGCTGGCCGGCGCTTCGTCCCTGGGGATTGATGCGCATTGGCTTCTTATTTGTGATGATGATATTGAACGCCGGGCCGGCGTGGGCCGAAGCGCACGCCCGTCGGAGCAATCTGGATGTGGTTGCCGCTTTTCTCGGCCACAATGCTTCAGTAGGCGACCTCATCGTGCTCCAGGACACATGGGAGGGGATCACGTTTAATCGCTATTACCGCGGCCAAGCTCAATGGCTGACCGTACCTCCGATCGATTCGCACGAGGTACATCGCATCGACCTAGTCATCGGAAAAATGAGCCAACCGGAGACGATGATTCCAGCATTACGCACGATAGCCAACACCTTGGCCAGCGGCCAACATGTTTGGCTGGTGGGAAGCATACCGATCGAGCGTTCAAAGGATGCTCCACCCGGACCAACTCCGCTGCCGCCCCCGCCGTCCGAAATGCCCACCGGCTGGTGGGGGGGATCATATCTATATTGGTGGAACCAACAGGTTACAACGCTTCTGTTGGATCACGCGCAGCAAGGAAAGATTGAGACAATTGCTGCGCTTGGACCGGTGAATCATTTCGAAGACGTTTCAGTCGTGCAATTCACCGGCTACAAACCTGGTACTGAATAATCCGACAGGTATCGGGGCGGCGTTACTCTCAACCCTTGCCAGGATAACATGCGCCGATACATATCCGTCGCCTTCTTTAGCTCCCCTCGTTTGCGAGGCAAGCGGCCCTAACTGAATTCGAACCCGCTACCGGTCTACGAGGATTTGTATTTCACCGAGCAACCGTACGGCTTTGTCTCTGGCGTGCTGACAGATTTGCCTGCCAGGGACTGATCCAGCGCCGCCTTCACGTAGTTCGTAGAAGTCGGGATGTCTGACGGGTTTGGGGTGGCTTTGCTGTCAATTGCGCCGCGGTAAATGACTTTCCCTTCTGGATTGATGATCACCATGTTCGGCGTGTTCTTCGCGCCGTAAGCGCGGCCTGCGTTGCCTTCGGGTCCAGCAGCAGCGCGGTCTCATGCGTCTTCCACGAAGTCGCGATCTTTTGCGCATCTTCCGGCGTCAGATTTCCCTCCGTCCCGGGCGCATTTGAATCGATGGTCAGCCAGACAACGCCTTTGTCAGTGAACTCCTTCTGCAGGTTTTGCATGTTGCCGCCGCCGTAATGCTTTTTCACGAACGGGCACTGTGGATTAAACCATTCAAGCACGACGTACTTCCCTTTGTACTGCGACAGCGCATGCGTCTTGCCTTTCGCGTCCGTGAGCGAAAAATCCGGCGCAGCGCTTCCAACCGGCGGCGCATCAGCGGCAAAGACTGCGGTTCCGATCAATGATGTAAGGGCGGTTAAGAGTAGTTTCATCTTCATATGAGTTATTAGAAAACAGAGTTGCTGAGACGTTTAAAGTTCTTCGGGTAAAACAATCGTCGTGGCCAGAAAAATTTCAACGTGAAGCGGCTCGATTCCTGGCGCATGTCCCGCGGTGCTCGCGAAAGCCCGCGGCCGAATTATTGCGAGGCGACGCGGCGCGCGACGGTTTCAAGCTTGTCCAGGATCATGCTTTTGGTGAGCAGTTCCGGAAAAACAATTGGCTCTTCGTTCTTCGCGGGATAAAGCACGTAGAGTGGAACACCCGGGCGACCGAAGTGCTGCAATAACTTTGTGATCACGGGATCGCCGTTGGTCCAATCGGCTTTCAATTTCACAATCCCGTGGCGCTGGAACGCATCTCGCACATCCTGAGCCTCAAGCACACTGGCTTCATTGAATTTGCACGTAAGACACCACGCGGCGGTGAAATCGACAAAGACAGTCCGGCCTTGCTCCAGTTCGGTTTGCAAGCGTTCGGGCGTGAACGGCTGCCAGTCACCTCGGATCTGCGAATCTGCGGAAGCAATTTTTGAGGACTGAAATTTGTCGCCGATGAAATAAGCACCGCTCCCGATCACGAGCAGGAGCATGAGCACGAGCACGACGATTCGCTTCACAGCTGACGCTGTTGGCACAACGAACGCGCCTTTCATCCAGCACGCGACACTAATCACAAGCAGGAAACAGCTCGCCCAGATCGCACCTTCCAAGCCGCGTTGTGCGCCGACTACATAAAGCAGAAAGAGCAGCGTCGCCAACAGCAGGAAGCCCATGAACTGTTTCACGTGCAGCATCCAGGGCCCGGGTCTTGGCAAAAAGCGCAGCCAAGCAGGCTGCGCGCTCAAAAGCAGATATGGCGCGCTCATACCGGCAGCGATGGCAATGAACATCGCCAGAATGATCGCCGCTGACTGAGTGAACGCGAAACCGAGCGCGGTGCCGAGAAATGGCGCCGTGCACGGCGTGGCCAGCACGGTCGCGAACACGCCTTGGAAAAATGAGCCGAGCAAATCCTTGCGCTCGCTCGTCGAAAGCAAATTGCGCGTAACCGGTTGTGGCAACGAAATCTCAAACACGCCGAAGAGATTCAGCGCGAACACGAGCACGATCACGCTCAAGGCGAGGACGAAGTAAGGATTCGTGAACTGAAAACCGCCCCAGGTTACATCACGCCCAGCGCCTTTAAGTGCGATTAGCAGGATCGCCAGCGCGATGAACCACGCAAAAATTCCAATAGTAAACGCAATCCCACTGCGAAAAATTTTCTGTCGGCTCTGTCCCGCTTGTTGAACAAAGCCGAAAATCTTGAGCGAGATCACCGGCAATACGCACGGCATCAAATTCAAAATGATTCCACCAAGAAACCCAAAGAGCAGAAACGTGAAAATTCCGCGCGCTGGCGCCGGACGGCTCGCCGAAAGAGCCGGCGCACTCGTGATCTGCCACGCCGCGCGATCATCGCCGTTCGGCTGCTGCGAAAACACCACGAGACCCGCTATCGACGACAGATCCTTCGGCGCCGATTCAAGCGGAATGCGAAAAACAATTTCATTGTTGTTCCGCGATTGAACCGCGGGATGGCCAACGATCGTCTCCTGCTCCGGCAACGGAAAGAAATCGACAGCCGGATATTTCGCCAAAGTTTCGCTCGCAATTTTCAAGCGAAGATCGGATCCAACCCGACTCCAATCGGCGCGCGCCACATCAGGTCCCGGCAGGTTTTGCCGAAGCAAACGCCGATACCGCGCGAAGACGTCCGTGTTCGCCGGCTGGCTTGTTGATGCTACAGGCAAATCCAACTGCAACGTGGCGCTGCCTGGGATGCAGATTTTTTCGCAAACCAGCCAATTCGCTTCGGTCGAAAGCTTTGATGAGGAATCGTCGAGCTTCGATGGCGGCGTGATTTCCTGCATCAAGAGGACTTCATTTTCGTAGCCGTAGGTTTCAATGTCGCCCGGATCGATCGTTTTCAGCGGAATTGGCCATTGGATCTCGCCGACCTTCCAGCCCGGCGGCAGTTTCCATTTCATTTCCGTTGGCAGGCCTGCGTCGCCGGAAAATTTCCAGTAGGTGTGCCAACCGGGAGCCATTCGCAGCAGCAGTCCCACGGTGAACGGCTTGCCGGCCACGATCGCGGTTGTATCGGCTAAAAGCACTGCCCTAACGAGCTGTTTCCCCTGGTAGTTCTGCGCAAGGCCATGTGGGGCAACAGCAACGAGCAGCCAGCAGAGCAGCGAATAAACGGACGGTCTCGACAAAATTCGCATAAGATTAGGTAACATTCGCTGACCTCGACGGCAATTCAGTCGGCTGTAGCCGCTTCGCCGTGCGAAGCGTGACGTCAATCTCGGTATTCACCGGGTTGCGTCGCCCCAGGGCGACGGCTACAGCACCTATGGCACGACAAAAATTTTATCAGTCCAAGGATCTTTAACTTTGGTCCCCGGAGTGTAACCGCTCACGTCAACGTACCTGCCGCTCGAATCAAATGGACTAAACACGTATCCCGGCTTGTCTGGCACCGGTTTGGCAGTTGGAAACGCTGTGGAAGTGGAGGACGCTTGCGCCGGCGGCGATGTTCTTGGTTCAGGTTGGGTCGTCTCGCTATAAGCGACAGGCGGAGTTGTTCTGGGCGGCTTTTGAGACCTCGTTGTATCAGCCTTTCGCCGTGGCTGTGGCGCCGAGGCCACCTGAGTCGATGCAGCAGGGTGATCGGGTGCGGTC
>Ga0193735_1000607_pt1 | contig 11415 bp, 8 predicted proteins | sample U1m2metaG_FD_145080 | JGI IMG/M metagenome (GOLD analysis project Ga0193735, IMG submission 145080) | Soil microbial communities from a riparian zone of the East river system, Colorado, United States - U1m2 | ecosystem: Environmental > Terrestrial > Soil > Riparian zone | place: USA: East River... | reverse complement strand
GGATTTTATCTGCATTTGGAAAATGGTCCGCGCACGATGCAGCAGATCTACACCGAAGGTCTTGCGAAAATGCAGGCGGCCGAGATGGACGTGCGTCTGTCGCGGCGGCCAATTGAGCGCTACGAATGGCCGCTGGGCGCAGCACTCATCGCGCTTGCCTTGTCGATCTTGATTGGTGAGCGCAAGCGCACGCGCGAAAGAGTTTACGTTCGCGCTCCCGCAAAAATTGCAACTGCAGCGGCAGCATTATGGATCGCCCTTTGCCAGTTCGCTTTCGCTGCGGCCCCCGGACTGGACGCATATCGCGATGGCAAATTCAGCGATGCCTATAGCCAGTTTCAGCAAACCCTAAAAACGCATCCGCAATCTTGGTCGGAGGATAAACTACAGTTCGATTCCGGCGCGGCCGCTTACAAGTCGGAAGAATATGGAAAAGCGCTGGAATCCTTTAGTCAGGCTTTGCTCTCGTCCGATACCGGCCTGCAAGGCAAGAGCCATTATAACCTCGGAAATACGCTCTACGAGCGCGGCGAAACACAGAAGAGTGACGACAAAAAACTGAGCGATTGGACAAATGCCCTCGAGCATTATGAGCAGACGCTCAAGCTCGAACCGCAAAATAAAGAGGCGAAGGACAACTACGATTACGTGAAGAAGAAGATCGAGGAACTAAAAAACAAGAAGCAACCGCAGCAACAGCCCTCGCCCTCCCCTTCACCATCGCCTCAGCAGAAGAACAAACAAGACCAACAGAATCAACAGAATCAGCAATCGCAGCAAGATCAGCAAAAGCAGGAACAACAACAGCAGCAGCAGCAGCAGAGCCAGTCCCAGCAACAACAAAAGGATGGACAGCAGCAATCACAAAATCAACAATCACAAAACAAATCCGGCCGCGGTCAGGATCAAAAAGAGAAGAAGAAGGATCAATCCCAAGCAAAGAACGAGCCGCAACAATCGAAACAACAACAGGACAGCCAACCTTCACCCTCCCCGTCTCGGGGCGAGAAAAAGCAAAACCAGGAACAGTCAGGTGAAGGCGAACAGCCTTCTCCTGCTCCCGGCGACCACGGAAACGACATGCCTTCGCCATCGCCCTCCCCCGGAAACGGGGAAGGAGCCGAAGAAAATCCAACGCCTTCCGCTACTCCAACAGAATCGCCCCAGAAAAAATTAGCCGGGGAAGTAAAGGGAGCTGGAAAGGACGAATCAAAAAAGTCGCCCGATAAGAATGCGCAGATCGCCGAGGCCGAAGCGGAAAAGGAAGATCAAATGACCGAACGTCAAGCAGAGTCGCTTTTGCAGTCGATGAAGGACGAGGAAGCGCGGGTGCAACTCGATGAACGCAGGGCCGCACGCCGTGTCTATAACGACTGGTAGGTGGGCACGGTTGATGGTTGATTGAGATGTCGATGTCCGGACCACGATTTTTTATTGCAGTTTTTGCGACGCTGATTGCGTTCTTCGAAACTCACAGCGCATCCGCCGCTTCACAGGGTGTAACCGCAGTGCTGAGCAATTCCGAAGCCGCAGTCGGAGCAACGGTGCAGCTACAAATTCGAGTGACCGGAGCACGGGACGCGAGCGCGCCGGAGAAAATCGCAGTAGACGGCCTGGAGATTTATCGAACTGGTACATCCCAGCACTTCGAGATGAACAATTTTAACGTCACTTCAAGCGTAATCTACGACTACACGATCATGCCGCTCAAGGCGGGCACATTCACAATCCCGCCTCAGACAATTCGCGTGGGCAGCAATTCACTACGCACACCGGAGCTCAGGCTAAACGTTGCTGATTCGCCCGGTCGCTCGGCGCGTTCAAACCAAAATTCACAGCCAGCAAATGCGCCCAAGCTTGTATTCGCGGAATTGATTGTGCCCAAGAAAACTGCCTACGTTGGCGAAATAGTGCCGGTCCAAATCCGACTCGGATTCGATCCGCGTGCGCACCCAAAGCTGCTCGAAGGGCCCGAGATTAGCGGGCAAGGATTTACAGCACAAAAACTGCAGCAATCTGGTGAAAACCTGGAGACAATTAACGGGAGGTCCTATGATGTGGTGACATTTAAGACGGCGATTGCTGCTGCGCGGGCCGGAAAATTTGAAATCGGGCCCATCAAAGCGAAGGCACAAGTTTTAACAGCGCGAAGGCCAAACGCACCGCGCTCCCGTTCACCCTTTGATCTGTTTAATCTCGACGACCCATTCTCAGACCCGTTTTTTGCCGACCCATTCAGCCAATTCGGCGAGCGGCGCGAGATTGAGATCAACAGTGAACCGGTGGCTTTCGAGGTCAAACCGTTGCCGCAAAACGCCCCGCCGAGCTTTTCGGGTGCGATCGGGAATTTCACAATGACGACGGAAGCGAAGCCAAAGAGTGTGCAAGTAGGTGATCCGATTACTGTCACATCGACAATTTCCGGACGTGGTAATTTCGATCGCGTTAATGCGCCGGCAGTGGAAGACGACCGCGGTTGGCACAAATATCCGCCGTCCTCCAAGTTCAAGAACGATGACGATGTCGGAATTAGCGGCACGAAGACTTTCGAAATGGTGCTGTCGCCGAATGAAAAGAAGCAAAGCATTCCCCTTCTCGCATTTTCGTATTTCGATCCAGCCAAAGAGCAATATGTAACGCTGCGTAGCGATCCGATCGCTATTGATGTTCAAGGCGGCGCAGTACCGGCGTCCACGCCAGTAGTATCTCAGTCGGCGGCGTCAACGATGCTGGCTGCAACTGCAACACCGGCAGTGAAGCAGGATATTTTGTATCAACTTACTGAGCGTGGCCGAGTGCAATCGTTCACGCCACTCTATGCGCGTCCAATTTTCTGGACGGCACAGTTGATTCCGCTGCTTGCTTTACTTGGATTTGCCGGATGGAAAATCCGACAAGCCAGGATCGACAACCGTGAGGCGCGACGCATCGCCGCGTTGCACCATGAAGCTGCTGAACTGATGCGCAAGTTGCGCCGCAATGATGTATCGCCACGGGAATATTACGCGGAGGCTTCCAGGGTCGTTCGAGTGAAAGCCGCGCTGGCGCGCAATGTCGATCCAAACACCGTCGATGCTGAGACAGCGGCGGATACGTTCGGACTAAATGCGGATTCGCGCGAACGATTACGGCGATTGTTCGAGCAAAGCGACGAGTTCCAATATAGCGGAGCCCACAACGGCTCGGAACGAATCTCTCCGGAGAACCGCCGCGACGTGCTGGAGTTGGTGGAACATTTGCACGTATGAAAGCCGGAAAACTTCTTGTCGATTTTTGCTGCGCCGTGATTTGCACGTTTGTTGCTGCATCGGCATTCGCACAAACGGATTTCGATAAGGCGAATCAGGAATATGCGCAGGGACATTTCAAAGAAGCGATCGCTGGTTATGAAACGCTTGTTCGCTCAGGACCATTGAGCGCAAATTTGTTTTACGACCTTGGCAACGCTTACTTTCGCACGCGCGATTTTGGCCGCGCGATCTTGAATTATGAGCGCGCGCTTGCGCTGGAACGGCATCATCCCGAAGCCGCCGCTAATTTGCAGATCGCGCGCGATGAGGCGCGCGCACTCGAGATGCAGCAGAGCTGGCCAGAACGCTACTTGCAATTTGCCAGCGGCGACCAATACAGCACCGCGGCAGCGGTCGCTTTCTGGGCGGGAGCTTTTTGCATTGTCGCGTTGATCTTCGCAAGTCGCCGGTCAGTTCGTCTGATCACATTGTCGATCTTATCATTGTCAGTCTTTGCCCTGGCAATTTTCGCGATCTACGAAATTGACCATGGTAGCAAAGGCCGCGCCCTCGCCGTTGTCACCGGTAGCGACGTGCAAGCGCGACTCGCAACGGCCGATACTGCCAACAGCGTCCTGGCATTACCCCCAGGCAGCGAGATCAAAATCCTGAATACACGCGGTGACTGGGTTTACGCGGCGCTACCGAATAATTTACGCGGGTGGATTCCGGCAAAGAGCGCGGAATTAGTGCGCTTGTAACGGGGGTCTGCGATCTTCGAAACTCGAGCGAACCTGAACGCTCTCGAGGTTGCCCCAGCTTGAATTGCGTATGAACCCCGAGATGGAAATCGGCACCGACAAAAAGGCTCTCCGGATTAATCTGGAGGCAAGCAAGTACGGAACATTCGCCGAGATCGGCGCGGGCCAGGAGGTGGCGCGGCGATTTTTTCGTGTGGGCGGCGCGGCCTGTACCATCGCCAAAACGATGTCGGCCTATGACATGACATTCAGCGACGCGATTTACGGCCCGGCCGATCGGTACGTCAGTCGTGTCCGTCTTCAGACGATGCTCGATCACGAATACGCGCTTCTTGTGGAGCGGCTCGATCGAAAACTCGGAGCGGAAAAAACGTTTTTCGTTTTTGCGGACACCGTGGCAGCGCGCAGTTTTAAACAGCACAATGAATCTCACGGATGGCTCGGCGTGCGATTTCAGTCCGAGAAACGCGGCACACCGAGCCAGATTATCATCCACGTTCGGCTGCTTGATGAAGCCAACGTCAAACAACAGGAAGCGCTCGGAGTCATCGGCGTGAATCTGCTGGATGGCGCTTTTTACCACCATGAACCGGAAGAACTAATTTCATCGCTTCAGGAGAACCTCCCTCCCGGCCGGATCGAAGTGGACATGATCAAATTTTCCGGACCGGCTTTTCAAGGGGTCGATAACCGGTTGATGAGTTTGCAGTTGGTCAGCCAGGGTTTGACCAGCGCGGTGATGTTCACGGCGGACGGTGAGACGGTACAGCCCGCCGACGTGTTTCATAAAAAGGCGATCCTTGTCGAGCGGGGTAGCTTTCGGCCCGTGACCTACGCCACGAACGACATGCTGGATGGCGCGCATCGCGCTATTCTCGCACAGTCGGCTTGCTCGGAAAAAGATCTGGTCCTGCTCATGGAGATGACTCTTGAGAATCTGCTCACTGAGGGACAACTGAATCACGCCGACTTTCTCGCTCGAGTTGATATTCTCGGCGCGCTCGGACGGACAGTCTTAATCTCGAGATTCGGCGAATATTATCGGCTCGCCGCGTATCTTTCCCGTTATACAGACAAGATGATCGGCCTAGTCATGGGCGTGCCGAGCTTGATGGAACTCTTCGACGAAAAATATTATCTGAACCTCGAAGGCGGAATTCTGGAAGCGCTGGGGCGGATGTTTAAGGGAGGACTGAAGCTTTACATTTATCCAATGATCGACGAAGCGACAGGGAAGATTGTTAGCGCTACACAGGTTAAGGTTGCTCCGAATCTGCGCTCGCTATTTCGTTACTTAATCGACAATCGATACATCGAGGAGATCGCCGATTATCATCCTGAGTACTTGCGGATTTATCCACCCGACGCATTGGCCAAATTGCAGTCTGGAGATAGCGCCTGGGAGCGGATGGTTCCGCCGGAAGTAGTGCAGACCATCAAGGAACGCGGATTTTTCGGTTACCGCGCACCGGTCGCAGCCTGACTGCCTCGCTATAACCTCTTTCGACCTCGTTGCAGGCTCCAATCTATCGACCTAACCGCTGGAGAGCAGGCGAGGTGATGACACCTGACAAGGATGTGAATCTTGCTCTAAGTCAATTGTTGGACAGCTTGCTGCGCGCTTAATCTTCCGAATTGGTTGATCTCTGTGTAAAAAACAGTCAGCATTTCGCCATTCGCCAGCAACCAATCGTATCCCAAAGATCCAGATGAAATTATCCTCCGCATTCTTTTTTACTTTCGCGCTTTGCTTCCCCGCCTTCACCGACGGACGCGGAGAGAGCTTTCGCGACGCGGTCGGTCCGCGCTTTGCTCCAGCGCAGTCCATTTCCTTAAACCAGCCTCCGCAGAAAGGGCTCGACTCTGTTCACCGGTGGAATCAAATCGCGATTAACGCGACCGGCCTCGATCATACGCCGGTTGCGCCTGGCGAGAATCGAGTGTTCGGCCAACAACTCGGGCCGGGGCGCTCGAGCCGGGCAATGGCTATTGTGCACATCGCGGTGTTCGACGCGATAAATGCCATGCTTGGTGGTTACCAGAGCTACTCCGGCGTCTTAGCGCCACAGGGCGCAATCTCGATGGATGCGGCTGTCGGTCAGGCAGCGCATGATGCTCTTGTTGCGCTCTACCCCTCGCAGGCACCGAATTTCGATTCTTTGTTGGCTCACGATCTCGCTCAGATAAAAAACAAAAATGAAAAGGCGAACGGCATTGATCTAGGGCAGCGCGCCGCCGCTGCCATTCTTGCCATGCGAGTCAACGACGGCGTGCAGATCCCAGAGCCTAGTGTTGGCATCGATTATATCACAAGCAATCTCCCCGGGCATTGGCGTCAGGATCCGATTAGCTTGATCCCGCTCGCGTTGGGCGCGTACTGGGGCGAGTGCAAAACCTTCGTCTTGCAATCGTCGCAACAGTTTCGCGTTCCGGCACCACCTGCACTGACCAGCGCGGAATACACGACCGCTTATAACGAAGTGAAGGCTGTTGGCGGCGACGGTATTGGGACGCCAACGCAACGCACCGCAGAACAAACTTTTATTGGCATCTTCTGGGCTTACGATGGAACGCCTAGTCTCTGCGCGCCGCCGCGATTGTACAATCAGATTACGATCCAAATTGCCGACCAGATGAAATTGGATGTGACCCATCTCGCGCGTCTGTTGGCGTTAGTGAACACCGCCATGGCCGACGCGGGTGTGTCAGTCTGGGAATCAAAATACTTTTATGATTTTTGGCGTCCAATTACCGGTATCCGGGAGTCGGATCCCGGAACTGGCCCTACTCACGCAGGCGATGGTAATCCTGCAACGATAGGCGATCGAGCTTTCTCACCTTTGGGCGCGCCAGCTAGCAATCTCACCGGACCAAACTTTACGCCGCCATTCCCAGCCTACCCTTCAGGTCACGCAGGATTTGGCGGGGCGCTTTTTCAAACTCTCCGCCGATTCTTCGGGACCGACGCCATTGCGTTCACATTCGTTTCTGACGAGTTCAATGGCTTCACCAAAGACCACAACGGCAACGTCCGCCCGTACACGCCGCGCAACTTTTCATCCCTTTCTCAAGCGGAAGAAGAAAATGGTCAGAGCCGAATTTATCTCGGCATCCACTGGTCCTTCGACAAGACGCAGGGCATCGCCCAAGGCCGACGCATCGCCGATTACGTCTTCGACCACGCATTCACAGCGTTGCCGTAACAAATAGGCACACGTCGGGCAGCGGCTTACCGCAGCTGCCGGGATTTATTCGTCGGCGTTTGTTCCGACCCAGTTACGTTATATAGCTAGTCAGACGTATTGCCGAGACGAACCATGAAAATCGCTGCCGCTCAAATTTTATGTTCGCTCGGCGATCCCAAAGCTAACGCTCTGAAGATTCGCGATTTTTCCGTGCAAGCCAAAGAGGCAGGCGTCGACCTTATCGTGTTTCCGGAGATGACTGATACCGGCTATTCTATGCCGGTAATCCAAGCGCACGCAGCTCCGTGGATGCGCGGATTCGTTCCCCAGCTTCAAGAAATCGCCAGGGATCTCTCGATTGCGATCATTAGCGGGGTTTCAGAATGCGAAGATGAGTCGATTTACAATTCGCAAATCTTTGTCGACGGCGATGGCAAAGTTGTTAGCAAATATCGAAAGGTTCATCTGTTCGCGAGCGCGCCAATTGCAGAGCACAGATGCTTTTCTCCAGGCAATGAGTTCAATAGTTTCGCGTTTGCCGGACTACGATTTGGGCTCGGCATATGCTACGACCTTCGGTTTCCGGAGATGTATCGGAAGCTGGCTGTAGAAAACAGCGTCAACGCTTTTATCGTTTCTTCGGCCTGGCCTTTTCCGCGTGTTGAACATTTCCGAACACTCGCGGCGGCGCGGGCGATCGAGAATCAGAGTTACATGATCGTGGCGAACCGCGTCGGCACCGACGAGGGCGTTTCCTTCTGCGGCACGTCAATGATCATCGACCCTTATGGCGTCATCATCGCATCCGCTTCTCAAGATCGCGAAGAGCTTATCCAGGCTGAAATCTCAGAAGATGCGGTGAAATCTGTGCGAAGCCAGATGGAGGTTCTCGCTCATCGCCGGGACGACCTTTATAAGTAACTCGCCAAACTCGAATGGCTAAAATTCCGCGAGCTGCGCAGCGCTGATCGGCACAAATTCGCTTTCGTACAAAACTACCCGCTTGGTCCCGCGCAGAAGCTGCCACCACTGCCTTGCCGAGCCAAGCACGATCAGAAGCACGAGGACGAGAAAGCAAAGAGCAACCAACGCGTCGAGTTGCCAGACACCTGCTTGCCGCGCCAAATTAGCGGCCTTGGCTGGATCGACAATTCCCGCTGCCTCACGCAAAAGTGATCGCGCGCCACTTAAAAAACCGAGTTTGGGATCCGGCGAGAAGACCTTCAGATAGCCAGCCGAAAACGTGACCGCGCACATAAAGCAAAGCGGCAGCACGGTGACGAAAAGATATTTCGCCTTATGCATTTTGATCAGAATCGTCGTACCAAGGCAGAGCGCGACGACTGAGAGCAATTGATTGGCCAATCCGAAAAGAGGCCAAAGGGAATTGATGCCACCAAGAGGATCGATGACCCCCACATATAAAAACCAGCCCCACGCCGCGACCAGCAATACACTTGAGAAAAGGTTCGCGGTCCATGAACGCGTGTTGCCAAGCGGACGCCAGAGATTGCCCAGGAAATCCTGAAGCAAAAAGCGCCCCACGCGTGTTCCCGCATCAATCGTTGTAAGAATGAACAGAGCCTCAAACATGATCGCGAAGTGGTACCAAAGCGCGAGCGCGGTTGGGCCAGTGGAAATTCGTGCAAACATGTGCGCCATACCGACGGCGAAGGTCGGCGCCCCGCCCGCGCGATTGAACATGGTGGACTCGCCGAGATCCGAGGCGAGCCGAGTCATTTGTTGTTCCGTGATCGGAAACCCGGAGGCGCTGACTCTCTCGACTACTTCGGTTGGCGTCCCCTTGGTGTTGATCGCGAAGTATTCGCCCGGTTGCAGCACGCACGCCGCGATCATCGCCATCAAAGCAACCATCATTTCGGTCACCATGGCGCCATAACCGATACTGCGTATTCGGGATTCGCGCCGCAGCATTTTCGGCGTCGTGCCTGAGGCAATAAGAGAGTGAAAACCAGAGACTGCGCCGCAGGCGATCGTGATACATACAAAGGGAAAGACTGGACCGGCAAATACAAGGCCGCTGCCGTCGATGAATTTTGTGATCCCCGGCATTTGTAATGGAGGATGGATCAGCACCACAGCTGCGGCGAGCATCGCAACTGTGCCGAGCTTCAAGAATGTGCTCAGGTAATCGCGCGGCGTGAGCAACATCCAGACCGGCAGGACCGACGCCGCCAGTCCGTAGATCATGATCGCCCATGCGAGCCATTTCTGGTCGTGCCTAAACCACGCTTCAATCGCAGGAAAGTGCGCGAGAAATTGTCCGCCCCACACACCAAACCCCAGCCCGAGCAATCCGAAGATCGTGACTGCCATCACATTCACTTTTCCCGTCCGCAAGCCGATTCCCATGATCAATGCGACCGGTATGGTCATCGCAATCGTGAAAACACCCCACGGGCTTTGCGCGAGGGCTTGGACGACGACTAGCGCGAGTACAGCGAGCAAGATAATCATTATCGCCAGCACGCTGATGAGCGCGAGCGCACCAACCCCGCGGCCGATCTCTTCTTTCACCATCTGTCCGAGTGTTTTGCCGCCGCGCCGGATTGAGGCGAAAAGCACGATCATGTCGTGGACGCCGCCTCCGAGCGTTGCGCCGATCAAGATCCAGAGCGTGCCCGGTAGAAAACCAAACTGTGCTGCCAGCACCGGGCCGACCAGCGGCCCCGGACCGGCGATGGCCGCAAAATGATGGCCGAAAACCATCCAGCGATTGGTCGGTACGTAATCTTTGCTGTCGTTTTGCAGAACTGCCGGTGTGGCCCGCTCCTCGTTGAGCACCAGCACCTTTGTCGCTAACCATTTGCTGTAAAAACGGTAGCTAATAGAAAGCGCGCAAAGGCCCGCGACAATGATCCAGAGCGCGCTGATGTGCTCTCTGCGGGAGAGCGCAAGAAGGGCAACCGCCCCCGTCCCCAGCGCGGCCACGGCGAACCAGAGTAGCTTTTTCCAGGCACTCATTTCGCCTCTAGTTTAATTGAACTTGTTGCGCCGCGCCAGAACCTGACGATGTATCTGTGAATGCGATTCAGCCACAAAATTAAAAAGCTTCTAAGCGGCCAGGGATTAGCCAGCGCAAGGAAACATACGCGCAGGTTTTTTCACCGAACCCGGGTTCCGCTCGAGACCAGCCGAATTATTGAAACAATTGATGGGCCGAATTTTCAACAGATCCGCCAGTGCTACGCCGTCGAAAATCCGGGCGAAGACTGGCCAAAATATCTCAATCTTGACCGCTGGATTGACATCAACATTCGTCGAGTTCGCGAAATTGAACTCGATTTGACGCGACCAAAGCGCATTCTCGATCTCGGCTGTGGCGCCGGTTATTTTCTGCATATCGCACAATTGCTCGGGCATAAGGGACTTGGTCTCGATGTGGATTACCTGCCGATGTTTGCGGAAATCACCCGCCTGCTCGGAGTCCGTCGCGTTATCTCGCGCATTGAGCCTCTTACTCCCCTTCCCGATCTCGAAGGAAAATTTGATCTCGTCACCGCCTTCATGATCTGCTTCAACAACCACAAACAACCCAATCTTTGGGACGTGCCGGAATGGGAATTCTTTCTCGGTGATCTTGCTACATACCTGGCGCCACGCGGTCGCGTCTGGCTGGAGCTGAATCGCGAATACGATGGAACTTTTTACACACCCGAGCTGCGAGAGTTTTTCGCGCTGCGCGGCGCCAAAATCGACGAGCACAAAATCATTTTTAATTCAGGCCTTGCCGCGCCTGCTTCAACTTTGCCAGTTGCGCGCTGAAATCTTTTAGACGTTGTCGATGTTCTTCAACGACGGCTGCAGGGGCGCGATCGACAAAAGATTTGTTTTTCAATTTGTTCTCGACGGTTCGCAATTCGGCTTCGATTTTCGCGATTTGCTTATCAAGCCGATCGCGCTCGGCATCCCGATCGCGGGAGGCTCCTTTAATCCCAACTTCTCCCATCTTACTTATCCCAAATATTGTTCCCACAGGCATTTCGAGTTGAACGGTTTCAACGGTTTCAGCGCCAAGAAGTCGAGCAAGTGTTGGAATTTCTTTTTCAACCTTTGGAATGGTGGGTCTTATATAGAACTCCGATTTCTTGTTTGACGGAATTCCGGCTTCAGCTCGGCGATTTCGGCCGACCTGGACACCATCATAGAGCGCCGAAACCCTCCGCCTTATTTTTATAAGATCAAGGTTGTCCAACGGCACTTTTTCAGAAGGCGCCG
>Ga0193735_1000606_pt1 | contig 11434 bp, 7 predicted proteins | sample U1m2metaG_FD_145080 | JGI IMG/M metagenome (GOLD analysis project Ga0193735, IMG submission 145080) | Soil microbial communities from a riparian zone of the East river system, Colorado, United States - U1m2 | ecosystem: Environmental > Terrestrial > Soil > Riparian zone | place: USA: East River... | reverse complement strand
TGGCTCGCCGCCACCTTCAATCGGCTCGGGCAATCGATCGTCGACCATCGGACCTACGTCATCGCGAGCGATGGCGACCTGATGGAAGGCGTCGCATCGGAAGCAGCATCGCTCGCCGGCGACCTCCGCCTCGGCAGGTTGATCGTGCTCTATGACGCGAACCGCATCACCCTCTCGGCCACGACCAACGTCACCTTCTCGGAAGACGTGGGAGCCCGCTTCGCCGCGTACGGCTGGCAGGTGCAGGAGGTGGACGGGATGGACGTGGCAGCGGTGGACGCGGCGCTCACGGCAGCCGACGCCGACGAACGTCGGCCCTCTCTCATCGTTGCGCGTACTCACATTGGATTCGGGAGTCCGAACAAGCACGACACCTTCGCGGCCCATGGCGAGCCGCTCGGCAAAAACGAAGTCCGGCTAACCAAGCGTGCGTACGGCTGGCCGGAGGACGCGGAGTTTTACGTGCCGGAGGAGGCACGGCGGGAATTCGCCAAAGTCCGCGAGCGCGGCGCGACGATCCGGATCGCCTGGCAGCAGGCGATGGACGAGTATCGCTCCACGCAAGGCGATCTCGCCGCGGCCTTTGAGCGCGCGATTGCGGGTGAGCTCGTCCCGCTCTGGGACGCCAAGCTCCCCGTGTTCACGCCCAAAGATGGCGACATGGCCACACGGGATGCTGGGGGTAAGGCGATCGCGGTGCTCGCCGAGTCGGTGCCGAGTTTGGTTGGGGGGTCAGCGGATCTCGATCCATCCACACGGACCATGATGAAAGAGAAGGGTGACTTTCAGAGCGCGGATGTGCCCGAGAGCGGGCAGACGCCGCCGACACAAGGGATGGCCGGTGGGGTGTGGGGGTACGCGGGGCGGAACATCCACTTCGGGATTCGCGAGCATGCGATGACCGCGATCCTCACCGGGATGGCGCATCACGCCGGCGTGATTCCGTTCGGCGCGACGTTTCTGACCTTCTCGGACTACATGCGCCCCAGCATCCGGCTGGCCGCGCTGAGCGCCGCGCACGTGATCTACGTATGGACGCACGACAGTATCGCCCTCGGGGAGGACGGCCCCACGCATCAGCCGGTAGAGCAGATCGCCAGCCTGCGCGCGATGCCGAACATGCTTCTGATTCGTCCCGCTGACGCTAACGAAACCGTCGAGGCGTGGCGGATCGCGATGCAGCACAAGACTGGCCCAGTCGGGTTGGTGCTCACCCGACAAAAGCTGCCGGTGCTCGACCGCGCCACGCTCGCTTCTGCCGCGGGAACCGCGCGTGGCGCCTACGTGCTGATTGAGGCCAATCCAAACGCGGCGCCGGAATTGATTCTGATCGCGACCGGGTCCGAGGTAGTGCTGGCGCTTGCCGCGCACGAGCAACTGAGCGAGGAGGGGGTTCGAAGCCGCGTGGTGTCGATGCCGTCGTGGGAGTTGTTCGAGGCGCAGCCGATTGAGTACCGCGATAACGTGCTTCCACCGGCGGTGGGGGCCAGGGTGAGCGTCGAGGCGGCCTCCCCCTTCGGGTGGGAGCGCTACGTCGGGCCCACGGGCGCCATCATCGGTGTGAACAGCTTCGGCGCCTCGGCGCCGGGGCCGGTGGTGATGGCGCAGTATGGATTCACCGTCGAGCATGTGGTCGCGACGGCGAGAGCTGTGCTCGCCAACAATCGCGCGCATCGGCGTGGCTCCAGTGTATGATCCCGCGGGGTTCGACGGTGAGGCCGATTCCGCTCACACTGCGACACGATAAATCAACTAGCCATCAGGGGGACCCTTGCCATGACGACGCGACGATTCAAGCGCGGCGACCACGTGAGCTGGAACTCGGAAGCGGGCCGCGTGAGCGGCCGGATCACTCGGGTCTTGACGTCGGAGAGCACGTTCAAAGGGTACACGGTCCACGCCAGCAAGGACGAGCCGCAGTACGAAATCAAGAGCGACAAGACCGACCACATCGCGATGCACAAGAGATCGGCGCTGAGAAAGCTCTCACATTGATCCCTCGATTCACCGTCGCGCGAATCGTGCCGATCCCCGGACGGATCCGCCGTACACCCTCCATCTCGTCATGACGATTCTCGATTTCCCACTCTGGCTGCGCGCGACGCACTTCCTCAATCTGCTCTTCATCTCGTTGCTCGTGCGCAGCGGACTCGAAATCCTGAGCGCGCATCCCAAACTTTACTGGAACGACGACTGCACGCCGGGCAGCGAGTGGCTGCGGTTCACGCGCAAGCCCCTGCCGGCGCACGAGTTCTGGACGTCGCGCGACGAAGAGGCGTCGTTCTCGTCATGGATTGCACTCCCCGGACGGAAAAATCTGGGGCTGGGGCGGCACTGGCACTTTCTCGCCGATGCCGGCTGGCTGCTTACCGGTTTACTGTATGTCGCGATACTTTGCGTCACGCCCGAGTGGCGCCGGCTCGTCCCTACCTCCTGGTCGATTCTGCCGAGTGCCCTGAATGTCCTGCGGTCGTACCTGGGTTTTCATCTCGTCGTCACCCCGGGACAATACAACGCACTTGAGCAGCTCGCGTACTTTTCGGTGGTCTTTCTTCTGTCGCCTCTCGCCATCGCGACCGGGCTCGCCATGTCACCCTCGATCGCAGCGCGGTTTCCCTGGTACATCCGGCTCTTTCGGGGTCGTCAGGCCGCGCGCAGCATTCACTTCCTCTGCCTCTGCGCGTACCTCGCGTTCTTCGTCGTGCACCTCTCGATGGTGATCGCACACGGCGCGATCAGCGAGATGGGGTTGATCGTGCTCGGCGACATCCGCCTCGCGCACGGCGCGCTCGGGCTCATCGGGGGGCTCGCGGGCCTCGCCGGCATCATCGTGATCCACATCGTGGCCACACGGTACTCACTCAGCCATCCACGACTGGTGCAGCGACGGACGCAGGCGATAACGAATCCCTTGCGCCGGGCGCTGTTCGGGTACGGTCGCTCGGTGCAGCAGTACGCCCCCACTGAGATATCGCCGTACTTTCGGGTGAACGGACGCCCGCCCGCGGACGCAGCGTATGCGGAGATGGCGCGTGAGCGCTTCTCGAGCTTCGTGCTGGACGTGGATGGCTTGGTGGAACACCCGTTACACCTAACCCTCGCGGAACTCCGACGCTGGCCGAAGCAGACGCAGATCACCAAACACTGTTGCATCCAGGGGTGGTCCGCCGTCGCCAGCTGGAGCGGCGTGTCGCTCGGCGACATCGTGCGGCAGTGTCGCCCGCTCGCGGCCGCGCGCTATGTGGTGTTCTACGCGCTCGACGACAAGTCGACGTCTGAACCCGATCCCGCCGGCCCCGGCTGCTTCTACGGCACGATCGACATCGCCCTGGCGTCGCACCCGCAGACGATCCTCGCCTACGAAATGAACGACAGTCCGCTGCCCGTGCCGCATGGTGCGCCACTCCGCCTCCGGGTGGAGACGCAACTCGGCTTCACGATGGTCAAGTACGTTTGCCGGATCGAGTTCGTGCACGACTACCTGCGTATCGGCGACGGTCAGGGTGGGTGGCGCGAGGATCACCAGTATTACAGCCAGGAGGCGGGGATCTGATGCGGGGACGCCTCTGTTAAAATCGGACATCGCGGCTCGGCAAAGTCGGCCACACGCTGACATTCTCACGATGAAAACGCGACGCAGCGTCCTGATCTAAATGCGCTGTCCTTGGCCCGGGGTACCGGCATTAGTAGGGCTGACATATCATCAAAAGCCCTACGGGCTTGGTGGTCCCATTCAAGCGCTGACCGAGGCTCGGTCCCCCCTAAGAAGTCCGACAGAACGTCGTGGTTGGTTAGCGTTATTTTCTGCTTCGGGAACAGGGGATATGGGGTGCACGAGATAGACAAATAGGCAATTGGGGGGTTTGTTTGGGGGTCTGTTTCTCCCGCGAAAGTACGACATCCTTCAAGCGAGTGACCGGCTCCGACGCTCGGTTCCCCTATAAAGTCCGGCAAATTGATGTGATTGGTTTATGCTATGTTTTGATTTGCAACCAGGAGGTCGCAGGTTCGATCCCTGTACGCTCCATTCAGAACTCTCGCCGCAACCGCTTGCCACCCTGAGTCCGCAGGCACAGGGTTTTTCTGCGGGTGTGATCGCGGCTCGGCACCTCCAATCATTCAGTCGTTGGCCGGATTCTCTCTCGCACCAAACGAGGTTGTCAGGTTTGATACGTCGGCAGTTCCCTTGAGCGCGCCAATCACGGTCCAAACCCTTCGTGAAGAGGAATATGACGAGTGGGAACGGTTGGTCGCGGCCTCGCCCGACGGAAGTATCTACGCGACGCCAGCGTATCTCGATACTCTGTGCAGCGCGGGGGGTGGACGGTTTCGCATTCTTGGCGTACGACGCCTCGAAAGAATCATTGGCGGGCTACCGCTATATGAGCGAACGTCGAAGAAGGGAGCTTTCGTCAGTCCGAGACTTCTCCTTTACTATCTTGGCCCCGTCTTGAGTCGTTCCACGTCGAGCTATCCTTCGCAGCAGTCTGCTCAGACTATCGCGACGATGGGCGTGCTCGCAGATGCGCTGGACACTCTCGGCTTCGCGAAGATCACTCTCAGAGGACGCCATACCGTGTCGGATGTGCGTTCATTTCTCGACAGAGGATGGACATGCCGGCCGAGCTACTCCTACGTAGTACCTCTGCAGGATCTGCGCGGTCAATGGAATCGCGTCGAGCAGAATCTGCGCCGGCTCGTCGATCGCTGCGCCGAGCAGAATGTTACGCACACCAACGATGACGATTTCGAGAGTTTTCTGAGGCTGCACCGGCTCACGATGAGCCATCACGACGCTGTGCCGTATCTGCCCGACGATTCCTTTCGACGCTGGTTCAGTACGCTTCACGGCTCGGGAGTTTGCCGCCTGTTTCACGCTCGTCTTCCGAGCGGTGAATCGATTGCGGCACAGATCGTCCTGCTTGGAAGTCACCCGGTTTCTCACACCGTTTGCGCCGCGATCGATCCTGAGCACCGGCGATTGGGGGCGGCTGCGTTTCTTCGGTGGCGAACATTCGAGTGGCTCGCGGGGCAGGGGAAAAGGGGTAACGATCTCACCGACGCCACGCTCAATTCGGTGACGCACTTCAAGAGCCAACTCGGCGGCGAGCTCGTCACTAGTTTCGTGATCGAAACGCGTGGAAACACGAAATGGCGCGCGGCGAGCGCTGTTGGAAGTGCATACACCGGACTGCGGCATCGCGCTGCTGGGATTGCTCGCCGCATCCGTAAGAGCGACTCCGAGTGAAGGAACTGACCGGGGCTTCGCTAATGGTCCAAGCCCTCGAGCAGGGAAACGTTCGCTGCGTTTTCGGTTTGCCCGGAACGCAAACCGTTGAGCTCTTTGAGGCGCTCCGACAACACGGGCTTCGGACGGTGATAGCGACGAACGAGCTCAGCGCCGCATTCATGGCGGGTGGTTGGGCGAGAGTCACGGGTGAGCCAGGCGTGCTACTGACGATTCCCGGGCCCGGGTTTACGTGGGCACTTACCGGCGTGGCCGAAGCGTGGTTGGACTCCGTCCCGCTGCTGCACATCGCCGGCGCTCCCACAGATTCTCCGCGTGGCGGACGCTTCCGGCAACAGGAGCTCAATCAGAGTGCGATTGCGGGTCCCATCGTCAAGAAAGTCATCGATGCCGATCTGCATCCAGATCCCAGTGCCGCAGTGCTGGATGCTCTTGTCCTTGCCCGTTCCGGTGAGCCCGGCCCAGTCTTGCTTCACGTGTCGCCGACTGCGCTGAATCGCACGTATAAATGCGGTCCCCGTCGCGTTGTCTCGGCGGCAATCATAGAGGCGGCGGGGCTCGATTCCGTGTGCGCTAGACTCCGCTCGTCACGTCGGCCGATCCTGTTGGTCGGCCAGGGCACGACACGATACGCTCAGAAGCTGCGAACGCTCGTCGAACGCATCAAGGCTCCGTTGATCACTACCCCCTCTGCGCGGGGAGTGCTGCCCGAAACCCACCCATTCAACTTTGGATTTGATCCCTTCGCCACGAACACGCACGACATCAACGAGCTTCTGGAATCCTCGGATCTCATTCTCGCGGTCGGGTGCAAGCTCGCTCACAGCGGCACCAGCGGATTCGAGCTCAATCTGCCGGCGGATCGATTGGTTCACATCGATGCGAACAAAGAGGTAATTGGCGCGAACTATCGTGTTTCGCTCGGCGTTGTCGCAGACGCTGGCGATCTGATGGATGTCCTTCTTGCTTCTCCTCCGCAGTCATCTGAGTGGACAGCGGACGAACTGGAGACATGGCGTATCCGACTGGCAGTTCGTCCCATCGACTCCCCTGAGCCGCGGATTGCCGGCACAACGGCAGGCGACGCGCGCAGTTTCTTCGAGTCGTTGCACAATGCGCTTCCCACGGATTCCATCCTCGTTCTCGATTCCGGATTACACCAGATACTCGCCCGACGATACTACACGGTCTCCGCACCCTACGGACTCATAATGCCGACGAATCTCCAAAGCATGGGATTCGCGATTCCAACAGCGATCGGCGCGAAGCTGGCTCTCCCGAATCGCGCCGTGGTGGCGCTGCTCGGCGATGGAGGGTTCGCGATGACAGCGCTCGAACTGCTTTCCGCGGTCCGCGAGGGAATTTCACTGGTCGTCATCGTCTTCGTCGATGGAGCATTCGGCCAGATTCGAATGCAGCAGCTCGCCAATTACGGCGTCGGTCACGCGGTCTCATTGCAGAATCCCGATCTCGAATTCCTGGCGGCGGCTGTCGGTGCTCGCCATGAATTGATCGCCGACAATAATCTGGAGCGGGTCGTTCGAACCGCGCTCGCGGAATCCGGAGTGACGGTGATCGAAGTTCCGGTAGGCGATACGTTCAGGATCCGCCGTACCGCGGCGTTGGCTCGCACGCGCGAACTGACTCGACGCGTCGCGGGGCCGCATTTGTTTCGACTCTTGGCGAAGGTGCTTCGAAAAGGACGCTAGGGCGTCGAGCTCGCTCGCAAGAGATTAATAGATCGGAAGATCGTCGAAGCTGACGATGGCAGTGGCGTCCCCCTGAATGGGAGCGTGATCCAAAGCGCTTTCCGCTCGATGCACGAGCTCGGGTACATTGACGTTTGAAGCGGCGAGATCCGACACCGCAGAGTATCCAACGCGCAGGCGTACCTGTCCGGCGATGGTCCTGTTCGTCGATGCCCGATCCAATTCTCGCTGAAGTCTGGCCACCAGGAGCCGGGCGCCGGCGGCATCTGTGTCAGGGGCGAGAATCGCGAGCCGCAAGTCGCTAACGTGCCCGACGACGTCCGACTGGCGGCTCTGCTCCCGAAAGACATGAGCGACATCGGCGAAACCGAGGGCACTTTCCTTCCATAGCGTGCTCGAGCCAACCTCGCGGTCGTGCACCTGGGGTGCGAAAGCCACGCAGGCGAACGGCTCGTGTCTCCGCAGCGCACGGGCGCCGAGCTTTCCGGCGAGCTGACGCAGACCGAACGATGTATAGAGGCCGGTTGTGGCATTGACGAAATCCTCCGCACGGGCGACGACGAGCTCGTTGCGCGCGCGCAGAAAGGTTTCGAGCTTGGCGAAAACCGGCTCGAGATCGATCGGGTGACTGCAATACTCCCAGGCGCCGGCATCGAAGGCGGCCATACGCGCGCGTGGATCGACGGGCGTGGGCGAGGTGATCACGATGGGGACAGAGTGATCGAATTGTGCGCCCTCCCGGATCGTGCGACAGACGTCGAGTGCTCTGACGTCGGTAAGCGATTCGTCGAGAACGAGCAGATCGTGATTCGCGAGGCGGGCCAGTTCCATGGTTTGCACACCCGAGCGGGTGTGCGCAACGACGTACCCATGCTGCCGGAATACACTTTCCAATGCCCTGCTCATCCAATCATCGCCGCATGCAATCAACGCGAGCGGTGGACGTTCCTGGGACAGTTGCATCGAGGCTCCTCTTCGGTAGCTCGACTGGCGTGGCACCTTCTTGAGTGCTTTAGCCTCGTAGCTTTGCGTCGCCACTTTTCAGTGGGTTTGCCGGTTTTCGGAGGTGCTAACCCGTCCGCAGAAAGGCGACAGAGCGGGCGGAGCAGTGGTCTAAGTTTCAGACGACCGAGCCAAGCGCCGGGTTACTCCGCGGGGTGGATAGGACGGTGGCACGGTAACGTGGTTACCGGCTAACTCCTTGTGATTTAGGGAGTTACGGCACTACCGCCAGCGAGAGGATGAACGAGAACCGCGTGCCTTCGTTACCGGTATCGACTTGGAGGGAACCGCCCATGGCTTCGACCAGAGTTCGCACGATCGCGAGTCCGAGTCCCGCGCTGGAGAAGCGAAGCTTCACGCCTTCTGGCGGGAATCCATAGCAAAGCCTCTCCAACACTTCGTCGGGGACGCCCGGACCGGTGTCTTCGACCCAGAACTCGACACGGTCCGCGGAAAGCTCGCTGCAACCCATCGCCACAGAGCCGGCGTCGGTATAGCGAAGCGCGTTCGACGCCAGGTTGAGGAGAGACTGCTGGATTGCCGAGGCGTGTCCGATTCTTACATCATGCTCCGGGAACTCGACGCCGAGGGGAATGCCTTTCTCCTCGCACATCGGCTGAACGATCGCGGCGACTGAGTGCATGGTCTCGCTGACGGAGAAGGGCAGTGGCTGACCCTGCACCAGGCCATCACCACGCGCGGCTCCAATAAGATTGGAAACCGTCGTGCTCAGACCGAACGCAGCTCCGTAAATCAGCCCGAGCTGCCGCTCCCGAATCGGGTTCGGTGAAGGCTTCTCCGCCCGTCTCAGGGCATCGACGAGCAACAGGATCGAACAAAGCGGCGACCGAATGTCGTGTGCAATCGCAACAACCGCGTCGGCGCAATCGGCACCGGTCAGGCGCGAAATGAACTTGCCCCGATCAGTCCGCCGCCAGGCATCTTCCGCTTCATCGAGCTTAATCAGCGTGCGCACCACTTCGTTGGCGTTCAGATCCGGCGTTACCGCCAGCTCAGAGAGAAAATTCACCTTGAGCGTGGACACGTACTCCCGCGCGATGACGGGTGGAACCGGAACGGAGTCAGGGGCAGTGTTGCTGAGGCTTCCGACCAGCCAGGTGACGACTTCGTTGAGTCGTTCGCGAACTTCACGGCGCGTTTGCTTCGTGCCGTGAGCGATCGTTGTCGCGGTCCGGTCCGCGGCCAGCTCGAGAGCGCGCACGAGTGATGACGCTGCACTGGAAACTGTCGGCATAGATTTGGCGCGGCCGCTATCGTGTGCTCGACCACCGCCGCCAGAATTCACTGGCGAGGAGAATGGCGAATAATCCTGGTAACTGTCAGATGATGATGCGGACTTCGTTGCAGCTGGGTCCATTTGCGCCATGCTTTCCTCGTCCACGACCTACCCTGTCGCGGACGATCATATTGGGGGCATGTGCACATAACGTCAATAGCGGCTTGTATGTATGACACAAGCGTTACGTCCTCGAGCACTCGGACGGAGCTTCGCAAACACCGGTTTCTAGACCGGAATCGACTCCGGTAATTCCGTTCGGAACTGCGGATCAGGCAAGAGGCAAGTCGTCGAAGCTGACAACCGTTTCCCGGTGCCCGTCCACCGGAATGTGCGTCAACGCGCTCTTGGCGCGCTTAACCAGCTCCGTCACATCGACATTTGCGGCCGACAAATCCGATACTGCGGAGTAGCCGGCCCTTAAACGAAAGGCAGTCCCCGTCGAGGCGTTCTTCGATGCTGCATCGAGCTCGCGCTGAAGACGAGCGACCAGCAGCCGGGCGCCTGCGGCGTCTGTGTCCGGTGCAAGGATCGCGATCTGGGATGCGCCGGTCTTTGCGACTATGTCCGATTTCCTTGCCTGCTCGCGCACCACGTGTACGACATCGGCAAAAGAATCCGAGTCCTCATCATCCTTCCGATCGCGCCGTTCGAAGTCAGCTCCCTCGGGAGAGAAAGCGACACACGCAAACGGCTCATGGTTGCGTAGCGCACGTGCCTCGAGCTGCTCCGCCAGCTGAGTCAGGCCAAACGAAGTGTAGAGACCGCTCGCGGGATCCATCAGGGAGTTTGCTTGCGAGGCAGCCAATTCCTGCCGCGCGCGACGGAAGGTTCCGAGCTTGAAAAACAGCCCGTCGACGTCGAGCGGAAGATGACAGTATTCCCAGGCGCCGGCGGCGTACGCTCTGAGCCGGCCTGGCATTGTCGAATGCGAGGAAGAGATTATTACTATCGGAGTGGCGTGGTCGAACAGAGGGTCGTCGCGGAGCGCCAGGCAGACATCGGTTCCGTGCAACTCGTGCAGCTGTTCGTCGAACATGAGCACATCATAGCCTCCTCGTCGAGCCAGCTTTAATGCCTGCTTCCCTGATCCGGTGCGCGTGACATCGTATCCTCTCTCCGCGAAAACGCTCTCGATCGAGCGGCACAGCCATTCGTCGCTGCATCCGATCAGAGCGATCGGTTTCCGCGGATTACCCTCGGTCATGACGCCTTCAATGTGAGAGGTGCGACTTCGTGGTGCGACGGATTGACGTTCAGGACAGCGGTCTGATGAGGCGTGGCCATCGCGCGGGACGGGGAAGTCCGCGCCTTCTCCAGATACCAGTCGAGCGCTTCTTCGAGTCCCTGCGCAACGCTGTGCGTGGGTGAGAAGGAAAGCATCTCGCGCGCCTTTTCGATCGAAGCGCATGAGAACCGAATGTCTCCCGGTCTGAAGGCATCATACTGGGGTTGTGCGAAGGCAAATCGGAGATCATCGAGGGCAAGCCGATCGCGCATCAATTGAAAGAGGCGATTCAGCGTAACGGATTCGGCGCAAGCAACATTGTAGGCCCTGCCCGTGGCGCCAGCATCCTGTACGGTCGCCGCTAGCAAGTTGGCCTGGATGACATTTGCGACGTAACAGAAGTCACGAGTTGTTTCACCGTCCCCGAAAATCCGACACCGCTCACCTCTGAGAAGGCTCGCAATCCAGCGCGGAATGACCGCGGCATAAGCTCCAGCCGGATCCTGGCGTCGGCCGAAGACATTGAAGTAACGCAGGCCGATCGACTCCAGGCCGTAACTCATTTGAAAAGCTACGGCGTAGGTTTCATTGGTTGATTTGCTGGCGGCATATGGCGACAACGGTCGACCGAGCCTCTCCTCGATTTGCGGGTGGTCAGGAGTGTCGCCATAAACGGCGCTCGACGAGGCATAAACGAATCGTTTAATGCCCGCGTCCTTGGCTGCCACGAGCATGTTGACGAAGCCGTCGACGTTGACAGCGTTGGTTCGGAGCGGGTCGTCCATCGACCATGGAACGGAACCAAGCGCCGCGTGGTGAAGCACATAATCAGCGCCTTCGCAGGCACCCCGGCACGTCTCGAGATCGCGAATGTCGCCTTCCACCATGCGGAAGCGCGCATTGGCGGTGAGAGGCCGGGCGAGGACTTCATCCAGATTCGCGCGGTCGCC
>Ga0193735_1000605_pt1 | contig 11436 bp, 11 predicted proteins | sample U1m2metaG_FD_145080 | JGI IMG/M metagenome (GOLD analysis project Ga0193735, IMG submission 145080) | Soil microbial communities from a riparian zone of the East river system, Colorado, United States - U1m2 | ecosystem: Environmental > Terrestrial > Soil > Riparian zone | place: USA: East River... | reverse complement strand
GGAAGCGGCCCCATTGATCCGCCAACAAATCGCTGCTGGCCGCTTTCATTCGCGGCCCGCTCCGCAGCGCGGCGCGCGATCCGCGCGGCTTCAAAATTGATTTCATGTACGAGTCCCCTGAGACCGACATCATCCACCACGCGCTGAAAGAATTCCTGATCTTTGCGGCCACTTGTGGGTTCGCCTTGAAACAGGAAATCGTTCAAGCCGATGGTTGTTCCGCTGAAGGTGTTGGTTTCGATGATATCCGCGCCTGCCTCGAGATAATTCGAATGAATCTCCTCGATCACCTGCGGCTGCGTCAGGTTCAATAGCTCGAGGCTGCCTTTGAGGTCTTTGCCTTGCCAATCGCGTAACCGGTCCCCGCGGTAATCCGCTTCCGCCAATTTGTAGCCCTGGATCATCGTTCCCATCGCGCCATCGAGCACGACGATCCGCTCGCGCATCAACGCTTCCAGAGGGTGAAAGCCCGTTTGTGGCCATAATGTCCGGCAACTAAACGGCGTTTCGTTGGGGGATCAAGCAACAAATTGACGCATCATGATACGTAGATGCGTTGAAAAACTCCTGCTCGCGCTCTTAATCGTAATCGAAAAACGATCGCAAAAAATTACCGCTGCCGCGATAACGATGTCGAAATCCTAATACCGAAGGCCGAAGGAACCTCAAATGCCCCAAAATTTCGGGTAGGGCGCGCCACTCCGCTGCGCGCGATCGTTTTCGGCGGGCAGGGGACTGCCCGCCCTACCTACGCCGCGTGGCGTTGTAGAGCCGGTTGTGTCAACCGCCTGGGGGTCTGGGTGCTCGACGCGACGAGCATCGCTACACGGATTAGGGAGCGCGCGCGAGGCCGCGTGCGCTCCCCCGGGAGATCGGCCCTACGGCGCTATGCGATCGGTAAGCGTATCGGTGTGAAAAGCGGTGTGATCACGCAAACGATTCCACGGACCGTCTTTTTTGCTCGTTTGCGGCACGCTGTTTTTTTCACCCGTTGCAAAATCATCCCACGAATTGTACCGAGCGATAGCGAGGAACGTCCAGTTGGCGCCCTCCAGGTGCTGCATCAATACGTTGCCGGCTGTCGTGTCGTTAGCCGCGCTTGGCAATTCACCGAGCATTTTTTCCAGTTGCTCCCTATGACCGGGAGCAGGGCGATAGTAAGAGACAGAATAAACCGATCCCGTTGTCTTGGATTTCGAGTCCGCGTCAATGCCCATGGCCTTCGTGAATTCTTCCCATGAAGGACCGTTCACAAATGTATCGGTGTGCCATTCGCTCAAGTCGCGCTTGTCTGGAGGCACAGCCGTTCCCGCGGCTTCCACGGATGCTTTTGGTCCGAGATGTGTGATAACCACGTAATCCCATGCGTCGCCGTCTTGATGGCGAAGGACAATGAAATGATCCGGCATCGGGTTGTGGGGATCGGGCGTTTTTAGCCAGTCGCCTAACTCAACGGCTTTGCCGAGCGCGGCCTTGGTGAAGTGGACGTGATAAACGTCGGTTCGTTTACCGGCCCCGCCAGTCGCTGCCTGCTTAGCGCCTGCGGCGGGTTTTGGTGAAGTCTGTCCGTGGACAAATGTAACCGGTAAGAAGCCAAACAATGTGATGGCAATGATGGTAATGGTTGATTTCATGATGGTGTTGTCTCTTTCTGTTTTGGGTTGAATGCGACCTCGTTCGAGATTGCGGTTGCTGAGGGAGCTTTATTAGAGCCGCGTCGGCTTGCTTGTTTTTGTGCGTGCAGGTATGGGGGCGGGCACTTTACATGTCAACGTTTATTTCCACCGGTGCGAAGCCGGACGGAAACTCGGGTTAGTACTCAGCGAAGGCCTCGTCTGGATAGCAGTACAACCAATGCTCGCCCGGCTGCGCCGATGCGATCACGGGATGTCCGCAAGCGTGCGCGTGTTTGCTGGCGTGCTGATTTGGCGAGCTGTCGCAGCACAGCGTGACTCCACATGTTTGGCACGTCCGCAGATGAACCCAGTAGCTGCCGATCTTTACGCATTCTTCGCATTCGCGACGATGCGGCTGCTTGATTGACTCAATCGCGATCGCATCCAGATGAGAACACCCTCGGGTACTCATGATCGATTAGTGTGACGACGTTGCGTTCACTGACGCGTTACGTCGGGATGCCAGGCTCATGTGGACTCCGGCGACGGCCATTCCTCCTTCGCCAACAGCGGCGGCGCAACGCTTCACCGATCCCGAGCGGACGTCGCCGGCGGCAAAGATTCCCGGAAGACTGGTTTCAAGCGGACCGGGTTGGCGCTTGCTTCCACGCCAGGCTGGTGTTTCGACCACATCCGCTCCGGTTTTAATAAAGCCTTTTGCATCACGCTCGATCTCTGCCGGCAACCACTCTGTGCATGGGCGAGCGCCGACCATGGAAAACACCGCCGGCGTTCGCACGACTCGGCGCTCGCCTGTCTTGGTATTTTCCAGTTCGACTTGTTCCAGCTTTTTGCCGCCGGACATTTTGCGGATCTCAGTGTTGTATAGAATCTCGATGTTTTCGTGGGCCTCTACCCGACGCGAAAGATAGTCCGACATCTTGTTGGCGATATTGTTTCCCCTAACGACAAGTAGTACTTTGGCCGCGCCGTCGGAAAGGAACATCGCTGCCTGGCCGGCTGAGTTGCCGCTGCCGGCCACAACAACAGTTTCGTTGCGACAAAGCTGACCCTCCAGCGCGGTGGCAGCATAATAAACGCCGACACCTTCGAATTGTTCGCGGCCCTCGGCTTCGAGCCGGCCGTAATCGGCGCCAGTAGTAATCAGGACAGCTTTTGCGCGGAGCACTGCACCGCAACCTTCCGTCTCGAGGCATGCACGGTACTCGCCATCGGGGTTGTATCCCAGGGAGAGGGCCGCGGCTGGTGTGGAAAATTTCGCGCCGAATCGGTAGGCCTGAAGCTGAGCGAGCCAGGTTAATTCGCCGCCACCGATGCCGGTCGGGAATCCAAAGAAGTTTTCAATGAGTGACGAGGAACCGGCTTGTCCGCCCGGCGCGTAGCTTTCCACAACGACCGTCTTCAATCCTTCGGATGCGGCATACACCGCTGCGGCCAGGCCCGCCGGTCCAGCGCCAACGATTGCGAGATCGCAAAAAACTTCGGTCTCATTTTCTTCCGCGAGCGACCGCAGCAAGCCGGCTTCCCGGGCAACTTCGCGCAACGACGGCTTGCGCAAGCGCGCACCGGCCGGGGTGACCAAGACCGGCAAATCGCGAGTCGTTAGGTGAAAACGTTTGCTCAGTGCTTCGCCCTGTTCGCTTTCAAATTCTATCAGCCGGTGCGGGATGCGATTCTTGTCGAGAAAATCATCGAGCTGATGTCCATCGCGCGCGTTGCGGCTGGCCAGAACACGCATTCCCGCAAATTCGCGATCGCGGCGAAGCCGGCGGCGTCGCATGATCAACGCATCAACGATCGTCTTGCTAACGGCGGGAATCTCCGCCAGCGCGCGCCGAAGTTCGGCCGCCGGAATGAGGAGGATCTCGGCCTCATCCGACGTGACTCTGGACGAACCGAGGATCGACGTGCCCTGCAGCATCGATACGTCGCCCATGAAATCACGCTCGCCCGCGATAGCCAGGTTATATTCGGTGTCGTCGCGCGTCTCGAACGCTTCGAGTTCGCCGCGCAAAACAATTGCTAGTCCGAGATCACGTTGCCCGGCCTTGAACAGCACGTCGCCGCGTTTCATCACGCGGCGTTCGCCCAAAGGCTCAAGCAGCGAAAGCTGATGATCGTTCAGTTTTGGAAACGCGATGCTTTCGGTATCGCGATAGAACTGTTCGTCTTGCTCGTCGTCAGTCACCTGCGAAACTTACGCGGGACTCAACACAATCCAAATCTGACTCATGCCGGCGCGCACCTACGAATTCATTCAGCTTGATGTATTCACGCAGACGGCGCTCGCGGGTAATCCGCTGGCGATCTTTCCTGACGCTCGCGGATTAACTGACGCCGAGATGCAAGCCCTGGCGCGCGAGATGAATCTTTCGGAAACGACCTTCATTTTGCCGCGCGACGCCGCCACTGAAGCTCGGGACGGGAAGAAAGTCCGCGTCTTTACGGTCGAAACAGAATTGCCGTTTGCCGGGCATCCGACCCTCGGCACAGCGCTGTATTTGTATGCGTCGGAATCCACGAAGCCCGCCGAAATCAGTCTCGACTTGAAAGTTGGAAAAATTCCGGTGCGTTTCAGCGCGAATTCGGGGGATGCCGGAGGTAATCGGGTGGACGGTCAGGTTTTCGGGGAAATGCGCCAGCGCGATCCTGAATTTGGAGCTCCGTTTTCGCGAGCGGACGTCGCGCGCGTCATCGGGATTCCGGTTAACGAGATTCATTCGAAATGGCCGATCCAACCGGTCTCCACAGGATTCAGCTTCACGATCGTGCCATTCCGCAATCGCCAGACCCTCTCTGATCTAACGTTTGGTTACAGTCAGGCGGCTGAGTTTTTGAGGAAGACCGGCGCCAACTTATTCTACTTTCTTTGTCCCGAACGCCGCGAAGGCCAGCTCGAAGCTCGAGCTCGAATGTTTTTCTACGGCGGCGAAGATCCAGCCACGGGATCGGCCGCTGGTTGCGCAGCCAGTTGGATGGTTCAGCACGGCGTCGCAGATAGTGATGAGCAGGTGGTGATTCAACAGGGCGTCGAGTGCCGTCGCCCTAGTGAAATCCACGTCCGCGCAACGCGGGAAGGGGATCGCGTTACCAATGTCCGTGTTGGTGGTTATGCTGTGGAAATATTGCGCGGAACGGTGGTGCTGTGAGCGATCGCCTTATCAACCAACGCGGGACAGTCAGTAAGATTGTGGACGGCGAGTAGGAACTTACTGGAACGTTTTGCCCTATCCACAAACATGCCGGTAGTTCTTCAAGAGCCCTGTGACGAAAACGTAATTCGATCTGGCCCTGCGGCGGCGACATGCTCGAAAACCCGCGGCCGCTGGGTTCTCGCCGCAACCATTCTCGCTTCGAGCATGGCGTTCATCGATAGCACGGTCGTGAACGTGGCGTTGCCCGCCCTGCAAACAAATCTCAATGCCACCGCCACAGACGTTCAATGGGTAATCGAGTCTTACGCGCTTCTTCTTTCGGCATTGCTGCTCGTCGGTGGCTCGTTAGGCGATCATTACGGCCGGCGTCGCGTCTTTTTGCTCGGTGTTGTGATTTTCGCCGTTGCGTCAGGGCTCTGCGGTTTTGCCGGGAACATTCGCCAATTAATCGCGGCGCGAGCGATTCAAGGATTCGGCGCGGCACTTCTTGTCCCGGGCAGCCTTGCGATCATCAGCAATTCTTTCTCCGAGCAAGAACGCGGACGCGCAATTGGATTATGGTCGGGCTTCAGCGCAATCACTACTGGAGTTGGGCCGGTTCTCGGCGGATGGCTGATCGAGCACGTTTCATGGCGCGCCGTGTTTTTCATCAATCTTCCGCTCGCACTGGTTGTGATATTGATCTCGCTTCGCCACGTCGCTGAGAACTCGGACAGAGAAACCAGTCGCGTCGACTGGTTTGGCGCAATTTTGGCAGCCCTCGGTTTGGGCGCGCTGGTTTACGGATTAATCGAATCGTCACAAGTCGGTCTTAAGGATCGCTCGGTGATCATAGCCTTAGCGGCAGGCGTTATCGTTTTGATTCTGTTTTTGTTCGTCGAATCGCGCCTTTCGTCGCCAATGTTGCCGCTGACATTGTTTCGCTCGCGAACATTCGCCGGAACGAATCTCTTAACATTTCTCCTCTATGCTGCGCTCGGGGGAACACTTTTTTTCCTCCCGTTGAATCTCATTCAGGTTCAGCATTATCCGCCGACTGCCGCTGGCGCGGTGCTATTGCCGTTTATACTGATCATGTCTTTCCTTTCGCGTTGGGCCGGCGGACTTGTCGCGCGTTACGGTCCAAAGCTTCCACTTGTCGTTGGCCCGGTCATCACAACCGTCGGTTATTTGCTCTTCCTGCTACCAGGAGTCGGCGGCAATTACTGGACAGATTTTTTTCCACCGGTGGTCGTGCTGGGATTAGGCATGGCCATCACTGTGGCACCGCTCACCACGACGGTGATGAGCTCCATCGCGCAAAATCGCGCAGGGACCGCATCGGGAGTGAACAACGCCGTCGCACGGACGGCCAGCCTGATCGCAATCGCAGTCCTGGGAGTGGTCATGCTTCACGTGTTCAAAACCCATCTGGATCACAGATTGGGCAACGCGAATTTGCCGGCGTCAGTCGTGCAATCGCTGCAAACTCAATCGATCAAGCTCGCGGCTATCGACGTCCCTCAGAATCTGAACGCCGAAACACGACAGGTGATCCGTCGCGCAATCGACGAATCTTTCGTGTCCGGATTTCGCTGGGTGATGGTGATCGGCGCCGCGCTCGCCGCGGCGAGCGCTGTCACTGCGCTGTTTTGGATCGGAAGAACTTCTGCCGCACGCTCGCTGCTTGATCCGGCCGATCGTTAGGCCCAATTCTATTTAGGCTTAAACGGCCCCTCATCCTGCTTCGCACTAATGCGCTTCGCAGGATTGGGCATGTCGTTGCGCGAAGCAGGATGCCCTCCGAAGCTTCAGCGAAGGAGGGCCGATGTATTACGTCTATCTTATTCAGAGTCTTTCCGCAGCACGTGAGCGGTATGTCGGAATAACAAGCGATCTCGAACAGCGCCTCCGGGAGCACAACGCAGGAAAATCGTCATACACCTCAAAATTTAAGCCGTGGAAGCTGACCGCTTACGTCGCATTTACTGACCAAGCCAAGGCAGAGGCTTTCGAACGCTATCTCAAATCCGGCTCAGGGCATGCTTTCGCTCGTAAGCGTCTATGGTAACGAAGTGTCAGAAAATTTTGCACACATTATTTGCCAGCCTGAAACGGCCCTTCAAAAACGCTTTCCAAAACCTTCCGTCGATCATTCGGACTCTCGCGGGCTTGCAATGTTTCAGGAAGTAATTCTTTTGGACCTGGCCTGCCGACGGCTGCCATGGCTTCGACTTGGAATTCGTCCGGAATCTTAAGTTCCTTGCGCGCCCGATCGTAATCGAATCCTTGCATCCCATGCACGACCAGACCCTGTTGAAAGCCTTGCAATGCGAAGTTCTCCCAAGCTGCTCCGCAATCGTAAGAATGCGTCACTGAAGGTTCGTTGTCGTGATCGAAAAGTTTTCGCGAAATGAAAACGACGAGAACGGCCGCATTTTTTGCCCACGTTTTGTTCGCGTCAACCAATAGATCGAAGAAGGTCTGCCAATGTTCCGTGCCACGACGCGCATATAGCGCGCGCCATTGCTGCGCGTTGAACGAAGACGGCGCCCAGCGCGCGGCTTCGAACAGCCGCATCAATTCCTCCCGCGAAATTTCCTTGCCCGACATCGCGCGCGGCGACCAGCGATCGAGCAGAAGCGACTCGATCGGGTACTCAGCTTTCCGGATTTGGCTACCTTTAATCATTTGTCGAAACAGGATAGCTGATGACGCGTTCTCTCATCAAGGAGCGACCACGTGCTGCGCGGAATGAATCCAGCAGAGACCGAGCCTTTCTACTTCCTTCTACCGTCGTTCGGCGCCGGGGATGCGTGAAGCCTATCTTTGACCGTGTGGTTTGTTTGTTTTTAGTACCCTGCGCCTTTGGATAATCCCATTACTGCGAGGGTGTCGCTGTTGAGGTAGCCAGTCTGGCGCAAGTCGTAGTAGTAATCGTCCGGGTAGTACGAAGGCCACCACGGAGAAAATCCCAGATTGAAGATCACCCACGATCCATTAATGAAAGAGCATTGGTGGCCATTCCACCAGTGGTCGCAATTGCGGTTCCAACCGCGATGCCAATCCCCTGATTGGTGAGCGAAAACGTGTTTTTGCCAGTCGCGCCGCAGATGATTGTCTCTATTTCGGAGATTGTTTGCGTTCCGCAGATTGTTTCCATTTCGGAAATTGTTTCCGTGCCGCAGATTGCTTCCATTTCGCAGATTGTTTGCGTTCCGTAGATTGTTTCCATTCCGGAACTGCATTCCGGTGTTTCGCTGGTTCCACACGCGTGTGACAGCTGGATTTCTGCGATTCGCGAATGGCGCGACGCGATTGCGTTGCGGGATAGTTGCTACGGTGTATGGACCGGAACGCGTGAACGAACCTCGACTCGAATAGAAAGGCCGCCGGTACGCGGAGGATGGTGACGAACGCATCCCAAACGAGGGAGAGCGTTGGCCTGAATAAAACGGTCTACTGCCATGTGACCGTAGCGGCGTCGAGCGGAACGATGAAACACCGCCGGGCCGCATCGGAGCGTGAACCGCCGGGGCAGTGCGTGCAACGGCGCCTCTGTGAGATCCCCCTGTCACTGCGTGAACATTTCCTGGGTTCGCTTGAGCAATCGTGACCGCGCTCGCAACAAGCGCGACGGCGGACAATTTTGTTTTCATGTTTTCGTTTCCCCTTCCTGTTGCTGAACCGTTTGTCTCTACAATCTAACGTAAACTGCCCGAAATGAGAAGCGTTTCTCCGGTGATCCACTTCGAATCATCTGAGGCCAAGAACACTGCCGCAGGAGGGATGCTTGGTATTCACTCAAGAGCTGCCTCACTTTTCGTACGGCGTCGTCAGTACCTTCTCGTCCGTGTCGACCACGAACACGGCCAGCAGTTTCGCGGGTTCGGTCTTGCTCGCATTCTCACTAACGCTGTGCCGGTCGCCGGGCATCTCGGAGAAGCTCTGCCCGGTGCGATACGTAACGACCGGCCCATCATTGACCGAACTTCGGATCGCTCCTTCGAGAACGGTCGCATAGATGAAAGCTGATTTGGCATGCGTGTGGGCCGACGACGAAGCTCCGGGACCATATTCAACGAGCACACCCTTGATGCTTTTGCCGGGCACATTTGGCAGAGCGTGCTCGTAGACGAGCGTGACCTTTGAATTTTTGTCAGCGGCTATCCCTGAGCCCACGCCGAGAATGGCGACGACGAGTGCGCAAACAATAAGTGCGTAGATGAAGCGCGGCAGGCCGACTGATTTTGAAGTTCGGATTCGTTTCATTGAAATGTTTTTTCTCGTATCTGGTTTGGTTGTTCTTGGAATGTTCCGGTTCAGCGCTGCGGAGTGGTGCGGTTAAGCCAATCCGCGAAACGGGTGGCGCCGAGCAGCGCGTTCTCGCCGGGGACGAGACTGTGCTTCTCAAGCGTCGTGCCGAAGTAGCGGGCTTGCTCGTCCTTCGTGACCGCGCGGGGATCATGATGCGCTACGAGGTATTGGCGCACGACCTCGTCAAACGGGAGAGCGTCAGGGCCGGCCAATTCAATGGTTCCATTCAACGGCTCTGCGACGGCGATTCTGGCCAGGTTAGCAGCGAGGTCGTCCGAGAAGATGGGCTGAAACAACACCGAGGGCAGGTGAACGGTCTGTCCGCTAGTCGCCTCATCAGCGATGCGCCCAACGAACTCAAAGAACTGCGTCGCGCGAACAATCGTGTAAGGAATTGGCGAAGCCTTGATCAGTTTTTCCTGGGCCACTTTCGCGCGCAAGTATCCGCTCGCGGGAAGCCGATCGCTGCCGACGATAGAGACCGCGACGTGGTGCCCCACGCCGGTCTTCGCCTCGGCGGCGAGCACGTTGGCGGTCGAAGTTTCGAAAAATTCCAGTACGGCCTTGTCTTCGAATGAAGGAGAATTCGTGACGTCCACCACCACCTGCGCTCCGGTTAGTGCCTCGGTTAAACCTTCTCCGGTAATCGAATTGATGCCCTGCGAAGGAGATGCCGCAATGACTTCGTGGCCACCCGAACGAAGGAGGTTCACTGCTTTGCTACCGATGAGGCCCGTGCCGCCGAGGATGACTATTTTCATATTTTAATTTTTGGTTTCAGATGTTTTGTCTTTGATAATGACTGCATCGTCGTCCCGCTAAGGCAGAAGCTTTTGAGCGTTATCTAAAATCCGGTTCAGGTCATGCATTCGCTAGAAAGCGCCTGTGGTAATTGGCTACTCAAAGTTTTTCGCGTGTTGATTTCTTCAAGGCTCTCCAAGCCAATGGCGCGCTGCTTCAAGGTCGTCATTAGTTAGGCCGTGCCCCGCCTTTGCGAAACGAATTGTCACGTTTGCGCCTGCGCGACGAAGGAGTTCTGCCAGGCGTTTCGTCTCGGATGCGGGAACAATCGGATCCTGATCACCCGCGCCGATCCAAATGCGCACAGATGAAAGGTCGGGTAATTTGTCCGGAATCAGTGGCACCATGGCGCGAAATAGAATCGCGGCATGCATGATTTCCGGACGAAGCAATAACATGCTTGCAGCGATGTTGGCGCCGTTCGAATAACCGACGCCAACAATATGGTCCGAAGCGAGTTTGTAATGGCGGGCCGCCGCAGTGACGAAATCGGCCAGTTCGTTCGTTCGCGTTTTCAAATCTTCCAAATCGAATACCCCTTCGGCCAATCGTCGAAAGAACCGCGGCATTCCGTTCTCCAAAACTTTTCCGCGCGGACCAAGCAATGAAGCATTCGGATCAAGCGCTCGTCCAAGCGGAATGAGATCACGTTCGTTTCCACCCGTGCCGTGCAGAAGCAAGAGGGTGCGTGACGAACTGCCAGGAATGAATTCGTGAATGAAATCCGGCTGCGGCCTCATGATTTAGTGGGCACACGAATCGGCGGGAGAATTTCTTCGATCTGTAAGCGCGCCGATTCCATTAACGGTGGAAGACATAAATGCGTGCCGAGTTCTTCCAGTTTCTCGTCCAGTGTGAAACCGGGAGGCTCCGTCGCAATTTCAAACAGCACGCCACCGGGTTCTCGGAAGTAAATGGAATGAAAATAAGTGCGGTCGATTACTGGCGTGACGTTGTAGCCAAGATCCACGAGATGTTCGCGCCACTTAAGTTGCTCGGCTTCGTCCTTCGCCCGGAAGGCAATGTGATGGACTGAACCTGCCGCGACACGGCCCACGCCCGTGTCTGGCAAACAAAGCAGGTCAACGATTCTGCCCGACGCCGAGTCGTCCGACGAAGCAAAGCGAAAGCGATTTCCCGATTCATCAATTAAACGATAACCGAAGCTCTCCGTGAGCAACCGCGCAGTCCTCTCGTAACCTTCCAACGCGGCGGACACACTGTGGAAGCCGTGAAGCGCATGCTCGGCCGGAACGGGGCTGTCCGGCCACAGGTCAACTTGTCCGTGAGAACTCGAAGCGATCAGCTCAATCAGAAGTCCGTCAGGATCAATTAACCGGATCACTTCTTCTCCGAAACGCGTAGGTGTTTTCTCGGCCGTCACTTGCTGTTGTTGCAAACGGTCCAGCCAAAACCCGATTGAATTCGGTGGAATCGCAAACGCCGTCGCTTCGATCTGACCGGTCCCGCGAATTCCGCGTCGCGCTCCCGGCCACGGAAAAAATGTCAGGATTGTTCCGGGCGTGCCGCGCTGATCGCCGAAGTAA
>Ga0193735_1000602_pt1 | contig 11452 bp, 9 predicted proteins | sample U1m2metaG_FD_145080 | JGI IMG/M metagenome (GOLD analysis project Ga0193735, IMG submission 145080) | Soil microbial communities from a riparian zone of the East river system, Colorado, United States - U1m2 | ecosystem: Environmental > Terrestrial > Soil > Riparian zone | place: USA: East River... | reverse complement strand
CAGTTCTAGCAGCGGAACGGAATCCAGCAGCAATTTAAATTGCTTTGTTGTGTACGTACGCACCTGAAATTCGTGTCGCAGACGAATTTGCTTCGACCTGCGGCGAACCAGCAGGCAGACCATCCCGTTTACAATCCGGCTGGCGCGGTCGATGCGTAGCACGCGGAGTGTTACAGTCACTTTTGTCTCGCCCCGCTGCTCCGTCCATCGGCGGTCCCCCTCTTTATCAAGATCCAATGGCAGCAGACGAAAGCCGAGGACATAAATGCCGCCTGGACGAAGGCTGCCCGCAATACAGCGCAAGTGGCCGCGCGCGGCCTGCTCCGTCAACAGGAGGCGGAACGTGCTACCCGTGCAGTAGGCTGCATCGACGGTTCGACTGAGACGGAAATCGGACATCTCAGCCTCGAATGTCTCCCCAGTGAGCCGTCGCCTTGCTAACTGTCGTCGAAGATAACTCAATGATGGCTGGCTGAGATCGAAGCCGGTCAGTTGGTAACCTCGAGCTATCAACTCCCTGAATAGTCGGCCGCTGCCGCAGGCTGGCTCCAAGAATCGGCGAACGGCGAATGGGCAATACTTGCGGCATGCGGCCACAATGAAATCGGCCTCTCGCAGGGTATAGGCTTGAAAAGCAATTTCGCAACATTGCGGATAATCATACCAATTTGCTACGAGAATTCGGCCTCTTCGCATTGTTATTTGAGGGAGATTTCGCCCCGCTGGCAACTTAGCCAACGCGAAAACGGATGTCACGCATGGTTTTGCTGCCGAAGCGTTGTTTTAGTTTTCGCAGGATTTCGGACTTGGAGATTTGTTCGAGCTCGTAGTGCAATGCTGGGTGGAGAACGCGGACATACAGAATTCCTTCGCGCAATGCGACCGGGGCTGAGTGCGCGGCGATGAAGTCGCCTACTATTTTAGACCAGGCGTCGATCACTTCGGTTTCGCGCAGGCGCTCGCGTAAGCCGAGGCGTTGCATCAGCTTCGGCATCAGCTCGGCCGGGGATTGCCATCGGTCCGGTCGCATTTTTCTGTCGGGCAAGCCGCGCCATTCGGCGATCACAGCGGCGCGAAGAGAAGGGTTCATCGAGTTATCGAGTGATTATTGCACCGACGGTAGGAGTAGCAGCGTGATTACTAAGTGGGCGCCTGGCCAGCGGGTAAAGGCGCTGGAATTTGCGGCTGCTCGCCACGAGAAGGGACGCGCGCGGGCGCAAAGCTACGCCATTTTTCAAGGGGCATGGCAGCGACGGCCATCAATGCAAGTTGACTGATCATGAATCCGACCAGCCACGGAAATGCCTTTTGCATGAAACCGTAGGAATGCAGGCCGACGCCGAGCATGTTGACGCCGAACCACGAAAAACTGGTGACGATGTTGCCAAAGAGCGCCATGATCATCAGGCCTCGTTGCCGGATGAATCCGCCCCAGCGCGCGTGCAAAGTGATTGCGCACCAGAGGACGATCAGCACCGCGCCGTTTTCTTTCGGGTCCCAGCCCCAGAATCGCCCCCATGATTGATCGGCCCAGATGCCGCCGAGAACGGTGCCGACGAAACTGAATAGCGTGGCAAAACAAATCACGCCGTAAGTCATACGCGCAAGCGAATCGGCAGTTTGTTTTTTCAACGAGCGCGTGAAGACGCCGCGCACGACATAGATGATAGCCAGCATACCAGCGAGAAACATGGCTGAGTAACCGGTCGTGATCGCGACTACGTGCGTGGCGAGCCAGATATTGGTATCAAGCACAGCCTGCAACATTTCGAGCGTATCGCCGCTGCCGGCGAGATGATGCGCAATAATCAAGGTCACAAAACCAATTGCGCCCGCGCAAGCCGCGCCGATGCCGTCTTTGAAAATGCGTTCGAGTATCAGCGCGACAATGACTGCGCCCCAGCCAATGAAAATTGCTGATGAATACAGGTTGGTGACGGGCGGACGCTCTTGCAAATACATCCGCGAAAACAGGCCGAAGGTGTGAATAGCAAGCGCGAGCAGTAAAACGTAGAAAGCCGATCGCCTCAAAAGATTGCTCGACCTGAGCCATGACGCGCACGCCAGCAGGAATGCGAGCACGTAAAGCGTCATGCTTTGGCTGAAGGGCTGAAGCCGATTGATCAAGAACTCGAACCACGCCCGCTTCATCGTGTTCGGTCGTTCTTTGGCGAACCAATCGGTCACGAGCTGCACATGCTGATTAAAGAGCGTCCGATCGTTTGCGCGGTAGGCGTCGCCAATGACCGCGTATTCAGTCACGATCGGGTGAATTTCACCGAGCGCTACAGAGCGAAGCAAACTGTCACCAACCGAATGCCATTCACCATTTGGCTCGAGCGGTGGAGCCGCCAGGACGTATGCCATGTCCGACAGTCGTTCGTAACGCTGAATCATCTGCGCGACGTCATCGAGGTTCGCTTTGTCGAAATTTTCGCCCATCGCGCGTTGGCGCGCTGCCGTCGCCGCACCCGGGACGCTGCTCGCGAAACTCTGCAATTCAGCAGTGAAATTTTCTGCGCCCTCAGGTTGAATACTGTTTTTCAACCGCTGATACAACGAGAGTCCGTTCCGCAGATTCAGGATGGCGCTTTGATAGGCGGAGCGCTGGACTCCTTCGAGCTTGTCCGATTGCGCTGCTTGTTCATCGATCTGCTTCAGGAAAGGCGCAAACTCGGCGAAACTAAAATATTTCCGGTCGCTTTGTTGCCAGCCGAACAAGCCGAGGACCTCTGCGTTTTGCACGACGAACACCGGGTATTGATCGGCAACGGGAGCATTGAACAGGACATCGGTGAGCCATTGCATCGCGCTCAGTCGCTTGCCGCCTTCGAGGCGCAATTCCTGTTTTCCGTGAATGATCAAGAGCGAATTCCGCCCGACCGTGTCGAGCGGTTTTATCCGGCCTCCAACGAGCACCGGGATTTCGCCGAATCTACTGAGATCGAAATCGTCCTTCGCCGTCTTTGGCGGCAACCAATTGGCCGCGATGCAGGCGGCAGCAACAACCAAAATGATCCAGGGTAGGAAACGCTTCATGCGCTTGCCCTCCGCCGTTGTCGTGAAAATCCTACGAGATGAAAACCAAATTGCACAAGCAGACCGGCAGCGACAATCACACACGCCACGTAAGGCGCAATGAAACTCGGGTTGTGCACCACCTGTAAAATCGTTGCCGAATCGTCTTTCTGAAATCCAGCCTGATAAAATGTTTCGCCGCGATAGCGCAGCGGATGATTCATATAAATCAAGACGTCGCGGTTCACGGACCGCTCGGGATCGATCAAACTAACTTTGCTTGAAAAATCCTTCGGGATTTCGGTGCCGGCATATTTCTCGTGGGTGAACTTTTGCAACGTCACGCTGTAAGGCTTGTAATAGCGCGACGGACGCAGCGTGATCATCCAGGTGCGGCCGCCGCACGCAAATGTCTGCGGCGCGCCGAGCGCATCCGAAACCAGCCACGTGCCTAACGAACCCCCATCCTTCGGTAGAATCTCGATTGCCGCGCTCGGAACGTCGCGTTCATCAACAGCGGTCGCGCGCATCACAGGCTCGACCGCAATCATTGCACCGGGTCCTTGATTCGCTATCGGTCGCGCGCCTTCTCCTGCCTGGTTCAAGGTCTTCAAACGCGAATTTTGATAAAAGTTTCTGACTGCAATCCGGAACGGCAAACTGAAGTGGTCGATCACCCGATTATGTCGCAGCACAGTATCAGGAATTGCGGTCACCTGATCGAGGTCATCGCCGCTTGTGTCGATCACGGCCAGCTCGGTCTGGCGCATGTCCTCGGAATAGTTCTTCGCGTCGCCATTTGCCAACTGCATATGACTCTCCACCGCGAACAGATCGGTGAACAGACCGCCAGCCAGCATGATGATTAACCCGGCATGGGTGAGATGAATCCCCAGTTTCCGCCAGCTCCAGCGGAAACGTTTCAGGTGAGCGGCAATTAAGTTGATCAGCAACACAGCGCCGATGAGATGGCCACCAGGAAAAATCGGGATCTGGAATCCGCGTCCGTCCGGCGGCCACCAGACAAACATGCTTTGGAAATAACGCTGCTGCGCTTCGTGTATCCCGAGATGGACCTGCGCCAGCGTTCCGGCAAAGATCAGCGCCATCGCCGCCGCAAGACACACGATCGTCAGCTTCAGCGATGTGAAAATATCGACGAGTTTGCGCAGCATGATTTTTTAAAATCGAACGGATTCGATGAATTTCACGAAATTCGGTCTTTCTTTTTCAATTGCCGCATTTGGCCCGGTTGCTTTGAAAAACCAGACGCGTCCGTCACGTCGCGTCCAAGCCGCAATGGTGCGCGTTTTGTTACCAGCAATGTCGGTGGTGGAGAACGTCATATCTTCGGTTTTGAGAGCAGCGACTTGCGATGTCACAGCGTTTGCATCCACGGGCGCAAGACCCATTTGTCCGCGCCACCGATTCACGTTGTCGGCGTCGCTTCCTCCATCACCGGGGAACGTCACAACGGAGATATCGATCTTGCCGCCGTCTTCTGCGGGCGCGCTGAAGCTGGCGTAGCGCATCGACGAGGGCGGAACTTCTGTCCAGCCGTCGGGCGTTGTCCATTTAATCGGGGGTGCGCTAGTCGTCTGCGGCGGCCCCGCTTCTGCCACTTGCGGCGGTCCGGTTTGCGTCTGGGCGTTGCAAACTGCTGCGACCCATTTGATGAAGTCGCCTTTTTGCGCCTCGGTCAGATCGGCATTGCCGCGCATTTTGAAAAAGAGCGTCGCATTAGTAGTTGTCACCATTGCGGCAATGATTCTGCCGTCTCTTGCCGGGTCGGCGTTGTCAGGGAGTCCTGCGACGTCGACAATGGTCACGTCGCCTAACGAAGTGTGCAATCGCTGCGCCATCTCGCCGAGTTTCTGTTCGCTGATTGGTGGTTGGCCGAGTTGACCCAGCCAGCGGTTCACATTCTCAAGAACATCCCCCGCAGCGGAGCCCAGACTCACAAATGAAACATCTGCGACTGCGCCGTTATCGCCTTTGACCAGAAAACTTGCCTGACGCATTTGCGACAGTGGCTGCGCTTCCCAATTCGGCGGTGTCGCCACCGCACTTTCCGCCGCCGGCGCGAGACCGCCCGGCATTCGAGGTGCGGACGTGTTGGTCGGCATGGCGTCTTGCTGCTGAGGTGTGGATTGTTCGGGCGGCGCCTTGGAAACGCGATAAACCTTGATCTCGGAGTTCTTCTGGCAGCTAACGAGCAACGCAGAACACAAACCCAGATAAATGATGAAATGCTTGCTAATTCGCATGACCCAACAACCGCGCCCGATGCCTACCATCTTGATTCACTTCGATGAGAGAGGAAGAATAACCCAAGAAGCATTGCGGGAAACGGATTTGATTTTGAATCGAACAGGCCGGATCGACATTGCGCGTTGCGAGTCTGCGGCCTCAAGGAAGCTGCGGTCCGCCGGTATGGCACGTCGTGCAGGAGAACTCGGAGAACTCTGAATCGATGTGAAAAAACGTGTAGCCGTCGGCGTTTAATTTCTTGAGCTGTTCGCCGCTGCCCTGCGCGAGGATGAGGTGGCAAGAGTTGCAATCACTCGCTGCGATCGTCTTTTTGCCATCCGCGGTCTTGTGATTGCCATCATGACAGCGGAAACAACCATTCCAGTCTTTGTGTCCAATATTGTTGGGATGGGTGCGCCAGCCGGTCTTCATCTCGGGGAAGAAATTCTGGCGATAGATTGTCTGCGTTTCTGCAATGAGCGGATCGGCTTGCGCGGGATCCGGATAGGCCGCGTGCAATGAAGTCGCGATCGCCTGTACCGCCTCCGGTTTGGATGTATAAGGCTGCGTCAGTGCGGCGACGACTTTCGCCTTTGCGAACGGAACTTTCGGGTCGATTCGGCCGGCGGCCATTGCAACGTCTACGGCGTCGTTCGGCGCCATAACCTGGTGGGCCGGCCGGCTGTGGCAATCCAGGCAATCCATGCGGCGAATGTCATGTTGCGACGGGTCGCCTTTGAAATCGTTGGTACGATATTCGGTAGTCTGACCCTGGGCGTTGGTTAGGCGCACCCACGGGATCGTCGGTCGCGAGGTATTCGACCTTATTAGCGATATTCATGTGCCAATGGATACCGCCTACTGGCCCGCGGGATGGTTCGCCGCCGCCGACGTCCAATAACAAGCGCACCGCAAACGGTGTGTTCGCCTCATCGGAGAGGTAATGTTGATACGTGCGATCGACCGTGCCGACGTAACGGTTGGGCCAATGGCATTCCAGGCAGATCTCCTGCTCCGGCCGCGTTTCGGCCGTAACGTAAATGGGACGATCGAAATCGCCGAGCACTGTGTGGTACAGCTGTTTTACACCATTGAGCTTGGTCTTGAAGTACGCAGCCGCGCCGGGACCTACGTGACAATCGACACACGCCACCTGCGCATGTGCGGTGTGCTGCGCAGCAACAAACTGCGGCTCCATTGGGACATGACAGCGCTTACCACAAAAATCGACCGACTCAGTATATTGATATGTTTCGTAACTGCCGAGCGCAGTTAGAAAAAGAAAGCCAACAGCGCCGAGCGCGAACACCGCCAGGATTCGCCGGTCACGTTTCCGCGACAAATCGATCTGGAGAACACGATGTTTTTCGTCCAGATGCGCTGCGCGACGCTCGGCACGTTTGTGCAAAATTGCGCCGAAGAGCGTCAGTGCCAACCCGAGTAGAAAGAAAAACGGTGCGATGACATACGCCAGGATGCCGACGTAAGGATTCTTCGCAGGAGCGAAGAAATCGATCGCGAAGAGAAGAACAAAAGCGAACAGCGCCGCGGCGGCGAGCACCAAGCCAGCCCAACTGAGCCAGTTCTGGAAATGACGCCTGAACGATCTGGTAGGTGTTGGACTTGTAGCCTCAGGCATTGCGGCTCTGAAATGCTAACGAGTTTAGAATCGAATTTGAAGACTCGAAAAGAGTGAGTGCGCCTGGTAGTTGTTATGGCCGCCAGAAGTAACGTCCCTGTAGTTAAAATAACCGTACTTCAGCTGCAGCCGCATGGTTTTGCTCAATTTGCGCGTCACAGTTGCTGATACCGCATTCTCTGTCGCGCCCATTCCGTATGGCATAGCAACGGCTGGATTTTTAAAGTAATCGTTGGCGCAGTAGAAGTAGTAGTCGGCGTAGAAGTCTGTTTTATCGTCGATGATGTAGCCAATGCCGCTGGTTACGGTCCAGTAATCATTCCGGAAATTCACCACCGTCGGACTGGTCAGCGGGTCTATATTGATGTCATTGGCCGGCGTGTCCGTTTGGTTGAGCACGTAAGAGAAGTTAGCCTGCAGGAAAAAGCGCGGCAGAGGATTCCAATTCAGTGATTCGCTGATGACGTGCTTTTTGATTTCGCCAGTCTGCAGTTCGGCCAACAAGTCTTCCTGCGGAAATATATCCCACTGACTATCGATCGATGTGTGCACGAAATCGTACCGCGTGACCAGAGCAAGCGTCCCCATACACGCAGGGAGCTTCGGCCGGTACGTCATTCGGATGTTGAAGTCATCGACATTCCAATCCTGGTTGACCAATCTTGGGAAGATTGCGCTGAAAACATCTTCGTTGTATGACGCAATTCTGTGAAAGTACTGACCAGCGAAGTTTAATCTCGCCGTCGGATACCAGGTCGCGCCGATGGTATATTTCTGCCCCAGCGCGTTAGTATCCTTATCCAGGGGAATTTCTTCGTCTAGCGACTGAAACTCATCGACGTTGCCGAATTCTTCTTCCCATTCGCCCTGGAAATAGAAAAGCCAATCTTTGATGCCGGTATAACGCAACTCGAGTCTCTCGGCGAAACGGTTGTAATCCGAGTTGCGCGCCCCCTCAACCGGTATCGGTGACCCGTAGTGGAATCCGCCAGCCGGATTCAACGGTGTAAACGGCGGTGTGTTCGGGACAGGTTCTTCCGCAAGGAAGGTCGAATCGCTGTCGTTATTCTCGTGGGTGTATCGGAAACCGGTCAAAATCGCGAGACTCTCAAACGGCATCCAAAACAGATTGGCGTTGAAAACATTTTCTTTGATCTGGGCAGTCCCGGCGAGATCAATGAAGGCATGGTCGCGGCTGCCAAGGGTCGGCACTGGTTCTCCAAATGCCTCGTCCCAATGGGTTCCGAAGATGCGGGAGCCCGAGAGATCGTTTGTTATCGTCGTATACGAGTATCCGGAGGTGAACCAGAGGTTGTCGGTGATTCGCGTCTCAGTGATGCCATGTCCGCTGAACAAATCGACATCGTCATTTTGTTGCTGAGTAACCTTGCGCTGCTGACCCGGAGGCGATACGACCGGCGGCAACTGCCCGGCTCCGCGTTCCATGTTTAGGGAGTAGTCGTTCGTGTTGTGCTCGTAGCGCATCCCGAGCAAAACATCGGTGTTACCAATGGTCTTCGATGCCTCGAACGAAAATATGTCGCGCTTCTCGTCGAGGTTGCGGAAAGAGGGAACGATTTTTCGCGTTGAATTAGATGGAGGTAGTAAACCGGTCAGGTTCGTGTCGCCCCACACCGTTGAATCTTTCTGGCCAAAGCGAAATTCATGATCGTAACGGATCGTGATCTCCGGCCAGTCTGGAGCGCGCAAGCCCAATTCAATCCAAGCGTCCCCTCGGTCAACGTGCATTTCGGGATAAGGCGGATCGAAGAAGACATCGTTATGGGGGAAGAACCCGGCGTTGCCATCGTACCAATTGCGAAACTCGGTGTAGCCAGCCTTGATATAGCCGAGATTCGGCTTCGCCAGTTGCACGGTTATGTCGTAATCGTTGATATCCCAGAGCGCGTGACCATCGACCGAGAAAACGCCGTTTTTGTCGAAAGTTCCTTCAAAGTGCAGGTCCTGAATGCCGCCATAAACCTGATCGCCGGGTAACCGGTGTTCCTGTTCGAACTGTGCCCGATCGCCGCTCGTGATGACTCCTCCGATAGCGAGCTCGATCCAATTTTTGTATTCTTCGGGTTGCTCTTCCGTAGCCGTAGCAGTTATCGCTTTGCCGTCGGTACCCGCGCGAATTCCAGCAGCGGCAAAAGTTCCCGCAAAAACCAGCACTAGGAGTCTGCGAGAGGTGGTTGTCATAACATTCGGATCAATATCTAAGCAACGGCGTCACGTTGGACCCGTGTGGTTCTTCATGGCAGCCGGCGGACCAACACGTCCCCTGCTGCAGGAAGTTCGAGTGATCGACGTCTCCGATGAAAATGTGTCCGGCTATTTTTTGCTCTTGGAAATGGCACTTTATACAAAGCGTCGCGTTGCGTTCATTCAGCAGGCGCTGATTGACAGAGCCGTGAGGTGAATGGCAGACGATGCAACCCTGACGCACTGCTTCGTGCTCATACACAAACGGGCCCCGTTGCTGCGTATGACACTCGAAGCAGGTTTCGTTTCGGCTCAGGAACGCAAGTCCGCCGGCTTTAAGCTTCTGCTGAATATTTGTTGGAGCGCCCTTGGTCGCGATCCCTTTGTGCGGTTCATGGCAATCGCTGCAACTCATCTTGCCCTCGAGCACCGGATGATGATGAGGCAATGAGAACGCTGCGCGAACTTCTAAGTGACACTGAAAACAGGTGTCCGGCGACTTTCGCGGATTGATGATCGTGCCTGCTCCGCCGCCAGCTTTGACGTGCAAACTCCCAGGCCCATGGCACGACTCGCAGCCCATGTTCTTTGCGTTTTCCCCTTTCGCCTGCAATCGCGCGTGAGTGGCTGTCCGGAAGTCGCGCACGATCTGTTCGTGGCAGGTCGCGCATTCCTCTGAGCCAACGAACTCCGCACCGGGAATGCTGGGCGGAGCGAGAATTGTGCGGCTCGTTGTACTGCAGGAAAGCAAGATCACTGCGAGCGCCACTGCTCCCCCGGCCCCCCATAACAAGCTTTCACGCCTAACGAGGATCCATCGAGCTAATCTCGAACCCCACACGAATCGCGAGTATGCACACAAACAAAAACTTATGACTACGCATTTTTTCGGACTTTCTCCTACCCGCCTCTCAGAATTTTGCCTTTCCGACCGGCGCGCCTACCGCAGCAGCGCGATATTGCGTAGGCGATTTACCCGAAAATCTTTTAAAGACGCGATTGAATTGAGACAGAGATTGAAAGCCCGCCGCGAACGCGATTTCGCTGACTCGCAAATTACCGTTTCGCAGGAGATCACACGCAGTGTTGAAACGAGCGCGTGCGATGTATTCGACAAACCTTATACCGGTTACCTGCTTGAATTTTTCGCTGAGATAATTCGGGTGAATCTTGACCGCTTTCGCCACCCTCGGGAGGGAAAGCTCTTCGCCTGAGTGTTCTTCTATGTACTTGCGAGCTTTCCAAATCGCGACGGGTTCGGCTCGGTTTCTGGAACTGGCGTTTTCAAATTCACCTGCAGATAACATCTTTATCATCCCTCAACGACTTAACCGTCGCTGAATGATCGTGCTGTTCTTTCGTTGCTAATTTCTCACCTAATCTTGTCATCGAGGGGAAAATGGCTGCTTGGGGCGGGAGCAACTTTTGCAAAGCAAAAGGCAAGGAACGTGGAGCGCGAGATCCGTCGCCGCCTTACAAAGCGCACAAAGGAGCAAAGTATGGAATATCTGATTCTAGTTGCCGTCGGATCAATGATGGCGCTCTACGCACTGATCATCGTCGGCTGTAACTGTTCAAAGCGCGCGTGTATTGCGCGCGCTCGAAAGCGGTTGGGTCCGGGCAGTTTTTCTGGCTCATGATGCCTTTGATTTGCTCGATCGATTCGTAGTCGTGGTCCTCCAGCCATTCGCGCATTTCGCGCTCAAGGACCCGAATGTGATCAATCCCTCTCCGCAACAATACCGAGCACAGCATCGTCACATCGGCGCCAGCCATTATCATTTTCAGAGCATCTACGCCGTGATGGATCCCGCTCGTGGCGGCCAGATTTGCGCCGATTCGTCCATACAACAGAGCAATCCATCGCATCGGCAGACGCATCGCCATCGGAGTGCTGAGAAGCACGTTCGGACTGACCTCAAGCGTCTCCAGTTCGATATCCGGCTGGTAAAAGCGGTTGAACAACACAAGTCCATGGGCGCCTTGCTCGTCGAGACGTCGCGCAAACTGTGAAAGATTCGTGAAATACGGACTGAGCTTCACCGCCACCGGGATTTTCAGCAGGCGTTTGATGGACGCGACGATCGTCAAATATTCCGTCTCGATCTCATCGGCGCTGCACTCCGGATCCGTCGGCACATTGTAGATGTTCAATTCCAACGCATCGGCGCCGGCTGGTTCAATGAGCCGTGCATATCGTTGCCAACCGCCGAACGTCGACCCATTCAAGCTGCCGATGATCGGGATGCGCACCGACTCCTTCGCTTTCGCGATGTGACCAATATATGCCTCCGGATCTACCTTGAAGTTCGGTTCGTCGGAATAATCGTCGAGGGCGAC
>Ga0193735_1000601_pt1 | contig 11456 bp, 10 predicted proteins | sample U1m2metaG_FD_145080 | JGI IMG/M metagenome (GOLD analysis project Ga0193735, IMG submission 145080) | Soil microbial communities from a riparian zone of the East river system, Colorado, United States - U1m2 | ecosystem: Environmental > Terrestrial > Soil > Riparian zone | place: USA: East River... | reverse complement strand
CGGGCGGCGTCACCAGATGTACCGCACCCTCGGTCTGCTTCCAGCCTTTCAGGATCACCTCGACCTCGCCCGACGCAATGGCGTCGCCGACGATGAAGTCCGGCAGATCGGCGATGCCCAATCCGGCCAGCAGCGCCGGCATCAGTGCCTCGCCATTGTTGACGCGCAGCGGCCCGGCCGGCCGCACGCTCGCCTGCTCGCCCGCGGCGTTGGTGTAGTGCCAGACGCCGGGCGTCGAGAGATACGCATAGCCGAGGCATTTGTGCTGCGCGAGATGCATCGGATGCGTCGGCCGGCCATGCCGCTTGAGATACACCGGTGATGCTACGGTATATCGCGGCATCGCGCACAGCCGCCGCGCGATCAAGGAGGAATCCGGCAGGCTCGCGATCCGCAAGCCGGCATCGAAACCCTCACCGATCAGGTCGACCATGGCATCGCTCAAGTGCAGGTCGATCGCGACGTCGGGGTACGCCTCAAGAAACTTCGGCAGAATCGGCGCTACCTTCCTCACCCCGAACGTCATGGGCACGGCGAGCCGCACCAGCCCGCGCGGCGTCGCCGACTGCGCCAGCGCCTCGTTCTCCGCCGCCTCGCCATCGAGCAGCAGGCGCGCCGCGCGTTCGGACAGCTTTTGCCCGGCATCCGTCAAGGCGAGCCGCCGCGAGGTGCGGTTGAACAAGCGGGCGCCGAGCCGTTCCTCGAGGCGGCTGACGGCCTTGGACACCGTGGCCCTGGACAGCGCGAGTTCCGCCGAAGCCGCTGCAAACGACCGCAATTCCACGACTTTTGCGAAAATCGCGAGGCCTTCGAAATCGGGAAGCTTTGCCAACCGCGCTCTCCCATTGCGACAATTATAGAAACAATGTGTTTCGATAGTTTCTATTTATGCGCCACGCGAAAGCGCATATCCACAGCCAATCGGAATTCAGACAACGGAGAAATCCAATGACCAAATCACTACCGTGAATGTGCTGCAGCCCGGCTCGATCGACACCGACATGAATCCAGAAGTGCCGGGCGGTTCGTGTACCCGGCACATCAAACCAAATTCCAAACCAAGGAACATCCCATGATCGAACTCAGACCTTTTGCAAAACTCGGCAGCGCCGACCACGGCTGGCTGAAAGCCAGGCATCACTTCTCGTTCGGCAGTCACTATGACCCCAGCAATATGGGCCACGGATCCTTGCGGGTGTGGAACGACGACGAGATCGCACCGAACACCGGCTTTCCCGCCCATCCCCATGCCAACATGGAAATCATCACCTATGTCCGCGAAGGTGCCATCACCCATCAGGACAGTCTCGGTAACAAGGGCCGCACCGAAGCCGGCGACGTGCAGGTGATGAGCGCCGGCTCCGGCGTGCGTCACTCCGAATACAATCTGGAGCCGGCACTGACAAAAATCTTCCAGATCTGGATCGAGCCGACCACGGAAGGCGGCCAGCCGACCTGGGGGGCCAAGCCTTTTCCGAAATCGGATCGCTCCGGCAACTTCGTTACCATCGCCAGCGGTTTCGACGATGACAAGGACGCGCTGCCGATCCGTGCCGACGCGCGGGTGCTCGCCACCACGCTGAAGGCCGGCGAGCGCGCGGAATATGCGCCCGGCAAAACCCGCAATCTCTATCTGGTGCCGGCGGCGGGCGCGGTCGAGATCAACGGCGTGCGGGTCAACGCCCGCGACGGCGTCGCAATCCGCGACGAGGCGCGGCTGAAAATCACCGCGCTGGAAGACTCCGAACTGGTGCTGGTCGACGCGGCGTAAGGCCGTTCTGACTCGTCATGCCCGGGCAAAAGCGCGAAGCGCGTCTTCGCGCTAGATGACCCGGGCATCCATCCCTTTTCGGACGAGTCTTTCGAAGGCGATGGATTGCCGGGTCATCTAGCGCGAAGACGCGCTTCGCGCTTTTGCCCGGCAATGACGAATTTTAATTCAATCTCAACCTCACGGAAACCAACCATGACAAAAGTTCTTGTTCTCTATTATTCCGCCTACGGTCACATCGAGACGATGGCGAACGCCGTCGCCGAAGGCGCCCGCGAAGCCGGCGCCACCGTCGACATCAAGCGAGTGCCCGAACTGGTGCCGCCGGATGTCGCCAAAGCCTCATACTACAAGGTCGATCAGGCAGCACCGGTCGCGAAGATCGAAGACCTCGCCAATTACGACGCGATCATCGTCGGCACCGGCACCCGCTTCGGCCGCATGGCATCGCAGATGGCGAACTTCCTCGATCAGGCCGGAGGCCTCTGGATGAAAGGCGCGCTGCACGGCAAGGTCGGCGGCGCCTTCACCTCGACCGCGACCCAGCATGGCGGCCAGGAAACCACGCTGTTCTCTGTTATTACCAACCTGCTGCATTTCGGCATGACCATCGTCGGCCTGAACTACGGTTTCGCCGGCCAGATGAAGCTCGATGAAGTCACCGGCGGCTCGCCCTATGGGGCAACCACGATGGCTGGCGGCGACGGCAGCCGCCAGCCATCCGAAAACGAACTGGCGGGCGCGCGCTATCAAGGGCGCATGATCGCGGAGACCGCGAAAAAACTGCATGGCTGATGCGTCGCGGGCGGCATTCTCCTCGGCAAATGCCGCCCTATTTCGGTCATGGGACGATGGACTTCAGCCATGATCGAAATTCTTTTTATCTATCAACTGGCACGTAATCCGGTGCAGGCCGTTGCGCGGCGCTGGTGGTGCCGCAGCCTGTTCCGAGCGACGCGCGGCAAGCGTCGCTGCCCGGAATGCCGCAATTCGTGAATCCGGCGCCGTTGGTTCAAATGGTGACCCGGTCAATGAAAACGACGGAACCAGACCGCATTGAGGCGGACCCAGCCAAGAAAAAAATAACCCGCATCCCCAACGCTTGCGAGTTCGCATATAAAGGCCGGGCCGGATCGCGCCCGGCCTGTTCGTGTCAGGAGATGCCGATGACAGCCGATTGCGGTGAACCATGAACGGCGCCTCGCAAGCCGCTTGGCCGGAATTGCCGACTGCAGCCTGGCGCGAGACCTATGCGACGCTGCATCTGTGGACCCAGATCATCGGCAAGATTCGCCTGGTCCGCTCACCCTGGCTCAATCATTCCTGGCACGTCGCGCTGTACGTCACCGCGAGGGGACTGACGACCTCGCCGATACCGGACGGCGTCAGGACCTTTCAGATCGACCTCGACTTGATCGATCATGCTTTGCGCGTTTCCACCAGCGACGGCGCGCAGCGGCAGTTTGCGTTGGCCGGACAATCGGTGGCGAGTTTCTACGCCGCCATCATGGCCGCGCTTTGGGAAACCGGCATCCACATCGCCATCGACGAAATGCCTAACGAATTGCCGGAGCCGATCCGGTTTTCGGAGGACAAGAAACATGCCTCCTATGATCCGGCTGCGGTGCGGCGCTTCCTGCAAATTCTTGTGAACGCCGACCGCGTGTTCAAGCAATTCCGCACCGGCTTTCTGGGCAAGGCGAGCCCGGTCCATTTCTTCTGGGGCAGCTTCGATCTCGCGGTAACGCGATTTTCGGGACGCCGCGCGCCGCGCCATCCCGGCGGCGTGCCTCACCTCTCTGACGATGTCGCCTGCGAAGCCTATTCGCACGAGGAGAGCAGCGCCGGCTTCTGGCCCGGCAGCGGTGCAATCGATTATCCCGCGTTCTATTCCTATTCCTATCCCGAACCGGCGGGCTTCCGTGCCGTCAAAGTGCGCCCCGACGCGGCCTTCTTCAGCGAGGCCTTGGGCGAATTCATCCTGCCCTATGACGCCGTGCGCACCGCTGCGGCGCCGGATCAGGCGTTGCTCGAATTTCTGCAAAGCACTTATGAGGCCGCGGCCAACGCCGCCAAATGGGATCGCGATGCGCTGGAATGCGCACCGGGCCAGCCGGGCGTGGTGCGGCAGGTCTAATTCTCTTCCCGCGACGGCGGCCGGCCGAGCGCGCGTCGCACATAGGGGGCTAGATGCGGATAGCGACGAAGCTCGCACGCGGCGCGCTCGCGCAGCGCGTAAGGCAATCCGCGCCAGCTTAGCGACGCCGTGATATCCACCAACGGCAGCGGCGCCACGCCAAACCGGCGCTTATAGGCGTAGTTCACAATACTGAAATCAAACTCTCTGATGCCGTCCTTGTGCAGGGCAGCCATGGAGCGTTCGATAATCAGCCGGCCCGGCGAACAGTTCGACCACTTCGCGCCGGCATTGCTGATACGCACCATCACGTAGCGTGAACCGCTGCGAATGCCGAGCAGGGTCGCGACCACCTCCTCGCCGACCGATAGCGCCGACAACACGACATAGCCGCTCTCAACGCCATTGCCGACCAGATTCCGGTAGAACGCAGCACAGGTCTCGTCATTGAGAATGAAATTCAACCCGAGGTGCTGCATTCGCGTGCCCTGCTGGGTCTCCATGGTCGAGAGAATCCGCAACGCTTCGTTTTTTTCGGTAACGATCTTGAACGCGGCGGCGGGGTCGCGCGTGAACACCCGCCAGCTTCGCTCCAGCTCCTTGCGCACGGTCCGTTCAAGGGTATGGCGCCACGCATCGAAATCATCGCCTGTCGTGACGATGTTGCCATTCAGCGAACACGGGCCGGCACCATCGAGCAGCGCCAGCGGATTGGGTCTGCCGTCGAGATCGACCGGCATCTTGCGCAGTCGAATGAGATCGGCGCCGCCGGGCATCCGCCGCAGCGCGGCCTTCAGATCGCGCCACAACGCGCGCGCCCCCTTGGCGTCGCGCGGCGCCGCCGCGGTCAGCATCGGCGCATTATAGTCGGTCAGCTCGAGATCGGCGAATTCGACGATCCGGATGCCCTTTTGCAGGCGGCGGATCAGCGGCAGCAGCGCGACCTGTTCGCCGGTCGCCGCATCGCAGATGATGGCAATCAGCGGCTCGACATCGTCAGGGCCGGCAAACGCGCCGTACCATGCGTCAAGCCATTGAGGATGCTGGAACGGCGTCGCCAGGCTGAGATCGTTCAGGCACGTCGCCGCCTGTTTCCAGTCGCGGACAAACTCGACGCGGAACCGGGCCGCGCGAGAAATCGAGCGCGCGCCCGATTTCACAGCCGCCGTCGTCAATACCGTCATCGCCGGTCTGCCGTTCTCACGCCGCCTTCGACACGTCGACGATCTTGCCGGGTTCGGCGGCGTCGAGTCGGAAGTCGATCGGGCTGCGCGCGCTGCGCTCACGCCGGACCCACCCGCTGTCGCGCAGCAGTCTCCCCATCACCTTCTTGGCGAAGTACGATGGACCGCGCAGATTCCGGCTCTTCGGCTGATAGCCGAAGCGATGGCGCAGCAGGCCGTTGGCGAAGTTGACGGCCTCGGAGCGACGAATTTCGTCACTGCTGTAGGAAATGGTCATCGAGACGCTGAAGGTGTCGAGGTTCTCCACCCGATGCGGCGCGTTGAGCGGCCAGCTCAGCATCTGGCCGGGTCCGATATCCAATACCCTGGCATGATCGTCGTACCAGGCCTTGTAGGGGAGATCGACTTCGACATTGAAGAGCGTGATGTCTTCGAGATGCTGCGGCGTAATGAACGGCGCGGTGTTCGGGTAAACATAGACACGCTTGCGTCCGGCGATCTGGACCAGGCTCTGCGAGGGCAGGTCGGCGTGGTAATAGACCTCTGCGCGCGGCGACGAGATCAGGATGCCTTCCTGATGGCCTTTCGGCACCTCGAAGCCGGGTACCTTGGCGGCGATTTCCTCGAACATGCGATCGACCAATTGGCGATAGCGGCTATCGACCGAGCCGACTTCGCGCAGGTTGAGCCAAAGTTCGCCGCGGGAGATCGCGTCGATCACCTCGCTGCCTCTGAGATTGCCGATGTCGCCTTCGCGCCATACGCGGCTTGAGCCACGGGCGCCGGTCTGCACAATGCTGTAGTGCTGGCGCGGATAGCCCTCGATCAGCCTGGCGAGATCGTCCATCGAGAACGCCGGCGAGTTGTGCATCTCATGCTCGAGGCGGATCGGCTGGTGACTCCACAATTCGGAGTGCGTCTCGTCCCATTTGCTGAAGATCTGGCTCGTCGTCATTGTCGCGCTTCTCCCGGCTTCCTGTTTCCGTTGGCTCGGTAACGACCATCCCGGGGCGCTTTTTTGCGCTGTCCCGAAAACATTCTGCGGTCGCCTCGCGGCACCGTCAGCTGTACCGATATGAGACGGCTGGTCGACCTTCACCTGCTATTTGGCAAGAAAGGTGCCGCACCACCGACGAAACCGCTAGCCCGAAGATAATGTCCGGGATGTATGGCTAACGCGAGTGTTTTCGAAACGCCACGGCACCCGCACTGCACAATGACTTCAGACCCCGCGCGCGCCCGGGTTAACCTTGACGCGGTCGACTGGAACGAATCCGCCGGCCTCCGCTTGAGCTCTCGGTTTTGTTGCGCAAGGAGTTCCGTTTGAACACGCCCGATCAGGAAACGGTATTGCGCGCGATGGAGGATGCACGTCGCATCCTGGCGGAATATATCGCACCTGGCCAACACGACGCGATGCGCACTGTCGAGCGCCTGCTCACCGTGCTCGACAAGAGCGACGTTGTGCATGCCCTCGACCGAATGAAACGATGCAGAGTTCAGCGGCTGGTCGATTGAACGGGGACCTCCCGTATCGTCGCACGTTGACTGCGCAGCCGCGCGAATTTCAGCGCCGTTAGGTTCGGGCGTCGCCCTGCCGTCGACGCAGCGTCGGCGCCGCCGCGATGTCTGGCTTCCCAGGTCGCGTGTGTCCCGATCGCAACAGCTTTCCTGTTCCTCGCATGGAACGGGACTTTGGACTCCACACCGCCGGCGAGCGGCGTAATCTGAAAACACCGGGGCTGAGGGTGCGGTTTCAGTTCCAAAGTATTTTGAGCCCGGCGGGCCGCTGGTCATACTCCCGGCGGCCCCTTTTCATCGTCGAGCGGGCCTTCAGCGCTCTACAGCTCCTTGATCTGCAGCTTGCGGAATTTGACCACGCCGGAGCCGTATTGGAGCGCGAGCGATCCGTCTAAATGTTTGCTGTCCTGCACGTCGGCGGTTTTTTCACCCTTCAGCACGACAACAAGATGCGGACCCTGCGCCGTGATTTCATGGACATTTCATTTGCCGGCGGCCTTCGGCATCGGATCGACCTTCTACGCGTCTTGCACCGCGAGAATGAGACCGGTTAGCATGAACGCAATAAAGAGATGAGCTGGCGACAGCGCTTCAGTTCGCGGAAATTCAAGGGAGGAAACCATGAAGGCTACAAAGCGGTTTTGGCGATACCTCGCGATGCCGATCGCTCTCGTCGGCATGCTGAGCCTAAGCTCGGCGGCCGAACTCAATCCCGCCGCGGTGATCTACAAATTACCGGATCAGATTCCGTGGAGCCCGGTCGACGCCCGCGGCGCGCAGAACGCTGTCGTTGTCGGCGATCCAGCCAAGCCGGGGTTTTATGCCGTCTACACCAGGTGGACCAAGGGCAATCATTTCAGCCGGCCGCATTTCCATCCCAACGACCGTTACATCGCCGTATTGCAAGGTACCTGGTGGGTGGGCTCCGGCCCAAAATTCGACCCCGCCAACACGACCGCAATGCCGGCGGGAAGTTTCGTCACGCATTTCGGCAAGCAGGTGCATTGGGATGGCGCCAAGGACGAGGACACCGTGCTTTTGATCATGGGCGAAGGGCCGGCGACATCGATCGCCGCGGAGGAGAAGTAGAGTCTAACTTCCAGAGAGTCTAATACCCAGCCAATGAAATTTGGTCTATCGTCATTGCGAGGAGCGAAGCGACGAAGCAATCCAATCTTCCGCTTTGTGATAAGTAATGGATTGCTTCGCTACGCTCGCAATGACGGCGGCGCGAATTGTCGACACCGAAAGCCGGAGCCGCTGCTGGCCTTGCTGGCTACGGGCCAAATCAAGAGGCTGCCGCGTTGCCAATGGGGCGCATGAGGCGCACCATTGCATCTCGTCCGCCACGCTCTCCCGAGGCCCCGATGATCGGTTTCACACGGCCGCCCTGCGACGCCGGAATCATCCGCGCGACACCGGCTGCTCCGGCGGCGTTGTCGCGACGGCGCAAGCAACTGACGCTGGCGGCGTCGATCCTCGGGTCGAGCATGGCATTTATCGACGGCTCGGTCGTGAATATTGCCCTGCCCGCCATCCAGCAGGCCCTGCAGGCGGACGCTGCTTCCACGCGGTGGATCGTCAATGCCTACTTGTTGCTGCTCGGCGCGCTGGTGCTGGTCGGAGGCTCGGCGGCCGATCTTTACGGCCGCCGGCGGATCTTCCTGGTCGGCATCGCAATATTTACCGCGGCCTCCATTGCCTGCGGACTCTCGCCCGACATCACGGTGCTCGTTGTCAGCCGCGCGGCTCAAGGACTGGGCGCCGCACTGCTGATACCGGCCAGCCTCGCGATGCTTGGCGCCACTTTTGACGACCATGAGCGCAGCCATGCGATCGGGACATGGGCGGGTGTCGGCGCGCTGACGGCGGCGGCTGGTCCTGTGCTCGGCGGCTGGCTGGTCGATCAGGTGTCGTGGCGTGCGATCTTTCTGCTGAATGTTCCGCTGGCGGTTGCCGCGGCCGGACTTGCGGTCTTCTTTGTCGGCGAAAGCCGCGATGACAAGGCAAAGCCGCTCGACTGGAAAGGCGCGGTCGCGGTCGCCATCGGCCTTGCTGCGATCACCTGGGGATTGGGCGCCATTCCGGCGTCTGGATTTCAGGACAAAGCCGTGCTCGGCGCGCTGGGAGCGGGAATAGCGTTCCTGATATTGTTCGTCGCGATCGAAGCCCACTCCCGCGAACGAGCGATGATGCCGCTGTCGCTGTACCGCTCGCGCAATTTCTCCGCAACCAACACCGTGACGCTGCTGCTCTACTTCGCCCTCGGCGGCGTGATGTATTTTCTCCCCTTCGGCCTGATCCGACTCGGCGGCTATTCCGCGACGCAGGCCGGCGCGGCGTTGCTGCCGTTCGCATTGATCATGGGGTTCGGAGCATCGTTCGCGGGTGCCGTCTCCGACCGTTTCGGGCCGCGGCTGTCGCTGACCACCGGGCCCATCATCGCTGGCTGCGGATTGGCGCTGCTCGCCTTTGCCGACCTCGGGAAATCCTATTGGATCGGCGTGTTTCCGGCGATCGGCGTGCTTGCGATCGGCATGACCATCACCGTACCGCCGCTGACGTCGACGGTGATGGCATCGGTGGGTGAAGCTCACGCCGGCGTTGCTTCCGGCGTCAACAATGCCGTTGCGCGCGTGGCCGGCCTGTTTGCCGTCGCGGCGCTCGGCGCGCTGCTGTTCGCGAGCTTTTCACATCACCTTGCCGGAACACCACCCGCGCACGCCAACGAAGCATTGAATGCGGTTCTGGCCGGCCGGGCCGACGTCACCGGCGGCGCAACCGCCGCATTCGATCGCGCGCTGCGCACGGTGATGCTGGTGACCGCACTCTGTGCCGCGCTTGCCGGCGTCGCGGGCTGGCTGTGGATCCGGCCGATCGGTTCGGAAGCGACACCCTGAGACGCAAGTTTTCAAGAAATCGCGCGTTGCGCATTTTCAATGAGTCGACGCCCGTTGCAGATACGCGTATCATCTCTGAGGATCAGGGGGATTTCGATGCATCAGGCCGCAAATGTGCAATTTGAACGCGCCGTGCAGGAATTCGCCCGATGGCGCGCGGTCCCCGAAGACGCAAGATCGCCGGCTCCGGCATGGTGGTGGGGGTCGGTGTTCGAGGTCCTTGGCGCGCCGCAATCGATGGCGGCGGCGTGGTGTGCTAGTCTGGAATTGCCGGACAACGCCACCTACGCCGCGGGTGCGGCAATTTTTCTCAATGCGCTCGCCGGCCAGACGTCGCTGCCCTGGCCCGGCGAATTTCCGCGCAAGGCAGGACATTCGGGTGTTGGCTAGCGCGGGATGACTTTTCTTTGAATCGTCATACGGCCGCACTTCTCCGCCCTGGCCGCGGAGTTGAGTTCTCGAGTGCGGCGCTTGCTGCAGGCTGAAGAGGCGGAGATATAAGCAGAGGCGCGGAGCGAAGCAGTTCTGCCAACTGTTGGGATGGCACCGGCTTGCTGAACAGAAAACCCTGCATTTCATCGCAAGCGTGATCGCGCAAGAAAGTTTCCTGCTCGGCGGTTTCCACGCCTTCGGCAACGATCGTCATCCCCAGCGCCTTGCCCATGCTGATGATCGCTTGGGCGATGGCCTTGTCCTCAGAGTCATAGGGAAGATCGCGAACAAAGGAACGGTCGATCTTGATGGTGTCGATTGGAAATTGCTTCATCAGGGACATCGACGAATAGCCGGTTCCGAAATCGTCGATCGCAAGACGAATGCCGCGGCTCTGGATGGCGTCCAGCACTTTGACCGCCCGGGAGACGTTTCGCATCACCATGCTTTCAGTGACCTCGAGTTGCAGCAGCACCGGCGGCATGCCGCTGGCCGCCAGCGCCCCGTCGATATCCTGCAACAAGTCCTCATCAAGGAACTGCCTCGGCGAGAGATTGACCGCCATCGATACCGGCCGCAATCCGCGGCGCTGCCAGGCCATGTTTTGCGCGCAGGCTTCCCTCAAGACCCAGCGGCCGATCGGGACAATCAACCCGGTTTCCTCGGCAAGCGGTATGAACTGTGCGGGCGGCAACACGCCGAGATCGGGATGAGTCCAGCGCAACAGCGCCTCGACGCCGGTTATTAGCCCGGTCGTCATGTCCACCTTCGGCTGATAATGCAGCGCGAACTGATCGCGATCGAGGGCACGACGCAGCGCCGATTCCAGCGTCAGGCGCTCAATCGACTGGGTCTTGATCTCCTTGGTGAAGAAGCGGAAGCCGTTCTTGCCATCTTCCTTGGCGAGGTACATCGCCATGTCGGCGTTCTTCGTCAGCGTCTGAACATCGGCGCCATCCGAGGGGTACATGGCGATGCCGATGCTGGCCGTGGTATGACATTCGTGGCCGCTCAATTGCAAGGGTTCGCTGAGGACCGACAACAAGTTGCGGGTAATGCGTTCGACGTCATGACTTTCCGCGGCTTCCTCCAGTATGACGACGAATTCGTCGCCGCCCAGCCTCGCCACCACGTCGCTTGAACGCAAGGTATGTCGCAGCCTGTTGGCGATTTCCACCAGCAACATATCGCCCGCTTCGTGGCCCAGCGAGTCGTTGATGACCTTGATCCTGTCGAGATCGATGAACAATACCGCAAACCGCCGCTGGTGGCGACGCGCGGCTTCGATCGCGTAGTGAAGCAATCCGTTGAACGTTTCCCGATTGGGCAGACTGGTCAGGCTGTCGTGCGACGCGAGGTATTCGATCCGCGCGTCCGCCTCGGTTTTTTCGTCCGCGCGGTCGAAGTTCTCAAGGGCAAACGACACATTGTCAGCCAGCCGTTGCAGGAGTTCGACGAATTCGGTTGTAAAGGTGTCTCGTTCGGCGGAAAGAAACAGCATGACACCAACT